>OBLG01002389.1_pt1 | contig 11775 bp, 9 predicted proteins | sample 1517451 | NCBI WGS metagenome assembly OBLG01 (sample SAMN04571694, study PRJEB22368) | human gut metagenome | biome: human gut; material: stool | host: Homo sapiens | place: Luxembourg | collected 2012-06-29
CTGCCGAGCTTTCTTATGCTGCCGCAGGTATACAGCAGCGCCTCGGACAGAGTCGTTTTTCCGGCATCGACATGCGCCAGGATGCCGAGAACAAGCTTTTTCATAGTGTTATCAGTTCGTATTCGCGGCTTCCCACGCCGAGAGCTGCGGCTGCCTCGATGGTGTGTACTCCGTTGCGCGACTCGATGCGCTTTATAAGATCGCCCTTGCCGGGATCGTCGCTTGCGTACACGAGGTCAAGGCAGGCCTGATCGAGCGCTACGGGGTCGAGCGAGGACAGAATGCCGATATCGCCGAGCTTGGGATCCTCGGCCACGGCGCAGCAGTCGCAGTCAACGGACATGTTCTTCATTATATTCACAAACGCCATTTTGCCGCCGAAGTGATCGACGATGCTCTTTGCCGCGTCCGCCATGCACTCAAGGAAGCTGTCGTGGTCTGCGTGCCAGTAATCCTCGGTGTTCTTCACGCCGTGGATATACTTTTTGCCGTAGCTTGACGCGATGCCGATCGAGATATTCTTCAGCGCGCCGCCGTAGCCGCCCATCGGGTGGCCTTTGAAGTGCGACAGAACGAGCATGGAATCGTACTCAGGAAACGTCTTGCCGACATAGTTTTTATCAAGGTGCTTGCCTCCGACAACGGGAATGGTCATTTCGCCCTCGGCATCCATGATGTCAACATCAGCGATCTCGACCCAGCCGTGCAGATGCATGGTCTTTTTGTGTGCCTCGGTGGTATCTCTTTGTCCGTCATATGCAGTGTTGCATTCTACTATCGTTCCGCCGACGCGGTCAACGGCCGGCTTCATAAAATCGGGGCGCAGGAAGTTCTGGTTGCCCGGCTCGCCGCTGTGCAGCTTCACGGCAACGTTGCCCTTTAGCTCAACGCCCAGCGCTTCATATGCTCGCACAACGTTTTCCGGACTTACTTCCTTTATGAAATACACTTTTGACTTTTCCATACTGTTTCTCCTTTTCTCAGTTTAACGCACAAATTATATAATATTATTCCCATTTCTTCAATATTAGCTATTCCAATTTTAATAGAAATATAATAAAATACCATCGGTGATATTATGAAAGCAGTTGTGATCGTTCTTATAGTTATCTGCGCCGTGCTGGCGCTTTTTTACGCAGTGGGCATGAAATTTGTGCGCGTGCTCATACTCCGGCAGGATAATTTCCCGACTCCGGAGGCGGGCGCAAGCTCATCTTCCCTGCTCGAGCCGACCGGAAAGGCGCTCTGGGCGCACAACATTCCGTACTTCCGGCCCTTCCGCGAACTGCCTTTTGACGAGATAAGCATCGTCTCGGACGACGGGCTTACCCTGCGCGCGGACATGCTGCGCGGCAGCGGCACGGGGAAAACGGTGATCTTTTTCCACGGCTACAAGTCCGAGCCTGCCTGCGATTTTGCGGCAATGTACGATTTTTATAAATCGCTCGGCTGCGACCTTATATATGTCCACATGCGCGCACACGGAAAAAGCGACGGGACCTACATCGGCTTCGGCGCGCTGGACAGATACGACGTCGTGCAGTGGACAAACAAGGCCGCCGAGCTTTTCCCGGATAACGATATCTATCTGCACGGCATGTCCATGGGCGCGGCGAGCATTCTGCAAAGCGCGGATCTTGACCTTAACAAAAACGTGCGCGGCATTATCGCCGACTGCGGCTATTCCGATCTTGACACGGTGTTCCGCAACCTTGTCGGCAAGCTCTATCACCTGCCGACGATGTTCGTTGACGTTTTTGAATACGTTAATCTCCTCAAGGCCGGCTACGGCTTCAAGGAGGCAAGCTCGGTGCGCAGCGTGAGCGTGACGGAGATACCGCTTCTGTACATCTGCGGCGACTGCGACCGCTATGTTCCAAAGGACATGGCGCTCAGTATATTCAACGCCTGCAAAAGCGAAAAGAAGCTGCTGCTCGTGCCCGGCGCAGGGCATGCGGCAAGCTACATGTGCGCAAAGGATGAGTATGAAGCTCTTGTAAGAGATTTTATAGGGAGGAAGAATTAATGGGGAACACAAAAAGCGCCGAGAAAAAAGGCATCGGCGCGCTCAACTGGACTCTGCTGCTGGTGATCGGCTTTTCCGCGCAGATAGCATGGGTCATCGAAAACAACTGGTTTGCAAACTTTCTGTATTCCGACTTCGGCGCGCAGCTCGGCGTCGTTACGGCAATGACCATATGCTCGGCAACCGCAACGACGTTTTCCGCGCTGTTTTTCGGAACGCTGTCCGACCGCATTGGTTCGCGCAAGAAGCTCATAGCCTGGGGCTCGATACTCTGGGGAATTTTCACCATCGCGTTCGGGCTTACGCACTATCTGCGCGACAGCATTTATAACGACGTGATGCTCGTCGGCGTCACCATCGTTGCAGCCGACACCATAATGAGCTTTTTCGGCTCCATGGCAAACGACGCAGGCTACAACGCCTGGTATGCCGACATGATGGATGACTCTAACTCCGGCCAGATCGGCGCCGTCGCGGCAACGCTGCCCGTTATCGGAACGCTCGTCGGCACCCTCGTCGGCGGCATGTTCGTAACGGGGCTTGCAACCGAGGCAAATCCGCAGGCAGGCTATATCATTTTCTTCTCCGTTGCCGGCGGCGTTACCGTCCTCGTCGGCATAGCGTCGTTTTTCCTGCTCAAGGATGCGCCCACGCTCAAGCCCGTCAAGGACGGCGGCTTCTGGCACCAGTTCGGCTCGACGTTCAATTTCAGGCGCTTTGCCGCAAACCGCGAGCTGGCTCTTGTGTTTCTCACGCTGTGCATATTCTTCATCGGCTACAACTGCTATTTTATCCACATCATGAACTGGATGAACTACACCCTCGGCTTTACCGACCCCAGTCTCATCCTCGGCATTCCGCTGCTGATAGCCGTTGCGATGTCCATACCGTTTATAAAGATCATAAACAACAAAAAGGTTCCGGCCGTCGCCGCATTCGCGACGATACTCAGCATCCTCGGCTGCCTGTTTGTCTACTTCGTCGTCGGAAATATGCAGAGCTCATTCGACACGGAAAACGCCCTGAACTTTGCCGCCAACTGGCCGTGCTTTGTCGGCATAATCCTTGTCGGCATAGGCTACGTTGTTTTCATGCAGGCAATGACGGTGTGGATGAAGCGCCTGTATCCCGAGGAGCACCGCGGCCAGTTTGAGGGCATAAGGATAATGTTCTTCGTGTTCTTCCCGATGATAGCAGGGCCGCTGCTGGCAGACCCCATCTGCCGCGCCTTCGGCGAAAAGGTGTATCAGGTCGTCGATAACGGAAACCTCATCTTCGTCACCGCGCAGCGCGCAGGCGAGATGGGCTATGATATAAGCAGCATTGCCGAGGGCTATCTGCCCGTAAACGAGCTGTTCATAGCCGCAGCGTGCGTCACGGCGCTTGCGCTTATCCCGATGAGCATCGCCGCAAAAATATATAAGGAAAGGAATAAAAGCTGACGAGAGTCGAACACGTATCGGTTTTGACGGGCAGATTTCCACCCATGCTGCGTTAAAGCTCTTGACAATACGACAGTATTCTCTGCGAGCTTTGCCTTGCCTGAACAAAAATCTGCTCCGGCAAAACTGCGAGCACCTGTCGGATGTGCTTTTCGAGATATTTTCGGCTTTCTTTGATGCAGGTGGGCTGGCGCCCATCAAGGCAAAAAAGGCGAAAATAGCCGGAAGGGTACGCCGACAGGCGATATGGGTTCGGCTCTCGTCAGCTTAAGTAAAATGTCAGAAAAACGTTTTGAAAAGGTTTATGCTCAGGGCGTGATCGATGTTATGGAGATCTGGGTGGATAAGGAGACCGGCGTAAATTATCTCTACCACTACTCCGGCAACTCCGGCGGCCTGACTCCCCTGCTCGACCGCGACGGGAAGCCCGTAATAAGTGCTGTAATTAAATAGCAAAAAGAGAGGCTCAATGAGCCTCTCTTTTATTTCAGCTTTTTCTCCAGCAGGATTAAATTCACATTCGGGATGCCGTTAAAAGCGCAGGGGACGATGTCCGCCTCGCGGTAGCCGAGCTTTGCGTAAAGCCTGCGCGCCGCCGAGTTTATGGCGTTGGTGTCTATGCGCAGCACCGTGCAGTGCCGCGAGAGCGCGTATTTTTCGAAAAACTCAACGAATCTGCTCCCCACGCCGCGCCCCGAGCAATTCGGATCTACAACAAGCGTGTGCAGAACGCACACCTCGTCATCCCCGGCCTCGAAGCTCCAGTTTGCGCCCTTGTACACATCGACCTGGGTCTTGTTTATGATCGCCGCGGCAAGGATCTGCCCATTCTCCTCAAAAACGAACATGTCGCGGCGGCGTATAGCCTCCTCGGCAGTGGCACGCACGGGGTAAATTCCGCTTATCCAGCCGATCTTCACCCTGCCGCTTTCCTCGGCGGCGTGGATATTGTCATAAATCTTTTCTATCGCGTCAAGGTCAACGGGTCTTGCTTCTCTTATCACTGTTTTTCCATGTCTCCTAAAATTTTGTATATCATTTGCGCTACGCCGTGCTCGTCGTTCGACGCGCACACGGCGTCGGAGGCCGCGATACATGCCTCGGTCGCGTTTTCCATTGCAACGCCGAGGCCGGCAAACGATAGCATGTCCGCATCGTTATCGCCGTTTCCGAACGCTGCGACGCACTGCGCCGGAACGGAAAGCAGCTCGCACAGCCGCCTGAGCGACGCGCCCTTGCCCGCCTCCGCGGCGGCGATCTCGATAAGCCGGGGCGACGAGCTTGTTATGTAAGCGTTTTTGAGCCGGAGCGCCGCTTCCCAAAGCTCGGCTCTGTGAAAAACCGAAGCGCACAAAATATCTACACTGTCAAGCCTTCCGGCATTCTCGCGCATAAAGCCCGGCATATCGCCGACCGGTAGGCGCGTTGTTTTTACATACTCAAGATAAGCCGGCGAGCAGCCGAAGCGCATCGGATCGGCCATATACCGTGCATCGCAATACGCCTGCCCATCGATAAAACATTCAAGCAGCTCATTGCCGAAAAGCTCGAGAATGCCTTGGATCGTGTCCGGGTGCAGGGTAAGGCTCACTATGCGCTCGCCGCCCGGATTTTTAGTAACGGCGGCGCCGTTTGAGGTTATGGCATAGCGTATTCCGCCGATCTCCGCAACGGCTCGAGGCAGCGAGTTAAACGCCCTGCCCGAGGCTATGACGACCTCGACCCCGGAGCTTATCGCCGCTTCTATCGCCTCGCGCGTTTTGTCCGCAAGACTTCCGTCGCTGCAAAGCGTCGTATCGTCAAGGTCGAGCGCGATAAGCCGTATATCTTTAAACCTTACCATATCAGTAAACTATTCTCACGCGGCGCGGCAGCATCTCGAGCGCATGGCGGCTGCCTCCGACGTACTTTTCCCCGTCGAGCGCCCATGCGAGTTTTTTCATACATTCGACCTCTATTCTGTCGGTGCGGCAGAACGAGATAAGCTCGTTATTGAGATTCTGCTCGCGCAGCGCCGCTATCGTGGACTGAAGCTCGGCAGGCGAGTTCGGGCGGCGGATCAGCAGCACCTCGAACAGACCGTCGTCGGCAACTACCTTCTGCCCGAAGAAATCCAGCGCACCGGCAAGCGCGCTTGAGGACGCGACGACGCCGAATACGAACTCGCCCTCCTGAGTTTGGTCGTTGATCGTTATGCGCAGATGCTCGCTTTGCAGCTTGGCAAGATCCTTTATGCCGTCAAGCACATAGGCATAAAAGCCCATCTTGTTTTTAAGACGCTGCGGCGTTGTGTACGGCAGCCATGTGAATGCGCCGAAATCTGCCGCATTTATGAAATATTTATCTCCAAGTCTGCCGACGTCAACGCGGTGCTCCCTGCCGGAAACGATCTTCTTGGCTGTTTTCACCGTGTCGCAGCTTATGCCGTGGAACTCGGCAAAATCGTTGGTGCTTCCCGACGGCATATAGCCGATGGGGATATCCAATCCGGCGGCTATCATGCCGGATATCGTCTCGTTTATCGTGCCGTCGCCGCCCGAGCAGCAGATCATGTCATAGTCTCTGCCGTATGCCTTGACGTACTCTGTCGCGTCTCCGCGGCCGCGCGTTGGATAAAAGCTCACGCGGTAGCCTGCGTCCATGAACACGCCTGTGACCTCGGCCAGATGGCGCATCATCTCGCCCTTTCCGGCAACGGGGTTTATTACGAGCATCATGTTTTTCTCTGCGCCCGGCATGCTGCGCGCAGGATCGGAAACGGGCTCGGCCATCGTGTCCGAACGCTCGGCGTCAAAGCGGCGGTACTCCTCGCACACGGTGTCGTAAATCGTCTTTACCGCATTGAACGGGAAATCGTTTTCCCTTCTGCGCACCATCTCCATGGGATCGACCGCGCCGCTTAAGCATGTATCGACGAGGTTCACAACGCCCGAGGCCGTGTCGGCAACAAGGGCATACGCATTCTCGGTCATAAACTCGATATTGCGGCTTTCGCAGCCGGGAACGGCGTCAATAAACAGTATCGGCAGGCGCTTCATGACGGCCTCCGTGGTGCTGAGTCCTCCGGCCTTGGTTATGATAAGGTCGGCCGCGTCCATGTACATGCTCATTTTGTCCGTAAAGCCGCAGATCTTTATGCGCATATCGTCGCCGGCAAGGAATTGCAGATCCTTTTCCAGCTGGCGATTGCTGCCGCAGATGATCACGAGGCTGTCGTTTTCGTCCATTATCTCGCCTATGCGCATGGCGATGCTGCGTATTGGGCCGCAGCCCATGCTTCCGCAGCAAAGCAGCAGAACTCTGCCCTCCTCGCCCATGCCAAGGGCGCGGCGCGCGGCCTTTTTATCGCTTTTTTGGCAAAACTCCTCACGCACGGGGATGCCGGAGGCGACGATCCTGCTTGCCGGGATGCCCTGACTGACGAATTCTTCGCGCAGCTTCTCGTGCGGAATGAAATACCTGTCGGCAACTATCTCCGAAACGCCGGGGCTGCATGTGTAGTCGGTCGCGACGAAAAAGCTCGGTATGTTTATCTCGCGGCTGACGCGCAGCTCGGTCATCATCATCGCCGCAAAAACGTGCACGCTTATCACAACATCGTAGCTCCCCGAAAACAGAACCTTGAACAGCTCGTCTGCGCCCTTTGCGTTCTGCTCGTACAGGCGGTTCTGCGGCAGCATCTCGCTGATGCGGTAGCCCGCTCCGTAGAGCTTGGGAGTGTATTTATATGCAAGCTCGTGGCCGCGGCTGATAAACTCCGCGCGAGCCTTCGGCAGAAAATCAAGTGCATTCACTATGTCGCATTCGCAGCCCATTTTTTCAAAATAAGTGCATATCGCGGAAGCTGCGCTGTTGTGTCCGCCGCCGGTGTTGCAGCTTAATATAAGTACCTTCACTGTGCAGTTGCCCTCCTTTTTCTGCGCTGCTCGAGCAGCACCAGTCTCGGCCTGTTGTATCTTTGAATTATCATAAACGGAACGTTGCCCAAAATGTTATAGACCAGCCAGAACACGACCGCCCAGCCGCCGCGCCAGAACGAAAATATGCCGAGCGACAAAACGATCAGCCAAAAGTGGACGCATTCCGCAACGCAGGTCTCGGCAATGAGCACGCCCATGCCCTGCTCGCGGCTCTGCTTTGTCACTTTCTTTTTGACCATATCCGGCATGATGCGGCTCATATCGGGCAAAAAGTCCTTCCAGTGCTTTATGCCGAGCTTTTCATAGACCTTGCCGCCGTTTTCCCACTCCGCCGCGCAATACGGGAACCTTTCCGCCGAAAACCACGATCTCGGCAGCGCCTGGCCGATGAAATGCGACAGAATACCCAAAGCCGCTATATACAGCAGCGCATAGAGAAATTTCATTTCGTCCCTCCGAGAATTTTAACATATCTTGCAGTGTAAACTATAAGGCTCAGCACGATCAGTCCCGCGCAGACCACCGTGCAGCCGATTGAGACCGCCTGCGGCAGATACGGCATGATAACGTGCAGCATCATGACGGCATAGATAACGCCCGTACACAGCTTGCCCACCCAGATCGCACTGTTTACCGTGTCGGTCTTTTTAAGGACATACCAGCCCATGACGAGCATGATTATCTCCTTGACGACGTGAAGCCCCAGCAGCCACCACATCGCAGGATAGCGCATCGCAACGCACAGCATCATCGCGCACTGCGTGAGCTTATCGGCGACCGGGTCGAGCACCTTGCCGAGATCGGTCACCATGTTATACCTGCGCGCTATGCGTCCGTCGAGGATATCGCTCAGGCCGCTGACGGCAAGCGTTATAAGCGCTGCGGTGAACTCCTCGTGCACATACAGCACGATGAACAGCGGTATAAGCAGCAGGCGGAAATAGCTCAGAAGGTTCGGTATCGAAAACGCTTCCTCGCGTATCTGTTTACCTATGTCTCTCTTCTTCTCTTCGTTTGACATATACTCACCATCTCAAAATATATAGTACCTTAATATTTTATAGGCATTTTAAAATTCCGTCAAGTTATTGGCAATACACACCTTGGTGCAAGTGTCCAATAACTTACCGAACTTCTCAGAAAATTTACAATTTATTAATTACTATGCCACGCGAAATCCGTATAATACCGAGGGCTCGTTTGGGCCTGTACTACATAAGGGGGCATTTTTATGAATAATTCATACGATGTTGCAATAATCGGATGCGGAACCGCCGGCATTTTCGCAGGCTACGAGCTTATCGCCCGTCATCCGGAGCTTAAGATCTGCGTACTCGATCAGGGCGGAGATATCTATTCAAGACACTGCCCCATCGTCGCAGGCAAGGTCAAGGAGTGCATCCATTGCAGCGTATGCGACACCATGTGCGGCTTCGGCGGCGCGGGCGCGTTTTCCGACGGCAAGTATAATTTCACGACTCAGTTCGGCGGATGGCTGACCGATTTCATGGACGATGACGAGGTCATGGAGCTTATAAACTACGTAGATACCGTCAACATGAAATACGGCGCGACCGACAAGACCTTCTCCACCAATACGCCCGAGGCGAGAGCGCTCGAGCGCGAGGCTCTCAAATACGATCTTCACCTGCTTCAGGCAAAGGTCAAGCATCTCGGAACAGAAAACAATCTGCGCATCCTCCAGAACATGTACGAGGATCTGTGCAAGGTAATAGAATATCGCTTCCGCACCGAGGTTTGCAGCATAGACCGCGACGGCGACGGCTACTCGCTGGGCCTCAAAAAAGGCGATGACATCAAGTGCCGCTATCTCATAGTTGCGCCCGGCAGAAGCGGCGCCGAGTGGTTCTCCGAGCAGTGCCGCAAGCTCGGCGTGCGCGTCGAGCTTCCGGCGACTGTGTTTGAGCACATCACCGACGTTGTTTACGAGTCCAAGCTCATCTATCGCACAAAGCAGTACGGCGACAAGGTCCGTACCTTCTGCATGAATCCCTACGGCCACGTTGTTGCCGAAAACGTTGAGGGCATCAACACCGTCAACGGCCATTCCTACTCCGATCCCGCTCTGCGCAGCGAAAACACAAACTTCGCGCTTCTGGTATCAAACCGCTTCACCGAGCCTTTTGATCAGCCCTACCGCTACGGCAAGCACATCGCCTCGCTCAGCAACATGCTCTCCGGCGGCGTTCTCGTTCAGCGCTTCGGCGATCTTGTTAAGGGCGTGCGCACAAACGAGCACCGTCTGGCGCAGTCCTACACCCGTCCGACGCTTACCGCAGCCGTTCCCGGCGACCTGAGCCTCGCTCTTCCGAAGAGACAGCTTGACGATATCATCGAGATGATCTACGCTCTGGATAAGATCGCGCCAGGCACCGCAAATTACGACACCCTGCTCTATGGCGCGGAGGTCAAGTTCTACTCCTCTCGTCTTGAGCTGAGCGGCGAGCTTGAAACCAAGTTTTCTAACTTCTTCGCCATCGGCGACGGTGCCGGCATCACGCGCGGCCTCGCCCAGGCGGCGGCCTCCGGCGTGAAAGTCGCCCAGGTCATTTCAGAGCGCCTCGGCTGATATAACAGCACAAAATGCCAAACCGGCGGACTTTGCGTCCGCCGGTTTCAGCGTGTCAAAAAAGTCTTTGACTTTTTTGCACGCTTCAAAAACGCCACATTTTTTGTGAAAACAGGTTTTCACGAAAAATCTCGCTACGCTCGTCAAAAAGCCTGATAAATCAGGCGTTTTTGATGGCTATTAATCCAATTTCGAGTGGGGCCTTTGCCCCCTCGAGCTCCCCTGCTGCTCTATTATCTTTCTTTTGCACATAGTTTTTCGACAGCCTGTAAGTAGGTATTAAAAATTTTAATACCTACTTTAATTATAGTATCGCTTATAAGGTGAAAATCGCGTTAATTTTATAACAAATTTCTTGACAAAAGCTGATACTTTTGTATAATTATTTTTGGCTAAATAGAAGTATAATCGGAGGATCACCCCCATGAGAGGAATGGAGACCGGCAAAACCAGGATAAGGCACGAGGTTTTCACTGAAATCGCGCGCATGGCATACGAGGGCGGAGACTACGCGCAGAGGCTGGAAGAGCTGCCGTACAAGATCTGTCCGGGCGACCCCGACGAGATAGGGCCGTTCAGAAACAATCTGCTCATCGAGCGTGCCGTTGTCGGCGAAAGGCTGCGCCTTGCAATGGGTCTGCCGATGCGCAAGCTCGGCGTGCACAACAATATTTCCGACAGCGTCGAGGAGACCGTTATTGCCGAGAAGTATTACGAGCCGCCGCTTATAAACGTCATCAAATTCGCGTGCAACCGCTGCCCGGATAACATCATCAAGGTCACAAACGGCTGCCAGGGCTGTATCGAGCACCCCTGCATCGAGATCTGCCCCAAAAAGGCCATCAGCAAGGTCAACGGCCACGCGCATATCGACACCGACAAGTGCGTGCGCTGCGGCAGATGTATGGACGCTTGCTCTTTCTCGGCGATCATCCGTCAGGAGCGCCCATGCAAGAAGGCCTGCGGCATTGCGGCCATCGGCAAGGACGAGCTCGGCCGCGCAGCGATAGATTATAAAAAATGCACCTCCTGCGGACAGTGCCTTGTAAACTGCCCGTTCGGTGCGATAAGCGACAAAAGCCAGATCTTCCAGACCATCATGGCAATAAAAAGCGGCGTGCCCGTCTATGTCGTGCTCGCGCCGGCCTTCGTCGGCCAGTTCGGCCCGGATGCTACACCCGAAAAGATGACCGCATCCTTCAAGCGCCTGGGCTTCACCGACGTTTACGAGGCCGCCATCGGCGCGGATCTGTGCGTCATCGAGGAGGCTGCCGACTTCCTTGAGGAGGTCCCGTCCAAGCACCGCTTCATGGTCACCTCCTGCTGCCCCTCGTGGAGCGACATGGTCAAAAAAATGTTCCCCGACATGGCCGAGAACATATCCGTCGCGATGACGCCCATGGTGCTCACCGCGCGCTTTGTAAAGAAAACTCACCCAGGCTGCAAGGTTGTGTTCGTCGGCCCCTGCGACGCGAAGAAGCTCGAGGCCAGCCGCCGCACCGTGCGCAGCGATGTTGACTTCGTCCTCACCTTTGAGGAGGTGCTCGGCATGTTCGCCGCCAAGGGCGTGGACAAGGAGTGCATCCCGGCCGAGGAGGCGCAGACGCTCTCCCAGGCAGGCTCGGACGCGCGCAAGTTCGCCGTTTCCGGCGGCGTTGCGCAGGCGGTCGTCAACGCTATCAAGTCCATCGACCCGACGCGCGAGGTCAAGATCGCAAAAGCCACCGGCCTGCACGAGTGCCGCAAGCTGCTGATGATGGCGCGCGACGGCAAGTACGACGGCTACCTTCTCGAGGG
>OBLG01002401.1_pt1 | contig 11688 bp, 10 predicted proteins | sample 1517451 | NCBI WGS metagenome assembly OBLG01 (sample SAMN04571694, study PRJEB22368) | human gut metagenome | biome: human gut; material: stool | host: Homo sapiens | place: Luxembourg | collected 2012-06-29
CTCGCCCACAGAAAGTGTGAGGTCATGGCGCAGTATCTCGTTCAGACGGCTTATGTAAGATTCAAGGTACAGTATGAAGAAAGCCGGGCGCAGTGCGGACACTACAACCTGCTTCTTTCAAGCACAAGAATAACACTTTGTGGTTGTGCAGTCAACAACCAAAAACAAATTTTGGAAGATTGAACAACTACATAAGATTTTATTTGTGAAAAAGAAAAATACCGCCCACGCAGCGCAGCGATGATTTTGTCGGGTGAAACGGCGGCAAAATAGATCGGGTGTGTTGCGGGGCGGTAAAAATCTTCATGGGGAATAAATCCTCGCCGTTCTGTACTTTTCTACAAATTTGGTGGGATTTGCGATAGAGGGTATCATGGATTGCGGAGCGCGTCAAGATGATTTTGCAAGTTTTATTGCGGTAAAGCGGTAAAAGTATGACACTTTTGGCATTCAGAGCTATTATAGCTCGATTTTTTGATGAGCCAGAGCATCTAACTTCTCAGCAACATCTCGTTTGCATTGCTCAACAGTAATATATTGTTCGGCAATTTCTTGCTGAGCGGATAGGCTTATCTTTCCAGTATCATCAACAGGGAATGGGACCAAAAGTTCAGAAACCATAAAGGGAGGGAGTGAAGAGTATTCGTTTTCTCCGTTATCACCAACACGACCCTTCTTTGCATTTCGGAAAATAGGTTCCATAATAAATTTGGCATATTGAAGGTTAATGTCAGAAAATTTTGGAAGCAAAACTCCTCGATGATTTGTTGCAGAAAACTCTGATGAGTGGAACATAAGATACCCAGCAAGGCCATCAATCACCCAGCTCAAACAAGGGGTATTATAATCAGCGGTATCGACATACGCAAATGCCCCAGAAGTGTTTCCCGAAAAGAGAGGGACTGCGCCAGGATGTTCCTGAGTATAGCTTCTAGTATATTTTCCGCTTCCTCGAAGAACCGAAAACAGATCCGAAATCTTTTTCTGGGCAAAATGGTAGCAGGACAAGTCTACACAGACGTTGCTTTCTACCACACGGTCTTTTTGATGGAGAAGAGATTTTCGCATATCTTCAAGATAGTTGAAAATTTCGACCATAATTTCCTGTTGCTCTAAGTCGTAACATCCGTTGCTTTTTACAGGAAGTTGGATGGTGACAGGAGCCAAGTTGTGAAAGTTGGCTTTGTGTGCATGATTGAATCCATATTTTTCCTTCATATCATTAAGCGCAACGCGAACATATTGAGGGCTGATATCCTTGCGAAGTATTTGAACGACGATTCGATCGGTATTGACATAAAATGGCTTCGTATGAATTACAAAATTACGGCCGGCCGACCCATCACCGTTTGTAGCAAAGCTAAGAACAGGGTTATCCACGTTTGCACCAAAGGGCTCTTTAGGAAGTCTTTTTATGAATGCCACAGGTTCTTGACCAGCAGTATAGACGGGAAAATCGTCCGGATTGTCAGTGTTTAGAGCATTTAATTTTACACGATTAAGTCCGATTCCAGAGGAGGATAAACGGAACACGGCAGGGTCGATTATATTAACCATTTGACGAGAAATTATTGTTTTTTTTTTCTCCAACTCATAAAGTGGCTCGCGATATTCCATTAAAGAAGATGAAACATCAGAAATTAAAGTGGCGAGGCCGGAAAGAGTGATGGTTTCAACATCATCTTCCACGCCAAGCTGAATCTTTTCTTCTCTTGTCCACCAACGATCTACAGCCCAATGCGCACTGGTATAAAATTTATCAATACTTATAATTTTGCAGCGTGGGTCATCCGTTCTGAATTTTATCTTTGCTCCCTTAAACATATTAAACAAATCCGAGGCCGCTTCCAAATCATTTTGCTCGATATCAAAGCGATAGACATCCCGCGTTTCGCCGATTTCTGAGCAAAGATATGTGAATACCGGAGAGATTTGCTTGGGAAGAGTGGGAATTCCGCCAACATTAAGAGGAATCTTTTTAGTGAGTGCGAGAATATAGGTCTTTTTGTTGGTCGTAAAGAATGTGTTTAATGGCAAAGAAATCACCGCGTCGATATCGCACTGGCCAAGAATAAAATCTCGTAATTTTTTATCGTTACTCCGATTCATGATTCCATCTGGCACGACAATAAAAGCCTTTTTTCCGGGTTTGAGTGCGCGGACAATCCATTCCATGAACAGCCCTTCGATGCCCATGGCACTGATAGAAAAATATTTCTTTAATTCATCATCCTTCGAGATTTCTTCTTTTAGATTGCTACTGCCACTCATAACATATGGTGGATTTGTAAGAATGAGATCGTACTCCTCTGTTACCGGCTTGGCTAGAGTTCCGAGGATAGAGTTGGTTTGCAGAGTGAAGGTGCTATTAAATAACTGCGCAAACTGCTGAGTTAGATTCGGATGCTCTCTGATTAGCTCGGACATATAAATTAGCATATTCGCCTTTGCAAGTATAATGGTTTTCTGCTCATCTTTGTCGAACCCCTTATCATAGCCGACAAGCGTAATTTTAGGAACAAGCCGTTCGGCACCGTGTTCATCTGTTTCTATAGTGTATAGGTGATTAAGATTGTGCAAAATAGGCTCAAGCAAGAATTTACCAACGCCACATGCCGGGTCACAGATTTTCATTCCAGACTCAATATCGGCCATGTTCACAATCGCTCGAACGACCTTAAGCGGCGTAAAATATTGTCCCCAGTTTTTCTTGCTGATAGATTCTTTCAAGAACGTTTCAAAGAGCTTGCTTTTAAAATCGTAATCAATGTTTTCAAGCGTACCAAAATCATTGAATCGTTTAAGGATTTTGTGAAAAACTGTAGCGTATCCAGAAACTGCTTTATCATCTTTAGATACAAAAATAGTACCATTAATGATTGTGGTTTTGTCTTTTGGATTTCCGGGAAAAAGTTCTTTGATTTTTATACGGATAACAGAAGCATAGAATTCGAGCACATCGTTTTCATTATTACCGGAATATTTTCCAAGTAAGTCATAAAACGAATACATGCCTTTTAATACACCAAGATCACTCAGATATTTGAAAATGAAAATCTCGACAAAGGTGTAGAGGCAATTTTCTGGAGTTGCACCAGAAACGGCCCATAAATCCTGCCATACTTTCTGAGCAAGCGGAAGAGGATCAACAGATGCCGCGGCTCTTAACATATCATTTGAAGCATTGATGGATGCGCGAATTTTGTTAATCAGAACAATACATTCAGAGCTGATTTTATTGAAATTGAGAGTTATTTTACTGCCGTTTTCCTGCAAAATCTCGTGACCAGTTAAAGGATTGACCCAGATACTCTTACTTCCATCAGTAATAATATAAACTTTTGCCTGCAAAGCTTGTGCCGTACCTAATTCTTGCACAATTGCCTTCTCGATTTGCTTTTCAGTACGAAGTTGAGAAGGCGTTTTGTATTCGATGGCAGCAATTACTACGGGTTTTTTAACAATTAGTGCATCCGGCTTTTTGCTTTCAAATGTTTCATAATCCTTATCAGGAATTAGTTTTGCTGACTTTAGTGCTTTTAAGGTTGTTGCTCCGATGTTATAAAAATTCCAATCTCCCATTTTTTCAGGAGAATCTATCAAATTTCTCTGAATTAACTCTTCACTCATTGGTAGTAACTCCTTTACAATGATTTGTGTGATTGGCAAGATATTGATCGATGTCGTTTTGCCGTATGCGAAGAGAACGACTTCCTACACGTGATGCTGTAAGCTTTTTACTTTTTATAAGACGACGAATGGTCTTTTCTGATACCTTTAAGTATTGTGCCGCTTGCAATACAGTGAAAATTTCATCAGACATAGCACATTTCCTCCATTTTGTCAAGTATAACATTTGTCTGGGGCTAGTGCAAGGGAAAATTCAAATTATATATGGAAAAATGAGGACTATAATAGACTAAAATGGACAATAAAGGTCATATTGAAAAATGCTGTTTGCATGAAACATTTCGGTATAGAGTACATATAATAGACCTGAGTGAAAATTTCATTTCCTTCGATGCTTGACCACTTGCACTTATACACTTTTGCGCTATACTAATAATAGAGGATAGCGGCGTTGACCAGCTATCGGTGGCGATGAAGCAATGGACTGGTTCGGTATCAGCCTGTTGTGGAGCCAAACCGTGGGTTAAGCGAAAACCACAAGCCGAATAGATTCACCTGAATCGAACGAAAACGCAAAATGCCCGCTCACCGTGGAGATTCCGTTCCATCGGTGGCGGGCATTCTTTTATTATTCAGGCAACACAAGATAGCAGTATTCATCGGGAAGTACGATCTTTTCCCATTCGACCTTCTTGGCGGTGAATACGACCTCTGAATACTGTTTCTCACCACGGTTTTTGCGATATGTAGCAATAATTCGGTCAGCGGCCTTTACTTTGGTTCGGATATCGCCCTCCAGCACCGTGTTGGGAACGAAACGCCCTTCACCGCTATCCCGGACAAAACCCATGCAGGCGCTGAGGGAGCCTGCGATCTTGTCGGTGTACAGCTTGGGCTGGCTCATATTGTAGTCGCCCAGCATTTTTGCGGAGAGATTCTTTTTCATCAGGCTGGGCAGAACACGCATTTTCATTTCGGTGGTTCCATCTGCGGAAAATTCAAAATCCGCTTCGGTCAGACGTTTGTCGTAGCACAGATTGAAAAAGTGTCTGGCATTGATGCTAGGCTTACGCAGCTTGAAGCCTGTCATGTGCAGAAAGTTGCTGATATCGAACGTGACCTCCAGACAATGGACACTCTTATGCTTGTCGGTAGTGATGAACAGCAGGCTTTTATCCACCAGATTTTTTTTGTACAACGGCGCACAGGCAAAAACGATGGACAGTGCTTCTTTTTTCGTCATGGTTGATTCTGCGCTCCTTTGCGTTTTTACAAAATAAAAGGGACACCTACAACACCGTGGTGCTGTCCGATGTCCCTTGCGACTGATTTTATCGTTGTCCGCCAACCTCAGGCCCCTACGTCCTGCATCTCTTTCGGGTTTTATCGTTGCCCGCCAACCTCAGGCCCTTACGTCCTGCATCTGATCGGATTTTAGGTGTCAGCCACACCAGCGGAATGACGTCCGCTTTCCTATCTATATTATATTCGATTTTCGTTCAAATAGCAATGGACTTTGCAAAGATGATTCTTTAATTTTTTGCAAACGGCTGCTGAATCCTCAATCTTCCATTCTGCCGTGGTCACAGCCGAGGGAAAGATAATGCTCTATCCCTCCACCCAGTACAAGCTGTGCATACTCCAAGGGCTTATTGTAGAGCAGCCAGTCCAGCTCCGCCCGTTGTGCCGGGGTGTTGCCGTACTCGTCCTCCACGGCGATGCAGTCGATGGCAAGGGTGGTGCTATCCTCGAACCGGGCTTCCACCCGGTTGGTGTCCATATTGAAGCGGCAGGTAAGCAGTTTATTCATGGTGAACCTCATTTCTACATCAAATGGTGTCTGTTTGGATGTCCTAAACCCTGCCATAAAACCGGTGGTTGATTTGTCCATTGGGCTTTGTTTTGCCCGTCTGCACATTTTTGCACACTTTTTGCACACCTGAATAGCTGGATAACGGTTGCAAAGCATTACACTGTGTGCAAATAATGCGGTGTGTGCAAAGGCGTGTTTTGCGATGATACGATAAAAATAACGCTTCTTCGAACTTTTGAAATTTGACGAATGATGCACCTTGGATTCTTTTAATCAGAGGGCCAGGGATTCGAGTTCCCTCGAGCGCACCAAAAGGACGATAAATCGTTGAAAGAAACGGTTTGTCGTCTTTTTTGTTTTATGCGGGCTTTTTGGCTTGTACCTGTGATTTTTTCAAAAAATGCAGAGATCGGAGGGACAAAATTAGAAAAGCACAGACGGATTTGCTTCGCAAAGCAGACGTGTTTGGCGAAAATCAGAACCGCAGTACCCGTGCGTTATTGCGGGGCTTTGCCTGCGGATGGGCGTCACCGGGGCGGGGGTAACCGAGAAGCAGCTGCATCACGGCGTAGTAATCGGTGCGGATGCCCCATTGCCGCAGGATATCCTGCCCGTAGGGGGCAGCAAAGGCGGTCCAACCATGGCCGATATAGCAGCTGCCCACGCCCAGCGCATCCGCCGCCAGCATCATGTTTTCGGCGGCCACGGCGCAGTCCTCTGCCGCAAAGAGAAAATCTTTCGGGGCAAACAGGGTGATGACCGTGGGCGCATCGTAAAAAGCGTTGGTCAGCTTTGCGTCGTCCACGATGCTGGGCTGCTCGCGGGAAACATAGCGCGTGGCGGTGGACATCCGAAAATAGGAATTGGCCCGCTTGATCTTGCCCAGCCGCTCGTTGACTTCCCGATTCTGGCTGACCGCAAAAATTACGCCCTGCCGTCCGCCTGCGCTGGGCGCATACAGCCCGGCCTGCAAAATTTTCTGGAGGGTTTCTTCTTCGATCTGGCGCGTATCGAACCGCCGGATGGAGCGGCGATGGAGAATCGTCTGCAAAATATCCATATTAAATTACCTCCTTCCAGCACTGCGGGTCGGCGGCGTAGAAGTCGCCGCTCTTGCCGCTGGCTACAGCCGGGCAGCCCCGGCAGAAGGCCAGCAGTTCACACTTGGAGCATTTGGCAAAGCGGGCGTAGTCCCGGTACTGCTCCATCTGGCAGACCCACACATCGGCCAGCCGATCCTCGAACACATTGCCCACCCTGCTGTTCTGCACCCGGCGGCAGGCATACACATCGCCCGTGGGCAAGATGGTCAGATGGCAGTTGCCGCAGTTGCAACCGCCATAGATCATGCCGTCCTCGTAGACTCCATCCAGCGTGAATACCCCCGTCTCGTACTCGTACAGCGTCCAGAGGTGGTCTTTCTTGTTGAAATAGGTGGTGCATCCGGCGGCTTCATATTCCTTGAACTTTTTATCGCAGTCGGCCAGAAGCTGGCGGTAGCGCAGGGGCGCGATGCCGGTGTCCTTCTCCCCGCTGGTGGGGCAGTAGCGGGCAAAGGCGAATACGTTCGCGCCTGCGGCCACCACCGCGTCAATGATGCCGGGCACTTCGTCGATGTTCTTGCCGGAAACCGTGGTCATGACCACCGAGCGGATGCCCGCCCGGTTGATGCAGCCGATCTTCTCCAAGGTCGTGTCGAAGCTGCCCGGCTTGCGGAACCAGTCGTGGGTCTCGCGCAGGCCGTCAATGGACAGCTGGTACTTCTCGCAGCCGTAGTTCTTCAGCCGCTGGCAGACGGCATCGTTCAGGTGGAACGGATTGCCCAGAATCGTGAAGGGGATGCTGTGTGTTTTGAGCAGCTCCAGCAGCTGCCAGAAATCCGGGTGCAGGATCGGGTCACCGCCCGTGATATAGAAATAGGGCAGACGGTCATGCACCGCGCAGAAATCCAGACAGTTATAGAAGGTCTCCTGCATCTCGGCCCAGCTCATGGAATCCAGATGCTTGCAGGTGTTTTCAGAGAAGATGTAGCAGTGCCGCAGGCGGATGCGGCAGGGGTCTTCTTTGCCCAGCCGAACAGATTGGAAAGTGCCATAAGATGTTGCCTCCGTAAATTGTTTTGCGGACTTCATTGTCCGCGCTTTTAGTATAATTCGGCGGTGTACGGATGAAAAGTCCGCACCTTTTTATTACCGGGTCACCTTTTTGTAACTGTCTTGCGCGTTCGGGAAAGGATGGTTATAATATGCATATAACATTCTTTTGGAAACGGATATCACGCCTATGGAGGTGCCCCTATGAAAACCAAAGAAGAACTGCCTGCCTGCCCGGTGGCGACCACCGTTTCCCTCATAGGCAGTAAGTGGAAGCTGCTCATCATGCGGAACCTGCTGGCGCGGCCCTGGCGGTTCAATGAACTGCGCAAAGACTTGGATGGCATCAGCCAGAAGGTGCTGACCGACAGTCTGCGCTCCATGGAAGCGGACGGCCTTGTGGTGCGCACGGTCTATGCAGAGGTGCCGCCCCGGGTGGAGTACGCCCTCAGTCCGCTGGGAGAATCCATGAAGCCCATCATCAAGTCGATGGAGACCTGGGGCCTGGCCTACAAGAGCGGCACGCTGCCCGGAACAGCAGAGGAACCGGCATAAAACCGGAAAGGATAAAACGCAGAACACCCGCCCACCTGTGGCATCTCCACGGTGAGCGGGTGTTCGTTTGTCTGCATGGGATAAGCGGCTCAGCGGCTGCGCTTTTTGCGGGGGTCCCGGCCGCTCTGGGGCGGTCTGTTCCCTGCGGCCGCGCTGCCGAAGGCCCAGTGCAGGTTGAAGCCGCCGCAGCTGCCGGTGCAGTCCAGCGTTTCGCCCACGAAGTAAAGGCCGGGGCAGCCCTTGAACTGGAAGTGCGTGTCCACCTCCCGCAGGGCAAGGCCGCCGCCGGTCACCTGGGCCTGCCGCCAGCCGCAGGGGGTGAGCCCCTCAAACCGCCAGTGTTTGGCGGTGCGGGACAGCTTCTGCCACTGGCCCGGGGTGAGGGCGGCTGTGTCCGGCAGGGCGGCGGCGGACCACAGCGCCCGGCCCAGCTTTGGGTTCAGCAGGCCCAGCCAGAAGTCGGCCGGGCGCTCCCCTGCCGCCTGCCGGGCGTGGGCGGCCAGCAGCCCGGCAAGGGCCGCTTCGTCCAGCGCCGGGAACAGGTCCAGCTCCACGGCGGGGGCTTTCGGGCCGCGGCCCGGGGCAAGCAGGCCGGACAGCTGCATGATGCAGATGCCGGAAAGCCCGTAGTCGGTGAACTGCACTTCGCCCGTCTCCACGGCCAGCACGCAGGTGCCGTCCAGCAGGGAAGCCGCCGCTTTGGCGCGGATGCCGGCCAGCGCTTTGTCCGGCTTTGCGCACTGCAGGGCGGTCAGGCAGGGGTAGAGCGGTTCCACCCGGCCGCCGCACTGCCCGGCGAAGCGGGGGCCGAAGCCGTCGGTGCCGAACTGCGGCCCGGCTGCGCCGCCCATGGCGCAGATGACGGCGTCGGCCCGCAGGGTCTCGGCGGTGCCCTCGGCGTTCTGGAACTGCACCGCGTAGCCGCCCCGGCTCTGGGCCAGGGCGCTCACGGTGCAGCCGGTGCGCAGCTGCACCCTGCGGCGTGCCAAGTGGTGCTCCAGCAGGGCCAGCACATCCGCTGCCTGGTTGGAGTAAGGGTACACCCGGCCTGCTTCGTCGGTGCGGGTGTACAGGCCGTGGGCGGCCAGCCAGCCCAGCGGGTCGGCGGCGTTCACGGCCTGCAGCAGCGGGCGCAGTGCGGCGGGGTCGGCCGTGAAGTATTTCTCCGGCGCGATGCCGGTGTTGTCCAGGTTGCAGCGGCCGTTGCCGGTAGCCAGCAGCTTTTTGCCCGGCTTCGGGCTGCGCTCCAGCACGGTCACCTGCGCGGAGGGCGCAGCTTCGGCCGCCGCCAGCGCGGCGGTCAGCCCGGCGGCACCGCCGCCCAGAATGAGGATGTGTGCCATGCGGGCACCTGCCTTTCTTGCAAAAATCTGCTTTCATTGTAGCAGAACCGGGGCCAAAACACAACGAACCGGGCCTTTTTTGCCGGTTGCAACCACCGGTTGACAGATTTCCAAGCGCAAATGGTAGTTGTCAACCGCAGAATGTGGTATGCTGGGGGCAGAAAAACAGCTGTGATTTCGTATCAGTCAACCATACGACCCTATAAAAAGGAGAAGACCATGATTTTAGCGGAAAAGATCGCCCAGCTGCGCAAACAGAATGGCTGGAGCCAGGAAGAACTGGCGAACCGCCTGCAGGTGTCCCGGCAGGCCGTGTCCAAGTGGGAGGGCGGCGCGTCCATCCCGGACCTGGACAAAATCTTAAAGCTCAGCGCGCTGTTTGAGGTGACCACCGATTACTTATTGAAGGACACTCTCGAAGCGCCCGATGCGGCCCCGGCGGCGGTGCTGCCCACATCGGAGGCAGAACCCCTGCGCACGGTGACGCTGGAAGAAGCGAACGACTACCTGAGCCTTGTGCAGGCCGCCTGCGGGCGCATTGCGGCGGGCGTGGGCCTGTGCATCCTCTGCCCCATCGCCTTGCTGCTGCTTGGTGCCTGGGCGGACGGCACCCCGCGCGAGGGCTTTGCGGCCGGTGCCGGGATGATCACTCTGCTGGTGCTGGTGGCGCTGGGCCTGCTGCTCATCCTCCCGGCGGCAATGCAGCTGGAAAGCTATGACTATCTGGAAAAAGAAGTGTTCCAGCTGGGCTACGGGGTGGCCGGGATCGTGGAAAAACAGAAAAAGGAATGCGGCCCGCACCTTCTGCGGCAAAGCACCTGGGGCGTGGTGGGCTGTGTGCTGTCGGTGGTGCCGCTGATGGCGGCGGTGATGCTGGACAGCTCCGACTTCCGGATGGCGGCAGCGGTGTGCCTGCTGCTGGCCATCGTGGCGATCTCGGTGCAGCCGCTGATCCGGGCCGGGATGCAGAAGGAAGCGCTGGATAAGCTGCTGCAGACCGGGGACTACACCGTGGAGAGCAAGTGGGTGACCCGCCGGGTGGGCTGGTTTGCCGGGGCCTACTGGTGCGGCGTGACGGCGGTGTACCTGGGCGTGAGCTTCCGCCACGACAGCTGGAACACCAGCTGGTGGATCTGGGCTGTGGCGGGGGTGCTGTTCGCGGCCGTGTGGCTGGCGGTGCGCGCCTGGGCGGGCCGGAGCGAAGAATGAGCTCCCCCGGGGCGCAGCGGCGGCAGGTATAAATTTCCCGTTCTGACAGATACTAACTGTATCGCCACAAACAAGGAAACAGAACGGAGGAGACCAAAGCATGAAAGCAACAGGTATCGTGCGCCGCATCGACGAGCTGGGCCGGGTGGTGATCCCCAAGGAGATCCGCCGCACCCAGCGCATCCGCCGGGGCGACCCGCTGGAAATTTTCACCACCGGCGACGGCGAGGTGATCTTTAAAAAGTATTCGCCCGTGGGCGAGATGAACGGCGTGGCGGCGCAGTACGTTGAAGTGCTGAACCGCAGCTTTGCGCTGACCGCCTTCGTGGCCGACCGGGACCGCATCCTCGCGGTCAGCGGCACCGGACGGCGGGAGCTTGCCGACCGCAGCATCAGCCTGCCGCTGGAAAAGCTCATGGACGCCCGCAAGCCCTACCAGAACGAGGGCACCGCCGACCGTGCAGTGCTGCCCTGCGAAGGCTCGCCCCGGGTGCTGCTGTGTGCAGTGCCCATCATCGCAGCGGGGGATGTGACCGGGGCGGTGGGCCTGCTCACCGAGGACCGCACCGCTGTGCCGGACGATGCCCAGCGCAAGGCGCTGAGCGTGGCGGCGGCTTTTCTGGCAAGGCAGATGGAGGAATAAGGCGGTACGATTTTAAATGCGCGCCGCCGATTTGAAACCCTCTCAGGCGCTCCCGCGCCAGCTCCTCCGAAGGGGGAGCCAAGCCGTTAGCCCCGATGCTAAAGTACTAGGCATAATGAGAAAGCTTCCGGCAGCGCCCTTGGCTCTCCCTTTGGGAGAGCTGTCACCGCAGGTGACTGAGAGGGCGCACGCCGTCAGCCCTGTCGCTGAAGTTTCAAACGCAATAAGAAACCTTCCCGCCATGCCAAAAAGCTCCCCCTGAGAGGACAGATTTCCCCCGGCCGGGGGGGGAAAATGTCACCGCAGGTGACAAAAGGGGGAATCTGGCATCGCGCAGCGATGACTGAGAGGGTTACCCAAAACACCGCCGCCCGGCCTGTGGAAGCAAGCCGGGCGGCGGTG
>OBLG01002402.1_pt1 | contig 11688 bp, 7 predicted proteins | sample 1517451 | NCBI WGS metagenome assembly OBLG01 (sample SAMN04571694, study PRJEB22368) | human gut metagenome | biome: human gut; material: stool | host: Homo sapiens | place: Luxembourg | collected 2012-06-29
CTTGCTCTGTTGTGCTTAATTTGGCAATGCGGTTGTAAAGCATTCCTCTCCGTATACATCGTTTGTATCTGCTCAGGTGGGTAAGGTGTTGTTCCATAATGCGGACTATCTCAATATCTTCGCTCTTACCCCCTCCGTTGTTTTCAGCTTTGACGGTAACTTTCTGGTTATGTTGTCTGAAGTAGTTCAGTACTTCATATCTTTCTATAATGTCTCCTTGCATTGCCATATAAAACCAGAACAGCCAGTCGCCGCTGTAGCGCATTTGCAGGCATTGTTCCATATTTTGGACATTTACCATGCTTTTTCTGAAAATGGCCGAGCTTGCATTGGCTATGTAACCACGCCAGTAAAGGTTATGTTCGGCATAAGTCTTCCCATTGAATACGGCGTATGGAGGTATGGCAGATTTCCATTTGTTCATGTCGTAACTCAGCACATTACCGTCTTTATCAATATACTTGGAACCGGCAAAGCATACGGCGGCTTGTTGGTATTTCTCCATTAAAGGAACTACTTTCTCTAAAAAAGTAAGCTCACACAAGTCATCGGCTTCGGCTATCCATATATATTTTCCTTTGGCTAATTGCATGCCTTTAAACCATTGTTTAAATGGATTTCCGGTGTTGTGTTCGTTTAATAGAATATGGCTCACTTTGGCATGGTCTTGATAGTCCGATAATACCTCTTCGCTACCGTCTGTTGAGGCATCATCAAGTAAAATCAGTTCGATATTCTGATAGGTCTGTTGCAGAATACTCTGAATTCGTAGATTGAGGTATCGTTTATAATTATAATTAGGTACCACTACACTGACCAAGGGAAGTGCATTCATGCTTTATTGTTAAGTTAGTTCTTGTTTTATTTCTACAAATGTAATGTTATACAGGTAAATAAACAAGTTGCTTCTTTGTTTTTTTTTTCAAAAAACAGGAATTTTGTTGAACTTTTAAAAAGAAACGATAATTAACATTTTAGTATGCAGTCTTTCTTGTACCTTTGCATTATACACTACATAGCATTTGCTGTATTAAACTAAAAATTAAATTAGACATTAGACTATTGTTTAAATTCAATTAGTATGAGAAAGAAAATTCTTTTTATTATTCCGTACATTCCTTATCCGCTGGATTCGGGCGGTAATCAAGCTTTCTTTAATATGGTGGAATATCTGCGTCATAAGATGGCCGTATCTGTATTGCTTTATCCTGAAACAGGGAGACGTATGCAAGATGTAGAGTCATTGAAGAAAATTTGGGATAATGTGGATTTCTTTATTTATACTCCTAAAACTAAAACTGTCAGATTACCCAAAATTAAACATCCTTTTTATTATAAATGGCTGCAAAAGATACATGCGTCTGTAACCCGTAAAATGAACCGGCAACAGATATGGACGGATGAAACGGGCGAAGTTGTGGATTTAGTACGGGGAAAGAGTACTTTGTTCAGCTCTTGTTTCCAGCCGCTAGACCAGGGGTATGTGGAGTATGTTTCTCAGGTGGCTCATTCAGGTTTTGATATTATTCAAGTAGAGTTTTATGAACTGTTGTCATTGGGATTCTTGTTGCCTGAAAATGTACAGACTATTTTTGTGCATCATGAACTCCGCTACATCCGTAATGAAAAGGAGATTACTTTGTTCAGGGAACAGACTGCCGGTGACAGGATGTTGTTTCATATAGCAAAGGATTTTGAGCGCAGTGCATTATTGAAATATAAAGATGTTATTGTTCTGACTGAAGTAGACCGTAAAATTATGGAGGACTTCATAGGACGGAAAGACCATATCTACACTTCTCCGGCTGTGGTGTGCAAGTGGGTGACAAGGCTGGAACAGCCTTTTGTTCCGGTCCAAAGCGGACGCCTGACTTTTGTGGGAAGTGAGGATCATTTTCCCAATCTGGATGCCGTGGCATGGTTCTGTCACGAAGTGATTCCGCATCTGCGTAAACGTCATTTTTCGTTTACATTGCAAGTAATTGGTAAATGGCGTGGAGAGTGTATCAATCGTTTGCAGTCCGAATACCCGGAATTGAAGCTGGCAGGCTATGTGGAAGATCTGGGCTCTTTTTTAAAAGGCAGTGTTGCTGTTGTTCCAATACGTATCGGTAGTGGTATGCGTATGAAAATATTAGATGCTGTATTGTCAAAAGTACCTTTTGTAACGACGGCAAAGGGTGTGGAAGGCATTGATTTTAAGGATGGTGAAGATTGCTTGATTGTTGATGACCCTGCCGGATTTGCAGAAGCTGTCATAGCCTTGTCAAGTAATCCGCAGTTGCAGAGACAGTTGGTTACCCATGCGGAAGACAGTTTGCGGCAAGTATATAACCCCGGACAGATGCAGGAAAGAAGGCTTGCCGTGTATGAACAAATATTAGGGGATAAAGTGGGGTAATCTTGGGTGATTATTTCTTTTTTGTTACCTTTGCGGCATTATATATAATTGATAATTATGCTGAAACAGTTCTTTAGTTTGTTGAAGCGGTATATTCTTCCATACCGCAAATATTTGACATGGGCATTGATACTGAACTTTCTGTCGCAATGGCTTAATGTGTTTTCGTTCATGGCGATTGTGCCAATTTTGAACATTCTGTTCAAAATTGATACCAAGTCTTATGAGTACATTCCTATGGATATTCATAATTTGGATAAGGATGTACTCATAAATAATGCCTATTACTTTGTGAGCAATTTTGTGGCGACAAATGGTGCGTTCTATACACTTGCCATGATGGGAGGAATACTTATCTTTATGACTATGTTGAAAACTGCCGGTTATTTTGCTTCTGCGGCTGTCATGGTACCTTTGCGTACAGGTATTGTCCGGGATATCCGTATTCAGGTTTATAATAAAGTGTTAAGTCTTCCTTTGAGTTTTTTCTCAGAAGAACGTAAAGGAGATATCATAGCCCGTATGAGTGCGGATGTTACGGTGGTGGAGAACTCGTTGACCAGTTCCATCGATATGCTTATCCGTAATCCTATCGCTCTTTTGGTTTGTTTTGTCACTCTGTTTTCGGTAAGTTGGCAAATGACGCTTTTTGTTATCTTTATTTTACCTCTGACAGGTTGGATAATGGGGGTTGTCAGCCGGAAGCTGAAAAGACAGTCCTCTACAGCACAGGCGCAATGGGGAGATATTATGTCCCAATTGGATGAAACATTAGGAGGTTTAAGGGTTATCAAAGCGTTTATAGCCGAAAGCAAAATGTCTGCCCGGTTCTCTAAAACAAACAATGACTTCCGCGATGCAATGAACGAGATGATTATCCGGCAAAGTTCAGCCCACCCCATGAGTGAGTTTTTAGGCACTTGTGTGATTGTGACCGTGCTGTTGTTTGGCGGTGCTTTAATCTTAAATACAAACTATGCTCCGATGGATGCGGCTACTTTCATATTTTATCTGATTATCCTTTATAGTATCATCAATCCTTTGAAAGAATTTTCAAGAGCATTTTATAATATTCCGCAGGGATTGGCCAGTATGGAGCGAATTGATATGATATTGAAAGCGGAAAATCATATCGTAGAGCCGGAGCAGCCTTTGCCATTGGACGCTTTCACAGATAAGTTAGAGTTTAAAAATGTAAGTTTCAGCTATGTAGAAGGACGTCCGGTCTTGAACCATATCAATCTGACTGTTCCTAAAGGAAAAACGATTGCACTGGTGGGTCAGTCCGGTTCCGGAAAGTCTACTTTAGTGGACTTGGTACCGCGTTATCACGATGTATCGGAGGGTGCATTGCTGATTGACGGCAAGAATGTGAAAGATGTATCCATCCACAGTTTACGTTCTCTGATTGGTAATGTAAATCAGGAAGCTATTCTGTTTAATGACACCTTCTATAACAATATTACTTTTGGTGTAGAGAATGCCACTATGGAGCAAGTAATAGAAGCTGCCAAGATAGCGAATGCACATGATTTCATTATGGAAACGGAAAAAGGATATGACACGATGATTGGTGATCGTGGAGGGCGTTTGTCCGGTGGTCAGCGTCAGCGTGTCAGTATAGCCCGTGCAATTTTGAAAAATCCTCCTATCCTTATATTAGATGAGGCTACTTCGGCTCTTGACACAGAGTCCGAGCGTTTGGTTCAGGAAGCGTTGGAGCGTTTGATGAAATCGCGTACTACTATCGCTATCGCACATAGATTGAGTACCATTAAGAATGCCGATGAAATTTGTGTACTTTATGAAGGTGACATTGTAGAAAGAGGAACTCACGATGAACTGATAGCCTTGAATGGATATTACAAGAAGTTGAACGATATGCAGTCTTTGTAAAGTGGAGCAAATAAAGAAATTGGCAATTGTTATTCCCGCCTACAAGGGGCGTTTCCTTAAGGAAACGCTCGACTCAATTGCAGTTCAGGCCCATAAAGATGAGTTCGTGTTATATATAGGTGATGATGCAAGTCCTGAAAGATTGGATAAGATTGTGGAATCTTATCAGAATAAGGTAAATCTGGTGTATCATCGCTTTAGCGAAAATATGGGGGGCAAAGATTTGGTGGCCCATTGGGAGAGGTGTATCCAGCTGTCTGCAGAGCCGTTTATCTGGCTTTTCTCGGATGATGATTTGATGCCGGCTGATGGTGTGGAACGTGTCATGGAGGCTTTGTCGCGCCCACACCATCAGCGAGGATATTTCTTTCGTTTTCCATTAGCTGTCATTGATGGTGAAAACAAGCGGATACGTGCCAATCGTCCTTTGGAAGAAGGAAGTGTGTCTTGTTACCGGCTGCTGCTAGATAAGTTACAGGGAAAGATAGATTCGGCTGCCGTAGAGTACGTGTTCAGTCGGGAGATATGGCAGTCGGCAGGTGGTTTTGTTCATTTTCCTATGGCTTGGTGTTCGGATGATGCTACGTGGGCTGCTTTTGCCCGTCATGCGGGGGGTGTTATTTCTTTGCCGGGGCAGCCTGTATGTTGGAGGAATGTTGAAGGTGCAAACATCAGTAACTCTGCCGGTCATGACAAAGATAAATTGCACGCTACTATTCTTTTCTTGAGATGGATGAGGAATATGTTTTCCGATTATGTGGATGATCCGGAGCTGATTAGTGCATTGCAATGCTATATCCATACCATCCTTCGTATTTCATTGCATAAACATTATAATATATGTGGTTTGTGGGGGGTATCTATGGCTTTGGGAAGATTTAATAAAAGGGCGGCCTTTACTACGTTTTTCAGGAATTTTAGGTTGTTCTCTTAATTTCATTTATGCAGCCGCTTGCGATTTCTCAAGAGTGCCTGTATTTTCATAAAAAGTTTGGGTGCATATATGCCCTCACTTCATATTTCTGTCCTGTATGTATAGTCAGATGTATATCTTCCTGTCATATATTGTTTCACTTTTTTAAAGAAGGACATTGGGGAGTTTTTTCATCCGTAAGGAATTGTGTGGTTTTAAAATCAGATTCATCCTTAAAATATCTTATCCGCATCCCTAAACATTTCTTGCTGTATGGTTAAGGGTTTTCTTCCTGTTTGTTCTATCTCCGCAAGCCTTTGGAGTTAACTCCATAGCCTTGGGAGATAACTCCAAAGCTTATGGAGATAACTCCAAAGGCTATGGAGATAGAATAGATGCATATAAAAAGGTTTAATCTGGAGATAGAAAAAGCTTATGCAATTGGAAGAATTTATAGATAGCCTGTATTGATTGTCTTATTTTGAAGGAAAGATAACGAATTCTTTTAAACGTTTTGATCTTTTTCACCGTTGCCATGCCTTCGTTATCCGTCATTCTGTGAAAGTACACACTCTTTATTGCACTTTTGCAAGGAAAAAGTCTGAAAATGCCATACTTTATATCAAGTCGGAGCAGCTTACAGGAAAGAATATATAACTGACAGTAAGTAGGTTATGAGAAATTCTGTTTTAAAATGTAGTGAGGGCATGAGGGTATAAGTGAGAGCAATTTTTTTTATCATCACTACATAAATATCTTATAATTAACTTGTTATATATGTAGTGAGGGCATGAGGGTATAAATGTTCCGAACTTTCTAGTGAGCTGATATATTAAGAATACTTTCGGATGTTATCCAAAGAATAAAATGATACTTTAAGAACAAAGGTTCTCCCCTTGATTTTTCAGGTGAATCCTAAAGGAAGCCAGGATTTTTTGAAGGGGGGGGATAATGTTAAGACGGTATGAAATTTTATTTTGGATAGCGCTGATTATCTTGTAATTGCATATAAGAGAGCATGGAATTATTAGAATTTTGATTTGGTATGATAAAAATAAAAGTATTATTCATTGATCACTTCCATCCATTTCTTTATGATAATTTCGATGGAAAATTGCTTGCTACTTTCAATAGCGTTGGCAGACATTGATTTACGTAGCTTTTCATCTGTCATCAATAGCTTTATCTGTTTAATATATAGTGATATATCATCATTGGGGATAGCAAACCCATTGACTTTATCTGTTATTATGTCTGTCAATGAAGCAAAACTATGAAAAGCTAAAGGAACGCAACCATATTGTTGTGCCTCGGTTAATGTCAGCCCCCATCCTTCAAAAGATGAGGTCATCATAAAAATAGAAGCTTCATTATAATAAGGTTCCGGATTTTTTGTCCCTTCAAAAAAGACACGTTGTAAGCCATAATGTATGACTAGACTTTTGTACCAGCTTTCCATTTTCCCATGTCCTACTATTTTTAGCTTCCATTCCGATAGAGTATGGTCTGTTTCAATTTCCTTCCAAATCTTTAAAGCCAGAGAAATTCTTTTAGGTTCTTCTTCCAGTCTGGATACAATAAGTACTTCTTTCTTTTTGTGATTATAGTTGGCTAAATCATAGAAAGAGTGGAATGAAAGAGCATTATGGATTATTCTTATTTTACTATCATCTTTTAAATGAGAGTATTCTAGAAACGGCTTTTTGAAATGAGAAGATAATAAGATAACCTTATCGGCAAAATGATATGACTCTCTATATAAAATAGGTAGTTTTATTATTTTTCTTATCTTTTGATATGGAAAGGATAAAAATTTGCTGATGTTTTTCCTAATGTTCTTTCCTTCTTTTAGTTCTTTTTTAGGATTATCTAAGGTGATGAAATTAATTTCCGTGGCAGGACTTACGTGGAGTGCAAACATTAGCTTGCATTTTTTGTTTTGAGACTGGTTTAAAGCAAGTCTTAAACTCTTAGTTAACTTATGCTCTCCTTGATTAATAATGACGTCAATTTTATTTTGTTCTATAAATTGGATTAAATTATTGAGATTGTGATAAGAATTGATTTTAATTGTATTAACGAATTGCTGTTTAATAAAGGATTTGTCAATGTTGTATTTATAGGCAGAGTAACAGTTCACATTATAAAAAGTAGTTAATGCATTTGCAATATTAGCAGTAACTCTTTCAACACCTCCGTATTGTGGCGCAACTTCATTGGTAGTATAAAATAGTATATTCATTTGGGAACTTGTTTTAAATATAATTTTTGAATCTTGTAGACAATTCCCATCTGGTTTGAATTGAATTTCCGTGCAAATATTTTATTAGAGTTAATAAGCGTTTGATAATCATGGTCTTGCCATATATAGGGGCTGCCATGCTCCCAGTCAATTTCCCGCATACTACCGGTATTGGCATTGTTCGTACAATGCATTCTTTCTCGAAAAGGAGAGTTCCATAAAATAGTTTGAATGAATATTTCATCTGCGCAAAGTGTATATTTCATACGATTTAATACAATCTCTTTGTATTGTAATAGATACTTGACTGCGTTTTCGGTAATACTTATCCAATTTCCTCCTTTTTTGAATTCAAAAGTTTGTTTTCTGCGATAATGGCTTATTTTCTGTACTGCTAATATGAGGTTTCGGATTAATGCTGTAATTCCATGTAACAGATGTTCCTTATCTTTTAACCTTTTTGTAAAAAAATAGTATCGGAATACTTTGCGCTCCAAATCACGCTGATGAGCGGCATCCTGCCAAAAGCCTACAAATTCTTTACCGGCATTCTGCTGGAAAAAAGCATGAATGTAATCTTGGCTTTTTATGGGCAAATCCGTTCCGGATAATAAATGATAATAAGCATAGGGACCGTGTGATAAGGCCGTTTCAAAGAGAAGATATTCTACTTGTACTTGGCTGATATCACCCCAATATACTTCGATGGGATTTTTTATTAAATAAAAGCCGGCTTTCTGCATTTTGACTTTTTTTATTTGCTGAAACAGTTCTGTAGCCCGTTTGTCAATATGCAAATAAATGTCATTACGTTCATCGTCCAACATGGAAAGTAGTACCTCCAGTACCGGATATTCATTGTGGGCGATAATCAGAAATGCATGTTTCATTATATATCAGGTTTTAATCTTTTAAAGAAATTAGGAATCGTTACATCCGGAATAATGAATCCGTCTTTGCGAAGTGCTTCAAAATAAGCACTGCCGATAACACGTTCATATTCAGCCTCTAGTTTTCCTTCTTTATGTAACTGATAGAAGTAGCGCCAGTGGCGACCTCCGTGTCTGCCCTTGTGTTGCTCCAGTTGCTTGCCGCCATTTATCATCTTTTCCATAAACTGCTGCTTGCCGCGTATATTGTAATGATATACATGGATATGGCTGTCGGCAGAGTTTTGTGGGAACATGGTTACTTTATGGTTTCCCATTGAAATTTGCAGGTAACCGGCAGTCCGGTGAATGACTTTTTTGTTCTGACGCTCAAACAGCGAATAGAGTGACAAGTCATATTTTTCAGGTTCGGTTACTGCTTTTACAGTCTTATCCCATTGCCAAAAGGGTTTTTCTTCTTCAGGATAGACACTTCTCATTTCACAATTCAGCACATTGGCATTGGTGGCATATAATTCATCTTTCAAATTGCCGGTAGGGGCATACCATAATTCGTCGGCATCGGCATTGATAATCCAGCCGGCCTTATAAATGGTTTTGGCTTTCCAAATCATACGGTCTACCCAGTCCTTTTGTTCATAGTTGGTAGCCTTTTCTTCTATCACTTCTTTAATCCACCCTTTTTGTTTGTATTTACGGATAATGTCCGGAGTTGAGTCTGTGGAGTTATTATCAGTAATGATAAACCCGTCCACTCCCATCGCTTTATGGAACTGTAAATTCTCTTCCAGCATCCCTTCTTCGTTTTTTACCAGCAATGTCATGAATAATTTGACTTCTTTCGTTTGTTTAAAAGCCAAAGGAAATTCGGATATAACGTGCCCTATTTTGGATAGTAATAAATTGCTCATAAATAACCAATGATTATTGATTTCTACCTGTCATATTAGAGATAATTAATACTATTGTCAAAAGAATTTGTTTTATTCTGAACTCATTATAATAGATAACGTAATCCTTAGTTTTCTCATAATATTCTGATATTTAATTATATAACAAATTTACTCTTTTTCTGTAAATATAGTATATAAATGCTAGTTTATTATGAAACATTAACTGGTAAGAGCGTTGCCGTTTTTTAACTCATAATTCCAAGTTTTTCATGTATTCCGTCGCAATAGGCTTTCCATAATCGGGGTATATCTTTCCATTGATAGGCTTTTGCAAACGGACTGGTGAACAACGCGATGAAAATATATCCCATTACTCCGTTGAAGCCGCGAAGATATTTCACTGCTATGTTGCGTCCGTAGTGATGGTTTAAATAAGTTGAATTACGGATCTGGTAAAAGCGTTTCCACTTTTTCTTCTTGCTTCGCTCATTCCATGTGTCGTTGGAGAAGAATTTCTCTTTATCCATCAGGGCATCAGGTATATAGAGTATTTTGTACCCTGCCCGTATGGTGCGGAGACAGTAATCTGTATCATCACAGAAAATGAAAAGGTCTTTATTGGGAAGACCTATCTTCTCAACGACTTCACGGCGGATGAACGGACCTTCGAAAGCTGTTCCCGTAATTTCTGTCGGTGAGGTGATGTGCCGTCCTGCCAGTTTCTTGCTGTACATGGATACAAAAGGATTGCTCAGGTTGTATGCCTGGAAGTCATGGGTGAATATTTCTCCTTCGAGCAACCTGCGAGGGGCCAGTATGCCGATATCTTTCTTGCCGGTATACGGCAAGAGTTGTTCCAGACAGTCGGCCCGCGGAAATACATCGTCATCCATGCACCAAATCCAGTCGGCACCCGCCTGATAAGCGTATTGTATGCCTGTATAGAATCCTCCCGCACCGCCCACATTGGTCTGATTGATTACTGTCAGCCCTTCCTGTGCGGCAAGCCATTCCGTTGTACCGTCCGTGCTTCCGTTATTTACTATTACAATGGAAGATATCGGCTTGTTTTGTTGCAGACAACGAATATTTCTTTTCAGAAGTTCCATTCGGTTGTAGGTTACAACTACGGCTATAATGTTCATGATGCATTTAGTTTTTAGTAAAGGTTATCTATTTTTCCCGGCTGTACGCTTCTATAGGCTCTCATGAGCTCAAAGCATTTTTCCACATCAAAGTTCCGTGCCTTGGCGTATTCTTCTGCCATCCATCGGTGCATTTGTGGAGTTGCCGGCAGGCGTTCAAAGTTTTTGCAGCCGGTCTTCATATCTATGGGGCCGATGTACATCCGGTTCAAATCGACAATTTCTATTGTTATGCCATTGGGAGTTTTCTGAAACAGGATGTTGGCACGTCCGTAGTCTTTGTGGGCGTATCCGTGTTCGTGAAGACGGGCGGTCACTTTGCCTATGGCGCGGAATACTTCCTCGGCGTAGTCAAATTGCTGTGTGAACAGGTTGTCGTAAATGTAGGGGCAGGTGGAGAGGAGGCTGATATAATAACTTTTATCGAACAGCAGCCCTGAACGTATATTCATATATCCCACCGGTTGCGGAGTGCCTACACCTATTTTCAGCAGCATTTCTGCATGGTCGTAAGAGCGTTTTGCCTTGGATGGACGAAATATGCCATATACAAACCGGTTGATAAGGTGGGGGCTGTGAAAGGATTTGATAACATATTCTTTGCCATTGTATTCCATTTTCCGCAATTCATTGCGCCCTTGGTGAATAACAGTACCTTCATTCCTTTGGAAACGTTCGGGAATGGATACTATAAATTCTTCCAGATTTTTGAAATCAGGGTGAATCACTAAGGTGCGGGGATGAAACAAACGCTCTGTCTTGCTCATATCATTATAATAGTGTTAAATTTTGTCTAGTCCTTTGGTATATTTCAACCAGTAATATTTTAAAGGATTCTTGTATTTCAGTTGTTTCCACGGACGGCTGCTATGGGGCCTGTGCCATACGGGCAACGTGGTGAACAGGTAGTTTTGGAAACCTCGTTTCAGTGACTCGTGCGAGATGGTCACATCATACCAGTTCTTGCTTGGGTCTAATGTCTGAAAGTCAAATGCTTTCAGCAGTCCGGGGGTGAGTAGTGAACAGCAGAAGCTGCAATGCTTTTTTTCCGGGTACACTTGATTCTCGTGTCCCTTGGCGTGTAGGTAGGGGTAATTGATTACGCCTTTTTCATCGGTTGTCACAGCTGCTGCAATTCCGCATTGTTTCTGTTGCAATGCTCCATTGTATAGTGATTGCAATGTGTTTTTTTTGACAATAACATCCGATTCCACAATCAGCAATCCTGCATCTGCTTCGATGGCTTCTTTTTGTGCTGTTTGTAACACCAGTAGATAGTTGGGAGAGGGGTGGTCGGTCAGGTCTGAT
>OBLG01002404.1_pt1 | contig 11685 bp, 12 predicted proteins | sample 1517451 | NCBI WGS metagenome assembly OBLG01 (sample SAMN04571694, study PRJEB22368) | human gut metagenome | biome: human gut; material: stool | host: Homo sapiens | place: Luxembourg | collected 2012-06-29
TTCTTTTTCATACCGAAATCGTCAAGATAGTCGCTTTCCTTGTATGTTGCAAGAACTGTGAAGCGGTTTTCCGTGACAACCATTGACTGAATACGGCTCAGCTTGAAATAGCGGATCTCGTACGACTTTTTATCATACCCCAGCACAAACCACGCATTGTTATACATAAACAGCTTATACGGATCGAAGCGGCGGTGCGACACCTTGTTTGACAGCGACAGATAATCCATCTCAAGCTCTTTTCTGTGAGCGATGCACTGCGCCACCGTATCATACCGTCTGCTAAGCTCCTGCTCGTCAACGGCAAGCGGAAAACGGTTGGCAACGGATATTTCCTGCGGCTGTTCGTGCTTTACCGCCGCAAAGACCTTTCCCATCGCTTTTTCATAATCGCTTGAGTAAGGGAAATCGTTGCGGCTCTTAAGATATTCCGCTCCTGAGGATAACGCACGCTGTTCTGCTTCATTGAGCCTTACCGTAGGAATCACGCTCTGCGTTATCAGACGGTATCCGCCGTATTTGCCGGGGATACCCTCTATATAATAGCCTGCCATTTCAAGCTCTGTGCGGTACTCGGCTATATTGCGGATGTTTGTTTCAAGAATATCAGCCAGTTCCTGCCCCTTATACACTCTGCGCGAGCTTAAAATCTGCAGCATTTTAAGGCAGTTTGACGTTTTTCCCATTGCCGTTCCTCCGTTTGTGTATATCATAGTATATATAATTATACACTATTTATGGCAGGAATTCAATCGCTTACAGCCGTTCGAGGAACTCCTTCTTCTTTTCTGTAAATTCTTCTTCCGTCAGTATACCGTTTTCTTTCATTTCGTGAAGCTGTTTTATCTGCTCCATTATCGCTTTCGGATCTTCCTTCTTTGCAGACGCTGTGCTTGAATGATTCTGCATATTTGCCGCCGCCTGTGACGCTTTATCCTTGAGATTTCCTGCCGCACCCGCGATGCTTCCTGCGGCATTCTGTGCCATATTCTTTATGCTGTCGGCATTCACTGAACCTATCGCCGATTTTATTCCGTCAGCGTTTATTGACGGCAGAGATACACCCGCAGTACCGTTTTCATCTTCGGCTGAGTTTACTGCGTCAAATACCTTGTTGCCCTTAAGCCCTAAGAACTGTATTACCGACATCGCTATAAGAGCGAGCATAAGAATAAGTATTATCCAGAAGCCTATCAGATAGTTAAGCTCTACCTTTGCGGATACTCCCGTGCCTGCGGTCGCTCCGCCTGCCGCCGCATTTACTGCCGATGCCGCCGAACCGGGCGCTATGAACAGGCAGACGATACCTGCAACCGAGCCTATAGCGGATATAATCTTTCTGAAAGGCTTCAGCTGAGGGATATAACAGCTTGCCGCTACTGCTACAAGGCAAAGTATAAACGCAAAGCCGAAAAATCCGCCGTCCGTCACAAGCGAAAAGCCGTTCATCGACTGATCGGCGCTTCCGCCGCCGAATCCTCCGACAGAAACCTCCGCCTTTACCGACATAAAGGGAAGAAACAGTGCAAGAATTATCACGGCACATATAATTCCCATAAGATTTTTAAGTATAAATTCTTTATTTAGTTTCATAATTACACCTCGTTATTTACGCACGTTCTTTGTTATAATATTCTATTGTACTTATCATTACCGATGAGTAGTATAACGGCGGATCGATATCATCAATTTCCCCTTTAAAGAACTCAATTACATAATCATCGTCCTGATATAAGTATACATATCCTGTATTATTATCTGTTTTACATTTGTCGCCGAAATTATATCCCATATAAAAGGACATATTGCTGTATCTTGCATTCTCACTGAGCATAGGAAAAAGTTCTGTCGCACAACACCGTACTAACTGGGCTTTACCGATGCCGTAGCCTTCATTAGCACAATATAATACTACTTTGTTATCAGCGTAATAGCCCGCATATCCACTACCTAATGCATTACCATCTTCCGCAAACAGTCCGTTGAACTCCGAATCCTCATAATCGGTATTGAAATATTTTGCTATACTTTCAGGCAATTCTATTTTACCGTTCTCCGCCGGCTTGCTCTCCGGAACTTCGGTCACAGGAGCCGTTGTAGTTGTCGTTTCGGGTGCAACTGTTGTCGCCGCTGTTGTCTGAGGCGGTGCCGTTGTGGTATCGGGAGCTTCGGACGGCTCGTTTTGGGAAACATCGGGTACGGAATAATCCGCTCCGTCCTTGTCGTAGATACCGCCGAAAAGCCCACTGCCGTTTGCCTCAGTCACGAGCGACATCTGCTTTTCGTTTACGTTTGCTATGCAGGTGTCACTGTAGGTCTGACCGCCTGCAACTATTGTAAGTATCAGCTTTCCGTCCGCTATATCGTATGTACCCTCGTCGGATTGTGCCGTGACCGTGCCGTCTGCCGCCGTCTGCTTATATGACAGCTCCTTGTTGTCCTTGAATCTCAGTTCGTATGTGCTGTCGCCTGCTTTCTTGTACCAGGCACCGTAAATGTTGACGGTGTTCAGCTCCATTGTTGCACTGACAGTCGGACTGCCATCCCCTTTCTGACCGCTTATTACAAAATAGGCAACCAGTGCGACAGCTATTACTGCAATAACCACACACAGTACGATTATGTTGTTCTTCTTCGAACTTTCCTGTTCCATACTTATTCCTCCTTGTTTTTCTTTTTCAGAAGTTTTCTTATAGTCCTCTCCGAATAGTTATACTCGGCGGCTATCTTATTAAGCGAATCAGATGTGCCGTCATAGGTTTTTTCCGCCTCCAGTGCGACATATTCCTTAGAATAAAGCCGTGTGGGGAAATTTATCTGACTGCCTTTCATCTGATTGTACAGCTTAACGGTATTTTCGAAGCCGATAATTTCACATATCGCCCCATACACACCGTTAAGTGATTCCGATTTGTTATTCTTATCCATGTCATCTCCCGAAATCTGTAATTTTATAACTATATTATATACTGTTGACTGCATCTTTTCTTCTGCCCTTTTCCACGCAAAAAGACTTGGAAAATAGCTTTGAAAACCGCTTGAAAACACATTGCAATGTTCGTTTTTCAAGTATATTAAACCACCGTTTGCTACATTATTTATGTATGGATTGAAAACTGTTTGGAAAAAGGGATAAAAAAAATCCCGACCTGCCATAAAACAGATCGGGATGTATATTGGATTTTACTTTGCCGCATGTGAGGACTTTATCATAATCAGCATACTTCTGAACTGAACGCTCAGCATATCCGAAATCTCGTTTTCGCTGAACAGACAGATGTTGGATGAAAGCAATACACCTATACCGTAGGTGAATATCCAGACGTGCCTGAATAAAGTCATAGCGTCCTCTTTTGAAAGCGAGTAATCGTTCATTATATACTCAATGCACTTGTCAGCCGTAACACCGAGCATAGACGAGAACATTTCCTCAAAATTGAAAGTATGATCCTGTTCCTTCATAAAAAGAAGTCTGTACAGCTTCGGCTTTTCCTTTGCAAAAGTAATCATCTGAATGCCGACCTGCTTGAATGCGGGCATATCCGAAGTTTCCTTTTCCGCATACTGTCCGAACACTTCCATAGCCGATTCACGGACGGACTGTTCAAGCTCCTCCATATTTTTGAATGCCGTAAAGATAGGGCGTGTCGATGTTCCCATAGCCTCTGCAAGACTTCTTGCATTCAGTGATTCAACACCGCTCTCGGCAACTATTCCGAGTGCTATTTTGGTTATCTCTTCTCTTGTATATTTTGCCCTGGGTGGCATAATATCACCTCGTGATATGGATTTTTCTGTAGTGCTTGTTGCGTAATGCTCATATTATAGCATAAATCAAGTCGGTGTAAACCGACACGGCGGTACGCCGTATTTTGTCGTCAGACAAAAGATTTAATGGTAAAATGTTCTCAGACGTGCGGTGCTCCGCAAGCCGTGCTTTTGCACGGCAAAATCCGCTCTCTGCGGATTTTAAGTCTGGGGTTATTATAGCACCGGTTTTTCACTCTGTCAACTGTTTTGGATAAGAACGATATTTTTATCTGCGGCATTTTGATAAGCTGTCTTAAAGATTAATCTTATTAAATCAAATTATTGACATTCGTCTAATATTATGTTATTATGAAGAAAACTTTCAGGGAGGTATAAACATGAACGAACAGAACAATTATCAGCAGCCTGTTGAACAGAACTATCAGCAGCCCGCACCGCAGTATCAGCAGCCTGCACCGCAGTATCAGCAGCCATACGGACAGCAGTTTTACGGACCGGTAAGACAGCTCAATACACGCAGAAGCCTTCTTAAGCTGATTCTGTTAACAATTATAACTTTCGGAATTTATCCCTATGTTTTCTTTTCCGGAATTTCAGAAGATATAAATCTCATCGCAAGCAGATTTGACGGAAGAAAGACAATGCACTACTGCCTTATGTCGTTTATCGTCGGACCCCTTACATTCGGTATCGGTTTTATCGTATGGTTCCATAACCTTTCTTCAAGAATGGGTAACGAGCTTGCAAGACGTGGTATAGCATATTCTTTCGGTGCTTCGGATTACTGGCTATGGAACGTTCTGGGAAGCCTTATCATTGTCGGACCGTTTGTTTATCTGCATAAGCTCGCAAAAGCGTCTGTGCTTCTTGCAGAGGATTATAATATCAGAGGCTGAGCCGATACATATTTACATATTGTATAAGCACAAGTAAAGAAGGGGCGATTTTCCGGTTCCCTTTTCAATATTCAGTAAAGCTTATTTATCACCGAATACCTTGCGGTAGTCATCCTGGAACTTGATGATGCCCTGATCGGTGAGCGGATGCTTGGTCATCTGCTCAATGACCTTGTAAGGAACGGTCGCGATATCCGCACCGGCCAGAGCGCAATCGGTAACATGGATCGGGTTGCGGACAGACGCGCAGATGATCTCGGTCTTGATCTCGGGAAAACGGGAGAACATGGCAGTGATCGTTTCGATCAGCTCAATGCCGGGCTGAGAAATATCATCCAGACAGCCAAGGAAGGGGCTGACATAAGTAGCACCTGCACGAGCGGCAAGAAGTGCCTGGTTTGCGGAGAAGATCAACGTGCAGTTGGTCGGAATTCCTTCGGAGGAGAGAACCTTGATGGCTTTCAAGCCTTCAACGGTCATCGGGATCTTAACGACCATGTGCTTGGGGTCGAGCGCATAGATTGCTCTTCCCTATTCGATCATGCCTTCAGCGTCCTCAGTGGTCGCTTTGACCTCGCCGGAGATCGGGCCGTCAACGATCTGGGCAATTTCTTTCAGAACGGTCGCATAGTCGCGGCCTTCTTTGGCAATCAGAGAAGGATTGGTGGTAACGCCAGCGATAACGCCCATGTCGTTTGCCTTACGGATTTATTCAATATTGGCGGTGTCGATAAAGAATTTCATGATAATTACACTCCTGTCATTTGGTCAGAACGCTTGCGACAGCCGCTTTCCAGCCGTCATAGCGCTTTTTACGGGAAGATTCGTCCACCTTCGACAGATAGCGGGTGCGTTCTTCTTTTTCATAAACAGACTGATCCCACAGCCCCAGAGCAAAACCGGCAGCATAAGCTGCGCCGATGCCCGAAAGTTCTTCGTTTTTCGGAACTGCAACCGGGATCGAAAGCATATCCGACTGGAACTGCATCAAATATTTGTCTTTAGTCGGACCGCCGTCTACCCGGATCTCAGTGATCGGCAGACCGGACTCCTGCTGCATCAGCAGAACAAGATCGGTGATCTGATACGCAATGCATTCTTCCGCCGCCTTTACGATTTCGGCTTTTCCGGTGCTGCGGGTCATACCGACGATTGCGGCCTTTGCCTCACTGTCCCAATAGGGGGCGCCCAGCCCGGAGAAAGCCGGAACGAGGTAGGTCGTATCCTCGGGATTGGCCTTTGCAGCAAATTCGCCCGATTCGCGGGAAGCACCCAACAGCTTCACATCATCGACCAGCCATTTGATAACCGAGCCGGTATAGTTGATGTTGCCTTCCAAGACGTAGTTTACTTTCCCGCCCATGCTCCATGCCAGCGAGGTTACGATACCGGCGTCAGAGAAGATCGGTTTTTCACCAATATTCATCATAACGGAGGAGCCGGTTCCGAAGGTCGCTTTAATCATGCCGGGAGTCAGACAGCCCTGCCCGAAGAGAGCGCCGTGACTGTCGCCGAGAACGCCGTGAATCGGGATTTCTTTGGAAAAGTACCCATCAAGATCGGTATAACCGTAAAGACCGTCGGAGTCGGTCACAGTCGGAAGCGTCTCCGGGTCAATTCCAAAGATCGAGCAGATCTCACTGTCCCAGGAAAGGGTACGGATATTGAAAAGCTGTGTACGGGAAGCGTTGGAGTAATCGCATCGGAATTCTTTTCCGTGGGTCATCTTAAAGACGAGCCACGAATCAATCGTGCCGCAGCAAAGGTGTCTGCCGGAAAGGTCGCCAGCGTTCCGGAGAACCCATGCGATCTTTGCCGCAGAGAAATATGGAGAGAGCCGCAGACCTGTGTGCTCGCACACCATTTCGGCATAATCAGACAGTCCTTCACAGATCTTTGCACCGCGTGCGCACTGCCATACGATCGCATCATAAACCGGAAGGCCGGTATCGCGATCCCAAACCAGAGCCGTCTCGCGCTGGTTGCTGATGCCGATGCCAATGACTTCGTCTTTGTTGATGCCGGTTTTTTCAATAATAGCACGGGCAACGCCTTTGGTGTTCTCCCAGATTTCCATCGGATCATGCGCGACCCATCCGTTTTCTGAAATCTTCTGTTTATGCGGAAGGTCGCTTCGGCCGATCAGCCGGGCGTCTTCGTCAAAAAGAAGGGCTTTGGTTCCGGAAGTGCTCTGGTCAATCGCCAGAATATATTTCATGCTGAAAACCAGTCCTTTCCCCTCCCGCACCGGATATGTCGATCCGATGCGGGAGGAACAGTCGCTTATTTTAACAGTTCTTTTGCGGCAGCAATGATACCGTCTTTATTCAGATGATAATAGTCAAAGACCTCGCGGGAATTACCGGTGATAACAGGAGCATCGGGCAGGCCCATGCAGGTGACTTTACGGGGAGCATTGGCTGCGACAATCTGGCAGACCATTGAACCGAGTCCGCCGATCCGGGTATGCTCTTCGATTACGATCACAGCTTTTGCTTTTTCAGCTGCACGGATAACTGCCTGTTCATCCAGCGGCTTGACGCAGTACATATCGAGCACACCGGCGGAGATCCCCTGCTCATTCAGTTCTTTGGAAGCGGCAACGGCTGCTTCTACCATTTCACCGCAGGCGATGATGGCAACATCCGTCCCTTCGCCGATAACGGTCGCTTTATCCATCTCAAAGGGGCAGTTGTCCTCCGAGTAAACATCCGGAACGGCGTAGCGGCCGACGCGGATATAAGCGGTCTGATCGTCCTGATAAAGTGCTTCCATCAGCTTACGGGTCTGGAAACGGTCGGAAGGAAGATAAACGCGCATTCCGGGGATCGATGCCATGTCAGCAATATCGGTCGCCGAATGATGGGTCATGCCGAGCGCGCCGTAGGAAACACCGCCCGAAATACCGATCAGCTTAACATTGGTATGGGAATAAGCACAGTCAACCTTCGCCTGTTCCATGCTTCTGGTCGAGAGGAAGCATGCGGGAGAAGCCGCATAGGCTTTTTTGCCGCATTTAGCAAGACCGGCAGAGATCGAAACCAGGCTCTGCTCAGCGATGCCAACTTCAACAAACTGGTCGGGATATGTATCGGCAAACGGAGTCAGTGAAGCGCTTCCGCGGGAGTCGGAGCAGAGAACAACAACGTCTCTGTCCTCTTTAGCCTTTTCCATCAGAACTTCGCAGATCACCTGCTTATTCGCAATCTTATTCATTTGCCGCAGCCTCCTTTGCTTTCAGTTCCGCCATACCCTGTTCGTATTCTTCGGGAGTCGGAACTTTGTGATGCCATGCAGCTTTATTTTCCATAAAGGATACGCCGCAGCCCTTCGTGGTGTTGGCAACGATCAGGGTGGGTTTGCCTTTGGTGGCTTTTGCTTCGTCAAATGCACGATCCAACGCATCAACATCGTTTCCGTCGATCGAGATGACGTGCCAACCGAAGGTCGCCCAACGCTCTTCCTGGCTTTCCTGGTTCATAACATATTCGGTCGTGCCGGAGATCTGGAGACGGTTTCGGTCAATGACGGCGCAGAGATTGTCCAGCTTATAGTGACCGCCGGCCATGACGCCTTCCCAGACGCTTCCTTCGGCAAGCTCACCATCGCCCATGACAACATATACGCGGTAATCGCGCTTGTCCATCTTACCGGCGAGTGCCATACCGATCGCGACCGACAGACCGTGGCCGAGAGAACCGGAGTTCATCTCGATACCATTGACTTTATTGTTGGGGTGACCGATGTACTTGGAGAGATACTGGGAAACCGTTTTCAAATCCTCGCGGGGGAAGAATCCTTTCTGGCAGAGAACCGCGTAAAGTGCCTCAACCGCATGACCTTTACTGAGGATAAAGCGGTCATGATCGGGATCATGAAAATTCTCGGGAGTAACATTCATCTGCTTGTTATACAGGACGTTGAGTGGCAGACGATATCGAGGATATCCTGACGCAGTTTGTAAGAGTTTGCTTTCAGGTTCATAAGTCTGTGTCCTTTCCTGATCAGGAGTCGGAAGAGATACTCTTTTCTCCCGGCTCTCCTTCATTTATTCGCCGCGAAGATATGCTTTGATTTCTTCGTCGTTATCGTCATAAAGGTCGGGCTTGACGCCGATGTATTTGCAGGCTTCGTAAAGTCTCGCGACAACATCGCCGTGAATACCGGCACAGTGATGAATATAGGGGCCTTCGACAATCTTTGCCTCCAGCTTCTTCCAGTTTTTGACCTCGACCCAGAGATAGGTACCCTTGGTGTAAGGACCGTCAATACCTTTAGCGGTACCGAGCAGCAGGCTGTATTCGCCGTTGTCGCCGTCAAAACGGCAGAGGGTAACGTTGCCGTGTTTGCACTCGGCAGCAACCGCACCGGGGTAATCAAATGCCAGCGGATAGGTCAGCTGAGGACGCTCTTTAGCAAGAGAAAGGGGCCAGGGGCCGCAGTGCTGAAGCAGCTCAGCGTTGTCGTTGGTAGGATGGCGAACCGTCCAGTCAGCAAAGAATACGGGATGCTCGTCCATACCGGCAGCCTGAATCAGCAGAGAAGTGATCGCACCGTGGATATCGGTCTCACAGACGACCGGGAAGCCTTCATCAAAGAGCAGGGAGTTTGCACAGCAGGGCATAACGCCAAGTTCATCCTGAAGGGCGTTCCAACACTGAATAACAGCGGCGTTGCAACCGTATTTCTTTGCCATCGTTTCGATCGCAACTTTCATAGCGGCTACATTGTAAAGCTCGTCCTCGGTGACGTGGATGTCCATCTTCATTCGCATATAAGCGACACAGGCTTCGACCAGCGTTTTTTCCTCTTTTGCCTTGTTGACGTTCTGAACCAGTTCGGTCATCGGAACGGGCGAAAGCTGGATGTTGAATTTCTCAAGCAGCTCACCTTCGTTGCACATCGTGCTCCAGAAGTCAAACGGACGGGTCGAGATCTGAAGGATGCGGGTATGACGGAAGGTGCGGACGATATTGCAGACGGCAAGGAAGTCCTTGATTCCCCGCTCAAATTCGGGATCGGTCAGGTTGCAGTTGGTCATGTAGGTGAAAGGTACGCGGAAACGGCGGAGAACCTTACCAGTCGCGAACAGGCCGCACTGGGAATCTCTCAGGCGGACGCCGGTTTCGGGATCGGGACATTCATCGCGGGGACCCCAGAGCAGAACCGGAAGATTCATTTCCTTGGCCAGTCTTGCGACCTCGTACTCGGTGCCGAAGTTTCCGTGAGGGAAGAAGATACCGTCAACCTTCTCGGCTTTGAATTTTTCCACAATTGCGGGCAGATCGTTGTCATCGTAGAGAAGCCCTTCTTTATTGATATCGGTGATGTCAACAAAATCCACGCCCAGTTCGCGCAGACGATCTGCGGTCAGATTGCGGTATTCAATAGCTGCAGGTGCGGAAAAGATACTGCGTCTGGTCGGTGCATAACCGATTTTAATTTTTGCAGGAGTCATAAAAATTCCTTCCTTTCTGAAATTAGAGACTGTCGGCATTTATCATAAGCGGTCAGTCAGTGCGTTTGCACACGCTTCCCCGCTCAACAAACTCAGTACAGATCTGAGATTTGGTCACAAACCGGTCGCCGTTCCGGATCAGTTCCAGAAGCCTTCGGACGGCTGTGCGTCCCATTTCCTGTTTATAAACATGAATGGTGGTCAGGCCGGGGGTCGTGATGCTGCAAAACGGAAGATCATCAAACCCGATGATCGATACGTCCTCAGGGATCCGGATCCCGTGATCCTGCATGGCCTTCAGCGCGCCCAGAGCAATGATATCGTTATCGGCTAGGAGTGCTTCGGGAAGCCTGATCCCGGCGGAAAGCAAACGGTTCATCTGTACTCTTGCCCCGTCCATCGTCGGAGGCAGAGAAATCAGCCCGTTTTCCGGGATCTCAAGTCCATGCGCTTTAAGCGCCCGTTCATATCCTTCCTGGCGGTAGAAGAAGTTTTTGATGTTAATGTTGCTTTTCAGGTATCCGATCTCCTTATGACCATTTGCGATCAGATACTCGGCTGCGGCACAGGTCGAATCGGTGTTGCTGATCAGGACAGAGTTGAAAGAGGAGTTTTCAAACCAGTTATCCAGTACAACGACCGGTGCCAGCGCGCTTTTGAACTTAGCGGCTTCTTCTTCATCCAACTCGGTTGCCAGAAGCAGGATACCGTTTGTCGGATCGGTCAGAAGCTGTTTTAAGCGTTCGTCATAATCCGGCGCAGACCGGTTCAGGTTCCAGATCACCGTTTCAAAATTCCCGACCCGGCTTTCCATCTCGACTCCTTCGATCAGGGCGGAGAAAAAAGGCGTATCGGAAACGACCTGTCCGCTGTCTTTATAAATGACGAAACGAATGCTGTGGATATTTCCGCCTTCGGATAAATATCCGCAGGCATGGGCGGCTTCGAGAATCTTTGCGGCGGTTTCATGGTTGACGCCGCGTTTATTGTTAAGCGCGTTGGATACAGTTGCCGGAGAAAATCCGGTCATTTCACTGATCTGTCGGATACTCGCTTTCATCTCGTTCCCTCCTTTGTTTTTATTATAATACGTGTGTTGCAAAAACACAAGTGTTTTATATAAATCTTCATATAAATTTTTAGATTTTGTCTTTATGCAAATTACTCAACCGTTCCGACTCCGTCGCCGTCTTTACGTCTGAATTCCAGTGGCGTCATCCCTTGAGAACGTTTGAACTGGCGCGCCTGCTTTGAATAGACAACCGCCGTATACTCTTCGCCACGCTGTGATGTGCGTTGCCTTGTTTCTATTCCGAGCTTTACACCCTGCTAGGTAGGCAGTCTGGTTTTTCTGCCGCTCGGAAGCTCGGTGTTTTCAAGTATGTCCTGTTCTTCGAGCCATTTTGATACAGAGCCTGTTTTAAGCGTACCCGACTTTTCTTCATCAACATAAGAATTGATATTCTGCGTTATATCCGTTGCCGTAACGAATTTCTCCGTGGAAGTAAGCTTCTGACGCATTTCGTCTGTGACCTCAAACGGCAGTCTGTTACGTTTATC
>OBLG01002414.1_pt1 | contig 11635 bp, 9 predicted proteins | sample 1517451 | NCBI WGS metagenome assembly OBLG01 (sample SAMN04571694, study PRJEB22368) | human gut metagenome | biome: human gut; material: stool | host: Homo sapiens | place: Luxembourg | collected 2012-06-29
TTGAGCTGCTCTTCAACAGGGCTTTGGCCACAGCGGATGCCAAGGTACGGATCCATGCCCTGCTATTCAACCTGCCACAACGCTAAAACAAAACCCCTAAAACCATGATAAACCGAAACCTCACCCTTTTGCAGTACCTCACCGTGCTCCTGTGCACGGGGTTGCTGTTCCTTCTGGCCTTCTTTGCCTGCAACGAAGCCAAGCACCGTCCCGGGAAGATCATCTTTGATCGGGTCCCCTTTGTCTATGCCACCATCAACGGCCAACGTGAGCTCTTCCTGATCGACACCGGGGCCTCGGTCTCGATGCTCGACAAAACGTTCTGTGACGATGCCGGCATCTATTACGCCGCCTCCGGGGTGGAGATCATCGGCGTGAATGGCGCCTCCGTCCCGCAGAAGCTGACCGGCCGCATCCCCTTTCAGTTAGACAGCATCCCCTACTCTGCGCGCTTCTCGGTGCAGGACATGACCTCCCTACGACGGGCCGCCGGCCGAAATATCAAAGGGCTGATCGGATCGGACATCCTCTCTGCATACCACATCAGCATCGATTTCAAAAACTACGAATTCAAAATTTAACCATTTATTAGGAGCCATAATGTCAAATATTAAAAAACCAAGACAAGGCGGCACTCGCTACGATTATGATAGTAAAGAATGGGAACACAAACAATTTTTATGACTGACGACAAACTTTGTAAGTTTTTAAATCTGTAAAACGATTAAACAAGCTAACTAAAAAAATAAAACTCTTTGCAAAATGGGAAATATTAATATCTTTGTAGTTGATCCACAACGTTATTGCTAACATTTTTTATAAAATACAGACAAATAGATTTTGGTCCCTATTTAATATCCTAATGACAAACAACCAAAATTTATAATATCGTGGATAATACGGATTTTAGATACCCCAAAAGATAAGTCTAAAAAATCTATATATCACAAAATAACAACTATAGTTATGAAGAATTTTCTTCGACTTTTCACAAAACTAACTAACCCTCATGTCAAGCTATCTTGGATTGGCTTGATAGTTGGCTGTCTGTTCTTAGTCAATTGCTCCAAACAAGACGAGCTCTCTCCGGATCCGAACAGAAAAACAATTTCTCTCAAAGGGAGCATTGAAAGTATCACCAAAGCCACAGAAACCGGTTTTGAAGAAGGGGATGCTGTGGGTATTTACATCGTCGATTATGCCGATGCTTCCACTCCTGGGACATTATCTCCCTCAGGAAATCGGGCTTCCAACCTCAAGCATCTGTATCAAAGCAGCGACAACAGTTGGCAGAACTCTACCGGGCAACCCATCTATTGGAAAGACGAAACCACCAAGATCGATGTCTACGGTTATTACCCGCACAATACAACGATCCCTGCCTCGATGACAGCCTACAACTTCGCTGTACAAACCGATCAATCAACGGCGGGATCAGAGGAGGCTTTAGGCGGATATGAAGCCAGCGACTTTTTGTGGGCCAAAACCGAAGGTGTAGCTCCTCAAGAAAGTCCCATTCTACTGACCTTTGGACATAAAATGAGCAAGGTGGTTATTACGTTGATCGGAGGTACAGGTTTTGAATCAGGATTACCACAAAGCGACATCGCTGTCAAAATTACAGGAACAAAGACCTCTGCTTTGATCGATCTGACGACCGGTGTAGCTTCGGTAAATGCTTCATCTTCCCCGCAAACAATCACAACCTTAAAAGACGGTGATATTTATAAAGCAATCGTTGTTCCCCAAACCTTGGAACAATCCACGACATGGATAGAGGTGACGATTGGAACCGATGTATTCACTTATTCCGGCACCTACACTTTTATTCCGAACAAGCAACACAACCTCACGCTCACATTGAATAAAACCGCTACCAAAGGTGAAATACAACTCTCCTCCAATAACATTACCCTGTGGGAAGAGGATGAACCGACTTATGGGAATGCCAATCAAATTAGCAGTGAGCGGGAAGCTCTGATCGCTTTGTATCAAGCAACCAATGGAGATCAATGGAGAAATAAGACCAACTGGTGTACCGATGAGCCTCTGGGGACCTGGTATGGTGTGACCACCGATGAGCAAGGGCATGTAACTAGCCTTTCTTTGTCCGCCAATCATCTCAGCGGTGAAATCCCTGCAGAAATCGGGAACCTGACTAATTTAACCTGGCTTCAGTTGGGAGGCAATCAACTCACAGGAGAAATTCCAACTTGGATCGGGAACCTGACTAATTTAACCTACCTTTCTTTGGACATCAATTATCTCAGCGGAGAAATCCCTGCAGAAATCGGGAACCTGACTAATTTAACCACACTTGATTTGCGCTCCAATAACCTCAGCGGTGAAATCCCTGCAGAAATCGGGAACCTGACTAATTTAACTATTCTTTGGTTAAACAACAATCAACTCAGCGGAGAAATCCCTGCTACAATCGGGAACCTGACTAATTTAACTTCACTTGATTTGTCCTCCAATCAACTCAGCGGAGAAATCCCTGCTACAATCGGGAACCTGACTAATTTAACTAGCCTTAATTTGAGGAATAATCAACTCAGCGGTGAAATCCCTGCCTCATTAAAAAATAATCCCAGGTGGTCTTCGTGGAAGGCTAATGTTATTTCCCAACAAGCCGGATATGGATTCACCAATGCCGATGACTAAATAGCATTGCTTATACATGATAAAGCCTCCTCGTTCGGGAGGCTTTTGTGATTTAATGGTAAATCTTAAACTGCACATCGTTTCATAAATGCATACCATTCCTGCAGCAAGGGTAGGCTGATCCTCGCACTGTCTTGGTCTGAAACAATTTGACCAAATTAAATTGAATTAACAGATGTACCACTACCCACTGTCGTACCGTTACCTTTATTCCCGATGAGCAAGACCAAACACCTTTATTGCGGAGGCAACAGCATTACGTTGTCTCCCGATCTGTGCCACGAGCTACAGATCGACGCCCGTACGCCAGCCTGGATTCTGATCTTCAGTTACCAGGTCTCTTGGGGCTGCTGAAACGGGTCTCCACCAAGTTTGCCCGACGGATGGAATGTATCCTTGTCAGCTACAACGCCCAGCTCCACATGGCCAACGTAACACAGACGCTTTTTGAGGGTTTCAGCTGGGGGCAAATGACGGCCGGCCGGCACCACTTTCCGCAAGACCAATACTGGAGTGTCACCTCGCTGTATATCGACGTTTACCTCAAGACTACTGAAAAGCAGGCTCACATCCGATACTCCTGCCAAGAGGAGATCGCTCTGCGCCCCGACATCCAGTTCCTCTATTACCCCGATTCGAGAGCCTACCGCATGATCATCACGCTGCAAAAGGCCGAAGATGCAGGGACAGCACAATACTATGCGGCCACCCTCGATCTGGAGGAGCACACCACGCTGAATGGCGCCTACTATTACGAGCCGATCTACTATACGATAGCGTCGAAGCTCAAACCGACAACCACCATTCCAGAGCCACCCACGGCCGATGAGCTGACCAGCACAACCCCCAATCAGCTGTTTGTGTCGGAGTCCTCGAATCCTTTCCTGTTTCGGGCAGGCCAAATATACACCATCGGCTCCTCAGAGATCTTAGCCATAGCCTCCGCCACCAAAGCCCTCTCGGAGGGTCAGTTTGGACAATTTCCGCTCTATGTCTTTTCTAAAGAGGGAATATGGGCCATGGAGGTGAGTCAGACCGGCTCCTACTCCTCCCGACAGACCATCGCCCGGGATGTGTGCAACAACGCCAAATCCATCCTCCAAACCGATGGGGCTGTGCTCTTCACCTCCGACAAAGGGGTGATGATTATCGAAGGGAGCAACGTTAGATGTATCTCCGAGGGGCTGCACGGGCCCGTATTCGATCCGCAAAAGCTGTTCGCCATAGACGAAATAGCGCAGGCGACTGGATCCCAACCGCTCTTTGAGGCCTTGAAGGCCTGTGTCCCCTTTCGCAGTTACATCGCCTCGGCACAGATGGCCTACGACTACCCCAACTCCCGGATTCTGATCTTCAATACCGAGTATCCCTACGCCTATCTCTTCAACCTGCTGTCCGGTCTCTGGTCCATGATCACCTCAGACTACACCTCCATGGTCAATGATTTTCCCAGAACCTACCTGACCAATCGTGCCGGTGAGGTGGCAGATCTCTCTGCGGTGATCTCTGACGATGATCTGACCGAAGTCCAGGGATTGGTGATCACCCGCCCCCTGAAATTCGGGGCCCCAGACACCCTCAAAACCATCCATACGGTGACCCATCGAGGAAACTTCAACCCGCACCACATCAGCACGGTGATTTACGCCTCACGGGATGGGGTACATTATGCTCCGATCAAGTCGGGTCTCGGGGCCTTCTTACGCTATCTGCATGGTTCGCCATATAAATTTTTCCGACTGCTCTTCGTCATCGAGATGAAACGCAAAGAGGCCTTAACGCTCACCACCTTGGAGGCTACAGAGAAGTTTACCAATAAACTGCGATAAGCGAAGCATAGCACACCTCATTGTAAGTGACGTACAACGAGGAACCGGACTTTTGCAAACTGATGATAGCAGGGCACAAGAAAAGTATCAAACAATATGACTCTACGCAGCGACATAAAAAAGCCACCCCGAAAGGTGGCTGATCCATCGTAATAATGAAATCTGTCAAACAACACTACAAAGCGATGGATGATAAAGCTTGACAAATACTATGTATTCCACGTACGATTTTATCCTGTTGTGCTGGGCGTGGGTTGCTACGTCCTGTTGCATAGTGCCCCAATTGCCGTTCGTTTATTCCAGTAAATTTGGATAATGCAGACCGGGTAATTATTCCCTCGGTTGCATGTAATAAAGCTCTTGTATTTAGATTAAAACAGAGTTGATAGTCTCCTCGAAACGCTTCTGGCAGGTTTTCACCATCTTCTTGCATGCCCTTTAAATGCATGGCTAAGGCCGTGCGAAAAGATTCTTTAACTCCTTCAAGTGTAGCGTGTGTAGCAACACATCCTGGAACCAAATCACAACATGCTCCGTAATTATCCGCCCAAGTTACTAATACATTGACTTGTACCATAGTTTTATTTTTTAGCAGGATGGATTATTTCCACCCTGCTTGTTTGAAAATACTGTGCAACAAAAATTGATCTAAAGTATCACTCTCTTTACCATTTACAGTAACTCGCCCCTTTTTTATAGGGTGCTTGAATTGCCTGTGACTACCTTTCTGGGATACTTTTCCCTATTGGATTTGTTTTGTTACTTGACATTAAAAAATAGTAAAAATACTATTATTATCAAATAAATAATACTTTTTTTACTATCTTTTTTTCAAATGCGAATCCTTATAAATTGCTTTTCATGATGGGCACATTTGCAAATATCAATGTGAACATTTGCAATTCACGCCAGTAAACAATAAGACTATCAGATCAATATCAAAAGCGACCACTGAAAAACATTTGCAACCCAAACGGACAACATTTGCAGAGAAGATCATCCACACCGGGATTTTATCGCTGTAAACTGTTGCTTGTGCAATCGTTCCCGTACATCAACAGCTTTACGCCAAACAGCTGAATACTATCTGCTTAGCAACTAAAGTGGACAAAAATAGATTCCGATCGAACGATAAAGCCGCTTCTTAAAAAGCGCAAATCGCCACACACCCACCTGATAGACAAGCTCTTAAAACGGATGCAATCGGCGCCGGATTGGCTTGATGCGCTTCTCCAAACAGGCCTTGATGTTGGCGCTCTCCCCCTCGGCCCATTGCAGGTAGGCTTTTGCCTCATTGGGGTGCGAGATGACAAACCACTCCCCCAACACGGCTGCCACAATAAAATTGTGAATCGAGGAGCTTAACGCCGGGACAAACGCCTGATTGTAGTTGTCCGGCATCAGCAGCTGTAAGGTGATTGCATGCTCCTCGGAGGGCATCAACACATCGTCTTCGGCCGGCAGCTCGATCGGCTCTGCGGGGTGAGGCCTGCGGTGTCTGGGGGGATGATGCTCCCGCAAGATGCGCTCCCGGGTGATCTCCTCCAAGTAGGGAGCCAGCTTGGTCTGAACCACAGCCAAAGCAGACTCCACAGAGCGCATGATCTGTCCCATCTCGGGTTCGTCACCACTGAGCTGGGACCACGAGATTTGCGCTTGGTTATCGGCCGTCTCCCGGCTCCGACCCGTCAAAAAGGCTTTGTTACGGATATCGTACAGAATCTCCGAAAGGTAAAGGGTTATCAATAGTGATTTCATAAGAATTAGGGTTGTTGCTGCGCTGGGGCCTCATACTGCGGAGCCACACGCGTATATAACTTTACGGATACCGCCTCTAACGACGCTGCAGCCTTCTTGGCGTACAGCTCCGCGGGCACTCCACACAGGGCGAGCCACAGCGACAGGATGAAGTCCACCACAAAGGAGTTCACCTCCTTTTGCAGGGAGTCCAACAGTGCCGCAGCAAAGTTACTCGGCATCTCGAGCGTAAATGTGGTGCGAGCATCCTCTACGGCTGTTGCAGATAAAAAGGGCTTGAAGAGGGTCACCAAGCTGTTCAACGCATCGTCATAGTAGTTCTGCAGCAGCTCATCGTTATAGCTTGTTGTCGCTATCACGGCATAAGACATCATCTCTTGATCGCTCTTCGTCTTGCTGCCTATGTACGAGGTAATCTTGTTTACCTGCTCGAAGGTCTGGGTGCGGTCCAATGTAATCTCAATGGTCATAACTACTCCTTTTTCGACAGCTCCAACAGCTGCTGCTCAATACTCTTATCTGTTTTGAGGCTCCCGCTCACATCTACACTCTGCAGGGCCGGAATCACAAATTTGGCGGTCTTGATGTAGATGTCGGCCCGATCCTTCGGATCCTCAATGCTGAGCCAGGTCTGCGTGAAGTCGGCGAAGTTGCCCACCACAAACCCCTCCATCATCTTTCGAAGCTCACCGGTTGTTTTGTTGGGGGTCCCGGCCTTGCGTCCCCCCGTCTTGAAACCACGTGCCATGTAAATTAACATTTGTACATCCGACGTAAAGCTAACCCCCTATTTTCGAGAGCAAAGGACAAACATTAAATCACATCATATGTTAGGGACACAGATAGCGGGCATGGGGATGCAGGCTTTAGGCAGCATCATCGGAGGAGCAGCCCAGGCCCGGGCGGCACGCAAGCAACGTGATATCATCAACACGCAGAAGAAAGATAACGAGGCGTGGTACAACCGGAACTATTACGAAGACTCGACGCAGCGCTCCGACGCACAGCGAGCCATGCAGATGGCGCGTGACGCCATGAAAAGCCGCTACAACCAGGCCCAGGCCTCGGGTGTGGTCACGGGAGCCACCGATGAGAGCATCGCCGCACAGAAGGCCGCAACCAATCAGGTGGTATCCTCAGCAGCCAGCAGCATCGCCGCAACGGGCGACTCGCGCAAAGACTCTATCGACCAGCAGTATCTCAACACGAAATCCAATTTGGCACAGCAGGAGGCAGCTACCTGGCAGCAACAGGGCGCCGCTATCGCCCAAGCCGCCCAGGGTGTGGGGAATGCCGGTGCGAAAATGTTCGACATGTAATAAACTGAACTTATGGCAACCAAAGACGATATCCTCAAGGCCCGTCCCCAGCCGCAGCAGGCCGCTGCAACCGGAGCCACAACACAACAGCCCCAGCCGCCTGCTGCAAGCGAGGCCGGGAAGCAACCCGCCCCTTCCACCCAGCCGTCAGTGGCAGCTCCAGCTGCCACCCCCTCCGCGCAGCCCCCTACCGGGGAGGCCACCACCCAGCCCCAGCAGACGGGCATCGCTGCGGGCAAGACATTGCAAAGTGGCACGGACACAGCCCAGGCGCATCTGAACGACGCCTACACACAGGTGAGGCAGGACAACGAGAAGGAGAGCAAGGAGCGAGCGGTGACAAAGCAGAAGGAGGCGGAAGATCGTGAGCAAAAACGCTATCGAACAAAAGCTATTCTTGCAGCATTGGGGGATGGCATCTCCTCCTTGGCCAACCTCTACTACACCACCCGTGGGGCACAGGGGATGCGGCAACCGGCCGCCTCGTTGAGTGAGGTCACCCGAAGACGGCTTGACGAGGCCAAGAGGCGCAAGGAGAAGATGGAGGATGAGTACCGGGCAGCCTTGATTCGGGCGGGGTTTGCAGAGCGGGCCGAGGCGTTCCAGGAGAGACAACGCCAAGCCAATAATGCCGATGCCGCCGCTCGGGCCGCTGAGCAGCGAGCCGCCGATAAGGAGGCGCGCGAGCAACAGCACCAGTGGGAAGCAGAGGAAGCCCAGAAGAAAAGGGAATTCACCCAGGAGGAGAACGAGCGGGAACGCGCAGCAAGGCGTGAGTCACAGGAGCGACAGATGGCCCAGCAATGGGCCTTGACCAAGATGCGCAGTGCAGGCAGCCGTGGGGGATCCCGCAGCGACTTCTCGGGGCAGCTCTCCAAGCAGGAGAATGCGCTCTACGACCTGGCCGTGAATTATGGATTCGCACCCCAAGAGGGAGACTTCTATACGTCGAAGCAGACAAGGAGTACAACACGCAAAAACGGAGTGGAATCAGCTTCCCAGAATGAAGAGCGCAAACCCTACTACCGCAATGAGATCTCCCCCAGCGAACAGCAGCGGGTACTCCGAATCGGCAGCACCATACAGCAGCTGCTCGACATGGGGTGGAATAAAAAAGATATCGAAGCTGTAAAAGCGGATATCGAAAAGGGATTATCCGCACGGGAGATCGACAGGAACACTTACCGATTCATCCCTTATGACTTGCCCGACCTGGCCAAGGAGAGGAAGTACGAACAGTACGATATGGATGACAATAATTTCGAACAGTACCAGGTAACAAAATAGCCATGCCAATATATACCACCTCTTACGGGAAGAGATACAACATTCCCTCCGATATTGCCGCTCAATTCGAAAAGGACTTTCCCGATGCCCGGATACGTTACGAAGCCTCGGGTGAGGAGTACGATATCCCCCTATATAAACGGGATGGCTTTATCAAGGCCTTTCCGAATGCGAAAACTGTGGACCGCATGTCCACTCCCCCAAAAGAGGATGCACAGCCCGAATATAGCGGTCCGGGGGAATATTTTGCACCTACAACCCGGCATGAGCCAAACCCGAGTGCCTTGATCGCAGAAGAGGTGGAGCGACAACAACGCGAGGCAGGCATCAACCCTAACTCCGCAGAGGCGATCAGCCAGCGATTCGATGCTATGGTAGAGGCGCTTCCCTCCAGGAAGACGAAGGAGTACGACGACCAGCTCCTTTTGGAGGATGATCGCCGCAGAGAGGAGCAATACAACAAGACGCATCGGTTGGGCATGATGCAAGCCCAAAATGCAGAGTGGGGCCGTCCCTACTCTCAGCGGTACGGACGCACAGAGGATAACACCCCTATCCTACCCCTGGCCGATGCAGGCAACCAAGAGTCGGCATTCAGCACAAATCTTCATCCCCAGGATTATCCAGCCCCCAGCCCTGAGGCTCAACAAATCTGGGAGCGCCGCACCAATGAGGCAAGGGCTCAATCTCAATTTGAGAGCGGTGTAAGAAAACAGCTTTGGGAGGTTTCTAAGGTTGTTGAAGAGCAGGATCGCAAAAAAGACGAAGAGATTAGGCAATGGCGAGAGCAGAGCCATAAAAGGGCGTTAGAGGGCAAGGGAGCTTTACCGATAGGGCCCACTCCTCCCGAAGAGGCACGCCGATATTCGAATCTGAAAACAGCACGGGGCTTACTCGATGAGGCTGTAAAAGTTATCGAGCAGGCAGACCAAAACACCCACCAAGGGACCTCCGGCATTGGGAATGCTTTACGAGGAATCAAAAATAACTTATTCGACCCTATTGCATGGGAGAGACATGTCGGAACGTTGGCTGATGCTTCTAATATTAGTAAAGTTATCGCCAAAAGTGACCGCAACGAGACATTAACGGATGATGAACAATCCCTGCTGGATGCCTTGGCCACCAATTTAGCGGCCAACAGCTTGTATGGTTCCAAAGTGGGTATGGGATACAACATCGGCAAAAGCATCGCTCAATCACTTCCCTTTATGATTGAGTTTGCGTTAAACCCCATTGCGGGATCCAGCAAAACCATAGCCGGGAAAATAGCGCGTTACTGGCTGAAACATAATATCAAAAGGAAGGCTTTAAAAAAGGCTGGCGCAAGAGTCATTGGAGATATCGCCGCTGCCACCGGCACCATGGCCACCTCCGGTTCATTGCGGACAGCTGCCGATGCCATCACCAGAATGACCGGCAACCCACTCTATGAAATTACCCCCGAGGGTAAAGCCGTTTATGCGGGTCACGAGCAGGGCGATACCCCACTGAAGGCCATCGGCAAAAGCGCTACGGCTGGGTCTATCGAATATTACACCGAGCTGCTGGGAGGTGCTTTCGGTCCAATAGGCAGGGCTGTCGGAGGAGTTCTTGGGAAGGTCCCCGGAATGAAGAGCATTACGGGATACCTATCCCGCAGTCAGGCCGCAGAGCTGATTCGAGGGATACGGACCAGCGATTGGGCAAAATCCGTAGGGGACTTCACCTCACGGACCGGGTGGCATGGCATGGTCGAAGAGTATTCCGAGGAGGAGATCGGCAATATACTCAACTATTTCACTGTCGGGGATGTGCAAAAAAAAGATCTACTGGATCCCCAGCAGCATTTGGAGACCTTTGGATCCGTCGCTCTGATGGGGGGATTTTTCAGCGCCCTCAAGACCGCAGGATACCGTCCCGCCAGGAGCCGAGCACAAAAGCAGGTCGCCATCTTTGACCAGCAGGCGGGCGAGCTTTTAGGCGAGGAGTGGCAAAACATCAAGGCCGCCTGCGACAACAACACAGATCCCCAATCCGGAACAGCCGCATTGGCTCAAGTCCTCGAATCTTCTCAATACAATCCTGAGCAAAAGCGGGCGATCTTATCCTATTTTGCAGCCAAACAATCTTACAACGGTGTTCTGCTGGCAGACCAGAAGAGCAGCGAGGAACAGACAAAATCTCCGGAGCAGACCGCAATAGAGAATTCTTACGATGCAGGCTATAAGAGCGTAGATGGTGACCCGTCAGCCAAGCAGGCCATCAAACAGCACTTGAACCAAGTATCGGCGCCCTTCTCGGAGGAGCGTTTGCAGGAGTTGCGTGCGGTCAAAAACCCCATGCAGTACATCTCGGAACATCCGCAGGAGGCTCCTCAACTCTTGGAGTGGTTCAAAGCCAACAGCACATACACCGGCATGATCGAAGCGGTCCAGGGTCAAATCCAACAAAAGATCAAGGAGTCGGACGATGCCGTAGATAGCCGTACCCATACCGACGGAAACCTCTACACAATCACCCTCAAAGGAGACAACGCAGCACAAGGATATATCACACAAGGAGATGTCGCATTCAACCCGGACGGCTCGGTCAACAAGACCAAATCCAATGATCGGGTAACGATACGCTATGCCGACGGACACTCCGAGATGCTCTCCATTGACGACTTAGGCCGCTTGGTGGAGACCAACAATGCGCAGGAGCTCAAAGCGCAGAATGCCGATGCCATTTGGGAGGAAGAGAGTCGCCGTGCGGCCGCTGAGATAGACGGTACCACGGGACCCTCCCAAGGCGACC
>OBLG01002424.1_pt1 | contig 11584 bp, 10 predicted proteins | sample 1517451 | NCBI WGS metagenome assembly OBLG01 (sample SAMN04571694, study PRJEB22368) | human gut metagenome | biome: human gut; material: stool | host: Homo sapiens | place: Luxembourg | collected 2012-06-29
TACCAGGTCAGGAGTTTCACCTAACTAAATCAACTACACCGAACTGGCGCACCATTTTACTCTCCTTTTAATACAAATTTTTCAATAACTTCACAAACAGCACCTTCTTCACAAGTAGCCGTTGTGATATAGTCGCAATCCGGCTTGATACCTGGTGCTGCATTTTGTACACCCACACCTAAGCCAGCATCCTTAATCATGGATAAATCGTTATAGTTATCCCCAATCGCAATCGTATCCTGAATATCAATATGTAATAGATTGGCTAGTTTTTTTAGTCCAGCCCCCTTATTTACACCCTTATGGTTAAATTCAATATAACGATTACTTGAATATGAAACATCCATATCATACGTAATATCCTTTAGATCACGATCAATGCTTTGAAGATACTCAAAATCTGTATTTGTATATAATACTTTTACAATTTCTTGTCCCTTTAAAAAATCAAGATTCTGATCAAATACCTCAATCATTTCTTGACGATTCTGCACATATCTTTTTTCATCTTCCGTTAAGTTATATGCATATACCGCATCACGCGTATATACATGAATGACTACATCATACTTTAATCCACGCTTATATAATTCTTCAGCTTTTTCAAAAGAAATACCTTCAAAATGTAAAAGTCGATTATCCTTATTTTCAGTGATAGCACCCCCATTATATGAAATCACATATTGGTTTGCTTCATCAAAAAGATCCAATTCCTTTAATGTACCCTGAACTGTGTTATAACCTCTTCCTGTAGCCAGTACAAATTTAACACCTAAATCTTTCAACTTCTTAATGGCCTCAATATCTCTAGAATCAATTGTTCGATCAGGTTTGATCAAAGTTTCATCTAAATCACACGCAATTAACTTATACATAAGTAAACACCCTCCCTTAGATATGGAAAAATTATAAACCATCCTTTTTCAAAAAAAAAGTAGCATTAAAGCTACTTATAATACAGAACCAATCACATGAACTACAAAAGCTAAAATCCATGCAAGTACACATTGCCATGCCACTACACCGACTGCCCATCTTGCACCTAGTTCTCGTTTAATAGATGCGATAGCCGCAACACATGGTGAATAAATCAAACAGAATACAAGTAACGAAGCAGCTGATAGTGTAGTTAATGCACTATGTACACCACCTACAAATAATACTTGTAGTGTAGAAACAACACTTTCCTTAGCCATAAACCCACTAATCAACGATGTCACAATACGCCAATCTTGAAGTCCTAATGGCGCAAATACAGGAGCAATCCATCCGGCAATCATTGCCAAAATACTTTGGCTTGAATCTTTGACCATATCGAATTGTAAATTAAAGCTTTGAAGGAACCATACAAGTACAGTTGCCACAAAAATAACCGTAAAGGCTTTTTGTAAGAAATCCTTCGCCTTTTCCCACAACAATTGACTCACATTCTTTAATCCAGGCAAACGATAGTTTGGAAGTTCCATCACAAATGGAACAGCTTCTCCTTTAAATAAAGTATTTTTAAATAAGAATGCGATTAAAACACCTACGACAATGCCCAAAACATAAAGTCCTGTCATAACTAGGCCGCCTTGTTTTGGAAAGAATGCATTCACAAAGAAGGCATAAATAGGTAATTTTGCGGTACAAGACATAAATGGCGTCAATAAAATCGTCATCTTACGATCTCTTTCGCTTGGTAAAGTACGTGTCGACATAACGGCTGGTACCGTACAACCAAATCCAATCAATAAAGGAACAATACTTCTTCCTGACAGCCCAATCTTTCTTAATAGTTTATCCATAAAGAAGGCTACACGCGCAATATATCCACTATCTTCCATCATAGATAAAAAGAAGAATAGTGTCACAATGATTGGTAAGAAAGATAAGACAGAACCTACACCCGCAAAGATACCATCAATCATCAAACTATGTACAGCATAGCTTACGTGAGCACTTGTCATCCATGCATCCACTACTTGTGTGATCCAATCAATACCTAGTTCTAACAATCCTTGAAGCCATGCACCAACCACATTAAATGTTAGATAGAATACAAGCAGCATTATTCCAATAAACATAGGAATTGCGGTATATTTACCCGTTAAAATACGGTCAATTTTTTCACTTCGAACACGCTCTTTACTTTCTTTAGGTTTTACTACGGTTTGTTCACAAACCTTTTCAATAAAGGAAAAACGCATATCGGCAATGGCCGCACTATGATCGAGTCCACGCTCTTTTTCCATTTGAAGCACAATGTGCTCAATCATTTCTTTTTCGTTATCATCTAAATCCAAACGATCAAGAATCAAATTATCGCCTTCAATAATTTTACTAGCCGCAAAACGCAAAGGAATATCTACCTTTTTGGCATGATCTTCAATCAAATGACAGATGGAATGTATACAACGGTGAACGGCTCCACCGAAATCATCTTCCCCACAAAAATCTAAACGGCCTGGTCTTTCCTGATATTTCGCAATATGAATCGCATGTTCAATCAATTCATCAACACCTTGGTTTTTAGCTGCAGAAATAGGTATAACTGGTACACCAAGCATAGCCTCCATACCATTGATATCAATCGAACCTTGATTGTTGGCAACTTCATCCATCATATTAAGTGCTACAACCATCGGAATGTTCATTTCTAAAAGTTGCATAGTCAAATATAGATTTCGCTCAATATTTGTGGCATCTACAATATTAATGATAGCCTTAGGCTTATCATTTAACACAAAATTACGCGATACAATTTCTTCACTCGTATAAGGTGACATCGAATAAATACCCGGTAAATCTGTCACCATTGTATTTGGATACCCTTTGATTGGACCATCCTTTCGATCGACGGTTACACCCGGAAAATTTCCTACATGTTGATTCGATCCCGTTAATTGATTAAACAAAGTGGTTTTTCCACAGTTTTGATTTCCTACCAAGGCATATGTCAAACAAGTTCCTTCTAGCAAAGGATGTTCATCTGCCTTTACATGATATTTACCATCTTCACCTAAACCAGGGTGAACGGTGTTATTTATATTTTCTGCACTCTCATGCTTTCTTGTTCTCTCATCAATTAATTCAACCAATATTTTTTCAGCTTCATCTAAACGAAGCGATAATTCATAACCATGAATCTGCAATTCCATTGGATCACCCATAGGCGCAAACTTTACAACTGTAACCTCAGCTCCAGGTATAACTCCCATATCTAGAAAGTGTTGTCTTAATGCACCCGTTCCTCCAACGGCCTTTATCAATGCACTCTGTCCTATTTTTAACTCTTTTAACGTCATGCATATCCCTCCCTAATCAGTCTAATTATATCCACATTATTTGTGTAGTCAATTATCGTATATCATATTTTTTAACTATTCGTTGACAGAATACTTCCACTTGTTTACAATTGAACTGTTTACAAGTAAACATTAGGAGGGCATATGTTGACTATAGAAGAATTTTTACGTTTATCCAATCGATTGCGTGAATATTACGGCAAACAAATCAAAGATCGATTTTCAGAATACACTTTTTCCCCAAATGAAATTTCGATTTTGATTTTACTACAAAACAACACATCCATTACAACAAGCACACAGCTTCGTGTTGTACTCGGTGTTTCAAAAGCTTTGGTTTCTCGAAGTGTAACAAGCCTAGAACAAAAGGGATTGATCACAGTTAAAGGAATTCCAAACGATAAAAGAATTTCACATATTGAATTAACGGAAAATGCGATTCCTGTATTAGAAAAAATCAATATTGAAATTGAAAAAATCAATCAAGTATTATTCAAAGATATTCCCACAAAAGATATTCAATGTATGATTGATACAATGAATAAAATGAATGAAAAAATAGAAGGAGCAAATTAAAATGAAATTTACAACAGCGTCCGAAGTGGATTTAGGACATGAAAAAGTTGGTAAGTTACTCTTTATGTTGGCGATTCCTGCCATCTTAAGTCAAATTGTTAACTTACTCTATAATGTAGTTGACCGCATGTACATTGGTCACATTCAAGATGTAGGGGCCATCGCCCTAACAGGCGTAGGCGTTTGTCTTCCAATTATAATGATTGTATCCGCCTTTGCGTGCTTAGTCGGTATGGGTGGTGCCCCAAGAGCTAGTATTTATATGGGTAAACAAGATAATCCTACTGCTGAAAAAATCATGGGTAATTGTTTTATCGCATTGATTATGATTTCATTAACTCTAACTGTATGTTTATTAGCTTTTCAAACACCATTACTACAATTATTCCAGGCAAGTTCAAAAACAATTGTTTATGCCAAACAATATATGGGTATTTATGCCTTAGGAACCATTTTTGTCCAAATGACACTCGGAATGAATGCCTTTATTTCTTGTCAGGGATTCTCTAAAACAAGTATGATGACCGTTTTAATTGGAGCTATCTTAAACATTATTTTAGACCCTATCTTTATCTTTGGATTCAATATGGGCGTAAAAGGGGCTGCACTAGCTACCATTATTTCGCAAGCTATCAGTGCAATCTGGGTCATTCATTTCTTGAGTGGTAAACAGACGGTTCTTAAGTTAAAAAAAGAAAATTTTAAAATCGTACCAAGCCTATTATTTCCTAGTTTAGCTTTAGGCATCGCACCTTTTGTGATGCAGTCAACAGAAAGCTTGATTTCTTTATGTTTCAATATGCAACTCTCTAAATTTGGTGGGGACGTTGCGATTGGAAGTATGACCATTCTAACGAGTGTTATGCAGTTTGCGATGATGCCAATACAAGGATTAACGCAAGGTGGACAACCCATCATCAGTTACAACTTTGGTGCTAAAAATGGCCAGCGCGTTAAAAAAGGCTTTTTACTTCAAACACTATGTTGTTTCACATACGCAAGTATCATCTGGATTCTAGTGGAATTATTCCCTCAAGTATTTATTTCTATCTTCACAAATGATCCAGACTTAATGTCAATGGCAAGCTGGGCCATTCGTATCTATATGGCATGCGTATTATTGATGGGACTTCAGATTTCTTGCCAACAAACATTCATTGCGTTTGGAAACGCCAAGATTTCAGTATTTTTAGCTATCTTTAGAAAGATCATTGTCTTAATTCCATTGATTTTTATCTTACCAAACATCTTATCCGATCATATCTTTGCGGTATTTGTTGCAGAACCAATCGCTGACTTTATTGCGGTAAGCACAACGGTAACGTTATTTATTAAAAACTTTAAAAAGACATTAGCACAAATGAGTTACGAACAATCATAACTCATTTTTTAGTATATTCAATAATTCTTCTTTCCTATTCTTTTCCGGATGATAAAAAGCGTATTTTAAACACATATTCAAAGCTTCTTGAATCTGTTTTCCTCTTAAATTTGTAGCTTCGATGATATCCTTTCCATTCAACGCAAGTTGGGATATACACATACAGCGATTTCTATTTTGGATGTAATACGCATGGAAAAGTTCTACATCTTTAGCTGATTTTTGTCCCAATTCAGAATGGGCCATCGCATCACAATAGCGAATTTGAAGTAAGTTCAACAAGTGTTCTTCATCCAAATGATATGTAATGCGATACTTATAAATACAATCTAAATCACAAGTAAATTTATCATCATGATGTAAGACATAGAATGGAACCCACTTTCTTTGTTCATTTGTAAGTTTAAAGCGTCGACAAAGCTCTTTCGATAATTCACTTCCTACCTTCGCATGATGCTTAAAATGATCCCTTCCATTCGAATCGGTTGTCTTTACTTGTATTTTGCCTAAATCGTGGAATAATAGCGCAAAGGCCAAAGTTTCATCATATGGTTTTAAATAGCACATCGCATCTAAAGTATGATGCAAGACATCGGTATAGTGATAGATTGAGTTTTGACTACACATCAATGCCAAATCCAACTCATTAAATACTGGTTTTAAAAGAAGTGTCATATCGGCCAATACTTGTGGATTTGTTTCCATGATTTCTTTTAATTCATGCACAATTCTTTCTATAGATACATATTGAATCAAAGATGCATTTGTATCGATGGATGTTTTTACTGTTTCATCCATCGAAAAGCCTAGTTTTGCACAAAAACGATAGGCACGAAGCATTCTTAAGGCATCTTCATTAAATCTTCGATCTGGATTACCCACACATCGAATGACTTTCGCTTTAAGATCAAGCCACGACTTGGATGATATGCCATCGCATTCACAGTAAAATCACGTCTTGATAAATCTTCTTCAATTGTAGAAACATATTTCACACTATCTGGATGACGATGATCCTTGTATTCACTCTCTAAACGAAAGGTTGTGATTTCAACGGGTGAATTCGATAAAACCGTAACCGTTCCATGCTTGAGTCCTGTTCCCACACTTCGATCAAATAAATTTAGTATCACTTCAGGTTTGGCGCTTGTACAAATATCATAATCATGGATTGGTCGATCTAGTAAATAGTCACGTACACATCCACCTACCACATACGCTTCATATCCAATATCATTTATTTTTTGAATGATTTCTAATATATATTCAGGTAATTTCATACTTCTATTATATAAGAAAAAGGTGCTGAATTGCACCTTAATTACTTTGTAACCTTTACATATGTTGGAATTGTATCCGCCATAATTTTCTTGGCAAGTTCCATACTTCCAAACATAAATTCAAAACCTTTTCCATAACTTACAGGCGTACAGAAGTTTCCTAAATCTTGAATTGTTTGTTTATCATCATTGATCATATCCACAACCAAGAACCAGTGGCTAGGCTGATCCTTCACAATTCTTTCTTTCAAATAAATAGAAAGAATGTCTGGATGAGAGTCACCAAATTCACAGATAGCTCTTTGAAGTTCTGTTACACTTGAAATAGGATCACGAAGCTTTAAACTATCACCTTTATGAATTGGATTTTCACTCACTTGTGAACCACGACTTTTATCAAGTTCAACCAATAAGTTGCAGTCTAATAAAACATTCGCTCCAAATGGATCGATCACAATGCCATGAATCTGATTTAATGCCATCTTCACAAATGGCATATATTGATTATATGTCATAACCAAGGAATGGATTTCACTATCTTGATCCCATTTTTTCAATTGATCCATACTTGAGAAGACGGGAAAGAAACTATCTCCCTTATCATTTTGAATCAAAGACAATTGGAATTGTGTATTTGGTTCAAAGACTAAGACTCCCTTTTCATTGCGAGAAGGATCTTTATCCCATTGTGCTGGAATTAGAAAATTAGTCGAAATAAACGCATCCAACAAATTTCTAAATGCTGAATCTGTTTTTTCTCTATTAAATACAATTAATGTTTCTTGTAGTTTTTCATTTTTAAATTCATTTACCATAATTATTCCCCTGAAATTGTGCACTCAACAAAAGCGATACTTGGACTTACAACCTGGTGATAACTCCAATCTAAATCGTTACCCACACTAATTACGTGTTTCATCATATTTAAGAAATTATTTGCGACGGTAACCAAAGTAACATTCTTATCTCTTTTACCATCCTTTACCCAGAAGCCTGAGCATTGTAGTGAGAAGTTTGTAGAAACAAAATCAAGTCCAGCATGAAGACCCGCTAAATTCTGTACGACAAAGCCATCCTTAATTTTTGTACATAAATCCTCAAAACTATCATTTCCCGGTACAATGTAACAATTCATTGGCTGTACACTTACGCTAGATGCATAGCCCGATTTAAAGCCATTTCCTGTACTCTTTGTATGCATTCGATTGGCACTTCTTGTGTCATGAAGCATCATAACATATTTTCCGTGATCCACCAAAGTTTTTGAAGAAGTTGGACACCCCTCATCATCAAAATTGGCAATACTTAGACAATCCGTATTCTTTGGATTATCAATAATTGTGATTTGTTCAGAGAAAATTTGTTCATTAAACTTATCTTTTAAAGGTGAAATTCCCTTATACATTAATTCCCCATTAAATAAACCAGTAAAGGCGGCAAATAAAGATGTCATCGCATCCTTTTCAAAGATGACTGGACATGTACAGCTTGGAATTGGTGTGGCCTTTAATTTATTTAAAGCCTTATCGCAAACACGAGAAACGAATGAATCTAAATCATATTGATCAAAGTCATATACAACTTCAACTAAACTTGCATCCTTGACTTCTTCCTCTTCTTTAACGACAACACTGGCAACAATGTACTGCATTTCATCTGCATCTTGTACATCCATGCCTAAGCTATTCACAATACTGCGACTTCCACTGCCTTGGCTATAGCCTAAATATCCAACTTGAATGACACGTGGATCATAGGCTAGAATCTTAGCTTCTAAGCTTTGAAGAATATCCTTCACATATTCTGTACTAGCCATATTCCAAGTCACATCTTTTTTTGCGTACTCAATTGGTTCTGGTTTTCTTAACGAATCGGTTTCTTCATTTGAAATAATATGTGCTTGTTCAATCAATGATTTTAGAACAGTTTCACACATAGAATCATCTATTTCTTCCAATGCCATATTGGCCATTTTTCCATCTACAATTCCACGAATACTTGTACCTGTCACTTTACTGGATACTAAAGTGTCCATTTGTCCTTGAAACCAAGTCATTTCTTTTTCAACCGTTGTAGATTGATAGATTTCAAATTCCTGAATACCTAGGCCAAGTGCTTTTTCAATCCATACTTGTTTATTCATTGGCCGTACCTCCTACTGTAATTTGTGAAACACGAATGGCAGGTTGACCTACATCTGTAGGAATCGAACCAGAACTAGCGCCACACATACCTTGTCCACGCTCTAAGTTTTTACCAACGCGATCAATATTAAATAGGATATCTGCACCATTACCAATTAAAGAAGCCCCTTTTACTGGATAGGAAATCTTGCCATCTTCAATTAAATAACCTTCTAATACGGCAAAGTTAAATTCTCCGGTTTGTGGATTTACACTTCCACCACCCATTTTCTTTGCGTATAGTCCTCGCTTGATTCCTTCAAACATTTCGTCAAAATCATCATTTCCAGCCGCAATATATGTATTTGTCATACGCGAAGTTGTTTCAAATTTATAAGACTGACGACGTGAACTCGAAGTCGATTCAAGGCCCATCCTTCGACCATTCAAGCGGTCTATCATATAACTCTTTAAAATACCATTCTCAATTAATACACGTTTTTGTTGGGGATTTCCCTCATCATCGACGTTTTGTGAGCCCCACGCATTTGGAATTGTGCCATCATCAATAGCTGTAACTTTATCACTTGCGACTTTTTGACCTAATTTATTACAGAATACACTCTGATTTTTACTGACTGAACTTGCTTCTAAGGCATGTCCACAAGCTTCATGGAAAATAACACCGCCAAAGCCATTATCAATAATGACTGGCATTTTACCAGATGGACAATCTTTTGCCTCTAATAATACTAATGCGATACGACTTGCTTCTTGTCCAATAGATTCTGGAGTTCTTTCTTCAAAGAATTCAAGACCTTTACTTGCACCTGGTGCTTCATAACCAGATTGTAAGTTTTGGCCATCTTGGGCAAAAGAGGATACAGACATACGACAACGAATTCTTGTATCATGTACGAGTCTTCCTTCACTATTTGAAATCTGTACATTTTGGCATACACTTGCCAACCCTACAGATACTTTTTGAATTTTATCTGAATATGCCTTTGCTGCATCATTTGCACGTACCATTAAGGCAACTTTAGATTCTAATGAAGCTTCTACAGGATTTTCCTTGATTGGATGAAGATTTTCATGAGTTTCTTCAACCAAAGAGATCGATACAGATTTAGATTCTATGCCAAAACCTCCACGCAAATCATCCACTAAGGCATTTAATGATTCTTCATTTGTTTCATTTGTGTATCCATATACAGATTGCACACCTTTATATAGACGAATTCCAATGCCAGCACGAATCAATACGTTTGTATCTTCTAATTTTCCATTTAACATGGATAAAGATTCCGTTGTACCTTCTTCTTCAAAGATTTCGGCAAAATCACAAGAAGAAGCCATACAACGTTCTAATAATTTTTCTAATTGTTCCTTCTTTAACATATTTATCCCTCAATGCAATCTACAAATCGTTTTGTGATTAATTGAGGACGAGTAATAATAGATCCTACTACAACACTAAAGCATCCAAGTTCTAATACACGGCGTGCTTTTTCTGGTGTATCAATATTTCCTTCGGCAATCATTGGTACGTTTGATTGTTCTAAATATTTACGCATTAACTCAAAATCGTTTGTTTCAACTTTGTCGCCCTTACTTTCTTCTGTATATCCAACTAATGTTGTTCCTACAAAATCAAAGCCTAATTGAGCGGCATGAAGACACTCTTCTAATGTAGAGCAGTCTGCCATTAATTTTTGTTCTGGATACTTAGCACGAATATCAGCATACAATTCATCTAAAGTTCTTCCATCTGGACGAACACGACAAGTTGCATCTAAGGCAACGATTTCTGGATGTGCCCCTTCAATCAATTCATCGATTTCTTTCATTGTAGGTGTAATAAATACTGGACAGTCCCCATATACTCGTTTAATAATTCCAATAACTGGTAAATCAACTTCTTTTTGAATTTCATTAATATCCTCTACAGTATTGGCACGAATACCTTTAGCGCCTCCCCATTTAGCCGCTCTAGCCATACGTCCCATAATAAAAGATGAATGTAAAGGTTCATCTGGAAGTGCCTGGCAAGATACGATTAAGTGTCCTTTTACTGATTCAATGTTATTCATGATTTAAATCTCCTTTTTTTCTAATTATATATATAGGTAATTATACTACGTATATAGGTTGAAAAACACGAATTTAAAAAAAATTAAAAAAATTTAAAAAAAGTGCTTGCAATCATTTTAAAGTGATGGTATATTTAATGGGCACTGAGCGAGACACAAAAGCTCAGTTGAAATAAATGCGCCCATAGCTCAACTGGATAGAGCGTTTGACTACGGATCAAAAGGTTGTGGGTTCGATTCCTGCTGGGCGCGCCATTTATTTTTTTTCTAAAAATATCGGGATGTAGCACAGCTTGGTAGTGCACTTGATTTGGGATCAAGGGGTCGCAGGTTCAAATCCTGTCATCCCGACCATTATTTTATTTAATTCGGCTGGGTAGCTTAGTTGGCTAGAGCATCCGGTTCATACCCGGAAGGTCGTGAGTTCGAGTCTCACTCCAGCCACCAACGAGTTTAACTTGGACCCTTAGCTCAGTTGGTCAGAGCATCCGGCTCATAACCGGCGGGTCGTAGGTTCGAGTCCTACAGGGTCCACCAATTATACATATGCAGAAGTACCCAAGTGGCTGAAGGGTCCGGTCTTGAAAACCGGTAGGTCGTGCGAGCGGCGCCTGGGTTCGAATCCCAGCTTCTGCGCCATCTTAATTAATTCACATCGCGGGATAGAGCAGTCTGGTAGCTCGTCGGGCTCATAACCCGGAGGTCGTTGGTTCAAATCCTTCTCCCGCAACCATGTGGTCTCATAGCTCAGTTGGTAGAGCAAAGGACTGAAAATCCTTGTGTCGTTGGTTCGATTCCGACTGAGACCACCATTTGTCAAAGATTGCACCTAGCATTTGCCAGG
>OBLG01002435.1_pt1 | contig 11535 bp, 9 predicted proteins | sample 1517451 | NCBI WGS metagenome assembly OBLG01 (sample SAMN04571694, study PRJEB22368) | human gut metagenome | biome: human gut; material: stool | host: Homo sapiens | place: Luxembourg | collected 2012-06-29
GTATCATCTTCCGTTGCACTCAAAGTATATGCCAGGTATACGGCATTGACGGCTCCCAGAAATCCTCTGTTTCAAGTCCGAATCCTTTCGCTATCTTCTGAAAATTCATCGAACTGTAATACGCCTCTTCTTCTACAAAATCATATAAAAATGCCGGGAAACCCATCTCAGCCTCCATCGCTTGCAGGATCCGCTTGATCTTCTGCTCTTTATATGAAAAATTCGACATCTGAAATGTCATATGACTGGTATTGATTCGCAGCCTGCGTATGGTCCGGTTCAGCACAGCAGTATTAATCTGGCTCATCACTTCCATCCATGGTGCTGAAAATGGCATGGAGATAAGGGGCACCTCATACTGATCAAAAAGCTCCAGTATCTCCTCCGGTATTTTCTCCAGATATCGTTCTCTTTTGATCATCATTCCCGCTGATTTCTGGATACTTCCCTCCCGGAATGCTTTTTCAATACAATCTGGTTCCTTTGCAATAACGTACCCTGATGAAAGTACCAGTTCCTTCCCTTTTGTCCAGTGAAATGCATCCGGTGCCTCCATAACTGTGATCCCCTGGATCTCACGGTGCAGTCCCTTTGCCCCCGCCAGAACGTAAAAATCCTTAAAATATTCCTGCGATAATAATTCCTGTATTGCGATACCCATTTCTGTCTCCTGCCTGACTGCACTTATCCCCCTCACACAGTCTGTTTTTCTCCTATTTTCTCAGTGTAACATTCATGAAAATTCTTGTCAAATCCAGTCACACACTTACTTTTTTTCCTCATAAAAATCCCGGAAACCTCACGGCTCCGGGATCTTTTTTCTTTACTTTTTCTTGTTTTTATTCACCGTCATACATCGGTGCATATGGTTCTCTGTCCTGCGCATCGAATTCGTCCTGAATTTCTTTTCGCAGTTCCGGCTGTGTATACAGGTCATATGCTGTTGCTGCAATGACTTTTGCTGCGTAAAATGCACCTTTCTGTCCGATCGTGCTTCCGGCAGATGCACAGCTCTGCCAGGTATGCGGTGCAACACCAACCGGCCAGCAAACTGCAGTAAAGAGGTTCATCGGCATCATCTGGCTCACATCTCCACTGTCCGAAGAAGCAGTAAGCGGTGCTTTTTCCCAGGCATTTCTGGAAACAACACCATCTGCTAATGCCTTTTCTTTTGCTTCATACATTCTCTGATCTCTGTCTTTGATAGCCGGATCAACGGTAGCCTGCAACTGTCTTGCAAATTCCATTTCCTCTTCCGTATAAGTTGGTGTTCCGACCTCCTGCAGATTCTTCCATGTCAGATCTGCAAATGATTTTTCGCTGACCATATCGCAGCAGCCATATTCAATTTTGGTCTCAACCTCCGTCTCTGTCATCATTGCAGCACCTTTTGCCACAAGTGTCAGTCTGCGGAGAATGTCTTTTACATCGCTGATGTGCGGAGCCCTTGTAAAATACCATGCACTTGCTTTATCCGGCACGATATTCGGTGAAAATCCGCCACTGTCTGTAGTATAGTGGATTCTTGCCTTGTCAACTACATGCTCTCTTAAATAGTTGGCGCCTACACTCATAAGTTCCACTGCGTCAAGCGCACTCCGCCCTCTTTCCGGTGCAAATGCTGCATGTGAAGTTTTTCCTTTGAAATAAAACTTCGCAGATGCACTCGCCAGATATCCTTCATCATAAATCATGTTTGCAGACATCGGGTGCCAGCTCAGTGCCATATCGCATCCGTCAAACATATGATAATATGCCATTTTTACTTTTCCACTTAGCAATTCTTCTTCCGGGCATCCATAGAATCTTAAGGTTCCCGGAATTCCTTCCTGCTCAAGAAACCGTTTGATCATGATCGCTCCTGTCACAGCCCCTGCGCCCAGAAGGTTATGTCCACATCCATGTCCTGCTGCTCCCGGTGTTACCGGCTCTTTCGTGATCTGGCATTTCTGGGAAAGTCCAGGAAGCGCATCATATTCTCCAAGAACAGCGATCACCGGTTTGCCACTTCCATATTCTGCATAAAACGCATGTGGAAGATGTTCTTCATTTACAATCACAAATCCTTCATGATGAAGAAGCTCACGGATCATATCCGCTGACTTCTGCTCATTCCCGCCACTCTCAGGATTATTCCATAAATTAGTGCAGATGTCCACGCAGGTAGACCTAAGTTCCTCCATCTGCCCAAGCATCTCTTTTTTCGTCATATCTACCTCTCCTTTTCCATCCAATTATACACTATTCTTACTTTCCGGCTTCTTTTTTCTTTCCATAAGTTGCAAGTGTTACACCGATTGCTACAAATACACTTGCAAGAGTTGTCAGATAGTTTGCTGCTCCCGGAAGCCAGTTGAAAAGACCTGCGTTAATTGCAATACCGATGAGAATTGCAAATGCAAGCATACCACCTGCAAATTTGATTCTTTTCAGTCCAAACTGCATAAGCAGGGCACCAAACAGTGCCGGAAGCAGATAATTCAATGCCTCTATCACACTTGCCGGCATTGCTGAAAGTACAGAGCTCCCGAGGATAACTCCGATCGTCAGCACAGATACGTTGATGACGATGGATGTCGCCATACCGATTACTGAAACGATCGAACCTTTTTCTGTTCCTGGTTCAACGTCAGCTGCGACCTGAGCCATACCGGCACAAGGAACTCGCATATTGGAAATATTTCCTGACAAAAATGCCATGTATGTACCTACCGGACCAAGTACGGTAAAGTAAGAAATCGGTTCTACAACCCAGAGAAATCCAAATGCACTTGCTGCAGAAATAAATGCGGTGGCAAGTGCAGCAGGTTTTGGAAGAAGTCCGTACACAACTGCCAGTACAAGTGCCGGCAGGAAAGATAATACAGCTCCAAGCAATCCGGTAAGTTTACCAATCTTATGCATCTGCGGCATATATTCGCCTTCATAAAAATCTTTTTTTTCCATGTTCGCTCCTCCTTTAAATCACGGCTGTGATGATCATTGCTGCCAGAATTGAAATCGTAAGATTCCATTCTTTCAGCCACTTGATATTCTTTTTTTCTGAAATGGTTAAAAGTATTGCCATAAATACAGCTCCAAGTACGCAGGCAACTGAGTTTTTATTCAGCTTGATCAGATGAGAAGATGACATTGAACTAAATGCACCAATGATAGCCGCACTTGAAATTGCCATCAGTTTTGCCGGATCTCCACCTGAAATTTTGTGCTGTACCTTGTCCATACGGCTTGCAGAAATAGTTGCAAAGATGATCCATCCGATCGATCCAAGGATCATGGTCCATACTGCCATATCAAGTGCCAGTGGTGTCAGTGTATCTGCTCCAAGCTGTACACCAACTGATGCAGTACCAAAACCTGCTGCGATAGATTCAAACATAACGGAACCGATCAGGGAAAGTCTCATCCACGCCATCGGTCCTCCAACAGTGATCAGAAGGGAAAGCATTCCACTTAAGATTACAATAGATGGTCCAATGGAAGTGATCGCGCTGCTCTTGATTGCGTTCTTCATCTGCTTTTCTGTAAGTCCGATCTTCTTTCCTGCCGAATAAGATTTTTTTGCAAAGATCAGGGCCTGTGCGATAACGAGTATTACCGGGATTCCACAGGCGATCCACATCGGTATACTGTTGGCGATTTTCATAGCATCCATATTGCTACCTCCTTAGAAATAAATAAAATATTCATAAAATTTATTGAAATTATAATAAAATTATCGCGATAATTCTATGAATAAATATTCACTTTTCTTTTAAAAGGCATATAGAGGTGAAAAAAAATTCACTCCCATATGCCCTTTCATGAAAAAATATTTTATTGATAAATTCTTTCAGCAAACAATTTGTATTGCCATTTTCTATAAGCCTTTCAAAACTTCCACTTCGCCAAATGCTTTCAGAAATTGTTTTTTTCCATATCCCGGAAATTCCAGTTCGATCATCATCTCGTCCTCAGAAATAATCTCCCCTTCCCCGTACTTCGGATGTCTGCCTTTTCGCTCTGGCTTCCGTGTTTCTTTCTGTTCTTCTTCCTCCTGCTTTTTCTCCCTGATCAGCTCCCGCGTATCTTTCCGCAGTTTCTGCAGATTCGCTTTCCGCGACTCACTTCCCGGCTTTTCTTCCCAGTCGAGCAGCTCCTCCGGCAGCATCCGCAGATAATTGCTTGGTGTCTCATATGTCCCCGGGATCGTCGGATTTGTATAATAGGAAAGTTCCAGATTCTTCCTTGCACGGGTCAGTCCTACGAAGAACAGACGGCGCTCCTCTTCTTCCTGTTCTATGCTTTTGCAGCGAAGCGGGATCAGTCCCTGATTCATTCCAATGATGAATACATAGTCAAATTCCAGACCTTTTGAGGCGTGCAGTGTCATAAGATGAACTGCGTCTTCTTCCTCCGTCTGTCGTTCTGTATCTGCCGCTTTTTCCATCGTATGTTCGCCCGAAACCGCATTCAGTTTCCCTTCTGCAACATACTCCCGGATCATATGAGGTCTTTCCGGAACCGGATCCTCATCCTCTTTCTGTTTTGCCGGAAGAACATAAGGAAGTTCTGCTCTTTCAAATACTTTTTCCAGAATCTCTGCCTGCTTCTGCACCCGGTAGAAAACCGCAATCTCCCGGTAAGGAAGTCCCTGCTCATGAAGCTCACGGATCCGCTCTGTCAGATACTCTGCCTCGATAAATGGATCATAATGATTCCTTACCAGAATCTTCTCCCCTCTTTCACCACTTCCCTCAATCTTTCCTCCAAACTGAAGAAAACGGTTCGCCGCTTCCAGGATCACTTCATCGGACCGGTAGTTAACCGGCAGAGTCAGTTCTTTTGCGCCAAATCTGTGCTTGATCAGGAAGAACATATTCGGTCCGGTTCCTCTCCAGCTGTAGATCACCTGATTCGGATCCCCCACCGCAAAAAAGTGGGTCTGTGTGCCTTTTAACGCCTCCAGAAATTTCAGCTGTTTTTCGTCACTGTCCTGTACCTCATCGACAATGATCCACTTAAGATCCAGCACCTCTTCCTGCTCTTTTGCCACCTGCGTTCCTTCTTCCAGAAGATCTGCAAAGGACATTTTATTCTTTTTGCCTTCTCAAGAAGCGGAAAAATCTGAAACAGATCATCTTTGTATTTTCCCTGTGTTCTTCCTTTCCGATATGCCGCGTAATCCTCTTCCATCCGCTTTTTCAGACGGTTCTGGTATTTGATCTTATAACCGCCTTCTTTTGCGATGGCAAGCACCATTTCCATTTCATCTTCCGGTGTGATAACGGTAAATTCCCGGTTCCATTCTTCCAATTTTGTTCCGTCTTCTGCCTTTTCCGGAAGAAATCTTCGCAGAATCCTTAAGGCAACACTGTGAAAGGTTCCAAATCCCCACAGTTCTTCTTCCGTAAGCTCTGCTTCTTTTCTGGATAGACGTTCTGCGATCTCATCTGCCGCCTTGTTGGTAAAGGTAAGCACTGCCATTTTCTCATACGAAACCTGCTTTTTCTCATGCAGATGCCGCACTTTCTCGATCAGCACTGTTGTCTTTCCGCTCCCTACATTTGCATTTACCAGACATGCCGGGCTTTCATCCAGCACCGCCTCCTGCTGGTAAGAATTTAAAGTTTTTATTTCTTCTATATTATTCATTTCCAAGCTGTTCATCATATCGCCTTTGCAAACGGTCTCTCTTCTTCTGTCGTTCTTTTTTCTCCTGCTCATCCATTTTTGCTTCATACCGTACCCGGATCTGCATATCCGCCGGACAGATCACATGATACCGCAAGGTATTGGTCAGACTTTGGAGGTTATCCGGCTCCATCAGCCATTTTGCATAAAATTCATTTTCCATCGTCAGGATCAGCTTGTGTCCTTCTGTACTGACTTTTTTAATGGTCTTCAGGAACTGCCCGCCTGCTTCGCCATTTTTGACCACGGCATAACAGACCTTCTCCCACTCATCCGGCAGATTGAAGAAAGAAAATTCTTTCCGGATCACAGGCTGTGGCTCTTTGATATTTTTCTTCAGATAAACCGGCGGTTCGCTCTCTTCCAGAAGATTATCAAGTCCCCACAGAACCGTCTTCTTATCCAGATTGTAGTCACCTACGCATGCCGGACAGCCATCCTCACACGGACAGCCGCTGACCATTTTAATCGCACTTTCCAGAATTTCCGGAATCAGATCATAGATCTTCTCCGAATAACCAAGTCCGCCCTCATATTTGTCATAAATGAAGAGGGACACCTTTTCCTCCCGGAACTCATCCGGAATGGTCGCATTGTTGGACATGGTCACATCGATATCATCCCGTTCCGTCATCGTCACCATCATTACCGCATTCTTGATCGCATACTGCATTCCGTCAAAATGATTGTTCAGCACCAGCTCTCCCATCCGATTTGGCAAAAGAAGACTCCGGTAGACTCTGACAACATTCTCCGGCATCGTAAGCCAGGTGCTTTCCGTGCCATAATCCTTCTGAAGCGGCTGTGTCAGCGTCACATAGCCCAGATTCTGATGGTTATGGAACTGCAGTTTCTTGTACATGGCAATGATTTCGTTTACATTGATGTCTCCAAAACGGATTTCCGTCCTCTGGTACGCGTCCTCCTGAAATACATGCAGGATACGCGTCTCTTCCTGTCCTGCCGGTACCGTATAATAATCCCCTGTAAACGGAATGGCGTAAGCTGTCCGGCTGACCAGATCCATCTTCGTGATCTCATAGGATGCACCATCATGCATATATACAGCACCCGGATGGATCTCATGGTATGCCTGGGATTCGTCCATCTCCGTGATCTCATGTCCGTCCTCCTGCGCGAGCAGCTTGAACCTGGTCTTGTCCATATTACGCAGGCTGTAATCCCCTGCCGGAAATGCAGGTCCCGCCCAGGCAAATCTTCCGGCAAGGCTTTTTACTTCTCCGGCGCTTAAAAGCACCGGGATCATTTCTCCAAGATCCGGAAAAAGCGCAATATCATCCAGTGAAAGTGGCATCTCAGCAGCCGCTGCGCGCAGATGTGCAAGCTCGATCAGAAGATTGTCCGGATCCACGATCGCATTTTCACTTTCTCTTGAGAACAGCCATTCCGGATCGATGGCAATGTACTGGTCAAACGGTTCATTTTCCAGGATCAGATAATTGACACAGGCACTGCCGCTTCGTCCGGCACGTCCACTCTGTTGCCAGAAGGACGCCCTTGTCCCCGGATAACCGACGATCACAGTTGCATCCAGCTTTCCGATGTCGATCCCAAGCTCCAGTGCATTCGTCGATACCAGCCCGGTCAGTTCTCCCTCCGTCATCTTCCGCTCAATCTCTTTTCGCTCCAGCGGGGTATAACCGCCACGGTATCCTGCGATCAGATCTGCCGGATTCTTGCCGCCCACCCGCGCCATTCCAAGAAATCCGGCAGCATCTAATTTATCCTTTGCTTCTTTTAGAATAACTTCTACATTTCTTCTGGATCGTCCAAAGGTGATAAAATGATGATCCTCTTCCACCAGCTCCGGTATCAGTCCGGCTGCCACGGTTGACGCCGCAATCCTTCCGTATACTTTGTCATTATTCCCCTTGATCTCTGGCGGCTGGATAATACAGTATTCCTTCTCCGGTGCCGGCGATCCATCCCGGTCAATCAACGTAAATCCGCTTCCACAGATCTTTTCGGCAAGCTCTACCGGATTGGCGATCGTCGCGGAGCTGCACAGAAAATGCGGATTCGAATGGTAATACCGGCAAATCCGGTGCATTCTCCGGAAAATATTTGCCAGATGTGCTCCGAAAGCACCGCGGTAAGAATGAAGCTCATCGATCACTACATATCGTAAATTTGCAAAAATCGCGTCAAACCCGTAATTGCTGTGATTCGGAAGGAATGCCGAGTTCAGCATCTCCGGATTGGTCAGGATAATATTTGCACTCTTGCGGATCCTTGTCCGCTCGGCAGGTTTAGTATCTCCATCGTACACGCCTGCTGAAACTCTTCCCTCTCCGAAAAATTTCAAAATCGACTGCATCGCACGGTACTGGTCACTTGCCAGTGCCTTGGTCGGGTAAATAAAAATCGCACGTGTCAGCGGGTCTTCCAGAATTTCCTGCAATACCGGGAGCAAAAAGGCAAGCGTCTTTCCACTTGCCGTCGAAGTCGTAATAACCACATTTTCTCCGGCTCTGACCTTCTCAAACATCTCAACCTGATGTGCATAGAGTCTGGAAATATGGTTGCTTTCCAGATATCCCCGGATTTCTTCCCGGAACTCCTCCGGGTAGTCCCGGTACAACGGCTCCCTTTTCTTCATTTTTCTTGTATAAATGATCAGCTTTTTAATTTCTTCCGTCATGAATTCCTCCATAATTTAAAAAATGTGCACCTATGGCACGCAATACCTTTTATTTCACAGGAAGTTCCCGTAGAATAAAAACCAAACACATATTCGTATGTACAGTATAGCATGGCTTTCCCATTCCTTCCATAGATATTTAGTGTATAGATATATTCTATATCATTCATGTAAATTATCTATAAAAAATGTTGTCCATGCAACATACATTTTATTAAAAGAATGTTAAATTTATATTTTAGATATGTAAATTTTATTCAGGGAGGAATACATACAATGAAAAAGAGATTTTTATCAATCGCTCTTACACTTGCTATGGTATCATCTATGGCAGTAGGATGCGGAAGCAGCAAGTCAGATTCTGCTGACAGCAAAAAAGAAGAGGGTGCAAAGACAGAAGCTTCTGCCGATACAGAAAGTAACCAGATCTTATTTAACGGATCTTCTACTTTAGCACCGGTTATCACTTCTATGGCTACTACTTTCTTTGATACTTATGGAACATGGGATGCATATGATTCATCTCTTCCAAAAGAAGATATCGCAATCTACGTTTCAGCAGGCGGATCCGGACAGGGAACCAAAGCCGTTATCGATGGAACTGCAACATTTGGTATGGTTGCAAGAAGCGTAAAGGATGAAGAAAAAGAAGCAATCAAAGATGAAAAAGAATACCAGGTTGGTATCGATGCTCTGACGATCGCAGTAAACCCGGCTAATCCGGTAAATGATGTTCTTGATAACCTTACAACGGAACAGATCGTAGGACTTTTCTCCGGCGAATATGCTACATGGAAAGATCTTGACTCATCTCTTCCTGACGAAGAAGTTGTTGTTATTACACGTGATATCAACGGTGGAGCTCACGAAGTATTCCAGAAGAATATCATGGGTGACACAGAAGTAAAAGCGGATGCGATCCAGGCTTCTTCTATGGGTGAACTTGTTCAGGATATCATTGATAACCAGTACGCAATCGGATATGCTTCATTTGGTGTTGCTAACCAGAATGAAGGAAAAGTAACTCCACTGAAAGTAAACGGTGTTGCTGCAACAAAAGAAAACATTCTTGATGGATCTTACATCATCCAGAGACCACTTCTTCTTGTAGGTTCTGGTGATCCGACAGATGTACAGCAGGCTTTCCTTGATTACGTTCTTGGTGATGAAGGACAGAAAACTGTAGAAGATATGGGATTCATTCCTATGAAATAATCTTCCGATATTGAAGGGGTGTGCAAAGACACACCCCTTTTTCTTGCTATATGTCGCTGGTTAATCCCAGGGGTCAATTTTGATTTGTATCCGGACAGCGCTGTCTGTCCTGCATCATACCTAGAAAGGATTTACTATGTTTAAGAAACTTTCAGATAAATTCAGCAAAGGAATCATTTATCTGGCTGCCTTTCTCGTAACGGCACTGATGGCAGTCATGATGATCCATATTGTGAAGGAAAGTATTCCTGCCATTTCACAGCTTGGAATCAAAATGTTCCTGCCTACCACTGAATGGCGCCCTGTCAGTCAGAAACCGCAGTACGGACTTTTACCTGCGATTGCCGGTACCCTTTATGTCTCAGCGATCGCAGTTGTCCTCGCACTCATCTTCGGCGTTGCCTGTGCCTGCTTTCTGGACTATTACCTTCCGAAAAAGGTGGCATCCTTATTCCTTGCGTTCATCGATCTGGTTGCAGGAATCCCGTCCGTCATCTTCGGATTTATCGGACTTACGGTTCTTGTAAAAGCCTTTGCCACCCACCTCCATATGGCAGCCGGTCAATGTATCCTGGCAGCCGGGATCGTGCTGGGGATCATGCTTTTACCATTCGTTATTTCCACCTGTCATGAATCTTTACAGACTGCACGAAAGACTTACGAGTTCAGTGCGATCACACTTGGATTCTCCAGAGAATTTACCCTGCTGCATTTTATTCTTCCGGCAATCCGGCCGGGAATCATTGCAGGTGCAATGATGGCATTCGGCCGCGCACTTGGCGAGACAATGGCCGTCATGATGGTAATCGGTAATTCCCCGATTTATCCCAAACTCCTTGGACGTGGTCAGACACTTCCTGCCCTCACCGCACTGGAAATGGGAAGTATTGAATACGGAAGCCTTCACCTCTCCGTACTTTACGTTGCAAATGCTGTGCTGCTTGTGATTCTTTTCATCGTACTCGGTATCAGCTATCTTCTGAAAAGGAGGCTTGCCACCCATGAGAACTAAACTGCAGAAATTTTTCACACGCCTGATTCTCAGTATACTCGGACTTTGCGTGATCGTTGTTACACTCTTCCTTTTCCTTTATGTCTTCTGGAAAGGGAAAAAAGTATTTAGCCTGTCCTTCCTTCTGGACAAGCCTGCCGGTGTTCCACTTGGAACTGCAGGCGGTATCTATCCTGCACTGATGGGTTCCATTTACCTTGGCGCACTTTCTGCACTGATCGGCGGTATCCTTGGTATCGGCGCTGCCATTTATCTTGTATTTTACAGCACCGGAAAACGATTTTCCGTCCTTGTAAATATGGCGATCACCGGGCTTTCCGGAATCCCTTCGATCCTGTTCGGGCTGGTTGGATATACGCTTCTGATCTACCGTTTTGGACTTAACCGCAGCCTTCTGTGTTCGGCACTGTGTGTTGCAGCAATGATCATTCCTTTTGTTGCAATCCGAGCAGAAAAGATTCTGGAAGAGAAGGGGCGTGAATATATGAAGAACTCCCTAAGTCTCGGACTTTCCCGTGAGTATGCCCTCCGGAAACTGATCCTTCCGGTCTGCTCTGTAGAGCTTCTCGGAACCGTTGCGCTTGGAATGGCATACGGCATGGGTGCCGTTGCACCGATTTTATACACCGGAGCTGTCATGCAGGCAGATGTTCCGCATTCTCTCTCCGATCCGTTCATGTCACTTCCATATCACCTGTATATCCTTGTGAACAACGGATTTTCTCTGGATTATGCTTATGGAACCGCATTTGTACTGATGCTCTTCCTACTCATCATCCAGTTAATATGTAAATTTATCACCTATCTACGAAAGGACAACTGATATGCTGAATATAGAAAATCTAAAATGTGGATTTGGAAAACACGAAATTCTTCACGGAATCAGCCTAACAATCCCGAAAGGACAGATTACAGCCATCGTTGGTCAGTCCGGCTGCGGGAAAACAACTTTTCTGAAAACCCTGAACCGGAT
>OBLG01002437.1_pt1 | contig 11529 bp, 9 predicted proteins | sample 1517451 | NCBI WGS metagenome assembly OBLG01 (sample SAMN04571694, study PRJEB22368) | human gut metagenome | biome: human gut; material: stool | host: Homo sapiens | place: Luxembourg | collected 2012-06-29
TTTCGGCATCAGGCTTTTACATGCTGGCATTTGTGCTCATTTATGTAGTGGAGTGGCTTATAAAGCTGGTGCTCATACCGGGAATTCATCTGTTTCTGGTGCTTGAGGTGCTCAATCACGTATCAAGTGAAAAGAAGCTTGAAAAGCTTGCAGAGTTTATTGAATCAGCAGTTACAAAAATAATGAAGGCATCCATAAAGATAGTGGCAGGAATAGGAATAGTCCAGGCCATGATTGCTCCCGCAAAGGACAAAATATCGGAAAGTCTTATCTTAAAAAGTTTTCAGGCGATACCGGGTGTGGGGAGGCTTGGGCAGGGTGCAGGTGAAATTATGCTTGGCTGTGCGATGCTCATAAAAAACAGTGTTGGTATGGCGGCGATTATCGTGCTTTTTTTTATTGTGCTGACCCCGCTTGTAAAAACACTAATCTTTTCGCTGATGTACAGATTGCTTTCCGCTGCGCTGCAGCCGGTTTCAGACAGCAGGATTGTGGATGGCATAGAAGCCGTTGCCAGGGCAGGAAATCTGTATTATATCGTGATAAGAGATGCATCTATATTGTTTTTTATAGTGATTGCGATAGTATGTGCATCTACAAGCTTTATGGGAGGTTGATAGGGCATGAAAAGTTATTTGTATCTGGCATTTTTTTTCATGGTAATGACATATTTAACGCCAAAGGAGCAGTACAGGAGGTATTTTAGGTTTGTGCTTGGGGTGTTTTTGGCGGTCATTATTCTAAAGCCTCTTGCGGCAGGGTATGAATATGACATGAGATTTGCTGAGCTTACAAAGAAAATAGAGGGGATTTCGTATGAATATGACGCGGATACGACAGATTTGTTTACGGCTTTCGAAGCTGAAGAAAACTGACTACATAGTGATTTTACTTGTTGGAGTACTGCTTCTTATTGTGGTGCTTCCGGTAAAAGATGATAAAAATACCTGTAGTAATTCACAAAAGAAAGCTAAAGCCAAGTCAGTAAGTGAAAGCACCTGCGATGATGAAGAATATGAGAAACTGCTTGAAAAAAAGCTTGAGGGTATTCTTGAAAGGATGGACGGTGTGGGTGAGGTATCTGTGATGATTACGCTGTCAGACGATGGCACAAGGATAGTGGATAAGGATACTAAGGAGACCTCGGAGAGCATTGAAAAGACTACGGTCATATACGATGACGAGGATGCAAGCGTACCTTATGTCACAAGCACGGACAAACCGACTGTTTCAGGAGTGCTTGTGGTAGCGCAGGGCGGAGGAAACCCATGGGTAAACAACGATATTTCTAATGCGGTTTCTGCATTATTTGATGTGCCCATGCATAAAATAAAAATAGCAAAAATGATATCCAGGGAGGAATAAAAGTGAAGAAAGGCAGCCATAAGAATCAGATAATTATTACGACACTTGCACTTCTTTTGGCAGTGGTCGGTTACATAAGCTACGATAACAGGGATACCTTTATGAATGCAAAGGATGTGCTTTCCACTGAAATCGAAGCTGTAAATGGAAAGGCAGATACAAAGGAGTCTAAGGAATGTGAGGATACACAGGCATCAGATGAGGTTGCGCTTGAGACAGACTCGACAGAGGAAATATTAAATGCCGGCGAAACGGTACTGACAAGTGCATCCACAGAGAGCGAGGAGTGTGTGGCACAGGTGAAGCTGGGACGCGAGCAGGTGCGCTCAAAGAACAAGGAGGCTCTGCAGAAGATTATCGATGATGCAGGAGTGTCAGAGGCAGAGAAGAAGAGCGCGGTCGATGCCATGGTGAAGCTGACAGAAAATGCACAGATGGAGGAGGATGCCCAGATGATGCTGGAGGCAAAGGGCTTTAAGAATGCTGTGGTAAGTCTCAGTGATGAATGCTGTGATGTGATTGTGGGAAAGGAAGATGTGACTGATGAAAAGAGAGCTCAGATAGAGGACATTATCAAGCGCAAGACAAATATCGGGGCATCAAATATTGTCATATCGACGATGGACTGATACATAAATTTTTAGTGTCTTGAAATGGGAACCGTTTTAAGCTATACTATACTCTGATTTTGTTTGGAGGAAATATCAGTGGATAACTTAAGACAGGAAATAGAAAAAAGAAGAACATTTGCAATAATTTCCCATCCGGATGCAGGAAAGACTACTTTGACAGAGAAGTTTCTTTTGTACGGAGGGGCAATAAACCAGGCCGGTTCGGTAAAGGGAAAGGCTACGGCAAAGCATGCTGTTTCAGACTGGATGGAGATAGAAAAGCAGAGAGGTATTTCGGTTACTTCATCTGTATTACAGTTTAATTATGACGGATATTGCATCAATATCCTTGATACACCGGGACACCAGGATTTCTCAGAGGACACATACCGTACACTCATGGCAGCCGATTCGGCCGTCATGGTAATTGATGCGAGCAAGGGTGTTGAGGCACAGACCAGAAAGCTCTTTAAGGTCTGTGTCATGAGACATATCCCGATTTTTACATTCATAAACAAGATGGACCGTGATGCCAACGATACGTTTGAGCTTCTCGATGACATCGAAAAAGAGCTGGGTATCGCGACATGTCCTATCAACTGGCCGATAGGCTCAGGAAAGCAGTTTAAGGGTGTGTATGACAGAAACAGCAAGGAGGTCATGACCTTTGCAGATACCTTAAAGGGTACAAAAGAGGGCTCGGAGAAGATTATTCATATAGATGATCCGGCTCTTTCCGATGAGATCGGAGAGGAATTTAAAAGTCAGCTCATGGATGAGATTGAGCTGCTGGATGGCGCCAGTGCCGATTTTGATATGGAGCTTGTCACAAAGGGAGAGCTTTCACCTGTATTTTTCGGCTCTGCTCTTACAAACTTTGGTGTTGAGACATTTTTACAGCATTTCCTTAAGATGACATATGCACCGACAGCAAGACAATCTGACATCGGAATGATTGATCCTTTTTCAGAGGATTTTTCTGCATTTGTATTCAAAATTCAGGCCAACATGAATAAAAATCACAGGGACAGAATAGCATTTATGCGAATCTGCTCCGGACAGTTTACAGCCGGCATGGAGGTATACCATGTGCAGGGAGGCAAGAGCCTAAAGCTTTCACAGCCGCAGCAGATGATGGCAGATGAGAGAAAAATAGTGGACAAGGCATATGCGGGCGACATCATAGGTGTGTTTGACCCGGGCGTATACTCTATAGGAGATACACTCACGACAGCAAAGGATAAATTTGAGTTTGAGGGCATCCCGACATTTGCACCTGAGCATTTTGCGAGGGTATCACTTGTTGATTCCATGAAGAGAAAGCAGTTTGTAAAGGGCGTCACACAGATAGCGCAGGAGGGTGCTATCCAGATGTTCCAGGAGTACAAGGGCGGCATGGAAGAGATCATAGTCGGCGTGGTCGGTGTGCTTCAGTTTGACGTGCTTAAATTCAGACTTGAAAATGAGTACAATGTGCAGATCAGACTAGAGAATCTGCCATATGAGCATATCAGATGGATTGAGAACAAGGATGAGGTCAATGTAGATACAATTAACGGAACAAGCGACATGAAGAAGGTTGTCGATATGAAGGGCAATCCGCTTCTTCTGTTTATCAATGAGTGGAGCATCGGCATGACACTCGATAGAAATGACGGACTTGTGCTTACTGAGTTTGGAAGAAACTAGGTAAGGATTTCAAGGTTGAATTTGGACTTGACGTTAGTGAGAGATTATGTGTATAATGAAGACAGTTGTGAGAGCAACTGTCTTTTTAATTATGTTTTATTTGCATATTTTTGAATATTTTAGCTATAGCTGTTTTAGAGTATAGCGTGAGGCACAAACAGCAGCGCGGGCAGCTATCTGATTCTGTAATTATTCCAATTTATTTATTGACAATTGAATAGAAGTGTATTATTATAATAACAGAACGAACGTTTGTTCACGAGAGGATAGGAGATTATTATGGCAAAGGAAGATAAATTAAAAGCATTAGACGCTGCCATCGCGCAGATTGAGAAACAATACGGAAAGGGCTCTGTCATGAAGCTTGGTGACAATTCAGCCAATATGAATGTAGAGACAGTACCTACAGGCTCATTAAGCCTTGATATTGCATTAGGACTCGGAGGCCTTCCAAAGGGCAGGATTATTGAGGTGTACGGACCGGAGTCATCAGGTAAGACAACGGTTGCACTCCACTGTGTTGCAGAGGTACAGAAGCGAGGCGGCATAGCAGGCTTTATAGATGCGGAGCATGCTCTTGACCCTGTATATGCCAGAAATATAGGTGTTGATATTGACAATCTCTATATTTCACAGCCGGACTGTGGTGAGCAGGCACTTGAGATAACAGAGACAATGGTACGTTCCGGCGCTGTGGATATCGTGGTTGTCGATTCTGTTGCGGCACTCGTACCAAAGGCCGAGATTGACGGAGATATGGGTGATTCCCATGTCGGACTTCAGGCCAGACTTATGAGCCAGGCACTCCGTAAGCTCACGGCAGTTATCAGTAAATCAAATTGTATAGTTATATTCATCAATCAGCTTCGAGAGAAGGTAGGAGTGATGTTTGGAAATCCTGAGACTACCACAGGTGGAAGGGCATTAAAGTTCTATTCATCAGTGCGTCTTGATGTCAGAAGAACTGAGTCACTCAAGCAGGCCGGTGAGATAGTCGGCAACCATGTCCGCGTAAAGGTTGTTAAGAATAAAATAGCTCCTCCTTTCAGGGAGGCAGAGTTTGATATCATGTTTGGCCAGGGTATCTCAAGAGAAGGAGATGTGCTTGATCTTGCAGTAAATGCAGGCATTGTCAACAAATCCGGTGCATGGTACGCATACGAGGGAGACAAGATAGGACAGGGTCGTGAGAATGCAAAGACTTATATCCATGAGAATCCGGCATTTTTTGATATGCTTGAGGCAAAGGTAAGGGATTTTTACTTTACACAGCCTGAGGATGACGATGCTGCAGTACAGGAAGATTCTGAAAAGTCAGAGGCAGATGAGCAATAAGTGAGCAGGGTTATATATGATAGAGATTACCGGATATGAGAATATTGGTAAAGGCAAATACCGCACGACCTTTGATAATGGCACGACATGTGTGCTGTACCGTACAGAGGCCGTGCGGTACTCTATTATGGAGGGAGCCTTTATCAGTGAAGCGGATTACGAAAAGCTGATAACTGAGGTGGTAGGAAAGAGAGCCAAAAAGAGAGCACTGCATCTGCTTGAACAGATGGACAGGAGTGAAAGAAAGCTTAGGGAAAAGCTCACACAGGGCGGATATCCGGATTGCTGTGTGGATGCAGCAATAGATTATGTCAAGAGCTTTCATTATCTTGATGATTACAGATTTGCTTCCACATATGTCAGGTATCATCAGGACAGCTTAAGCCGCAGGCAGCTTGAGCAGAAGCTTATGGCAAAGGGTATAGGCAGAGATGATATAAATTGTGCCATAGACAGCGAATACACTGCTGATGAAGAGAAACATATAGCAAAGCAGCTTGAAAAGAAACACTATGATCCTGATAACTGTGATGAAAAGGAGTTTCGCAGGATATACCAGTTTCTTATGCGCAGGGGCTTTAAGAGCAGCCAGATTCTTTCAGCAATGAGATCACAATTACCTTGACAATTTGCACCAAAAAGTATAGAATTTAATTGTTGTAATTTGTGAAATACAATGAAAATTTAATAAAGGAGGTGCTCCTGTAATGCTACCGTATATCATTACTGCTGTAGTTTCTATTATTATTACTGCATTGATTGTATGGTTTGCAGCCGCTTTATACCAGAAGAAATCTGCTAACTCCAAGATCGGAAATGCTGAGGAGAAGGCAAGAGGAATCATTGATGAGGCTGTAAAGACTGCGGAGGAAAAGAAGCGCGAGTCTATGCTTGAGATCAAGGAAGAGTCTATAAAGGCTAAGAATGATCTGGATAAGGAAATCAAAGAGCGTAGAAACGAGATTTCCCGTAATGAGCGTCGTATCGTTCAGAAGGAAGAAAATGTCGACAAGAAGCTCGAAGCTATCGAGAAGCGTGAAGCCGGATTTGTAGTTAAGGAAGAGGAACTCAAGAAGCAGAAGATTGAAATATCAAAGCTTAACGAGCAGCGTTTACAGGAACTTGAAAGAATCTCTGGATTAACCTCCGAGCAAGCTAAAGAATATCTCTTAAAGACCATTGAAGAAGATGTAAAACTTGATACTGCAAAAATGATTAAGGAAATGGAAAACAAAGCAAAGGAAGAGGCAAACCGTAAGGCTAAGGATTACGTGGTTACAGCTATTCAGAAATGTGCAGCAGACCATGTGTCTGAGACTACTATTTCAGTAGTATCGCTTCCGAATGATGAGATGAAGGGACGTATCATAGGAAGAGAGGGACGTAATATCCGTACTCTCGAGACTATGACAGGTGTAGATCTGATTATAGATGACACACCTGAGGCAGTTATCTTGTCAAGCTTTGATCCAATTAGAAGAGAGGTTGCAAGAATAGCTCTTGAGAAGCTTATTGTTGACGGAAGAATCCATCCGGCCCGTATAGAGGAGATGGTTGAGAAGGCTCAAAAAGAAGTCGATAATATGATTCGTGAAGAGGGTGAAGCTGCCACACTTGAGGTGGGCATACATGGTATTCACCCGGAGCTTGTGCGTCTTCTTGGAAAGATGAAGTTTAGAACAAGCTACGGTCAGAATGCGTTAAAGCATTCTATCGAGGTTGCACAGCTGGCAGGTTTACTGGCTGCTGAAATTGGTGAGGATGTCAGAATGGCAAAGCGTGCAGGCTTATTACATGATATAGGTAAGGCAGTAGATCACGAGATGGAGGGTTCACACATCCAGCTCGGTGCCGAATTATGTAAGAAATACAAAGAGTCACCACTTGTGATTAATGCAGTAGAATCACATCACGGTGATGTTGAACCGGAGTCACTTATTGCATGTCTCGTGCAGGCAGCTGATACAATCAGTGCGGCACGTCCGGGTGCAAGAAGAGAGACTTTGGAGACATATTCAAATCGTCTTCAGCAGTTAGAGGACATTACAAATGGTTATAAAGGGGTAGAGAAATCTTTTGCTATTCAGGCAGGTAGAGAGATTCGTATTATGGTAGTTCCTGAGCAGGTCAGTGATGCCGACATGGTTATCATGGCCAGAGATATATCTAAGCAGATTGAGTCTGAGTTAGAGTATCCGGGTCAGATAAAGGTTAATGTAATACGTGAGTCACGTATAGTGGATTACGCAAAGTAGCGCATTAGCGTATTGTCGGTTTGACATAATAACATGTACATTTGAAAAGGCTTCGTATGAAGCCTTTTCTTTTTGGAAAAACATAAAAACGTAAATGCACCGATTTTTACAATGTAGTGCTTGTGGTATGAAATAAATTATCGGTAACTGTTCATTATTACAGAAGATACTTGTGTATATTGCATAAAAATATATGTATAAAATATCTTGTATTCACAAAAATAGATAATGGTACGTGACAAAATTAGTAAAATGTTATAAAATAATAAATGTAATATTTAGTAACTATTCAGTATTTGATGGTGGCATTAATCATAAATATTACAAGGGAGAAACTATATAATAAAATATCATATGGAGGGTTTTACAATGCAGAGATTTACATTACCAAGAGATTTATATCACGGAAAGGGTGCGCTTGAGGCATTAAAGAGCTTTGAGGGAAAGAAGGCTATTATCTGTGTGGGCGGAGGCTCAATGAAGAGATTTGGCTTTTTAGACAAAGCCGAGGCTTATTTGAAGGAAGCAGGTATGGAAGTAAAGCTTTTTGAGGGAATTGAGCCGGATCCGTCAGTTGAGACAGTCATGAAAGGTGCGGCTGCCATGGCTGAGTTTGAACCGGACTGGATTGTAGCAATTGGTGGTGGCTCACCTATAGATGCAGCTAAGGCTATGTGGATTAAGTACGAGTATCCGGATATCACATTCGAGGATATGTGCAAGGTATTTGGTATTCCAAAGCTTAGAAAGAAGGCACATTTCTGTGCTATTTCATCCACATCAGGTACGGCAACTGAGGTTACTGCGTTCTCAATCATCACAGATTATGAGAAGGGTATCAAGTATCCAATCGCAGACTTTGAGATTACACCTGATGTTGCAATCGTAGACCCTGAGCTTGCAGAGACAATGCCACAGAAGCTTGTTGCACACACAGGAATGGATGCCATGACACATGCTATCGAGGCATATGTATCAACAGCCAACAGTGACTTTACAGATCCGCTTGCACTCCATGCAATAGAGATGATACAGCATGACTTGATTGATTCATACAATGGTGATATGGCAAAGAGAGATGCGATGCACAATGCGCAGTGTCTGGCAGGAATGGCATTCTCCAACGCACTACTTGGAATAGTTCATTCCATGGCACACAAGACAGGCGCAGCTTTTGCAGATTATGGTGCACATATCATCCACGGAGCAGCCAATGCCATGTATCTGCCAAAGGTTATTGCTTTTAATGCAAAGGATGAGACAGCGAAGGAACGCTATGGCGTAATAGCAGATTTCATGAAACTGGGTGGAGAGACACTTGATGAGAAGGTTGAGCTTCTTATCAAATACTTACGTGGCATGAATGATGATCTGAATATCCCACACTGCATCAAGAATTATGGAGCAGACAGCTATCCAACAGAGCAGGGCTTTGTACCGGAGGAGGTATTCCTTGAGAGACTTCCTGAGATTGCTGCAAATGCTATCCTTGATGCTTGTACAGGCTCAAATCCTCGCCAGCCAAGCCAGGAGGAGATGGAGAAGCTTCTCAAATGCTGCTATTATGACACAGAGGTGGATTTCTAATCAAAACGGTAACTCTGAATTTAAATTATTTAGAAGGTAAACAGGAAAAATGATTGATGAAATGAAACGGCAAAAAAGAGAGCTTGTATATAAGGGCTCAATACTCGATATATACAAGGATACAATGCAGTTTGCAAACGGTAAGACTGAGGAATGGGATTTTGTCTCACACAGAAAGGGCGCTGCGGCAGTGCTTCCGGTGCTTGATGACGGCAGGATAATCATGGTGCGTCAGTATAGAAATGCTCTCGAGAGAGAGACAATAGAGATTCCGGCCGGCTGCAGAGACTTTGTGGGAGAAGATACCAGACTGTGTGCAGAAAGGGAGCTTAAGGAGGAGACGGGCTACAGCTCTGATGATATCTCTTTTTTACTTTCACTTCGCACAACAGTTGCCTTTTGCGACGAAGAAGTAGATGTCTATCTTGCCAAAAACCTGAAAAAGGGCAAGCAGCATCTCGATGATGCCGAGTCAATCGATGTAGAAATATACACCCTAAAGGAGCTGTGCGACATGATTTATGCCGGAAAAATCCAGGATTCCAAAACAGTCAGTGCAGTTCTTGCTTATAGTAATATGATTAAATAATAAATCGACAAAATAATGCAAGCCACAGGATATATACTCCTGTGGCTTGTACTTTGTAAAAAATGTGTGTATAATTTGTGGTTTAAGAATTCATTTCTGCAATGTCGTAGATAAGCTTCTTTGAATCCTCCCATCCTAGACATGGATCGGTGATGGATTTTCCGTAGACATGCTCACCAATCTTCTGGCTGCCCTCCTCAATATAGCTCTCAATCATAAGACCCTTGACAAGTGATTTGATATCAGAGGAAAGCTGTCTGTTGTGCATAACTTCCTTGGCGATACGAATCTGCTCCTTGAACTTCTTTCCGGAGTTGGAATGGTTGGTATCGATGATAGCCGCCTGGTTGACAACGTCCATCTTGTCGTACATTTCGTGCAGACGGATTAAGTCCTCGTAATGGTAGTTTGTTGTAGTGTTGCCATGCTTGCTGACAGCACCTCTTAAAACAACGTGAGTCAGAGGATTTCCTGATGTCTCAACCTCATAGCCTCTGTAAACAAAATGATGTGGGTGCTGTGCTGCATAAACAGAATTGAGCATGACAGAAAAATCACCGCTTGTAGGGTTTTTCATGCCGCTGGCCACATCGAAGCCGCTGACGGTGAGACGATGCTGCTGATCCTCAACAGAACGAGCGCCGATTGCCACATATGAGAGAAGATCCTCAACATAGCCCCAGTTCTCAGGGTAAAGCATCTCATCTGCACAGGTGAGTCCACTCTCTGCGATGGCACGGATGTGCATTTTTCTCATGGCGATAAGACCCTCAACCATGTCAGGAGCCTTCTCAGGGTCAGGCTGTGAGGCAATTCCCTTGTAGCCCTCGCCGGTTGTTCTTGGCTTGTTTGTATATACACGAGGGATGATGATTACGCGGTCCTTTACATCCTCCTGAATCTTTGTCAGACGGCTGACATAGTCACAGACTGAATCCTCGTTGTCGGCTGAACAAGGTCCGATAATGACGAGAAATCTATCATCTTTTCCGCAGATAACATCTGAAATCATTGCATCGCGCTTCGCTTTAAGCTCGGTAAGCTCCTTTGACAGAGGATATTCCTCCTTAATCTGTGCAGGAGTTGGAAGCTGGTTTAAAAATGTGAAACTCATAATACTGCTCCTTATATAAATAGTAATTGTATTAATTAAAATGGTATATTTTTATGGCATATCGGAAAAAATTTCCAATATATAATGCCCAAACAGTTAAATAATAAGATAAATGAAATATATTGTCAAATTTTTATCAATTATAATAGTATGCATAAAAAGTTATAATAAAACACTAAAAGAATATAATAAGAAAAAAGTAACATTGAAAAAAAGTAAAAGATGTGATATAAATAGTTGGTAACTTTTTTTGTGACCGTAGTTTAATGGATAAAATTCCGGACTCCGACTCCGGCGAGTGCGCGTTCGATTCGCGTCGGTCACATACTTTGATTTTGATATGTTGGGTTAATGGAGGAACCATATGAAGGACTTTTTTAACAAGGAAACATTGGATAATATAAAGCAATTTTGTGCAGAAAATAAAAAATACGTTGGAGTGGCAGGTGTACTTGTAGGACTCATACTTATACTTATAGTAGTTGTCGCAGGAGGCAATAATGACAGACAATCCAATACTGAAGCCGGATCACAGACAGAGATTTCGGTGAAGGATTTTGAGTTTGAAAAGGATTACACAAATGACGCCAAGGACGATATCAGCACATTACTTGCTGATTATTACAAGGCATACGTGGGTGATGACCTTGATACCCTTGGCAAGCTTGCGACACCTATGAGCGACAACGAGAAGAGCTATATTGGTGTTGTCAGCCAGTACTATGAGTCAGTCAATGACATCACACCTTACACCAAGAATGGCTTGAAAAAGGGAACATACTTTGTGTCTGTTAAAAACAGCATAAAGTTTACGGGAGTTGATACACAGGCACCTACACTTGACTTCTTTTATATAGAGACAGGTAAGGACGGAAAGCTCTTTATAAACAATGTATACAGTAATTTCAACAGAACATACTGCGAGAATGAACTCGATGACGATATTATGGAGCTTATTTCTAAGTATACTGCTTCATCTGAGTT
>OBLG01002450.1_pt1 | contig 11457 bp, 10 predicted proteins | sample 1517451 | NCBI WGS metagenome assembly OBLG01 (sample SAMN04571694, study PRJEB22368) | human gut metagenome | biome: human gut; material: stool | host: Homo sapiens | place: Luxembourg | collected 2012-06-29
CTTCTTCCAAAGTCTTGCATCTGTTGGCAACAGCAGCATCCAGAATAGCTTGAGTCAACGCTACGAAATCAGCATTTTTAGCAACGAAGTCGGTTTCGCATTTCAAAGCGATGATAGCAGCAAATTCGCCATCCTTTTTTGCCAGCACACAACCTTCAGATGCTTCACGGTCAGAACGTTTTGCAGCAACAGCCTGTCCTTTTTTACGGATAATTTCCATTGCTTTATCGATATCGCCGTTTGCTTCAGTCAAGGCGTTCTTGCAATCCATCATACCAGCTCCACTAATCTTACGAAGCTTGGTTATTTCAGCCATAGTTACAGCCATAATATTCCTTTATTTTTTAATTGTTAGTAATATCTTTAAAACAGAATTGAGAATTGAAAATTGAGAATTGAGAATCAACAGCATAATCTGCCCCTTCCCCAATTTTCAATTCTCAACTCTCAATTTATACTATTAAGCTTCTTCGTCTTCTTTCAAGAAAGCGGCAGCCTTAGCAGCATTGATAGCTTCTTCTTCGGCTTTATCCATACGAGCCTTGGTATTTTTCTTCTTACCAGCACCCTTAGGAGCATTTTCACCGGCAGCTTCCATATCTACTTTTTCAGCTTTTCTTTCTTCCAAGCCTTCAGCGATAGCGCCACAACAAGCATCCAAGATCACTTCTACAGACTTAGTAGCGTCATCGTTTGCAGGAATCACGAAGTCTACGTTTGAAGGATCTGAATTTGTATCAACGATAGCAAATACAGGGATACCCAGACGGTTAGCTTCACGAACTGCAATGTTTTCTTTCAACACATCGATAACGAACAGTGCTGACGGCAAACGAGTCAAATCAGCGATAGAGCCTAAGTTCTTCTCCAATTTAGCACGCTGACGAGAGATTTGCAGAACTTCTCTCTTAGAAAGGTTTGAATAAGTACCATCGTTGGTCAACTTATCGATAGTAGCCATTTTCTTCACAGCCTTACGGATAGTCGGGAAGTTAGTCAACATACCACCCGGCCAACGCTCGATTACATAAGGCATATTTACAGAAGCAGCTTTCTCAGCTACTACTTGTTTAGCTTGTTTCTTAGTAGCAACAAACAGGACTTTCTTACCTGATTTTGCGATTTGTTTCAGTGCATCAGCAGCTTCATCTACTTTAGCAACTGTTTTATGGAGGTCAATGATATGGATACCATTGCGTTCCATGAAAATATAAGGAGCCATTGAGGGATTCCACTTTCTCTTAAGGTGTCCGAAGTGGCAACCGGCTTCCAATAATGTATCGAAATTAGTTCTAGACATTTTGTTATTCTTTAAATCGTTTACTTTCTTTTTTGTTTATCTCAACCAACCATCGGGTAGTCCGCTACCAAGTAGAGTCCCGCTGGTTTAGATACTAAACGCTTCTTAACCAGTTCCAAGTAAAACCGGATATTAACGTTTACTGAACTGGAATCTACGACGTGCTTTGGGCTGACCCGGTTTCTTACGTTCTACAGAACGAGAATCACGTGTCATGAAGCCTTCTGAACGAAGAGCTGTTTTATCTTCAGGGTTGATTTTAACCAGCGCACGGGCGATAGCCAGACGCAAAGCCTGTGACTGACCTGTAAAACCACCACCGTAAAGATTTACTTTGATATCATATTTTTCAGCAGCCTCCAGCTTGTTCAAAGGCTGTTTTACTACATACTGAAGAATAGTTGATGGAAAGTACTGTGCAAGGTCTCTCTTGTTAATAGTAATCTTTCCTGTACCTTCGCTTACGAACACGCGTGCTACGGCGCGTTTACGTCTGCCTAATGCATTTACTACTTCCATTCTTTATTATTTAAGTGAGTTTATATCAATTGATTTCGGAGTCTGAGCTTCATGTTTATGTTCACTACCAGCGTAAACATACAAATTGCCCAGCAACTGTGCTCCCAGACGATTTTTAGGAAGCATACCCTTTACTACTCTCTTCAACAGTTTTTCTTCACCGTTAGGTTTCTTCATCAACTGGGCAGGAGTCATTTCTCTCTGACCACCGGGATAACCTGTATAGCGCAAGTAAACCTTGTCGTTCCACTTGTTTCCGGTAAATTTCACTTTGTCTGCATTAATGATAATAACATTATCACCGCAGTCAGCATGAGGGGTAAAGTCTGGTTTGTACTTTCCTCTCAACAGTTTCGCAACTTTCGAACCGAGACGGCCTACGACCTGATCGGTTGCATCGACAACAACCCATTCTTTATGAGCTGTTTCTTTGTTTGCAGAAATGGTCTTGTAACTTAAAGTATCCACTCTTAAATTCTTTTTTAAATGTTAACTACTAAAAAACAATTCTTCCCAGCGTTTCTAACCGTTCCCGGACAAAGAACTATTAACACGCTAAGAATTAATTCTTTATAAACTTTTGATAATAATCGGCTTGCAAAGGTACGGCTTTTCTTTGAACTGACAAACAAATTAAGATATTTTTTCCTCCTGCTTTTTGCATACAAAAGGCTGATACAACCACATCTAGGCTTTGAATAACGGAGTAAAAACATAGGGAAGAAATTTTGATTCTTCCCTATACATATACAGTTATTCATATATTTTCAACGATTCCAGCCACTCTCCATCTCAGAGCAAGTACAAACAGCCACAGATGCCGCATTGTTTCCACCGGACTGACGAAGCTTTAAAAGTTCAGTTGCTGAGATCCGAACTACTTTTCCATCGGGACGACCATAACACAGTGTCCCTTCGCGCCGTGCAGTTTCCTCTATCAACCGCTGTTCCGCTAATTCTAAACCATAACGCAACTTCGCACTTAATTCCTTATATTCTTCTTCAGTTGACATAACTTCTGATTTTAGTAAAAAGTTCTTGATTATAGATATGGACCTCATCTCCCAAACGGAAGGCGTCCGCCACAATAACACGCGGTGTGCAGCTATTGTCCGCAAGCATCCAATAATCCACGCAAGGCATATAAATACGGAAAAAGTTTTCCAACCCCGAACGATAACGACGACGGATAATGGGAGCAGGTACATCATGCCCTCCGTTGGCAACACGCTGTTTCACTCGCTCTATAGCCAGTTCAGGCGAATTCAGCCAAAAATAAATAAGGCTGACACTATATCCTTGATTTTGTGCCTGCTGGATAAGATTGATATAAGAACGGGTAGACAATGTAGTTTCAACAGAAAAACTGACTCCGGCTGACAACAGTTCTCCGATGCGTTTCAGCATCAGTCGTCCCGCTTCGATTGCTACACTTGAGGGGTTAAAAGGAGAAAGTCCCTTGGCGATTTCATCGGCATTGACAAATTCACGGCACTCTAAAATTTCGGGTAATACCGTATACGAAGCAGTCGTTTTACCAGCTCCGTTACACCCCGCTATTATATAAAGTTTAGACATTAATCTCCTTTTCTATTTCTGTTATTGGCGACAAAGTTAACGATTATTTCCAATTTTTGTTCTCGAAAAGGCATAAAAGTGATGAAGAATAGCACATTTTTTGAAATTCTGTGCAAATTAAGAAGAGATTACAGGAATTTTACCGTATATTTAAGCAACCTGCAAACAGGTAACAGTTACTCACTACATCATTTTATTGGAAACAATTAATACATAGACACCTTTCATTTAAGTATCCAAACAAGTAATCATATAAACAAGACACATATCCCACCATATAGATAGGGACCACGCTTTCAAAAAATGAAAGAGCAGCCCCTCCACAATGACTATCCTTTGTTTATAAACAAAGATTCAAACTTATCTGACCAAATCCTTGGGATAAACAGGAGGCATTTTCACCCGTTTCCAAGTTTCATAATACCAAGAATTGATTTCATTTCCATCCTTATCCGTTTTCACAAAAAACTTCAGTACCATGACATCGCCCCCCTTCATCTCAAATTCCAAAATATTATCCACACCTACCAATTGTGGAAGATGCAGATTTTTCTCCACATGCTCTGTATAAGCATTAGGAGCAGTCTGCCGATAGGTACCGGAACCAATAATAATAGCTCCATGATTAGGAATCATGGTCATATTGGTAAACTTGCCGTCATCAGACAAAATTTTAAAAGAATTACTTGGTTTCAACTCACCCGGCACCTGAGGAGTACCTGATACATAAAAGCACATCTGCCAAATCCCTTTCAAGTTGACAGGGGCTGCATCTGATTTTTCCTGTCCCACTACACGCGAAGTACCGATTAGCAAGAATGCTATCATCAGTAGGAATAATTTTTTCCGTTTCATAGCTGTATATATTTAGTTAACAAATTGCGTTATGTGGATACAACAAAATTAGAAAAATTTTTCAAACTTTCTGCTTTTCAAATAACTTTTTTACAGTTAAACACAAAAAAAATCCTGCTCTATGTTATAGGGCAGGATTTTTTGAATTATTATTTCCTACAATTAGAATTCAGCATTGCGCGGAGTACGTGGGAAAGGTATCACATCACGAATATTGGTCATACCGGTAACAAACAGCAACAACCGTTCAAAACCAAGTCCAAAACCAGAATGAGGACATGAACCAAACTTGCGGGTATCCAGATACCACCACATATCCTTCATCGGAATTCCCAGTTCCTGAATGCGGGTCATCAATTTGTCATAATCAGCCTCACGTTCAGACCCACCTATTATTTCGCCAATCTTCGGGAATAATACATCCATTGCACGCACCGTCTTTCCATCCTCATTCTGCTTCATATAGAATGCTTTGATTTCTTTCGGATAGTCTGTCAGGATTACAGGACGTTTAAAGTGCTCTTCCACCAAATAACGTTCATGTTCAGAGGCTAAGTCTACTCCCCAATATACCGGGAATTCAAATTTATGACCTTTTACTACAGCTTCCTCCAGTATCTTGATACCTTCCGTATAAGGCAGACGGACAAATTCTTCCTTCAGCACGCCCTGCAAACGTTCTATCAATCCTTTATCGAACATATCGTTCAAGAACTTCACATCATCATAGCAGTTGTCAAGCGCCCACTGTACACAATATTTAATAAAGTCTTCGGCCAAATCCATATTATCAGTAATATCATTGAACGCAACCTCAGGTTCAATCATCCAAAACTCGGCCAAGTGACGCGGCGTATTGGAGTTCTCCGCACGGAATGTAGGTCCAAATGTATAAATAGCCCCCAAAGCAGTAGCAGCCAATTCACCTTCCAACTGTCCGGAAACCGTCAAACTGGCTTGTTTGCCAAAGAAATCATCATCATAAATAATCGCTCCGTTTTCATCTTTCTTCAAATCATAAAGATTCTTGGTAGTAACCTGGAACATCTGTCCCGCACCTTCACAATCGGATGCTGTGATAATAGGTGTATGAAAATAGAAGAAACCACGTTCATGGAAGAACTTATGGATAGCGATAGCCATGTTGTGGCGGATGCGGAATACAGCTCCAAATGTATTGGTACGGGGACGCAAATGAGCGATCTCACGAAGAAACTCCATCGTATGACCTTTCTTCTGTAACGGATAAGTATTATCACAAGTACCTAATACTTCGATTCCACGCGCTTGAACTTCGGCAGCCTGACCAGAGCCAATGGATTCGGTCAACTCACCGTTCACACTGATACATGCACCGGTGGTGATCTGCTTCAACATTTCTTCGTCAAAGTTTGCCAAATCAACAACAATCTGCACATTATTTATTGTAGAACCGTCATTCAGGGCGATAAAATTTACCTGTTTGCTACCGCGGCGGGTACGAACCCAACCTTTTACATTGACCATCGCACCAAAATCACGGCGCTTCAGCAAGTCAACAATCTTTGTTCTACTAATTTTTTCCATTGTTTTGTCTCTTTATTGTTTATTATTCAAATGAGCCCATGCGGAGCATGTTCACTTCTTGTTCCGTCAGGTAACGCCAGTCACCGCGACGCAAACCTTTTTTAGTCAGGCCAGCAAAATAAACGCGGTCCAGCTTGATTACCTTATATCCCAAGGATTCAAAAATACGACGCACAATACGGTTCTTTCCGGAATGGATTTCAATACCGACTTGTGATTTGTCTGTTTCCGATGCATAGCTGATGGCATCTGCATGGATCTCTCCATCATCCAATGTCACACCTGCTGCAATCTGGTCAAGATCTGCCTTGGTTACATTCTTATCACAATATACATGATAAATCTTCTTCTTCAAATACTTAGGATGAGTCAGCTTGGAAGCCAAATCACCATCGTTAGTTAACAGTAATACACCGGTAGTATTACGATCCAAACGCCCAACTGGATAAATACGCTCCTTACAAGCACCTTTCACAAAATCCATTACAGTCTTACGTTCCTGAGGATCATCAGAAGTAGTCACACAATCCTTCGGTTTATTCAACAAAATATAAGTTTTACGTTCAATACTTACCGGTTCGTCATGGAACTTCACTTCGTCAGTACGCTTGATCTTAGTACCTAATTCGGTTACCACTTCACCATTTACACTGACTACACCTGCTGTAATAAACTCATCAGCCTCACGACGGGAACATATACCTGCATTAGCCAAGAACTTGTTCAGACGAATCGGCTCATTTGGATCGGTCAATATATCTTTATATTCAATCTGTTTCTTCAGACTATACTTTGCATTCGGGTTATAATCAGCCGTACGGGGGCGATAGGGACGATTGTATCCACCACCTTGATAACCACCGGTACGAGGACGATAAGGACGGTCGCCGCCTTGATTATAACCGCCGGTACGAGGACGCGGAGTGTAAGAACGCTGTTCACCACCTTCACCGCTGTTAAAACGGGGACGCGGAGTATATGGACGCTGCTCACCACCTTCGCGATTATAGTTTGTACGGGGACGGTATTGACGTTCACCACCTTCCTCACCATTATTGAAACGAGGGCGCGGAGTATATGGACGCTGCTCACCACCTTCACGATTATAATTTGTACGAGGACGGTATGAACGTTGTTCTCCTCCATCCTCACTGTTAGGATTAAAGCGGGGACGTTGCGGACGGTCACCATTATTATTATAGCGATTATAGGAAGGACGGTCACCGTTGTTATAAGAAGAACGGTAAGGACGGTCGCCACCTTCGCGATTATAGCTGTTCGTACGAGGACGATAAGGACACTGTTCGCCGTCGTTGTTGTATCTGTTGTAATTACTGTCTCTGTTATAAGACTTATAACCACCATCACGGCTTACATTCTGGTTTTCTTCGTTTGCAGCACCTTCTTGTCTGCTTTCATTTTCTGTACTCATGGTTTTCCTTTTGTTTATTAATTAATGTATAACGCCCTCTCGGGCTTTTTTGATTAAAATCCAACTAACTATTTTTTAAATACCTGTATAATTATGCGGTGTAATCACTCGCAGTTCCTTTTTAATATCTTCGCTTACATTTAGTGTTTCTATGAATTCTTTAATAGCCCCTTCTGTGATAGCTTGGTTTGTACGGGTCAAAGCTTTCAATGCCTCATACGGATGAGGATAGGCTTCGCGGCGCAAAATAGTCTGGATAGCTTCCGCCACCACACTCCAACAATTATCCAAGTCGGCATAGATTGCTTTCTCATTCAGCAACAGTTTACGCAGACCTTTCAACGAACTTTGGATAGCAATCACAATGTGACCGAAAGGTACACCGACGTTACGCAACACAGTAGAGTCTGTCAAGTCACGTTGCAAGCGGGAAACAGGCAACTTAGAAGAAAGATGCTCCAGAATAGCATTTGCCATCCCCAGGTTACCCTCTGCATTTTCGAAGTCGATGGGGTTTACTTTGTGCGGCATAGCGCTGGAACCGACTTCGCCCGCTTTAATCTTCTGTTTGAAGTACTCCATAGAGATGTACTGCCAAAAGTCGCGGTTCATGTCAATCATAATGGTATTGATGCGCTTCATGGCATCAAAGATGGCTCCCAGATTATCATAATTAGAAATCTGAGTAGTATATTCCTCACGTTCCAACCCCAGCTTCTCTGCCACGAACTGATTTCCGAATGCTTTCCAGTCATATTCGGGATAAGCTACATGATGTGCATTGTAATTACCCGTCGCACCACCGAATTTAGCCGTGACAGGACAAGCTTTCAATACAGCCAGCTGACGATTCAGACGATAAACGAAAACCATGATTTCTTTACCCAGGCGAGTAGGAGAAGCAGGCTGCCCATGTGTTTTTGCCAACATAGGGATATTTGCCCATTCTTCAGCGTATGTAGTCAACTGAGCAATCAGCTCTTCAATTTGCGGATAGTACACTTGTTCCAATGCCTCCTTTATAGACAAAGGTACAGAAGTATTGTTTATGTCCTGTGATGTCAATCCGAAATGAATGAATTCCTTGTATTCCTCCATTCCGCCCAACTTATCGAATTCTTCTTTGATGAAATATTCTACAGCCTTTACATCGTGGTTTGTTACACTTTCTATCTCTTTAATACGCTGTGCATCAGCTTCTGAAAAATTCTTATAAATAGCGCGCAATGCATCAAAACGTGCATGATCAAAGCTTTTCAGCTGTGGCAACGGTAGTTCACACAGAGTGATAAAGTATTCAATTTCTACCTGCACACGGTACTTGATGAGTGCAAATTCAGAAAAATAAGAGGCCAAAGCTCCCGCTTTTCCTCTGTATCGACCGTCAATAGGTGATATTGCCGTGAGTAAATCGAGCTCCATATTATATTCTTTGATAATTATCAGACTGCAAAATTAATTCTTTTTCTTGAGTTTAACGGCCTGAAGATGCATAAAGTTTGCGAAAATGAAGATTTATTTCACAAATCCCTTTTTAGTCCATTTCAGACTGTTCCAACGCTGTACAAAGATAATACCACGAAGATTTTCATCCAGCACAAACGCACACCACATACCTACCAATCCCCATCCCCAATGAATGCCGAACAAGAAACCACAACCTACGGCAACACTCCACTGAACAACAAATCCTACATAAAACGGATAATTTACATCACCCGTTGCACGTAAAGCATTCGTCGCATAAATATTAATAGCCCGTCCCACTTCCAAAATCACATCAATAAACAGGATAATAGTACCCAGACGGATAATTTCCGGATTATCTGTCAACCAGCTAAACAAGGTATGCCCCATCAAAGCCCAGATACAGGATAAAACCAAAGAAACCAAAATAGAAATACGCATCACATATTTGCCTAACAGATAGGCTGCATGAATTTTCCTTTCACCTACCAGATGTCCGATACAGATGGCTCCGCCTTGTGCCATGGCAATAGCAAACAAATAAACGAACATCACTATATTCACCACATAGGTACGGGTAGCCAGCGCTTCATTCCCCAACATATTAATAAAATAGGTCAATACTACCTGAGAGAAACTGTAGGACATATTTTCTCCGGCCGAGGGGACTCCGATTTTCAACAGGTTTTTCAGCTCGACAAACGGGAAGGGGCAAAAATAGGATAACGGAAATCTGGGAATATGCTTGCGGAAAAGAATTACAAAAAGTATCACCATAGATACCCCTCGGGCAAATGCTGTAGAGATAGCCGCACCTTCCACTCCCAAAGCCGGCATGCCGAACTTACCGAAAATCAGCGAATAGTTACCGATGATATTCAGAATATTCACAACTACCGTTACCATCATGGGATAAACCGCTTTGTTAGCACTACGCAAAGAGGCAGAAATAGTCAGAGATATGGCTTGAAAAAAAGCGAATGCCCCTACTATCTTCATGTAACTCACTCCATATTCCATCAGTTCGGGACGAAGTCCCATCATAGATAGCAGAGAAGTGGCTCCGTAATGCAGAATAGCACTGACAAACAGGCCGAACACCAAATTGAGTATCAATGATACTCCCACCACCTGCACCATATTCTTGTGCATTCTTGCTCCCAAATATTGCGAACAGAGTACGGAAGTTCCTATATTAATCACCTCGAATATCAGGAAAGCAAACATGATGAGCTGGTTGACCACCCCGACGGCAGCCACACTATTGTCTGAATACTGACTCAGCATCACGGTATCTACCGCGCCCAGCATCATAATCAGCAATGTTTCAATGAAAATAGGAACCGCCAGTCTGGCAAGGTTCTTTCGTACACTTCTCGGTTCTTGAATTACGTCCACTTGTTACCCTTGATTTTCGGGGTGCAAAGGTACGGACTTTTCACGATGTAACGGTTTGATTTATATCAAGAAATACGAACTTAAGATTTTTACAAGGAGATAAACAGGAATCTGATCTTTTCTTTTTATCTTTAGAACCGAATCTTAAATCAACATATTAACATGAAAAAAGGACTCCTCTTGTTATCTGCAATTCTTGCATTGGGCTCCCTGTCTTCATCCGCCCAAAGAAGAACGGCTACCATGACTGATGAAGAAATGTACCTTGATGCCATGCATCGTAACATCACTACCGAAAAGATTTTCGGTTATGTAAAGCAACTTTCAGACCCGGCCTTGGAGGGACGACTCGCAGGTTCGCCCGGAATGGCTAAAGCTGTAGATATCGTAAAAGGATATTTTAAAGAGTGGAAACTAATACCTCGTGGTGAGAATGGTTCCTACATACAGCTATTCCCCCACCCTTGTGTAGAGATACAACCGGGAAGCACTATGGATATCCTATTTCCTGTCACCCAAGACAAGAAAAAAACTGTATGGATCTCCAAGACATACCCTTGGGCAGATGGTTGGTTTGCCGGAGGAATGACCAGTAACGGAGAAGTGACAGCCGATGTGGTATATGCCGGATTTGGCGTTACAGCACCCGAATTAGGATATGATGATTACAAAGACATAGATGTAAAAGGCAAGATTGTACTGGTAGAGGGAGAAACACCCAATATAAGCCGTAACCCCGATTCACTGGCCATGTGGTACAAACATACTTTGCACCAAACCAAGCTGAACAACGCTGCAGCCCATGGTGCGGCAGGCTTGTTATACAAATGGGTTCCCGGTCCGAATGCCCCCTATAATCCGGGATTTGTCTATTGTCATGTTACAGACACTGTGGTCAATGATATTTTCAGGGGAACAGGCAAGACCTATAAAGAAACCATCCGGCAGATTTATAAGACTCAGAAGCCTGCCTCTTTCCATACCGGAAAGAGAGCCCACATCAAAATGAATGCTACCTATAATCCCAATGCTACTGGAAAAAATATTTTGGGCATGATCAAAGGCAGTGATCCTATACTATGCAATGAATATGTAATCATTTCCGCCCATCTGGACCACTTAGGAATGATTCCTTTCCTAATTGAAGGAGCGAATGACAACAATTCTTCCTCCGCTGCCATGCTGGGAGTAGCCGAAGCACTGGCAAAATCAAAGATAAAACCGAAACGCAGCATCATCTTTATGAGTGTGGACGGCGAGGAGGCCGGACTCACCGGAAGTACCTACTACACCAACCATTCCCTTGTGCCCCAAAACAAAGTGGTAGCAATCCTGAATCTGG
>OBLG01002451.1_pt1 | contig 11455 bp, 5 predicted proteins | sample 1517451 | NCBI WGS metagenome assembly OBLG01 (sample SAMN04571694, study PRJEB22368) | human gut metagenome | biome: human gut; material: stool | host: Homo sapiens | place: Luxembourg | collected 2012-06-29
GGCAAGCTCGGCGAAAAGGGCGTGGACCTCCTGATGATGGACTCCACTAACGCCGAGGTCCCGGGCTTCGTCAAGCCGGAGACCTCCATCGGTCCGGCGCTCGACCAGGCGTTCGCACAGGCCACTCGCAAGATCATCGTGGCCAGCTTCTCCAGCCACGTGCACCGCGTGCAGCAGGTCGTCGACGCGGCCCACAAGTACGGCCGCAAGGTCGTGTTCGTCGGACGTTCCATGGTCCGCAACATGTCCATCGCCGCCGATCTGGGCTACCTGCGTCTGCCCGAGGACACTGTCATCGACCTGAAGCAGGCCCATGACGTGCAGGACGACAAGCTCGTCTACATGTGCACCGGCTCCCAGGGCGAGCCGATGGCCGCGCTCGGCCGCATCGCCGACGGCAACCATCGTGACATCACCATCAACGAGTTCGACACGGTGATCCTCGCCAGCTCCCTGATCCCAGGCAACGAGCATGGCGTCTACAAGGTCATCAACAAGCTCGTGCAGCTCGGAGCCCGCGTGGTCAACCGAGACAACGCCGCCGTGCACGTCTCCGGCCACTGCAACGAAGGCGAGCTGCTGTACATGTACAACATCGTCAAGCCGAAGTGCGCCATGCCTATCCACGGCGAAAACCGCCACTTGGTGGCCAACGGCATGATCGCCGTCAAGACCGGCGTCGATCCGCAGAACGTCGTGCTGGCCGAAGACGGCGACGTCGTCGACCTGTACCACGGCCAGGCCGCGGTCGTCGGCTCCGTGCCGTGCGGCTACGTCTACGTCGATGGCGATTCCGTCGGCGAACTGACCGACGAAGAACTCGAGAAGCGCCGCATCCTCGGCACCGAAGGCTTCGTGTCCAGCTTCGTGGTCGTCGACACCGAAACCGCGGATGTCATCACCGGCCCGAAGATCTACCTCAACGCGGTCGCGGAAGACGAAAGCGAGTTCGACAAGGTCCGTCACCAGATCGTCGAGCAGCTGCAGGACGCGATGATGCAGGGCACGCGCGACACCTACAAGCTGCAGCAGATCATGCGACGCACGCTCGGCGGCTGGGTGGCACGACAGCTGCACCGCAAGCCGATGATCGTCCCCGTCGTCGCCGACATCGCGCAGGACGTGGATGACGCGATGGGACTGAACGCCGCGAAATAAGCCGTAAATTTACCATAAATTGAATCAAGGCGACGTGATCGGCACAACTGATCGCGCCGCCTTCTGTTACCAGAAAGAAGGAGTGACATGCCAGGAGCAAACCTCACCCGAATCGAAGCGGAAGAACGCAAAAGCATCATCGCCGCGCCAATCCATTACACGGTCAAGCTTGACCTGACCCGCGGAGCCAAGGATTTCGGCTCCGAAACCACCATCATCTTCGACGCGAAGCCGGGGGAGTCAAGCTTCCTTGACCTCATCGCCAACGAAGTCAGCGAGATCACCCTCAACGGCGAAACCCTCGACCCGGCCGAAGCATACGCGGACAGCCGCATCGAGCTGAAGGGCCTCAAGGAGCACAACGAGGTTACCGTCAAGGCGATGTGCCAGTACTCCAACACCGGCGAAGGCCTGCACCGCAGCGTCGACCCGTCCGACGGCAACGTCTACCTGTACACCCAGTTCGAAGTGCCGGACGCCCGTCGCGTCTACGCCGTGTTCGACCAGCCTGATCTGAAGGCCGTGTTCGACTTCTCCGTGCTCGCCGCCAAATCCTGGATCGTCACGTCCAACATGCCCACCGCCTCCGTGACCGACAACGAAACCGTCACCGAGGAAGGCACGCTCGGCGATCACGCCGCCGAAACCACCAAGCTGTGGGTGTTCGAACCGACCCCGACCATGAGCTCCTACCTCACCGCCATCTGCGCCGGACCGTACGCCGAATGGCACACCGAATACGCCAATGAGGACGGCCGCACCGTGCCGATGGCCATGTACTGCCGCCAGGCGCTCGCTAAGGCCTTCAGCAAGGACGTCGACTACCTGTTCGACATCACCAAGAAGGGCTTCGCCTTCTACGCCAAGACCTGGGGCGTGCCGTACCCGTACGCCAAGTTCGACCAGATCTACGTGCCGGAGTACAACGCCGGCGCCATGGAGAACATCGGCATGGTCACCATCCGCGACCAGTACGTGTTCGAATCCAAGGTCACCGACGCCTACGCGGAACGCCGTGTGGTCACCGTGCTGCACGAGCTCGCCCACATGTGGTTCGGCGACTACGTGACCATGAAGTGGTGGAACGACCTGTGGCTCAACGAATCCTTCGCCGAGTTCACGTCCACCCTCGCCACCGCCGAAGCCACCGAATGGAAGGACGCCTGGGCAACCTTCAGCTCCGGCGAAAAGAGCTGGGCGCTGCGTCAGGACCAGCTGAGCACCACCCACCCGATCGTCGCCCCGATCAACGACCTCAACGACACCTACGTCAACTTCGACGGCATCACCTACGCCAAGGGCGCCTCCGTGCTGAAGCAGCTCGTGTACTACGTGGGCCGTGAGAAGTTCTTCAAGGGCATCAACAACTACCTCAACAAGCACGCCTACTCCAACGCCACCCTCGCCGACCTGCTCGCCGAACTGGAACTCACTTCCGGCCGCGACCTGAAGTCGTGGAGCGCCCAGTGGCTTGAGGAATCCGGCATCAACACCATCGCCACCGAAGTCGAAGAGAACGAGGACGGCACCATCAAGCGTCTCGCCCTGCGCCAGACCGCTCCGGCCGAGCATCCCGTGCTGCGCGCCCACCGTCTCGCCGTCGGCTTCTACAACGAGGATCCGGAAACCGGCAAGATCGTGCGCACCGACCGTTTCGAACTGGACGTCGACGGCGAACTGACGGTCGTCGATGCTGCCGCCGGCAAGGCACGTCCGTCGCTGATCCTGGTGAACGACGACGACTTGACCTACACGAAGCTGCGTTTCGACGACAAGAGCCTCGCATTCGCGACAAGCAACCTGTACCGCTTCGACGATGCGCTCGCCCGTTCCGTGCTCTGGCTCGCCCTGTGGGACATGACCCGCGACGGCGAACTGCCGGCACGCCAGTTCATCGACACCTCGCTGGCCGCGCTCGCCACCGAACACGAGTCCACCACTTTCCGTTACGCGCTGGCACAGGTCAGCACCACCGCATGGCATTACACCGCTCCGGCAGAGCGTGCCGAGATCGTGAAGCATGTGGCCGCCGAACTGTTCAAGCTGGCGGGTCAGGCCAAGGCCGGCTCCGACGAACAGTTCCAGCTCGTCACCGCCTACCTGGGCTACGGCGAGCCGGGCGACGAGGCGTTCGTCGCCAACGCGAAGGGCCTGCTCGACGGTTCCGTGGCATTCGACGGTCTGGAAATCGACAACAACTTCCGCTGGACCATCATCAACGCGCTGAGCACCGTCAACGCGATCGACCAGGCGGGAATCGACACCGAACTGGCCAAGCGCGAAACCACCGAGAACCGTGAGTTCGCCTATGGCGCACGCGCCGTGGCCGGTACCGCCGAAGCGAAGGCATGGGCTTGGAACGAGGCCCTGCACAACGACGAGCTGACCAACATGCAGCTTGAGGCTGTGGCCGGTGGCTTTGCGGCCACCCCGCGCGCCGACTTGGCCGAACCGTACGCCGAGAAGTATTTCGAGGTCGCCGACTGGATTTGGGAGCACAAGACCTTCCACATGGCGGAAGCGCTGCTCGAAGGCCTGTATCCGGGCTATGCCGATCCGGCGAAGCTCGTGGAGCTGGGCGACGCCTGGCTCGCCTCCCATAAGGACGCGGACAACGCCTTGCAGCGCATTGTGCGTGGCAACGTCGAGGCTTCTCACCGCACGCTGAAAGTGCGCGACTTCAACGCCGCGCTCTGATAGCGCTTTTCTGATGGCGCTTGGAGTATGTGGGGCGATTCGAACGATCTGAACGTTCCGCACACTCCAAGCCGGCATGATTCCGTTTAAGAGTCGGAATGATTCCGTCTGGAAACCGGAACGACCGGAGTGTTCATGCTTAGAGTCCGTCATGTCGTCGCACGAATTTGATTTTGGAGGCATTTTTCAAAGTTGTGCGACAAGCGTGCTGGCTTTCATAACCTCTAACTCTTATTTTTCGCTGATTTTCAACGGAAAATGATAGTTAGGGGGTATTTCTTTATCAAGTGTTGTCGCGCGACTTGATTTTCCGCCTTGAAATCAAAGTCGTGCGACACGAAAAGGGCATTGCGCGCCGTGAAATGCTTTGAATTGTGAAGTGTTATGCGATTGCGTCGTCACCTGCTGGTTTCGGCGGCACGGTTGAGTACGATAGGTCACGGAAATATCGTTTGCAGATAGCGAGGATTTGAGACTCATGCCACGTATGTTCGGAACCGACGGCGTTCGAGGATTGGCGAATAGGGATTTGACGGCACAGCTGGCGCTCGATTTGGGTGACGCCGCGGTGCGCGTGCTGGGCGATGACGAGCGGAGCGAATTCGAAAGCCGTCGCCGTGCGCTGGTCGGTCGTGATACACGAGTTTCCGGCGATTTCCTTGCCGCCGCATTGTCCGCTGGCATGTCCGCCGGCGGCTTCGACGTGATCGACGCCGGCATCATCCCGACGCCGGGCGTCGCATACCTGACGTCCGTGCTCAACGTGGAAATGGGCGCGGTGATCTCCGCATCCCACAATCCGATGCCCGACAACGGCATCAAGTTCTTCGCCCGCGGCGGCTTCAAGCTGCCCGACACCAAGGAAGACGAGATCGAAGCGGTGCTCGGCCAGGATTGGGATCGTCCTACCGGCGCCGGCGTGGGTCGTGTCAGCCATGACACCGCCACCGCAACCAACCTGTACATCGACCATCTGGTTTCCGCCATCGCGCCGGTCGGTCCGGACAAGTCGCAGCCGACGCCGCTGAAGGGCCTGAAGATCGTGGCCGATTGCGCGAACGGCGCCACGTCCGTGGTCGCTCCGGAAGCCTTGCGCCGCGCCGGCGCCGACGTGACCGTCATCAACGCGTCGCCGGACGGCTACAACATCAACAAGAACGCCGGCTCCACCCATCCTGAGCAGCTGCAGGCCATGGTCAAGGCCTCCGGCGCCGTCATGGGCGTTGCCTTCGATGGCGATGCCGACCGTTGCCTTGCCGTGGATGAGGACGGCAACATGGTCAACGGCGATCAGATCATGGGCATTCTGGCGCGCGCCAAGAAGAACGCGGGCAAGCTCAACCATGACACCCTCGTCGTGACGGTGATGAGCAACCTCGGTCTGAAGTTGGCCCTGCGTTCCATGGGCATCAAGACCGTGCAGACCAACGTGGGCGACCGTTACGTGCTTGAAGAGATGCTGCGAGGCGATTATTCGCTCGGCGGCGAGCAGTCCGGCCACGTGATCAACCGCGAATTCGCCACCACCGGCGACGGCACCCTGACCGCGCTCACCCTGTGCAACGAGGTCGTCAAATCCGGTAAGAGCCTGAAGGAACTGGCCGCCGACTTCCCGCAGCTGCCGCAGACGCTCATCAACGTGCCGAACGTGGACAAGATGGCCGCCAAGACCAACGCCAAGGTGCAGGCCGCGGTGGAACGCGAAGAGAAGCTGCTGGGCGACACCGGCCGCGTGCTGCTGCGTCCGTCCGGCACCGAGCCGCTCGTGCGCGTCATGGCCGAAGCCGAAACCCAGCAGCAGGCAGACGAAGTGTGCGATCGCCTCGCCAAGGTCGTCGCCGACGAACTCACCCTGTAAGAGCCCGCAAGGAGATATGCCCCATGTTCGGACACAACTCGAAAGTGGACCTCGAACTCAACCGCGAGGTCGAAAAGCTCATCAAAACCGGCGGCAAAGAGAAAATCATGCCGATCGTGCAGGCCGGCGAACCGGTATTACGCCAGCAGACCATCGCCTATGACGGCCAGTTGAGCCGCAAAACGCTTGACAAGCTCATCGACACCATGCGCACCACCATGCTGGAAGCGCCGGGCGTGGGCCTCGCAGCCACCCAGATCGGTCTCGGTCTGGCTTTGGCCGTCGTCGAAGACCACGTATGCGAAGGCGACGATGGCGATCCGCGCGAAGCTGCGGAATTCCCCTTCCACGCCATCATCAACCCCAGCTACGAGCCGATCGGCACCGAAACCCGCAGCTTCTACGAAGGCTGCCTGAGCTTCGACGGTTACCAGGCCGTACGCAAGCGTTGGCTTGACATCACCGCCCGTTGGCAGGATGAGGACGGCAACAAGCATGAGGAACATCTGCACGGCTGGCCGGCCCGCATCTTCCAGCATGAAACCGACCATTTGAGCGGTGAACTGTACATCGACCAGGCCGAAATCCGAAGCCTGACCACCAATGAGAACCTTGAGGATTTCTGGTGCGAGGATCCGGTACCGACCGAAGCGGCGGCCGAACTCGGCTTCGAACTGTAATCGCGTAAACGAACGAGACAAGAACGATGAATGCCTCCCAGGCGAACACTTGGGAGGCATTCATCATATTCGGGATTATTGGAATGTTCGAAACATGAGTATTCCAAATATTCCAATATTTCAGTATTCCGGATTCACTAGCACATCGTACGTATCCGTGTTCCGCTCGGCATCCGAACGCAGATCCCAGCCAGGCTTGCGCATTCCATACAACACCAGCGGCGGTAAACCGAGCACAAGCACGACTACAGCCACAAGAATCGCATATGAAACGCTATCCAAACCGGTGAAACCAGCCGGTCTCACGAAAGTCAACACGAATGCCGCGGCGGAAGCGACGAAACCGACGCCCGCGACCAACCGAATCGCAGGAACTCGATACGTGCGGCGGACTTCTGGATGGGTGTTGCGCAGACGAATCGCGGCGGCAAACATCAACATGTACATCACCAGATACAGCGCGGTCGCCATATCCACCAGCGTCGCGAAAGCCGTGTTGCCATTGGGGATCAACACGAACAGCAACGCCAGCACGGTCACGATAATGCCTTGCGGAATCAGAATGCCTTCCTGCACGTCGTGGGCATTGCGCTTCTGCAGCGCGGGAGGCATCAGTCCCGTGCGGGCGGCCGCTAGCAAACCGCGAGAAGGACCAGCTATCCAAGCCACCACGGAAGCGAACGCGCCTAGCGCGATGAGCAGCGAAATCACCGGAGTGCCCCAACCCATGCCAAAATGGTCGAAGAACTCCCTGAACGCCAGATTGATGCCGTCGATGAGCCCCAGCTCACGATGCGGCACAGCAAAGGCGATTGCCAAAGTCGGCAGCACAAGTACCAGCAGAATCAGCGCGGTCGCTAGTGCAATGGCGCGTGGGAATTGACGTCCCGGATGCTCCAAGTCGTTGGCATGCACGGCATTGACCTCCATACCCGCGTAGGCGAGCACATTGGATACGATTAGCACAATCGACGCGATGCCCGTCCACGGCGGAAGCAGCGCGGATGCGTGCAGGGAGGTCTGCACTGGCTTACCGATCGCCAGCCAGATAATGCCGAAGACGATAAGCAGCAACGCAGGAAACAGCGTGCCGATAAGTCCCGAAATCGACCCGACCTTGGCGAACAGATTGCCGCCGCGCAACGCCACCATCGTGCTTGCCCAATACAACACGATGATCACCGCGGCCACATATACGCCATTATTGCCCAAGCCACCCATGCCGAACACATACGACAGGCTGACGGCGATGAACGCAATCTGTATCGGATACCACACCACATTCTGAATCCACTGCAGCCAAATGGCGAGAAATCCGATGCGATTGCCGAACGCCTCACGCACCCACACGTACACGCCACCTTTCCAGCCGGTGGCCAGTTCGGCAGCCACCAGCGCGGTCGGCACCAGGAAAACGACCGCCGGAATGAGATACAGCAGAATGGAAGCGAGACCATAATCGGCCATGGCCGGCAGAGAGCGTAGCGAGGCCACCGCCACCACGGTCAACATCGCCAGTTGGCTGACTGTCATCATGGTTTTGCCGGTTTTATTGGCAACGGTTGCCGTGCTTGCGATTGCGCCGTGCCCGTCAGCGCCGTTCCCTCTATTCGCCCCGGCATGCGCAGGTATGCCCGTACGATTGCGGTTTCCTGCGACGGCAGACGGATTGCGTGGCGTTGTTGTCGGTGCCGTCGCAGCGTTCGTCGTGGAACGTGCGGACCCGGGATGTGCAGCTGCGCTTGCATCGTGCGCTACCACAGCAAGCGGCTTTTTCATATGAACTGTCATTGCAGCCAGCTTTCGTAAACATAATCGTTGTGGGAATGAACATGAATTTCCTTAATGCGGGAAACGATGGAATTCGTGGAATGACCGCGAAATATCAGTGGTGGAATCCGGATGCACGAGCCTCGCTTGGCATTGGTGAGCGCAGTCCGTCCAGATACTTCACACACGACTTCAAATCCTTGATGAACGCTTCGGCCATATCGTGGCTGAAACCGTTACGCACCACAATGCGCTGCACGGTCACCTGCGTCAGATCCACCGGCATCGGATAAGCCGGCACCAGCCATCCCTTCATGCGCAGCCGATCCTGCAGATCGTACAGATTCCACTTGCGATCCGGCTTGTCGTTGAGCATCCATGCGAACACCGGAATGTCGGAACCGTCGTTCCACAGCGTAAAATCATCCATCTGCTCGATCTCGCCCGACAGATATTTCGCCACATCATGCGAAGTCTGCTGCACCCTTCGATACCCGTCGAATCCCAAACGCAGGAACATGTAGTACTGCAGCAGTACCTGTGCGCCCGGACGGGAGAAGTTCAGTGCGAAAGTCGGCATTTCGCCGCCGAGATAACTCACCTTGAAAATAAGGCTTTCCGGCAGGTCAGCGGTTTCGCGCCATACGACCCATCCCAAACCGGGGTAGACCAGACCGTACTTGTGACCGGAGGTGCTGATGGAGTAAACGCGCTTGACGCGGAAGTCCCATGCGAGGTCCGGCTGGATGAATGGTGCGATCATACCTCCCGAAGCGCCGTCCACATGGATGCGCACATCAAGTCCGGTGCGCTCCTCGATGCGGTCCAGTGCTTCGCTGATCTGTTCGACCGGCTCATACATACCCGTATAGGTCACGCCCATGATGGCCACCACGCCGATGGTGTTCTCATCGACATACTTGTCGAGATCATGGCCGTCGAGCACTTTGTGGTCCTCGGAAATCGGCACATAGCGTGGTTCCACGTCGAAATAGTTGCAGAACTTCTCCCAGCACACCTGCACGGCGCTGCTCATCACCAGATTCGGATGATCGGTCGGCAGGTCGGCCTTTTCGCGGGCTTCCTTCCAACGGCGCTTCAACGCGAGTCCGCCCAGCATGCAAGCTTCCGACGAGCCGATGGTGGAGGTTCCGATGGCATTCATTGGATCGGGCGCATGCCATAGATCGGCGAGCATGTGCCAGCAGCGCGATTCGACTTCGGCGGTTTTCGGGTACTCGTCTTTGTCGATCATGTTCTTGTCGGCCGCCTCCATGTACAGGCGGTTCGCATGATCGTCCATCCACGTGCTCACAAAAGTTGCAAGATTGAGTCGCGCGTTGCCATCCAGCATGGCCTCGTCATGCACCACTTGGTAGGCGGTTTCCGGCAGACTACCCTTCTGTGGAATGGTAAATTTCGAGAACGCCTGGGCTTCCTTCGGACGGGCGAACAGCGGATTGATTTCCACGCTGTCAGGAACAACGCGGTCGTCGGCATTGCCGCAGGTGTTGTCGCAGCAATGCGAATTGTTGTTTTCAGTGGTGGAATGTGTTTCTGACATTGCAGTTCCTTTCGTTGATTTGGAACGTTTATTGCGTTCCGGGATTCAAAAATGAAAGTCGATTCTGGATTTTTGCTGGGAAATAGTCACATTTGCGCTATGTGAAAATTCGTATGGCAACCGCTTCGCACGGAGGTATCCGCGCGCGGTTTCGTAATGAACACCGTCATTCGAACTCGCATGGTTGTGTTCTCACAAAGAGGAATGCGCACGTTGGTTTGTTGCACATTCTTACACGCTGAAGGTGGGTATCGGCTACGATGGGCAGGTATGAACGAATCGACGATGAATCTTTCCTGGCTGGATGACGCGAAGCAGGACATCGAACAATGGTCGGCATCGATGCCGAATGACGCCGACAACCAGCCGATCGACTGGCGATGGGTGTCTTCCCTTGACCTGCGTAACGGCATTGGTGCCGCCACAAGACAGCACGTTGATTTGTTGGCAATGCTGCGGTCCTCGTCGCCGCAACTTTCCGCCCCGCAGCTGCACGCCCTGTTGAAAGATGATCTTGCGATTCGAGATCGGCTCGAACCGACCATCGCGCAGTGCAACAGCACGTTCATGATGGATTACGACCGACTTATCGCTTCCTATCGGCTGCCGCGCGCGCTTGCTTACGCGAACCGTCGGTTGTGCGACGAAATCGCTGTTCTGCGACAGATTGGCGTGGCGATGGGATTGTGGACGGTCACCGAGGAACGACGTGAGCGCGTGACGGTTCCGGTGCTGCTGCCCGGTTCGGCTTTGGCTTCCGGGGGAGTGGCGTTGGATGATATTCAGGATCGAACCGCTGACATCGTTAACGGCCGCGCCGCCCGTCGTGCCGCAGAGAAAAGTCAGAAGCGAGCCAGTGACTATGCCATGTCGCGTGCGAACCTGAGTGGAGTAACCAGTCCGGGCGGCTCCACGTTGTTTGATTACGGTTCGGAAACGAAATCCGCTGAAGCGGCGCAGTTGCGTCGGATGGCTGAATACCGCAAATCGGATTGGCGTGACGCTTATCTTCCTGGACGCGATGTGGACAATGTCATGGGAATCGACATCGAAACCACCGGTACTGACCCGGCGCGTGTGTACATCATCGACGTCGGCTTTGAATATATGAACATGATTTCCCCTCGCCCTGCTGCCGCACCTACTGGATACCAATACGAGCAGAGTTATTACGAAACGGGCGATGCGTATGGTCAGTCGCGTCTGTCGTTCGGCGTTCCTGCCGAGAACGCGACGCTCGGTAATCCGCTGATTCTCGATTTGACCGGTATCGATGTACGTGATCGTGCGTCCGGCTTCCGCCTGTTCGATGAGTGGCCGGAGGCTCAAATCGGTTTGCTGCAGCGATTGGAGCAGCAACCGTACGTAGCGCACAACGCTCGTTTCGAACATAGCTTCTTCATGTTGAATGTGGCTGGATATGCGGAAAGCTACCGTGCGGGCAAGATTACGATTATCGACACGTTGCCGATGAGCCGCCGTTGGGATGAAGGGTCAATTCCGGACGACGAGCATCCGTACGGCAATAACACGTTGGACGCATACGCCAAGCGGCAGGGCGCGCTCGATGAAAGCAAGTCGGAGCGCCACCTCGGTTTGGAAGATACGCATATCATGCTGGTTGCCATGAAACATCACTTGGGTGTATTGCATGGCGAAGGCCGTGGTCCGTGGGGTGCGAATGGCAAGTCTGGCATCGGTGGCAAGCATTGCGGGCGCCGCTGGTAG
>OBLG01002452.1_pt1 | contig 11455 bp, 8 predicted proteins | sample 1517451 | NCBI WGS metagenome assembly OBLG01 (sample SAMN04571694, study PRJEB22368) | human gut metagenome | biome: human gut; material: stool | host: Homo sapiens | place: Luxembourg | collected 2012-06-29
AGCCGTTCTCTATCTGATCGAACAAACCTGTGAGACAGGACAAGCTCTGCCCGTCACAGGGGGTCAGGTTATGCTGAGCTAACCTGCGAACTATCAACAAGAAAAGGTCCCGCAGGAAGTTCGATATTTTTAACGAGTTTTTTGCGGGACATATTTTTATTAATGCGTATATTTGCAGCCAAAAGCGGCAAGTATCGTTAAAACGAGCGATCATGAAAACGAAAGCAGTAAGACTATACGGCAAGAACGACCTCCGGCTGGAGGAGTTTGAGCTGCCGCAAATCGGTGAGGATCAAATCCTTGCCAAAGTTATGTGCGACAGCATCTGCATGTCGTCGTACAAAGCCTCGCACGAGGCCGACATCCATAAACGCGTCCCTCGCAATATCGCCGAAAATCCGATCATCATCGGACACGAATTTGCCGGTGAGATTATCGAAGTGGGCGCCAAATGGAAAACCCAGTTCACTCCTGGTGAAAAGTTCTCCATCCAACCGGCCCTGAACTACGAGAAAGGGCCTGTCGGAGTGTTGAGTGCTCCGGGTTACTCCTATCACGATATCGGAGGGGATGCCACCTACGTAGTGATTCCCAATGAGGTGATGGAGTTGGGATGTCTGCTCAACTATACGGGTAAAGGGTTCTACCCGGCAGCATTGGCCGAACCGCTCTCCTGCGTCATCGGTGCCATGCATGCCAATTACCATATTACCCCCGGTTCGTATATCCATCAGATGGAGATTGCCGACGGCGGATGCATGGCCATTTTGGCTGGTGTAGGTCCGATGGGACTGGCTGCCATCAATTACGCCATCCATCGCAAAGACCGCAAGCCTCGCCTGTTGGTTGTGACCGATATCGACCAGAGCCGTTTGGATCGTGCTGCGTCACTCTACTCTCCGGAGGAGGCGGCCAAAAACGGTATCGAACTGAAATATGTCAACACGGGAGCCATGGCTGACCCCACCGCAGAGTTGAAAGCACTCACGAACGGGAAAGGTTACAACGATGTCTTTGTCTTTGCACCGGTGGTACCGGTAGTAGAGCAGGCAGATGCTATCCTGGCGTTCGATGGCTGCCTGAACTTTTTTGCAGGGCCGGCCAAGACCGACTTCAAAGCTCCGTTCAATTTCTACAACGTACACTATGCCTACACGCACGTTGTGGGAACCAGTGGAGGCAACACCGCCGACATGATCGAAGCGCTGAAGATGATGAGCGAAGGTCTCGACCCGGCAGGGTTGGTAACCCACGTGGGAGGTCTGAACGCCGTGATTGATACGACGCTCAATCTGCCCTCGATTCCGGGTGGAAAGAAGTTGATCTATACCCACATCGATATGCCGCTGACGCCGATTGCGGATTTCGAAAAGCTGGGTGAGACCCAACCGGTGTACGCGGAGTTAGCCAAGATCTGTGCACGCCACAAAGGTTTGTGGAACATCGAGGCCGAAGAGTATCTTCTGGCTAATGCCGACAAACTCGCATAGAGTTTCACAACGGCTGCGATGCAACGACAGGCCTGACACCCCGCCATACCACGGGAGCCGACAAGAGACAGCGAAGAGCGAAAAGCTAGGGGATGGAAAAAAAAAGAAAAAAGGAGGAGAAGAAAAGGCCTCTACCCCGCAGTGTCGTCACTTCCAGCGTATGGGCCACGACAATAGCAAACCCAAGAGTTGAAAAAACAATAACGACCGGCATGAGCCGGACAAATACAAAACAATTTTAGGTTAGGTTATGAAACAGTTAGACACCAAGTTGATGCATCCTGCCGAGCAGATTACGGTGATCATCGGCCGTATCTATCGCAGCGGCATGACGACCACTTCTGGCGGTAATGTCTCGATCATGGACGACAATGGCGACATGTGGATTACCCCGAGTGCGATCGACAAAGGTTCGCTGACCGAGAAGGACATCATCTGTGTGAAGGCGGACGGAACAATTATCGGTCCGCACAAACCCTCGTCGGAGTATCCCTTCCACAAGGCGATTTATCAGATGCGTCCCGGCATGCGCGCCGTGATTCACGCACATCCACCCGCATTGGTATCGTTCAGTATTGTACACAAGATCCCCAATACCAACATCATTCCGCAGGCTCGTCGTATTTGTGGAAAGATTGGTTTTGCTCCCTACGCATGCCCCGGCAGCCAGGAGTTGGGTAAGAAAATCGCTACCGAATTCCGCAACCACCCCGACTACAAAGCCGTCATCATGGAGAACCACGGTGTTGTGCTCTGCGGAGAGGATTTGATGGATGCATATCAGCGTTTCGAAACTCTGGAATTGTGTGCACGTACCGAACTGAATGCCAAAGTTCTGGGCGATCCGACCTATTTGACAGACGAGCAGATCGGCCGCCACGATGCATCTCTTCCGACAGATTACCCACACTTCATGGGCGTAAGTTATCCTTCGGACGAGCGTGCAATCCGCACCGATATTTGCCGTATCGTACGTCGTTCTTGCGACCAGGGTTTGATGATCAGTACTTATGGTACCGTATCAGTTCGCTGGCGTGGAAACGACTTCCTGATCACTCCTCCGGGTGTACCCCGTTGGGACATTGAGCCGGAAAACATCGTTCAGGTGAAAAACGGTATGGTCGAGGCAGGCAAGATTCCGAGCCGTTCGGTTGCCATGCACCAGGCCATTTACCAGAGCAACCCGAACATCGATTCCATCATTCTGACCCAGTCGCCTTATTTGATGGGCTTCTGCACCTCAGGTGTCAAATTCGATGTCCGCACGATTCCGGAGAGCTGGATTCAGTTGCAGGATGTACCTTTGGTACCGTTCAACCTCCAATACGAGGATCCGAACGCCATCGCAGAGATGACCAAGACTCATCCTTGCCTGCTGTTGGCCAACGACTCCGTTCTGATCACCGGCAAAAAGTTGATCGACACGTTCGACCACCTCGAAGTTGCTGAGTTCAGTGCAAAATCGCTGATCATGGCTGCTCCGATTGGAACGCTCCAGCCGATCAACGACAAGGAGATCGAAGAGCTCCGCGTCGCTTTCCACGTAGGTCAGTAGTCCGCTCTTTCGTTGGGGGAAGGGTAAAAAAAACGGTAGTCTAATTCGAGGGGCGTGAAAAACCGTCTAATGAATCTGCACCATAAGACAACGCCCCCAATGAAAGGATGGAAAGTTAGACTAAAAGAGAAAGAGTCAAAAAAAGATAAGCTAAGGTCCAAAGAGAACTTTTGAGATGAAAATATTCATCAGTCCTTGGGACTCTCCGGCGCAGAATTGCGCATTGGAAGAATACATGATAACAGAACGTCCAGACGACGTTCTGTTATTGTATAGGAACCACCCGTCGGTCATCATCGGTCGCAACCAAACTGTTGCGGCAGAGATTGACGGGGAGTTTTGTCGTGCACATCGGATCGAGGTGGTCCGCCGGTTATCGGGAGGAGGAGCCGTTTACCACGACTACGGAAATATCAACTACTCGTTTATCGCCAACAAAGAGGCTTCGCCGGTCTTGGATCGAGATTTTCTGACGCCGATTGTTACGGTGCTGCATCGGATGGGTATCGAAGCAACGGCCGGACACCGCAAAGAGCTGTTGGTGGATGGTCGAAAGATCTCCGGCACAGCGTCACACGTCACCCGCAACCGCCAACTGTTCCACGGCACGCTGCTGCATCGGAGTGATCTGGAGGTGCTGCATCGGGCGTTACGCGGGGATCGCACGGTCCGCGGGAAAGGGGTAGCCTCAGTTCCCAGTCCGGTGGTCAACCTAAGCGATCTGCTCGGAAACGATGACACCACGGAACAGTTTCTACACCAACTGGGTTCTCTGCTGCTCAACTATTATCATCTGACGGCCTACGCTACCCTCACCCCCGAAGAGTGTGAACGGATCTTGACGCTCGCTCAAAAATACGACAGCGAAATCTGAAAAAAGGGGATTCACGAAGGCTGACCGCCATGCTAACGAGCGGCACACACACCAAACAGCTCTAACAAGTCCGCAAACCAAGATACGCCCAGCAAGGGGACAAAGGCAGACAGGAATTTAGCTGCTAATGTCCATTCTACGTATCGAATCTTATCAATGGAATTTTCTGCTTTGCGCGGCAAATCATCCTCCCCGACACATGGCAACATCTGATTAAGATTCGCACAGTTTTTCTTTGAAAATTAACGTTTTTTTTTAAATTCACCTTTCGATTACCTGACGGTTTTCGAAAGGCTTTTTTGTTTAATTACGCACAGGAGCATTGGAGGGCACTCCTGACGATATCACACAAAAAAACTGTATGCAGACGGCCCAATAACCCTTTACAATAGACAAACGACAAAACCAAAATAGCACTTTCGATACCTTGATAAACTAAACTTCAATCTCAACCCTAACCATATTCGATCAGAGGCTGAGCGTACCTACTAAACCATCAGACACACTTCGAAACAAAACCTTGAACAACTAACCACAATACCTATGAAACTGAAAATACTTTTCGGCGTACTCTTGATTTGTTGGGTTACGCCCTCTTTTGCCGCTCGAGACTACACATCCATCAGTCAAGGCATTCTCGAACGCAAATTGGAACACCCCTACTTGGTGTTCGACAATCAAAGCAAACAAGAGATGCTCGATCGCATTGCAGCCGATCCTGCGGAGGCCCAAATTTTCGATCTGCTGCAACAACAGGGGCGACGACTGCTGTTGACCACCGTCGAGCCCGAACCATTCTTGGATAATGACGCCAATGTATATAACGAAACTTTCGATTTCGAAAATTTTGTAGGCTACTATCGGGAAGGCGCTAAATTATTGGCCTTTCTCTACCAAATGACCGGAGATGAAGCCTACGCGCAAAAGGCGTTTCACTACGCTGACCGTCTCTGCGAAATGACCTATTGGGTCTTGGGGCTTCATCGTTATAAGGTGATTCACAAACGGGTATGGCCCTGGGGTGCCGGGGACGACCAGGTGGTCTTCACCTTTGACCTGCACACCAGTGAGATCGCATTGGCCTTAGGGTTGGTCTATGACTGGATCTATCCGGCCATGGACAAGGAGCAGCGAAATCGTATCCGCAGCGGGCTGCTTGAGAATGCCATTCTGCGCGTTCGCGGCAACTACGACTACTTCTGGTGGAGCGGAGCCTATCGCTGCAACTGGTCGGCAAGTTGTTACGGAGGGTTGGGTATCGCAGCCCTGGCCCTACTGACCGAAGACCCCAAACTGATCGATGTCGTCGCCCGAAGCTGCGAAGGAATGGAAAAGAATTTGGAACAGTACGGTGCCGACAACGGTTGGGCCGAAGGACGCCACTACTCCATATACGGGCTCCGGGAGTCCATCGCTTTCATCGATGCCATCAAACGACTGACAGATGGAGAGGTGAACCTCTTCCAAGTCGAGGGGTGGCAACATCCGGCCGATTTCGGGCTATACGGCATGACCGGAACCTTTAATGATGGCTTTTCACCGGGCCCCATCGGGTACTCCTATTTCTACAACAAATTCATTGCGGAGAATCCCGATCCGGCAGCCATGTACTATCTTGAGAAATATTTCAGTGGAGACCGTCGGTCGATGAACTTTTGGGAGTTGATCTGGCCTCGTCCTACGATCGAAGCGGAAAAACCCGCCGTCGCATCCAAATATTTCCCGAGCATTGATTGGGCCTTCATGCGCAAAGATTTCGGAGAGGAGAACCTCCAAGTTGCCATCAAATGCGCCCCGATGAACGACCCGCACCATGGCCATATGGATGCCGGCTCCTTTATTCTGAGTTGGCAAGGTGACATTCTGGTCGGGGAGATGGATCAGAAGGTCTATGATCAATTCTTCTTCACCGAAGACCGATGGAAATACCTGCACGTTCGGAGCCTGTCGCACAATGTGGTCCATGTCAACGGGGAGGAGCAGATCCCTTGTAAACACAAAGACCAGCCCTGGATTGACGGCTTGGGGGGAAAGATTGACAAATTCTACACCTCTCCAGCCTTCGATTACACCTTGATGGATCCGACCAACGCCTACCCCAAACAGGAGATGAAGGGTTGGAAGCGAGCCATGGTTCTGGACAAGCGGACCGACGCCGTAATCGTATTGGATCGCATAACCTGTAACAAAGGGGCCAAAATCGATCTGCTGTTTCATCCTCGCGTAGAGGTAACGATTAACGATGGGAGCAGTGCCTCTCTGCAAGGAGAGCGTTCAGCTATGGAGATGCAGCCCATAATCAACGCCCCGTACAAGGTCAGTCTGCAAAAGCAGTATGTTGTACGAGTGGTCAAGAACGACCCGATGCAGATTGTCCCCTGTATTTTCACCTCCCTGCAAGCTCCCGGTAAGGAGACCGTTGTAGCTACTGTCTTTTATCCTTCCGCGAAAAAAGCGACCGCACAAGACTTCACCTTGGATGAAAGCGGCACCTATCCGGTAGTTCGATACAACTTAGAGGGTCAAACGTACGCATGGGAATTTGCCCCTAACGAAGTAAAAGCACTGTAACCCGCCCAAAGTTGGTATAGACCAAGTGCAGGCACGCTCAACCCATTTTTGTAGTGCCTAAAACAGGCTAACAAAGGTGTTCGAGCGCTCATCCTACAAAGCGTTCTGTCCAATCAGGTCGAGACAGGACGCTTTCCCTACTTCCACCAGCAGACACACCGGGGCACAGCATATTCCATCGACCAACTACATAAAGTTGTAACCAGGGACAGTTCTTTTGCAGAGATCTCGTCCTTACTGAACAATTCTTACAATCTGTCAGGAATGCAAGCCTCTACAAGGGCCGACACTCGTTTTGATTACAAAACTGGGCCAGTGGCTATGGGTATAGTAAAAAAATTTGTATCTTTATTTAACCTATAAACAGAACGTTAACCAAAACCTAAACTCCATTTCACTCATGCAATCACGTTACCTGTTCACCATTCTGGGAGCTTGTTTGCTGACTCTACCTGCCCAAAGCTCCGACTACCCGTGGTACACTCAAGGCGATTTTGCCCCAGCCCAACGGCTCGAATTTGAGATCACGAACCCGACCGATCTGGAACGTCCTAACACTCCTGTTATCATCAAACGGGAGAACTTTCCCCTGGCAGACCTGCACGAAATGATGATCACCATTGTCGATCCGACCGGCGATCCCCGACCTGCTCCGACCGATTCGGTGCTCAACATTCAGGGAGGCCACCAGCTCCGCGAAGAGCACAACGGACGCATGGTCTTCCATCAGTTGGATGATTTGGACAAGGATGGAATTTGGGACGAGCTTTTTTTCCAGCTCGACATGAAACCCAACGAAACCCGTACCATTTACATCTATTTAGGCGAAAATATCCGGGGGTGGAACCGCCACCACACCCATGCCAATATCGGCAGTTACTGCCGCCACATCATGCCTTTTTGGGAGACCGAAGAGGTGGGTTGGAAGATCTGGTTCGCCAACAGTGTCGATGCCTACGGAAAACGAAAACCCACGTTGGTTTCGCCCATCCTCTACACCCAAAACATCGATGGCTACGGAATTGCCAACCTGAATCACGATTACGGTTCCGACATCCAGGAGGTCGCCCCTTCATTCGGAGCGAGTGCCATCTGTCTGTTTGAGTTTCCGGATCATCCTGACTCGATCTCGATGCCTCGCAAGACCCCGACCAAAGCGCGTTTGCATCCCGAATCACTGTGGAATGCCGGACAGATTTCCGACACCCGTTATGCCTACGATGTGATTGTCAATGGACCGCTGCGTTCCATGATCCGGATCAAAGGGATGAATTGGGATACAGGCAACGGTTACTATGAGTATGAACAATATTATACGGCATACGCTTATCAGAACTATTGTGTCTCCAAGGTGCACTACACCACTTTTCAACCGAACGGATCGGGTGTTCTGATGGGTTGCGGCATGAAAAAGAAGCCTCAGGAGGATAACTTTATTCAAAAAAACGGTTATCTGATCTCCTCCGGGCCTGAAGAGGTGCGCGATCCTGAAAAGATCGATCAACGAGAAAATATTGTCGTTGATTTTATCGGTGGGGCGATCATTGTCAAAGAGAAATATAAACCCGAATATCAATATATTCCGGCCTATACGGGCAATCATGTTTTCCGGGTCACTCCAGATCAGGACAACAGCTACGAATATATGGTTTGCACGGCCTGGAGCGAAGGAACCAAACTGACCAACAAAGAGGAGTTCAATCAGTACGTCGATCGGATGGCCATAGAGTTCAACCATCCGATTACCTACAAATTTATCCGCCTCGAGAGTAAAGAGTAGCTCATTGATGACCTTTTAAACAACCTATACGCACCGGAAAAGAGCATTTCCCACAGGGGAAGATTCCTCTTTCCCGGTGCATTTACTATAACAGTTTGCACACCTAAAACACTTACATCTTCGCTCTGAACATCATTCGTCCCCTTACAAAAATTACTCATTAGTCACCCCAACTCGCCCCATTCCTTCTTACATACAACCCAAAAAATCATTTTCGCCACTTTTCAAGGCAACCGGTTTCATATGAAAATCTCACCCCTTGTCGCCATCATAGCTTTATTGTCTGCCGGGTTAGGATATTCCCACATCAAAGCTCAACCACAGACGCAAGACCAGAAGCAGGCTCCAATCCAAACACAGCTTAACACCCAAGCGCAGGGCCCCATTCAAACAAAAATTTCCCCGCAAGCTCTGCTCCAAACTCAGCATCAAACGGCGATCGAGCCTCAAGCCCAAACAACCCTTATGCCGGAACCTCTGTATCCTGAAAAGTGGGCCGAGGTGGAGCGCTACATACGAGACAACTGGATGAATTTTGTCGAGAGTAATCCTCGTCTTCCGAAGCCCTACTCTTATGCCTTGAATCCAGGAACGCTCTACTATTATGACCTCTATTTCATTAACGATGCGCTCCTCAAACAGGGTTTTATTGAACAGGCCCGTAATAACCTTGACTGCTTCATTTATATTGCCGATTCGTTGTCATTTATCCCGAATGCTTACGGTTGGGGAGAGAGCCGCAGCCAGTTACCCTTCTTTTCGATGATGGTCCGCGACTATTACGAAAAAACCGGTGACAAAGAGTGGCTCAAAAAGGCCTATCCGGCCGTGCTGAAAGAGTATGATTTCTGGACCAATCGCAACGGTAATCAGATCGAAGATCACAGCACCTCGATTCCGGGATTGCAGCGCTTCGGTCAACATGCCGACACGGCCGAACTGCTCGAATTTTATGATCGGGTACTATTTTATCGGTTTCACGTTTCACGGGATGTTCCCGACTCGACCAAATTAAGAATCGCTGCACAACGTTTGGCTGAATGCGAATCAATGGATTTTACTCCACGGTATTACGGACGCTGTATGGATTTTATTCCGGTTGATCTGAATGCAAACCTCTACCAGTACGAACGCAATTTTGCCTATTTCGAGCGAGAGTTGGGAATTAAAGGCAAAGTCAATTGGGACAAAGCTGCAAAAAAACGGGCAGCCCTGATGAAAAAGTATCTGTGGTCCCCCTTACGAGGGCTAATGTTGGACTACGATTACGTGCATGGGAAACATACCGCAATCACCTGCATTACCTGCTTTACAGCGCTGATGTGGCACATCATCGAAGGGTCGCAGGCCGAAGAGATGAAAAACAACCTGTTGCGGGAGTTGGAGGTCAAAAGTGGCTTGACGGTCTGCTCGGAATCGCAGGAGGATATCCCGTACCAATTCGGGCGTACGGCAATTTGGGGCTCGATGCAATTTCAGGCCATGAAGGGTCTGATCCAAGCGGGATTTCGTGCGGACGCCAAACGTGTGGCGCTAAAATACCTGAACATGGTGACCAAGAACTATGTCGATCCCTACCCCGACCAATACATTCCACACAAGACCCACACCATGGTCAAACGACCCTACGGATGTTTATGGGAAAAGTTTACGCACGACGGCGATATTAACGATAACGAATATTACAGCAGTCCGATTTTAGGATTTACCGCTGCCCCCTACATCTTGGCATTGGAGATCATCCGCAGTAAGTAACCCCATATAAGATACGATACAAGGCTACACTCTTGCCGCAAGCTCATATTACAAACAAAATTCCATTTCTTCTGCGAGTTCAAGAAAGAATTTCTTAAAACATTTCACGATATTAATAATAAAAAGCGGGAAGTCCTATTAGGGTCTTCCCGCTTTCTTATCCATTATTTCTATGATGCATTCGACTCAATCGATCATTCACACCTGTTTGCAAGAATAGACTCCGGCAAACAACCAAACCAAAAAGTGATGAACGTTGGAGTGAACGCGTCTAACCCTTACTCCAAATAAAAGAGTTCAGGCAGCGGAATTGATACCGGTGAGTTATCCGGATTGGTCTCCATGATATCGGCCATGTAATCCCACCACTTCTGTACAATCGGGGTTGGACCCAGGTCCTGTGAAGTCTGATCACCTTTAATCTTCTGCACGGCAAACAGAATGTTTGTCTCTTTGTCCCAGAAAATCGAGTAATCATACACACCCGAATCTTTCAACATTTTGACCAATTCCGGCCAAATTTCGCTATGACGCTTCTGGTACTCGGCCTCAAAACCGGGTTTCAGCTTCATCTTAAAAGCGCATCTCATCATTTTGAATGAAGTTTTATTGGTTAATAATGTTCCGGGGCAAAACGCTCCGGAAACGTTCAGGTTGTTACAAATTAATTTCCGAAAACCATTCGCAGCAGCGGTTCAGCAAACGAGGCAAAAATCAGGATTGCCAAACCAACTACCAACACACCGATGGTCTTTGCATTGCAGCCTTTCCACTCCTTGAGGATAATACCCCAAACGTTGCTGAATACCACATTCAGAGCCATCAGGATGCAGAACGAGAGCGTCATTAACGATTCCGAAGAGGTCAGGAAGCCTTTACCGATTGACAGTCCGAAAAATTGGCTGTACCACAAAGCACCGGCCAACAGACAGAACAGCGCATTATTGGCCCAGACGTCTGTCTTTTTGTAATCGCCCCAGGTTTTATTTTTCTGGTTTTGGTAGAAGCAGTAGATTGCATTGGTAACAAAGCCACCCAATGTAACCAAGAAAGTTGCAGGCAGAGTCCGGAAAATCTCACTTGTCTCTGCAAAAGAGACACTCTTACCAAATTCGAGACCGACATTGAAGCAGCCGCTCATAAAGCCGGCCAACAGGGCAATGATAATCCCTTTGGGGAAATTGAAATCTTTGACGGCAGCCTTTTTCTCCTCTTCAGAGAGGGAAGCCGATTTCATCGATCCGGCAATACCAATCACGGCAATACCGATTAACGTGATGATCACGCCCACGATAACCGATGCCGTCAATTTGGAGAGGGCATCCAGTTCAGGAAAGAAGAGATTGAGCAACACCGGAGCCATGATTGTACCGAGACCGGCACAGGTACCCAAAGCGATGCTCTGTCCCAAAGCGACCCCGAGATAACGC
>OBLG01002456.1_pt1 | contig 11447 bp, 9 predicted proteins | sample 1517451 | NCBI WGS metagenome assembly OBLG01 (sample SAMN04571694, study PRJEB22368) | human gut metagenome | biome: human gut; material: stool | host: Homo sapiens | place: Luxembourg | collected 2012-06-29
TACTGCGGCGGTCAGGAAAAGTTCTCCGGCCGTGAGCAGATCCTTAACTGCTGGAAATCCGCCGGTCACGGTGCGCAGTCGACCGCGCAGGCGCTCGGCAATTCCTGCAACATCGCCTTTGGCCATATCGGCCTGCGCATGGGCGGCGATATTTTCTATGATTACCTCAAGGCCTTCGGCATCATGGAAAAAACAGGCGTTGATCTGCCGGGCGAGGCCAGCGGTCTGTTCTACGAACGGAAATACCTGAATAATCCCGCACAGTACGGCACGTCCTATCTCATCACGTCCTCTTTCGGTCAGAGCTTCCGTATCACGCCCATGCAGCTGGTGCGCTCCGTCGCGGCGATCGTCAACGGCGGCTATGTGCTCGAGCCGTATATCGTGAGCGAGGTTCTGGACGACGACGGCAACATGGTCGAGCGGAACGAAAAGACCGTCTTGCGGCAGGTCATCAGCCAGCAGACGTCCGAAACAATGCGCAGCCTTATGGAACAGGTCGTCACCGAGGGCACGGCTTCTGCGGCCAAAACCCCCGGCTACCGTGTCGGCGGCAAGACCGGCACGTCCGAAAAGCTGGACGAATACGACGAGGACGGCAATCAGGTCAAGGACAAGATCGTCTCCTTTATCGGCGTCGCGCCCATTGACGACCCGAAATATGTCGTCCTTGTCGCGCTTGACACGCCCGCGTATTCGCAGGACAGCGAAAAATATACCCTCCACGGGATGTATATTTCCGGCGGCCTGATGGCTGCGCCGACCGTCCGCGACATTTTCCTTGATATTCTTCCCTATCTCGGTGTGGAGCCGGATTATGATTCCGAGGATATCCGCGGTATCAACTTCACAGTCCCAGATGTGATCGGCATGGACGAAAGCGAAGCGGCTGCGCTGCTCGCTGAAAAAACCATCACCTACCGCATTGTCGGCACCGGCTCGACCGTCACCGACCAGCTGCCCGCGCCGGGCAGCCAGGTTCCAGGCAATTCGCAGATCATCCTCTACATGGGCGCGGAAAAGCAGCAGACGGTTGTCGAGGTGCCGGATTTCATCGGCTGCTCTGTCGCGGACGTTAACTATCTGGCCGCAAACGCCGGCCTTTACGTGCAGGCCAAGGGCACCGACCGCACGGACGTTTACGTGCTTGCGGCCTATCAGGACATCGAACCCGGAACAGAGGTTGACAGAGGTACTACAATTACAGTAGAATTCTCTTCCACAGGCGCATCCGACTAAGGAGGACACTATGAAGCTCAAAGAACTGCTGCACGGCCTTGACGTGCTGGAACTGCACGCGGACGAAGCACTGGATATTACCGGCGTTCAGTATGACTCCCGGCAGGTAACGCCCGGAGCACTGTTTGTCGCGATCTCCGGCTTCCAGACCGACGGCCACAAATATATTCCCAAGGCCATGGAAAACGGCGCGGTCTGCGTCGTCTGCGAAAAAAAGCCGGAAACAGACATTCCGTATGTACTGGTTTCCAATGCCCGCTCGGCGCTTGCCGCGCTCGGCGCAAACTGGTTCGGCCATCCGGCGGACGCTATGTGCGTCGTCGGAATCACCGGCACGAACGGCAAAACGACCAGCACGTATCTGCTGAAGCACGTGCTTGAAAAAACGCTCGGCGCAAAGGTCGGCCTCATCGGCACGATCCAGAATATGATCGGCGATGAGATCCTGCACACCGAGCGCACCACGCCGGAGTCCTTTGAGCTGCAGAAGCTCTTTGCCGATATGCGCGATGCAGGCTGCACGCACGTCATTATGGAGGTCTCGTCCCACGCGCTGGTGCTCCACCGCGCCGACCAGATCCGTTTTAGCGCGGCTGTCTTTACAAATCTGACAGAGGACCATCTCGATTTCCATCAAACGATGGATGCATACTGCGACGCGAAGGCCATGCTCTTCCGCCGCTGCGAAACGGGCGCGGTCAATGTCGACGATGCCTACGCGAAGCGCATCATGGAGCAGGCGGACTGCCGCCTTCTGACGTATTCCGCGCAGGGAACCCCCGCTGCACTCACGGCGGAGCATATCGGCCTGTTCTCCGACCGCGTGGAGTTTGACGCGGTCTATCAGGACGAGCGGGCTGCCGTCACGCTCGGCATTCCCGGCATTTTCAGCGTCTATAACGCGCTCGGTGTCATCGCCGCTGCGCTGGCGCTGAATATTCCGCTCCAAAAAATTGCAGACGCCCTGCGCACCGCGCAGAGCGTCAAGGGCAGGGTAGAGGTCGTCCCCACGCCGGGCAAGGACTATACTGTCCTTATCGACTATTCCCATACGCCCGACAGCCTTGAAAATATTCTGAGGGCTGTGCGCGGCTTCTGCACGGGCCGCATCATCGCCGTCTTCGGCTGCGGCGGCGACCGCGACCCTTTCAAGCGTCCCGTCATGGGCAAAATCGCGGCAGAGCTGTCTGACCTCGCCATCGTCACCTCAGACAATCCCCGCACCGAAGATCCCTATAAGATCCTCCGGCAGATTCTTGCCGGGATGCAGGATACCGAAACGCCCTACGAGGTCATTGAGAGCCGCGTTTCGGCCATTGGCCGGGCGATGGAGCTGGCGCAGAAGGACGATGTGATCGTCCTGTGCGGCAAGGGCCACGAGACGTATCAGGAAATCGGCCACGAAAAGCACCATCTGGACGAGCGTGAGGTCGTCGCGTCGTATTTGGAGGCAAACGCATGAAGGAACTGACACTGAAGCAGGCAGCGGAGGACTGCCGGGGAACGCTCACGCCTGAACAGGCGGAGGGCATGATCACCGGCGTCCAGATCGATTCGCGCAGAGTAAAGCCCGGCGACCTCTTCGTCGCCATCAAGGGTGAGAAGTCCGACGGCCATGACTTTATCGGCATGGCGGCCAGTCTTGGCGCAAGTGCCGCGCTTGTGCAAAGACCGGTCAAGGCGGCCATCCCGACCATTCTTGTACCCGATACCATCAAGGCCTACGGCGATCTTGCCGCAGCCCGCCGCGAACGGATGGGTATGACCGTCATCGGCATTACCGGCAGCGTCGGCAAAACGACGACCAAGGAAATGACCGCCTGTATGCTGGAGCGTACCTACCGCACCGCTCGCACCGAGGGCAACCACAACAACAACATCGGTCTGCCCATGACCATCCTCGATATGCCGGACGATACTGAAACGGCTGTTCTGGAGCTGGGCATGAACCACTTCGGAGAAATGGCCCGCCTGACTTCTATCGCAAAGCCCGATATCGCTGTTATCACCAACATCGGCACCATGCATATCGAACGTCTTGGCTCCCGTGAGGGCATCCTGCAGGCCAAGCTCGAAATTTTCCGGGGTGTGCCGGAAAATGGAGTCGGCGTGTTCAACGGCGACGAGCCGCTTCTTTGGAACGTGCGCGCCGACGGCGGACATAAAAAATATTATTACGGCATCGAGAACCACGCCTGCGACGTGCTTGCGACCGACATTCAGGAGCTTGACGATGGTATGCGCTTTGTCGTCAGCGGTTTCGGCCACCGTTTTGAGTTGTTCGTGCCGGTTCTGGGCCGCCATACGGTCTATAACGCGCTGGCCGCCGTCACGGCAGCCCTGCTCCTGAAGGTCCCGCCTGAGACGATTCAGACGCAAATCTCCGGCTTTCACAACACCGGTATGCGCCAGAAGATCTACGAGCGCGACGGCTTTACCATCATCGAGGACTGCTATAACGCAGGCCCGGAATCGACGGAGGCCGCGCTTGAGATCCTTGCGGGCTTCCGTTCGCGCACGAATGGCCGCTGTATCGCGGTGCTGGGCGATATGCTGGAGCTTGGCAACCGCTCCGCCGCGGAGCATTACCGCATTGGCCGCATTGCCGCCACGAAGGCCGACGTGCTCTACACCTACGGCGTCAACGCCGAGCGCATGGTTTCCGGTGCGATCACCGGCGGCATGAAGCAGAAGCTGATCGAGCATTTTGACACGCATGAGGATCTGGCGCATATGCTCAAAATGCGTGCCCGTCCCGGCGATGTGATTTTGTTCAAGGGCAGCCGCGGTATGCGGATGGAAAAGGCCCTTGCGCTGTTTTTCAAGGAAGAAGAGGAATAAAGAGAGTCTCGGAGGAATCCTGTATGGATGCAATGTTTTTTATCGTTCTGGGCGCGACGCTCGCTTCGTTTTTACTGACGCTGCTGTTTGGCCGCTTCGTTATTCCCATGCTCCGTGCGCTGCACGCGGGCCAGTCCATCCGTGAGGTCGGCCCGCAGTGGCACAACACCAAGGCCGGTACGCCGACCATGGGCGGCATCATGTTCATTGCCGCGATCATCCTCTGCACAGTCGGCTTCGGCTGGAAGAGCATGATGGAGAACCACACCTATACGCACCTGTATGTGCTGGCCCTCGCCCTGTGCTATGGGCTTGTCGGTTTTGCCGATGATTTCGTCAAGGTCAAGCTCAAGCGCAATCTCGGTCTGACAGCCGTCCAGAAATTCCTGCTGCAGCTCGTCGTGGCCGCTGCGTTCCTGTTTGTGCTGAAGGGCAGCGGCGATCTGTCCTGCGACCTCTATATCCCGTTCTGGAACCTCGATCTTGAAATTCCGACGGCGGTCTATATGGTCTTTGCGGCCTTCGTCATTGTCGGCTGCGTCAACGCTGTGAACCTGACGGACGGCGTCGACGGTCTTTCCAGCAGCGTGACCATCCCGGTCATGGTCTTCTTCGCCACGACCTCCTATATCTATGGCCGCACGACGCTGGCCCTGCTCCCCGCGACCGTCGCGGGCGGCCTGGCGGGTTTCCTCTGCTACAATTTCCACCCGGCCAAGGTCTTCATGGGCGACACCGGCTCACTGTTCCTCGGCGGCATGGTCTGCGGCATGGCCTTCGCGCTCGATATGCCGCTGATTCTGATCCTTGTCGGTATTATCTATCTCTGCGAGACGCTTTCCGTCATTCTGCAGGTCACGTATTTCAAGCTGACCCATGGCAAGCGCATTTTCAAAATGACCCCCATCCACCACCACTTTGAGCTGTGCGGCTGGAAAGAGGAAAAAATCGTTTTTGTTTTCACCGCGATCACGCTCGTCATGTGCGTGCTGGCGTATCTCGGTGTTATGAACCGGTATTGAGCTACCGCAGCTTCAGAAAGGAGCGACCCCTATGGCAAGCCGTTCAGACGGCGTAACGCGGCTGTATGAAGCTCCGCAGGCTCCCGAGCCGGAGCGCCTGCCGCAGCCGACCAAAACAAAGGACAAGGTGCTGCTCGACGAGCGCGGCCTGCTCGATCTGCCGTTTCTGGCACTGACGGTGCTGCTTGTGCTGATCGGTGTTGTCATGGTCTTTTCAGCCTCCTACGCCCGCGCGTATTATCTGACCGGCAACTCTACCTATTACTTTGCCCGGCAGGCGATTTTCGCTGTCGTGGGCATCGGCGGTATGCTGTTTGTCAGCAGGCTGAACTATCAGCTCTGGCGCAGTGCTTCGTTCATCATCCTCGCAGTATCCGTCGTGTTCCTGATGCTCGTACCGCTCATCGGCTCGACGGCCAACGGCGCAAAGCGCTGGATCGAAGTTGCGGGCATCCGCTTCCAGCCCTCGGAGCTTGCGAAAATCGCCATCATCATGACGTTTTCCGCCATGATCTCGACCTACCGCGATAAGATGCGCACCTTCCGCTATGGCATCGCGCCCTTCGGCGCGATCATGATCGTCCTGTGCGGCCTCGTCGCGCTGGAGCGCCATTTCTCCTGCATCCTCATCATGCTGCTGCTTGCGGCGGCCATGCTGTTTCTGGGCGGCGTCCAGATCAAATGGTTCGCCCTCGGCGGCGCGGCAGTCGCCGTGTTCATGTTTGTTTATCTCAAGACGCAGGGCTACGCCGGAAGCCGTATCACCGCCTGGCGCGACCCCGCCTCCGACCCAACAGACAACGGCTATCAGATCTTACAGTCGCTCTACGCCATCGGTTCCGGCGGCCTGATGGGCCTCGGCCTCGGCAAAAGCCGACAGAAGTACCTGTATCTGCCCGAGGAACATAACGACTATATTTTCCCCATTCTCTGTGAGGAACTCGGTTTTGTCGGGGCCGTCGTCGTGATTTTGCTGTTTGTTCTGCTGATCGTGCGCGGCTATTATATCGCCATGCACGCACGTGATCGCTTCGGTGCGCTCCTTGCCGCCGGAATTTCCACGCATATCGCGCTTCAGACCTTCCTCAACATTGGCGTCGTGACCAATTTTCTACCCGCCACCGGCATTTCTCTCCCGTTCTTCTCCTACGGCGGCACGGCACTTCTCATGCAGCTGTTTGAAGCGGGCGTTGTCCTGGCCGTCTCCCGGCAGAACGACAATAAGCTTCTGTAAGGGAGGGAAGTTCATGAATATCGTCTTTACCTGCGGCGGCACGGGCGGGCATATCTATCCCGCCATTGCGGTCGCCCGTATGTTCCGTGAGCGTCAGCCGGACTGTAAGATCCTCTTTATCGGCGCGGAGGACGGCATGGAAAACAAGATTGTCCCGCGCGAGGGCTTCCGGCTGGAAACTGTGAAGATCTCCAACTACCAGCGCAGGCTGACGCCCGCCGCGATCTGGCACAATCTCGTGACCGTACAGCGTATGGCCGCGACATTCTCCAAAACAAAGCGTATCCTGAAGGACTTTCAGCCCGACGTGATCGTCGGCACCGGTGGCTATGCCAGCTTCCCGGCCCTCAAAATGGGGGCGAAGCTCGGCATCCCGTCGAACGCCGTCCCGGGCCTCACCACGAAGCTCGTCGCGCGCACGGCCAGCCGTGTCATGGTGTCCTTCGAGTCCAGCCGGGAGCATTACCCGGAGCCCGAAAAGGTTCTCCTGACCGGAACACCTGTGCGCGAGGAATTCCTCTTTGCAAAGCGGCAGGAGGCCCGGCTGGCGCTGGGGCTCGGCGACGAACCGCTCGTCGTCTCCTGCTGGGGCAGTCTCGGCGCGCGGGAGATGAACAAAAAAATTGCACAGTTTATGAAATGCGAATGCGAGGATAACACGCCCTTCCATCACATCCACGCGACCGGCTCGTTCGGCTGGCGCTGGATGCCGGACTATGTCAGGGAACAAGGCGTCGACCTCGCCGCGCAACCGCGCATTGAAATGCGCGAGTATATCTATGATATGCCGCAGGTGCTGGCAGCGGCGGATCTCATCATCTGCCGCGCAGGCGCGGCGACCATCGCCGAGGTCTGCGCCAGCGGAACACCCTGCATCATGGTACCGAGCCCAAACGTGACCGGCAACCATCAGGAAAAAAACGCCCGGGTGCTCGAACGCTCCGGCGCGGCCGCAGTCGTCCGCGAGGCAGACTGCGACGGAAAAAGCCTCTATGAAACCGCAAAGTCGATCCTTTCAGACGCCGGACGGATGCGCGCCATGCGTGCCAGCGCACGGGATATGGCCGTGGTCGATGCTGCCGAGCGCATCTATCAGACGGCGCTCGACCTTGCAAAGCACTGACACGCACATCGCACGCAGCGCATAGGATGGGGAAAATTCCTGTGTTTTGGAGGAATGCCCATGCCAGCGCTGCTTGTTTCCAAATCGCCTCCGCTTTCCGGGGAGGTGACGATCCACGGTGCGAAAAACAGCGTCCTGCCCATTCTGGCCGCGACGCTCCTGTGCAGAACGCCATGCGTCCTGCATAACTGTCCGGATATTCTCGACGTGACGCACACACGTGCCATCCTGCACAGCCTTGGCTGCGCCTCCGAACGGCGCGGGGCGAGCGTCTACATAGACCCGCGCAGCTGCGCCGGTCATTCCATCCCGCCGGAGCTGGCCGCATCTATGCGTGCGTCCAGCCTGTTTCTCGGTGCGCTGCTTGCAAGACAGGGCGAAGCATCGCTGAGCCTGCCGGGCGGCTGTCCCATCGGCGCAAGGCCGGTGGACTATCATCTGCTTGCCTTCCGCGCACTCGGCGCGGAGGTCACAGAGACGGACGATACCATTCACTGCCGCGCACGAAGACTGACTGGCGCGAAGATCACATTGCCCGGCCCCAGCGTCGGCGCAACGGAAAACGCCATGCTGGCCGCCGTTGGGGCAGAGGGCGTCACCGTGATCGAGAACGCCGCCTGTGAGCCGGAGATCGTCGATCTGGCCGGTTTTTTGACCGCCTGCGGTGCAAAAATCGCGGGCGCAGGTACGGGACGTGTAACCGTCAAGGGCGGTCAGCCGCTCACCGGCGCGACCTATACCATCCTGCCGGACCGCATTGAAACCGCGACGTTCCTGTGCGCCTGCGCCGCCTGCGGCGGCACGCTGACGCTGCGCAGGACGGCCCCGCGTCTTGCTGAGCCGGTTTTAAATTCACTCACAGAAAGCGGCTGCCGGTTTTCCTGCACACATGATACTATTCAAATTTCCCGCGACGGACCGCTGATAGCCTGCCGCCCGGTCGTCTCAAAGCCGTATCCCGGCTTTCCGACCGACGCGATGCCGGTGCTGCTTGCCTCTCAGCTGCGGGCAGAGGGACAGACAGACTTTACCGAGACGATTTTCGAAAACCGCTTCGGCTATGCCAGAGAGCTTAAAAAGCTCGGTGCGCAGCTGCGTCAGGACGAAAACACTGTCCATCTGCGCGGTGCGCCGCAGCTGTATGCGGCGCAGCTTTTTGCGGAGGATCTGCGCGGCGGCGCGGCGCTCGTGCTCGCAGCCATGCAGGCCGAGGGCGAAAGTACCATTTTTGGAGTAAAACACATCGAACGGGGATATGATACTCTTGAGGCTGCGCTGCAAAGCGTCGGCGCTCGCCTGAAAACAGTGGAAATCCCCAAAAAGATGTGATATACTTTGTATATTCTGAGCCTCCGAAGGAGAATGCATCATGCGCACGAAGCAAAGCAAAGCGAATAGGGAAGCACGAGCCGCAGGCAAAGCACGTCAGGTGCGCAGCAGTGCGCTCGGCAAGCTCCTCATCATGCTCGCTGTCGTTGCTGCGATCGTCTTCGGCGTCGCGATCTTCTTCAAGGTCAACACCATTGAGATCCAGGGCAACACCGTCTATTCCGCCGACCAGATCATCGAGGCCTCGCAGATCCAGCAGGGCGATAATCTCCTGACGGTCAATAAAGCGCTGGCTGTCGGCAACATCAAGGCCGCACTGCCGTATGTCGAGGATGTTTCCATTGCCCGCAGCCTGCCGGACGGCATTATCATTCAGGTCCGCGAGAGCGTTGTTTCCTTTGCCGTCATGACCGACACGAACGCCTGCTGGCTCGTCGGCCCGAGCGGCAAGGCGCTTGAGCGTATTGAGCCTGCCGCATTCAATGAAAACCCGCACATCAACGGCCTGCTCATTTCCACGCCCACGGAGGGGGAAGCCGTCTCTTCCCCAACGCCCACAGCGCTGGCCGCCGCGCTGGACGTCATGAAGGAGCTTGACGGCACCGGCCTTCTGGAGCATATCCGCGTGATCGATGTGGAAAAGGAATACGACATGAGCATCTGGTACGACGAACGCTACGAGATCAAGCTCGGCGGGACCGATGAGTTGGCCTATAAGATTCGCTATCTGTGCTCCATTCTCGACCAGCTCAGCGAATTTCAGGCCGGGACCATCGATCTGACCCAGGCCGCGCAGAAAAGGGCCACCTTCCAGCCCGCAGCGTGAGCCGAGGGGACGCAAACCATAAAATCCGCATTTTTTGCTGAATTTTTCCGCATTTTCTATTGACGCACACCCTTTTTCGAGATAGAATAAAGTCGACATAATCTTAAACGATGCAGTTGTGGGCTGTGAGATATACAGGAGGAAGACAAATGGCAGATACAGCAGATAAGGTAGTCAAGATCAAAGTCATTGGCGTCGGCGGAGCCGGCAATAACGTTATCAACCGCATGATCGCGTCCGACGTCAAGGGCGTCGAGTTTGTTGCGGTCAACACGGATAAGCAGGACCTTGAAAAGTCCAAGTGCAAGAATAAGGTGCAGATCGGCGAAAAGCTGACCGGCGGCATGGGCGCAGGCTCCAAGCCGGATATTGGCCAGAAATCTGCCGAGGAATCCAAGGCGCTCATTTCTCAGGTGCTCGAGGGCACCGACATGGTCTTCATCACCGCCGGTATGGGCGGCGGCACCGGCACCGGCGCTGCACCCATTATCGCGCAGGTCGCGCATGACGCAGGCATTCTGACCGTCGCCGTCGTGACGAAGCCCTTCCGCTTCGAGGGCGCGAACCGCATGAAGCAGGCTGAGGCCGGCATTGCCAACCTCACCGATAAGGTCGATTCCATGATCATTATCCCGAACGACCGCCTGAAATTCGTCACCGACCAGAAGATCACCTTCGCCAACGCATTCGGCATTGCGGATGATGTTCTGAAGCAGGCCGTCAGCTCCATCTCCGAGCTCGTCGGCTACAGCGAGAATGTCATCATCAACCTCGACTTTGCCGACGTTTCCGCCATCATGCGCAACGCGGGCCAGGCCCACATGGGCGTCGGCTCCGCCACCGGCCGCGACAAGGCCGAGCAGGCTGCGCAGGCCGCCGTCTCCAGCCCGCTGCTTGAGACGTCCATCAACGGCGCGACCGGCGTTCTCATCAACATTGCCGGTTCGCACGACCTCGGCCTCGACGATGTCGAGACTGCCGCCAATATTGTTATGGAAGCTGCCAACCCCGACGCGAACATCATCTTTGGCGCCGCGTTCGACGACGAGCTTCAGGATGAAATGCGCGTGACGGTCATCGCCACCGGCTTCGCAGAGAAGCGTCAGTCGCCCGCCAAACCCATCGGCGCCTTCTCCGCCGCACAGGAAAAGGCCAGCGCCAGCAGAAGCCAGGCGCAGGAGGATATCGACGATATCGACGAGATCTTCAAGATCTTCAACCGCAATTAAGCTGCGAAAAGACCAGGCCGGCGCAGAACCCTGCGCCGGCCTTTTGTGCGCCCGGGCTGTGCTCGCCGTATGCGAACACACTTCCGGTCTTTTCTACTCAAAACGGACAGCTTTTTTCGTCTAAAGTGCCGAATTTCTTTTTTACTGCTTTACTTTCAAGCACTAAAGTGTTACTATCAGTCTATCTGAGCCCTACCATAAGAAAAGGAGATCTTACATCTTGAACAACCGTAACAAGCGTTCCGACCCCGACAGCGAGCTCTACAGCGCCATCCTCAAGCTGCAGACCGTGGAGGAGTGCTACGATTTCTTTACCGACCTGTGCACGTTTTCCGAGCTCAAGGCCATGGAGCAGCGCTTCGAGCTGGCCAAGCTCCTCAACGACGGCCTGATCTATAACGACATTCTCGAAAAGACCGGCGCGTCCAGCGCCACCATCAGCCGTGTCAACCGCTCGCTCAACTACGGCATGGGCGCCTACCGCATCATCTTTGACCGCATGAAGGAAGACGAGCAGAAGCAGCAGGAGGAGCCGCAGGCGTGAGCGCATACGAGTCCCTTGCCGCCTGCTACGACGAACTGACCTACGATATCCCATACGAAA
>OBLG01002459.1_pt1 | contig 11439 bp, 12 predicted proteins | sample 1517451 | NCBI WGS metagenome assembly OBLG01 (sample SAMN04571694, study PRJEB22368) | human gut metagenome | biome: human gut; material: stool | host: Homo sapiens | place: Luxembourg | collected 2012-06-29
AGGTACGCTACCCACCCCCTGCCACGTTCCCCCAACGGCTTTTAACATAGTTTAACACAGTTTAACACGTGGGTACTGGGGTCGCCACTCTACACGGCTGGCACAGGCTTGCACGGCTGGGGCGGTGTTCGTGTTGTTAATGTTCCACGTGGAACACTTGCCCCGTAACTCGCTGATTTTCAACGGCTTGCACGAATTTACAAATGTAAATTTACAAATTTGAATAAATATACAAAAGTAAATAGGTGCTTTGAGTTGCTGAAAATTTTTGCAGAAACTTTCACGTGGTTGCAAGTTGATTGTTAAAAATTCTAAAAATGAAAATTTTTTCTCGCTTATGTGTTGTTATGTCGAAAATTGTTTGTATCTTTGCACCGTGTTTGATACACAATGAATGTTTAACAAATAATATATGTAATATGGAACATCAAAAAAATGTTGAACGGTTTAGGCTTGAAATGATAGTTAAAGCCGTTGAAGAGGTAACAACCGACTTCGATATTATGGACGCTTTAAGCGACTATTTAGAATTGTTGCGTGACTTTTCGGGGTGTATTGATAACATACAAAAAGACTGTTATGTAACAGAGGGCAAACAGCCCGAAGACGTTTTGCAAGAGTTGAAAGATATGTATAATACAAACCGCCTTACCGATTTGGTTTGGAACACTTCACACGTTGAAAAGGTCTGCAAGGCACTGGAAACGGTGGCTAAACAAGTAAAGTATATGAAAGATAGTATCAACAAATAACACGTGTTAATTATGGGTATTGAAAAAATTATCGAGAGTTACCGCAAACCGCTGGAACTCATCAAAGAGGGTATCGGCAATATAGATACCGAAAGTGAACATGGTAAAAGTTTCATTGCAGAGGCTCAAAAGGTGATAGACACACTTATTGAAAACCTGCCAAACGTGCAAAAGATGTACGAAGAAATGGAAGAAAAATTTGAGGTCGAAAAAGACTGCAAGAATGATGCCTATTTCTTCATACTGGAAAGTGGCAATTTCTACCGTTACCGTCACTGGCATTTCAAAGAAAAGAAAAGTGAGTTACAAACCACGCTTGAAAAGTTTTGGGCTAACAACTTGAAAGCCCCCAAAGAGAAAAAGGGCAAAAAGTAAGGTTCAAAGATTGTTTGAGGGTTCGGGGTACTGCTTAAATTAGTAGTACCCCGTTTTTGTACCCTATTGTTGCCCCTGCTGGCTTTTCTTTTCGTTTGTGGGTAACATATCCACCCGAACAAAACAAACGCAACACGGGGCAAATTTGGCTATTCTATATAAACGCCCTGTTCCAGTTGTTCGTATATTGCCCGTTGCTCACTGGTTAATATATTAGCGTTTGCAATACTTCCAACGTGTTCGGCTCTTATAAAGCCCTTGAAATTGCCTATATAGTCCGTTACGTTGTCTTTGTTCCTATTGCCTTTGTCCTTACTGGTGTACCACTTCATTTTAATGTAAGGTTCAAGCCCGTATAATAGTTGTTCGTTCCAACTGTCAGCCCCCACAAGGTTTATAGTGTCGTTTTGTGGTGCTGTGTAAATTATATCGGTGCTGGGTGCTACATCTTCAACAAGAAACACAATGCCGTTATAACTTAAACGTGCTATGCCCTCACCCGTAACCGTGTTAATTACGTATTCCAGTCGTACCGATTTGCCCACGTATTCCACGGGTACGGAAACAAACCCTTTGAACGGCAAAAACAACTGTATTTCACTTTGGTAGTCGGTGTTGTCGTTATTGTGTGCTGGTATTTCCACGCTGCCAAAATCAAGCGTTACACGGTCTTTGCTGGGGGCTAAACATTCAATGCCTGTTTCATAGTTACCGCATTTTATTTGGTCGGTGCTGCTGGTCGGTATTTCGGTATGTATTCGCTTTATACGGTTTACATACTGCCCCAAGTCTATAAGGTAATAGTTTGTTTCGCCTGCTGTCGTTTCGCTTCTGAAAAAACGCTTTTTCGCAAAGTCTGCAAGGTTATCCAGTGTTACCCTATACACGTTTATACTGCCGTAATTCGTTCCTATAACTGTAACGGGTACAGTGTCCCCCGAAATGTCTATACTTTGATAGTCGCCTATTTCGGTGGCTGGGTCGCTGGTGTCTATGTATGCCGTTGCCGTGGTCTTGTCGCTTGACACATCAAAGTTTTTGCTATTGTAATAGCCGTATTCGTTTTGCCACGTCATAGTAGGGGCTGTTTCAAACTCTGTGTTTTCGTTTGCTATCAGTTGCACGGATAACGCCCCGTTTGGCTTCACAAATTCGGGTAACGGGTTCACGCTTCTGCAACCCGTCAAACTCACTTCCAACAAATGCACCCCACCGAAAACACCGTTAATCGTTATAGGCTGGGTTCTGTCTGCGTCCGTAATTGTTACGGTTGCCGTGCTGTCGTACTGGTTCACGGTAATTGCCAGTTCTGCCGTTGCCGTTTCCCCTGCCGTGTTGGTGTACTGTACCCCAGTATCATAGAAACGCCCACGGGGGTAACGTCTGCTTTGTACGGTAATATCAATTTTCACAGTGTCGAAAGATACCGTTAATGTGGTGTCGGCTATGTTGTTTATAACGGTCGGTTCGGGTACGTCCTCGCTAATTGTTACGCCTGTAAGCGTAATTTGGCTTTGTTCCATTTCGTCCGTTAAAGTGGCTGTTTTCTTGTCGCTGCTTAACGTTAGGGGTGTTTCCCTGTAATCACCGTAACCGTCCGTATATTGTGCCTTAATTTCACCCGTGAACTTGTAACCCTCATCAGCCGTTACCGTTAATGTAACATCGTACCCGTTCCGTACTGCTGTAAACTGGCTGTTCGGTATGTTATTAACTACGTTTTCCATATCTATTTATCGCCTTTAATAGTTACCATTATTATACTGCCTTCTTCACTGAATAGCCCCGTATTTGGAAACTCCAACTTTTCAAAGTTCGGCAAAGTTGAGTAAATCAAAGAACGGGTGTTAATGTGGGTGTCTGCGTTGTCCCTTTCGGTAATAGTACCCCGTGCCTGCATTATTTCCCTTTCGTATGTCTTTAACACGTCCACACGCAAAGACAATATAAAAGCGTCCCCCTCTTGTATCTGTGCGTTATCAATGAAATAATAACGGTTCAGTGTTGGAATATAACAGTAATTGAACGCTGGAATACCGTTGTAACGGATACGTAAAACGGGGTTTTCCATGTCGAAATTTGAACGCAAAACGCCCTGTATGTCCGTGGACTGCCCCAACGTCTTATTAACCGTGTTAGGGTGTCCCAAGTAGTTATAAAAATGTATTGTTATCATATATCCAGTATTAAAGAACGGGCTGGCAATGTTACCACCGCCAACCCGTCCACCGTTTAATGAATGTTTACAAAGTTATGCTACGAAGAACACAACAAAGTTTTCGTTGGTGTCGTTGAAATAGCCTGCATCAAACTTGAAATAGTTGTTGAAGAACTCGGCTTTTGCGTTGTACGTGGTTGTTACACGTCTGTCAAGGTTGCAAACACCCAGTGCGTCACGGTCAAACATAACGCCCAGTACACCCGAAACGTTCACCGCTTCACCGCTGGCACTCTTTACGTTAATGGTTGAAACGCTGGCAAAGTCGTAGTCCTTACCGCTTGCCTGCCAACTCGGTACGGTTTCAGCGTTTGGCAAAAGTACTTGGTCTTTGTTGTAGGTGTCAGAATAGAGGTACGTTTGTGCTGCCTTTGCAAAGTCAGACAAAAGAACGGTGTGCAACATATCCACGGGGGTAAAACGTTCCTTTGCACCCACGTTGAACAGTGTGGAAACGGTCTGCATACGGTCGGAATACAGTCCCATAGTGTAAGACGCAAAACGGATAAATTCGGGGTTCGTAATTGCGTCCGCTGCTGTGATTGCATCGGGGTTTGCCGTTTCCCCGTCTGCTGGGTGGAACTTGTCGTTAAACAACTTCAAAAGGTTCACGCAACGTACTGTGCTGGCTGTTGCGTAGTCTGCTGCCACTGACGACGTACCGCCAAACGCTGTTTTGTCGGCTTTCAGTGTTTCGGCTACCATGTTGTTAATTGTACGCATAATAAGTGCGTCCGCTTTGATAGTCATCGACTTTTCAACCGCTGAATAAATCATGCTTAAAAAGCCGTTCAACTGCTCGGCACTGCTGAAACTCTCTTTTACCTGTCTTTCGGTAATTGATACGGGTACTTCAAAAGTTACCTTGCTGTTAAAGAACTTTGCCGTAACGGTCGGTTTGTGGAATGTGTCCTGTGAATAGGTTTCCCCGTCCGTCAAGTCCCACGTGTCGTTTTCGGTGGCTGCTGGAATGTCTGCGGAAATCTTTTCCAGTACGCTGCCAAACTCCCAAGCGTCCATTAAAACGCTGGGTACTTTACCGCTGTAAGGTCGGTTTACAAACACAACCTTTCCAATGTGGTTTACCAAACTTTTAACGTAGTTGTCCACTGCGTTGGCGTTGAATACTTCCGTACCCAAGTCCACAACACCCGTTAAATCTTCCTGCACAATGCCGGTTTTGCCCAACACTTCATTTGATACGCTGTTAATAAGCGTGTAAATCTGCTTTACTTCCATGTTGTAAAATTTTTATTGTTAAACAATTATTCGTAAATATCCAATGTTATTTCGCTTACAAGGGCAAAGATAATTTTTTCCTGCCACTTGTTACGCCTTAACTCCATTTCTTTAACCACGTTTTCCGATACGTTGCCCGTTGTCCCCTGTTGTTCGGTGGTACTGGTAACGGTTTCGGTTCGTGTCTTGTTCTGCTCGCTGGTGTCCCGTTCACCGTCCGTAAACATATCATCGTTAAACGCCTTTTCTGCGTTTGTGGTGTTGTCCGTTCCCTGCTCGCTGGTGTCCCTGTTTTCGGTCTTTGTTACCCGTGACGTTGTGGGTGTTACTGCGTTATATTCTGTTGTCATTGCTTCCGCCTGTTTCAGCCAGTCGCCTAAACGCATTGAAATGATACCACGCAAAACGGCTGCTGCTGTTGTCGCTGTCAGCCCCTCGGACAAAGTACGGTTTCCATACTTAAACGCTGCCACTGCGTCCAGTGTTTCGGGTTCGGTACGGGCAAAAATGGCTGTGTACTCTTCCATGTAATCGGGGTAAAAGTATTTTTCAAATAACCCGTTGCCCTCTGTAAACAGTTCTTTGTACTTCATTTTTTGCCCCCCTTCTCTTCTTGCTGTTCCTCGGTGTCATCATCGGCTGGCTGGTCTTTGTCCTTTTCCTGCTGGTCGGTGTCCTCGGTTTCGCTTTGTTCCTGTTCGTTCCCGTCCTCGGTTTGTTCGGTCTGTTCCTGCTGTTCGGTTTGTTCCGTCTGTTCCTCGGTCGGTGCTGTTTGCTCGGTGTCCTCGTTGGTGGGGTCGTTTTCCCGTTCTTCCTCGGTTGTTACTTCCACACCTGTAACCAAACTTTCGTAATTTTCGTGTTCAAGATACCATGAACTACCCAAACGCACGGTTATTTCAGTACCGAACATTTCGTTTACCTTTTTCAGTGCCTTTTGTCTTTCATGTAGCATATTATCCACATACGGCAAAAGTACGTCCACATTCATAGCAACTTCGCCCGTGTTCAGTCGTTCACGCTTCATGTTGTAGTTAGCGTTTAGTCCTAACTCGTTCAACATATTAGCCTTGTAATACTGCACAAGTTCCACAAGTTGCGTTATATACTGGGTGTTGCTGGTGGCTGCTGTCTGCATATTAACGCCCTTAAAAAAGGCGTTTTCCCCGATAACGGAAAAGTCCCCGTCCAGTATCTTTTTTAAGAACTCGTCTGCACTCTGTTTCGTTTTGTCATCGCTGGCACTTATCAGCATAGTAATACGGGTTAAAATGCTGGCTGTGTTCAGTGATATAACACCGTCCGTATATAACACGGCAAATTTTCCTATAAGTGGCAAAAGGCTGTTGCCGTTGGTGTCGTTCTTTATAAATACACCGTCCACGCCTATTTTATAGGACTTATTCAGTTTTAACGCTGGGTTCGCTACCGTGTAAATTGTCGGTCGGTTGTAGGGGTCGGGTTCTCCACCTGCTGCACCCTGTAAGGCGTACAAGTCCCCGTTTACCTCTGCAAAAAAGGCGTTGCCCTCTGTCTGCAAAAGCCTTTCCAGTTCCTCGGCTGGCACGGTGTCGGGTAAGCCCTCATATACAAACATCGCCTGCGTTTTCGCCAACGTGTTTTCAATGAAAGACATTACCGCCACGTCCTTGTTTTTAACGTAGGACTGGAAACGCTGGTATATGTTTTCTTTTTTCTTCATACGCACGTATAATAAATTTTCTGCAAAGATACAAATTTATTTTGTTAAAAGTGTACCGTTTGCAGAAAAATTTTCATTTTAACGTTATTTTAGTGATATAATGTTGGTTTTTGCACTCGTTATAAGGTAATTTCGTACTATTTCGCCAACTTCGTTGTCTTGATAGAAAACTTTGTCAGTTGCGAAATATCGGGCTACCTGCTGTTCTATATACGTGGCATTGCTTATAAGTTTACGTTTGTAGTTCGGTTTTCCGTTCATTTCAAGTGAGTAAATAAGGCTGTTTTCCGTGTCCTTAATCGGGGTTGTTTTCATGTGTATATACGTGAAATTCTCGTTACCCACCTGTATAATGTTGCCCTGCAAAATAGTGTCGTTAAACTGGATATAATAGACAAACAAAACATCTTTCGGGGCATACTTCACGGGCAAATGTGGATATACTGCCAGTTCCCATTTACCGCCCGTTATCATCTGCAAATTTTGGTTGTCGAAACAAAAGTATTTGTTACTGGCTTTGTGCTTCACTACCGTACTGCAATACTCAACGGCTACCGTTGCCCCGTGTTCCCCGAAACGGTAAATGTCTATTGTACCCTGTTCCATTACTGGAACTTGCTTTAACCCCATTTCGGTAAAATACGGGCAATACTTGTTTACTGTGTTACCTAACATGAAAACCTTTACATCGTCCCTTTGTCGTATTATGGTGCTTAATAGGTTCATAAACAACATAAACTCATCGGGCAAATAGTAACGCCTTGTTAGGAACTCATCAAATACCACGGTCGTAACATTCGGGTAACTGCTGCTTTTTTCGTGTTCCTGCTCGGACAAACAAAAGCCGTAACAAAACGGTACATCGCACGGGGTACGCTTGCCCGTTTCTTCGTTGTAGTACGACAAAAACCACTTGTTCGACATATAGAACACCTCGTTAAATTTACCGTCTGTGAGGGTCGAAATAAGCCCGTTTGCCGTGTGGTTTGCAAATAGGCTTTCGGCACGTTTGCCCCTCAAATCCTCACGCCAACGCCTAATATATGCCATTTGTTTGCCCGTGTTAATAAACTGTTCCAGTCCATACCGTAACGCTGCGTATGTCTTACCGTTGGAACGCTCGCCAAAAATCAAATTATAGTCTGCGTTCTTTCCCAGTATTTCCCCCAAATCGTAGTATTTCGGGGTGTTGCTTTCCTGCTGTTTCTTCTTTGCCATATTCTTTAATCTTTGAATTTGATACCACGTAAATAATTAAGATATATAACGGATAAACTAAGGCTGTACCCTGTCGGTTCAAGGTGTACCCCCGATTTTTCGTTATAGTCACATTCATTGCCTAAATAGTCAAATATGTTGCCAGTTATGCCGTAATCTATGTAAGTATGAATGTTTTTGCCTGTTGCTTTCGGGGGCAAATCAAGGTAGTTTGTAAACGCTTCAAATATGCCGTTTTGCCCGTACTTCTCCATAAGGTACGGAATAGCACATTTTTTGTTTACACCCGAAACCGTCAAAGATACGGGGTAACTTTTCCCCCCTGCTTTCAGTGCGTTTTCTTGCTCTACCATGTAGCGTTTTGCCCCCAGTGTCTTAAAACGGCTATAACGCCCCTCATAGTCCCAAACACCTAACAGTTTGGTAACGCCTTTTATTGTTTTCGGCTGGCACATCTCAAAGGGTATGCCGTGGAACTTGCACGCCCTGCGTAACTTCTGTTCTGCCTGTTTGTTGTAGGTGCTGAAATACGTTTTGTGTTTGTCCCCCTGCATTAACTTTATACTGTCGGTGTCGCTATATACATAGTCGTTTTTCGCTTCGTATATACCCGTGAATAGGTTACGCCTTGCGTATGCCGTTACAAAGATACCCCACGGATAGAACAAAAAACGGTTCTTACTGGAATTGTAGGTATATAGTAAGTTGTTTTGCTGTTCGGGTGTCATGTGTTCGGTGTCCCATTCCCCGTTATATACAAACTCATCACGTAGGGGGTTTGTTACACACATACCGTAACAACTGTTTAACATTTCCTTACTGTTCAAATACTCTATTTCCATACCGTCCACGCCTTTTAACGTGGTTTTCTTTTCGTATAGGTGTAATATAGCCTTTACAAATTCGGTAGGCAAATAGCCACGTTTGTAACAGTACATAGTACCCACACGCATACTTTCCCAGTGGTAAAAGTTCTTTATTATGTGAAAATCTATGTCGGTTATTGTGAGGGCTATTTGTTTGGCTGCTGCCACACGTCCGTTATTTTCTACCACGTTTTGTTTTATAAAACACTTGCTGGCACTTATCGGGTTATCCTGCGTTTCGCTGGTAAATATGTTGTTAAACTCAATATCAAACACGCAACAATACTTTGATATAAGAAACTCAAAGTGTTTCATACTCTTTACCTGTATGCAAACACCCTTACTCATCGGGTACTGTTCGGCTACCATTACATACGGGTAACTGCTGGTAAAGTCGTAACTATCCACTTCGGGGGTTATCTCATCGGTGTATATTGCGTTTGCGTGTGTGAAACCGCCTGCAAAGGCACGTTGCAACATTTTGAACTCATCTATACCCGTTATTTGTAGTTCCTGCATCAAATTAACGTAGTCCCAGTTTGGCACGGTCTTTCCCTCTGCGTTCTTTGTACGCAAACAGTGTTTACGGCAATACTTCCGTACAAACCCCGTCTTTGTCAAAGGTAGGTTGCAAATGTGCTTTACTTCTTCTATACGTTCCTGTATATAACACATAACTACTTTTATATCATTGACACAGTACCCCAATTCTGCATTTGTGAGGGGTGTTTGTCGGTGTCTTAATAGTGAGTAATCAAGGTCGCCCGTTTTCTTCTCACACTTGTATTTAACCAACTGTTCCCCAAGTTTAGCCAGTGAGTAACCCGATAACAAATAACTGCATCGGAACTCTATAAAACGGCTGGTAATAGCGTAAATCGGTTTTCGTAAATCTATACTGAAAACCTTTGCCCAGTCAAACCAATTTCGTATAAACTGGAACTCATACGAAAGGTTATGCACGTAACATATTAACCGCCTTTTCTCACCCAGTTGTAGGGTGTCGGCTATCACTTCGCACATTTCCGTAAATTCGTCCCACGTCCTGCCAACTATCACACGCCCGTTAATACCAAACTGCCAAACGTACATTATAGCCGCCTTTTCCAGTTTTATTTTACGTTTCTGCATAAGCCTTTGAGCCTGTTCGTAGTCGTATGCCGTCCCGTCCTCATCACGGTAAAAACTGGTTGTTTCAATGTCAAAGGAACACGGCACGTTATAAAAGTGTTCCCCCTTGCTGTTGCCCGTCAAATTCTTTTCATTAACGGACAACTCTAAAACGGTTGTAATGTCAGTCGGTTTGTATATTCGGGTATCTTTTTCATTAAACGGTATTTTCTTCATATACTTACATACTGAATTTGTCGAAATCGTCCATTATCTTTTTAACGTCCTTTTCCATAAGTTCCACAACGTTCCAGTGGTCGTCCGCTGCCTGCTCTAACTGGTTATCCAGTACGTTTGCAAGGCTTTGGGCTTCGCTCTCTATTTGGTCGCTAAGGCTTCGGGCTTCTGTTTCCAGTTCCCCCGTAAAGTCTTTGTAACGCATTAGGTAGCGTTCTACAAAATTAGTGTCATCTATGCTTTGCAACTTCTTTTGTAGGTTCTTTGCCATTAGGTCGAATTCATCGGGTTTAAGGTCGTAGGACTGCATTAAATGTCTGTTGTACTGTCTTACACCCGTTGCCGTACTGGTAGGCTGTCGCAAAAACGAAATTGCCTTTGTGTACTCCATTTTTAGGGTGTTCCAGTCGCCACGCATCGAAAACTTTGTATAGGTGTCTATGTCCCCCTTTTGCAGTGCTGCAACCGCTGGACTTATTAACCCTGCGTTTTCTATGTTCTGAATACGCCTGTTTGCCCGTTGGAATACCTTTGCAATCTCGCTTCGTGCTGCTGGACTGCTTTCCAGTTGGTCTAATATCCACTTTTGTAGGGGTTGTTTCGTACTGCGAAACACGCCCCCAGTAAATGCAATTTTACCGCCTTTCATGTCTTGTAACTATTTTAACAAAAGGGGGAAAGCGTTTTACTCCCCCCCATTTTATAAGTAAGACAATACAAAAATTACAAGTCCACAAACGAAATACTGTAACACTTCTTTCCGTGGCTCTCGTACTCGTAAATGGTGTAACCTACTTTGCCGTTCTTAATCGCTTCCACGGCTTCACTGTCTGCCAGTATTTCACGGGCTGTTTCTGTCATGTGTGAGGGTAGGTTTACCAACTTCTTTGCGTCTGCGTCAATAATAACGGGGCTGTCGCCTAAACCGTTCTTACTGGCGTGTACGAAAATGCCGTTAATCGGGTGTACTACATCGTTGCCCCCGTTGTCCTTACTGTTGAAAATGTCTGCCAACTTGATATACTCAAAGTTGCTGGTGTCGATACCGAAACCGACTTTGTTAAACTTACTTGCAAATGTTGCCATAGTTGTAAAAATTTATTTGTTAAACATTCATTGAACTGTCTTTTTGTTCGGTGGCTGTGAACTCTAAAAGCCACTTTTTGAAACGGTTTATCTTCATAACCGCTTTGTCATTCTTGCATACCTCGTTTGTAGTAATAAGGTGGTTCAATGCTGTAAGCACCTCAAAACTGTACTCGTCAAACGGGTTGCGTACTGGTTCATTTTTTTGATGTTCCATATTACATATATTATTTGTTAAACATTCATTGTGTATCAAACACGGTGCAAAGATACAAACAATTTTCGACATAACAACACATAAGCGAGAAAAAATTTTCATTTTTAGAATTTTTAACAATCAACTTGCAACCACGTGAAAGTTTCTGCAAAAATTTTCAGCAACTCAAAGCACCTATTTACTTTTGTATATTTATTCAAATTTGTAAATTTACATTTGTAAATTCGTGCAAGCCGTTGAAAATCAGCGAGTTACGGGGCAAGTGTTCCACGTGGAACATTAACAACACGAACACCGCCCCAGCCGTGCAAGCCTGTGCCAGCCGTGTAGAGTGGCGACCCCAGTACCCACGTGTTAAACTGTGTTAAACTATGTTAAAAGCCGTTGGGGGAACGTGGCAGGGGGTGGGTAGCGTACCT
>OBLG01002481.1_pt1 | contig 11350 bp, 10 predicted proteins | sample 1517451 | NCBI WGS metagenome assembly OBLG01 (sample SAMN04571694, study PRJEB22368) | human gut metagenome | biome: human gut; material: stool | host: Homo sapiens | place: Luxembourg | collected 2012-06-29
GCACCTTCTTGCCGCAGTAGTTCTGATCGTCGATCGTCTTCTTACCTAAACCCATAGTAATAAACTCCTCTCAAACTTTGATTTCTGAACTAGAGTTTCGCTCGCTTTTCAGGGGGCATTCCTGCCCCGCTTGTTACTATTATAAACAAAAACTGTGTACAATGCAAGGACGCAGAATAGATAATTGTTTAACAAACATTTCCTGTGGTTGTTCCAAAATGTGTCTATTTTGACCGAACCGGGCACAAACCACGATGCATCCCTGTTTTTGCGAGCGGCATCTCTCTCCTGCCGTACCATTTTTACCGGCAGGAACAGACGCTTCCCCTGCTGTATACGCCCCGATCAAAACACACCCGGACAAACAAAAGCACCCTTTTCTCCACGGAATGCAGAGAAAAGGGTGCAAGACAACGTATTCACATGGCCATGCCGGAACCGGCACAGCCCGGTATGTTCACCTCAGGCACTTTCCAGTGAGAAGCTATAATCAGCAGTTCTCAGCGAAGTACTTAATGGTACGAACCATCTGAGAAGTGTAAGAGTTCTCGTTGTCGTACCAAGACACGACCTGGACCTGGTAGGTGTCGTCGTAGCTACGCTAGTTTTTCGCACACTTTTTGTAGTCGTTCCTAATTTTGAAACAACAGTTACAGTACCACAGCGCACAGTTGTCGTACTAAACCCGGCTTGTTCGTACCACTATTATACCACGTTTCAGCGTTATTTTCAAGTTTCCCCCGTTTCTTTTTTCGCCGGTATATTTATGCGAGTAATAACGTATATTCTCATTCTTCAGTCTTCGGAGAGCCTGGGGCCCAGGGGCCTCCGCCGGGGCGTCCGCCCTGCCCAGGTACTCTCCTCAGTCCGTGATCTTGCGGCTTTGAGGGGTGATCTTGGGCTGGATTTTATGGGGGGTGAGCAGATACCAGATGGCTGCGTAGCAGGTTGTTCGTGTCCCTTCCTGCGCTTTCCCGGCGGTTTTTTGATTGAAATTTCACCGGACGTGTTTTTGAAGGATGCAGTGGGAGAAGGAGGATATTTGTCTCATTTCGGTTATGTCTCTATTTTGTTCCAGTCAAAATGGTTTTTAGGTTGGTTTTACGCCTCACGCCAGGCAGGCAACAGCATTCCTTTTCCCAAACAGGTCATTAAACCGTTTCCTTTTTGCTATTTTCTGCTCCCATTGCGGTGGTTGCACCCTCTGCGACACCCTCGGTAGACTCCGGCATAAACAGGATTCAACGCTGGTCGCAGAGCAAACCACCATATTTAGTGTACATCTATTTCTTCACGTCAATATGTAGTTTTTTCCACAAGAACAGGGGTGACATCAGGAATAAACATCCGTTTGGACACAAGGCAGGTTGCTCTCCTCTCCCCGGCTCCGTCAATTCAGGCACGAGGAAATAGGTGCAGTCAGGCATAAACACCCTTTCAGACACGAGGCAATCTTCCCAGAAAACACAAAAAGCAGCCCACCGGGTCGCCTTTCCTTCCGGCTGATCTCTCAGCTCGTTGGAAAGCAACCTGGTGGGCTGCTACATTTTTTATTCAGTTTTCTCTGCGACTGCGGAGCCTAACCGTTTCTTCTTCAGACTCGCACAGTCAAATATTCTCTGCCCCAGAAGTTGCCTGTACCGGCTCCTGTGCACTTTCGTTCTCCTTGTCCACCTTTCCCTCGAAAATGGGAATGGCGCGACACAGGTCGTAATTCACGAGTCTCTGCTGCGGATACTCAACACCCGGCAGCCGGTAGGATCTTGTTCTGTCCCAGCCACAGCTCTGATAGAGCAGCCGCACAAGATTCTTGCTCTTGATCTCATATCGGTCGTCCTGATTTTTCTTTGGAACACGATTGGCCCCCTCTGCATCCATCCCACACGCTTGTATTGCAAACATCTGCTTGGTCGGGTTGTAGAGAAAATGATAGAATTCTGGGCGGCCAATAGATTCAAGGGCGCTCCGGAAGACCGTGATGCGACCGTCTGCATATCGAAATGTAATCCCCAGCATATTCTGCTGCCATGTCTTTGCTGGCATAATTTTTCCTCCTTCCTGAAAAAGGGTAGACTCCCCCCCTTGGTGCCCAAATTCAATTTTTATAGATTTTGCTGTTGTCCGGGCATACCCGTAAGCATTCCAACCGAGACAAAACCATCCATTTGCCTCAGCTCAGACTCTTGGCGATGCTGCTCAACAGGCATGCCAAATGTACCCGCGATGTCATCTGGGTAGTAACCCTTCCGAGGATTCACAGGCTGTTCTTCCGTATTCTCTTCGGCCACTGTCGTAGGTTGTTGATCAGCAGACTGCTTCTTTTTACACTCGTGGAACACCTCGGCCGCCACAAGGTCAAACACATAGAGAGCTTCGCCCTCGAACTCGATGCGGTATCCGAGGATCTTATACCGGCAGTCACCGGACCAATCCATTTCCTTATAAAGCAATTCTGAAAATAACCTGCAGGACATTTTCCGACTCTTACGCTTGTCCGGTTTTGCGATACACCAGCGCAGAGCATCCCTGTCATTTTCATTACAGCCTTTAACTACAAGCCGCTTTAAGTCGCTGTTAAACATGATGTTGACGTACACCACATCCTCCAAACCTGCAATGCAGGCCGTGTTGAATGTGATGCTGTCTTTCCTTATTATAATGGCGGGATCTCGAAGATGTGCAAAAAGTTCCCTCCGGGCGACCTGATAGCCATCATAATCAAAGGTCTGCTCGATCTCCGTTCTCCTCTGTTCCCGCTCCGACATCTGCTCCGCACTCAGTTCCAACACCTGCGGATTCTCCATCTCCATTGTCTGCTGATTCGCCAGCTCCATGTTCATCTGGTATAGGCCACCCTTCTATTATTTTCTCTGCTTCATGTAAAAGTTCTTCAAGGTCTTCTGAGGTCAATGTACTGTATTCGGCCAGTTCCTTTGCCGGCCGCAAAACATCCCATTCAGCCGCATAGTGCCTCTGCTCCAGTAGATTAATCTCTCCGATGCTGGTAATCGGTCTTCCAAATGTGTCCTCCCATTCCGGAGGCAAAATGTTAATAATCTGCTTAACTGTCCTCCCTGCGATTTCAGCTCGGTCATCTGTTTCAGCTTCTTTGGGCGGAAGAACGATGTTCTCCGTCTTTACCATTTCAGGTTCGTCCAGTTGAAACAGCATAACCTTTTGGTCATCATTCTCGATAAAGTCACCACGGAAACGGTATTTCAGGTCCTGATCCCAATCCATAATGTCAAACAGCGTTTTCGCCAGTCCACGGCACGACTTGGACAGCGCACACCACCGCCCTTCGCGCAGCTTTCCCCAGTGAATTGCATTTGGATTGTTCCCATCACACGGTCGAACAGCAATACACCTGTTCACTGAATTCAACAGCAGCTCTACATACTCCACATTCTCAAATTTTTTGAGGCAGGCCGTATTAAAGCACAGTTTTCCATCTGCTATTGTCATCGCAGGGTTTTGCGTAGTAGAGAAATACTGAGACCGAACCACCTCATAGCCACGCATGTCTAATCCTGCTTTATATTCAATCTGTCGCGTGTCCTCCAACTCGCTCATAACACTTTCAGATGCCTTTTGATATTCATCCGTTGAGAATCCGGTCCAGTCTTTATCCAGTGGTACATATCCTCGAAGGATTCCATTGTCAACAACGCTTAGTACAGGCAAGGGCCTAGCTTTCTTCGCATAGGCACGTGATGCCCGAAGAAAATTTGCTGCTTCATATACAGTTCGAGAAACTATGGCTTCATGATGATTTTTTCTTCTAAACTGCGTTCTTTCACCATTGTTCTTTTTGGCTTTGTGTGTCAAAAAATTAGGGGTAAATGTCTTCCACGCCCTAATGTCACCACAATGACGTTCATTTGCAACAATCTCGGCCAGTGTGCTTGCGCTCCACTCATAACTTCCCTGCTTTGTCTTGCGTTTATAGGCTTTAAGCAATTCTGCAATATCAGAAAATGAAACACCATTCAAGTAAAGATAGTAGATTGCTTTTACAGTTTCAGCTTCGTCCTCATTGACGATAAGGTCACCATCTTCGTCCCGGTCATAGCCAAGCAGCTCTGGTGTTAAAAACAGTCCCTTCCTAAACCGGCGTTCAATCGACCAGTTCATAATGACCGATTTTGAATGGGATTCTTCTTCAGCAACCGAGGCCAAAATCGTCAAGATCATTCGTCCATTATTGTCAAGCGTATAAATGTTGTCTGCTTCAAACTGAACACCTACAGGCGGTTCAAGGTTTTTCAGAAGGTCAATAACAGAAAGGCAATCAACGATGTTTCTTGCAAATCGAGCAATCGACTTGGTCATGATCAAATCTATTTTCCCGGCTTTGCAATCCTCAATCATCTGGAGCATGCCTTTTCGGTGTGCAATAGATGTTCCGCTTATACCTTCATCTGCATAGATTCCAACAAGTTCCCATCCAGGATGTCCTGTAATGTACTCAGTATAATAATTCTTTTGAAGTTCATAAGAAGATGTCTGTTCGTCATTATCCGTTGAGACCCGAACATAGGCCGCCACACGGCGAATTCCACCGCTCTCCATAAAATCCGCAGTAGGCTTTGCAGGGATTATTTCGATTTCAGACGCATCCGTGCCTTTATATTTATCACGGATTTTCTGCTTACGGTCTTGTCCACTGTTTTCTTTCACGGTTTCACCTTATTCCCTGAGCGTCCAGTACCACTGGCGCATTTTTCTATAGCTCTGTATTCCTAGCACGCGCTTCGTCTCAGCTATGGTTCTGCGACTTATTCCAGCTTCTCCAAGCCTTTCATAGATTTCTTTTGATGCCATATCACCTTTTACAAGATACTGCTTCAAAAGAGCGCAAGCCATTTCCGTTTTTGTCTTATACTCCAAAGTCTGCACTTCTTGTTTTTCATCGCAGCTTTCAGATATGGAATCCAGCCATTGGAACCCGTAATCCTCTGTTATCGAGAAACTGATTTTAGACCCATCTGGTCCTAAGCTGTTTTTTATCTGGTGAACGACACGGATATCCATGTTTTCTGCATCGCGCTCAATCTGCAACACACTTCTTGCAGCCGCCACCACGTCAATGCTTCCAAGACTTCTATACAAGCCTTTTATGCCTTCCTTTTTGTTCAAGTGCCCTATCAGCACAATGGCGCAATCATAGGTAGCCGCCCACATTCCAAGGTGCTGCATCAGCCGCCTTGCTTTTCCAGCAATCTGCAAATCGGAGTCACTGGAGAGGTATGCTTGAATTGGGTCAATCACAACAAGCCTCGGTCGAAACGCAACGATTGCATCCCTAATGCGTTCATCATCGAGTGTCAGCCCACTGTTGACTTCTTCATTGATAAATGCCACTTTGCTGCAGTCTGCGCCCTGTTCTTCCAGACGGGGTTTTATCGTATCCGCAACCCCGTCTTCTGAGCATTGGTAGATAACCCTCTGTGGTTGCTCCAATGGTTTTCCGTCAGGAAAGGCACCTCCTGTGGTTATTTCAGCAATCAGATTCATCATCATTGTAGACTTGCCATCACCGGGGTCTCCCTGTAGCAAGGTTATTTTTCCAATTGCAATATATGGATACCAGAGCCAGCGGACTGGCGATGATTCGACCTCACTATACAGCGTCAAAAGTCCTTCTTGCACTCGTCCCAATCCCCCGTTCCCGCATTGTATAACCCTTAGAGTTCTTCAGTTTTATTATACATCTGCACTGGCGAGTTGACTGTCAAGCAGTAGACGACACGTTTTTCTAAATGTCAACTACTGCTTGACATTTGATAGAAAATATTCTCTAAGGATGCAACACCGTAAGGGGAGGAAGGTTGCATCCTTACCGCATTAATTTGCTATGTGTTTTGTTCGGCGCAATAATTGTCTTGTTCTTATGCGGGCCCGTTTGGAGGTAAAGCCATGCCTATAGACTACCCTGCGCTCGGAAAACGTATAGCGTTTTTTCGGAACCAGTCTCACCTCACGCAAGAATACTTTGCATACGAGGTTCATCTTTCCCGTCAATACATCAGTCAGCTCGAAACCGCTGCCTGCCGACCAAGTCTTGAAACAATCGTAGAGATTGCAAACACTCTCGGCGTTTCTACAGATGACCTGCTTGTCGATAGTCTGACCCACTCCGTTTCCACATCAGACACCGAAGTTCATCGGCTTCTGATTGACTGCAACGAACTCGAAGCTGAAATTCTCACTCGTACCTTGAAAGAATTACGCGCCATCCTTTACAGCCTCGGCGTATAAACAAAAATCGCCCGCATAAGCCACCGCTGCACCTTCTTTGCCAGAGGGTGCTTCTGTGGTCTATGCGGGCTACATGTAACCAAGGTCTACATTTTAGTTGAAGTCCAACAATCGTACAGGAAATCTAACAGCCCAGTTCCTATTGTTTGAACTGCGATTGATCCGCTCATTGACTTAAGCCGAGTCTCCATTGTCTGCCGTAATTCTGGCGCAAGTTCAGTTCTCTGGCCCATTGCTTCCAGAGAGTATTCTACCGAATTGTTCACTAAGCCAGACAGGGTTCTCCCATCGACCGACACTGCGTCTCTCTCCAAACTTATCACTGCGTTCATTTTCTTTTTCGCGTCAGACTGCGACAAGTTCATCAAGTACGCTTTGATTGCTGCGGCAACTACCATCTCCGACCCAGTCAATCCATAGGATTCAATATGTACCTGTTCAAGTTCATGCTTCATACGATTTCCTCCTGATCGTGTGTCTCTGGCACCCAGCATAAAGCAAAACTCTATACATAGCAATCCCGTCCAAATAAAAAAGCCCACCGGGTCACCATCTCCCTTTGCATATTCACAAAGCCAGAAAGTGACCCGGTGGGCTGTATCAGTTCTTCTCAACTTCAATATGGTCTGGATATACTAGTACCTTCGATACTTCCTTTTCAAACCGGTCCTGATCCATGGTCGGCCACTCCAATTCTTGTAGGATTGCTTCGATAAGTTCCTTTTCCTTAACAAAGCGGTTGCCGCATCGCTCTTTACCTTTCCCCTTTTGCCGATTCCGGCAGTTCCACGCTTTATAGGTACTCTGCGTCTTGGAACCACCAGCAGCTTTCAAAGTCCGGCGCAAAAAAGGGGCACCACATTCTCCACAGAATACTTTACCGTAGAGGAAGTGATGCTCCCTGTTCGTTTTATGAATACCGACCTGTGCCAGCTCTTTTCGTTTTTCCAGAATTTTTTGTGCCTTATCCCAGGTCTCCCGATCTATGATTGCTTCATGGTCATCCCACAGATAATTAGATTCCACCTTCTGATTCGGATCGGGCTTCTTGGTCAGGTAGTCCAACGGAGCTTTCTTCTGTAACCGCTTGTCACCCACATAGGTTTCATTTGAAACCATGTACCGGAGAGTTTCTACTCCAAACCCCTTTTTACTGTGCAACGATTGAGCCCCCAGCTCTCCCAGCTCTTTAGCGATTTGTCTATAGCTCTCGCCTTCGATGAATCTGCGGAATACTTCCTTTACAATCCAAGCGTCCTTGTTGGGAACCAGTTCGCCATCCACACAGTCGTAGCCGAGAATACGATTATTGCCGAGATTGTACTCACCTCGTGCAAATCGGCTTGCATAAGCAGCCTTTTCATTTTCACTGATAGAATGACTTTCATCCTGTGCCACTGCTGCCAAGATGGATAGAACGAAATCACAGGTTGGATCATCTGTGCGGATATTTTGTTCCTCAAAAATGATTGTAACCCCCAGCGTTCTAAACCATTTGGCATACTGCTGGCAATCCACCATGTTCCGAGAAAACCGGGAAATACTCTTGCAAATGATAATATCCATCTTCTTGGCTTCGGCGGCCGCCACCATTTCCTGAAAACCCGGTCGATTTTTCACTCGTGTAGCAGAATGCCGGTCAGCATATACCTTAACCAGTTCCCAGTCGGGATGACTTTGGATCAGCTCCTCGTAATACTTCTGCTGAGTTTCAAAGCTTTCATCCTGCTCGTTGCGAAAAGTGCTGACACGGCAATACGCGGCCACACGTTTCTTTGCCACTGGGATTTTTGGCATTACCTTTTTAATAATCATTTGCTGCTACTCCATTCTCCTTGGCACGGAGGTTCTTTGCCGTCTGCATGGCAGCATTACGCTGTGCCTCCCGCGTATTCACTGACTTCTTATCAGCCCGCACCACGCTCACTGGCTTGTTCTCGCTCCGCTGCGCACGGTCCAGCGAGTTCCGATAAAGCTCTGCCACATGGGTCGGTTCCTCAACCTTGGATGCATTCAAAGCAACCTCGCTCTCCAGACCACATTTCCAGAACACCCGCATGGTGTCCTGTTTAAATTCAATGTGCCCCACCAAGTCATCCAGCCAGTAATACTGGACGGTGTCCAGTTTCGGGCTCTCTGCCTTGATTTCCAGCATCCTCTGCATAGCTACCGTCCGCTTCTTTTCCTTGATTTCAAGGGTGTTGTAGGCTTCCAGCAGGGCAGCATCCACAAGATACCCTTTGACCGCATACCCACGGCAGCCGTCCACATCAAAGCAGCCAAGGATGCGCTTGTGGCTGTTCACTTTCATGACCCTCGGAATCATCTTCTTCCCACACAGCGGGCAGACAATGTTTGTATCGTAGTAGGGATACCGGCTGTACTCCCCATGCGGAGATTTCAGTTTCATAATGCGCTGTACCTGCTGGTAGGTATGGCGGTCGATAATAGGAACATGGTGGTTCCTGACGTTGTAGACCGGAATCACAGTCGAGTCGTTCCGGACACTCCTATGGGAAATATGGTCAACACTGACCCATTTCTGAAGCCGCATATCACCAATGTACTTCTCGTTCTCAAGGAGATACTTAAGGGCGGTCTTGTTCCACGTCTGCTTACCCCTTGCGGAAGGAGCCTGTATAAAGGTCAGCTCATCCAGAATGTCCGTCATGGGGATGCCGTACTGGTACATTTTGAAAATCATCCGCACAATGGCAGCTTCGTCCGGTTCAATGACAATTTCACCGTCCTTGGTCTTCCGATAGCCATAGGTCTTGGTCCAGCGCGACTCACCACTTTCAAACCGCTTGCGAATGCCCCATTTCAGGTTTTCGGAGATGGAACGGCTTTCCTCCTGTGCAAAAGCCGCCATGACCGTCAGAATCAGTTCGGACACCGACGTTGCCGTATCCAGTCCTTCCTTTTCAAAGTAAAGCTGGACACCGATGCTCTGAAGATGGCGCACATAGGACAGACATTCGACCGTGTTGCGGGCAAATCGAGAGATACTTTTTGCCATGATATAATCGACCTTGCCTGCCTCGCAATCCTCCATCATCCGCAAGAACTCTTTACGCTTTTTCACGCTGGTTCCGCTGATGCCCTCATCGGCGTAGACATCCACCAACATCCAGCCAGGGTGCTGGGCAATCTTAGCGCGGAAGGCTTTCATCTGCTCCTCCAAGCTGTGGAGCTGAATCTCCTGGTCCGTGCTGACACGGGCATAGACTGCAACGCGGACTGTTTTCAAGGTGCTAAGTGCCTGAAAGCCAAGCTTCTGTACCCCAGTGTCTACCTTTTCTACTGTAATTTCCATGTACTTTTCTCCTTATTGCCATTTGGGGTCGTTCAGGACCTTCTGCTGTTCATCATTGTATTTTTTTCGTCCGGAGTGGAGCAAGCCCATCTGAATCATGGTCTGCACATGCTCGAACTGTTCTCTGCTGACAATGCCTTCATGATGGTCCTCCAGATGAACTTGGGCGCGTTCTCCCCTGTTCCGCTTGCTGTATCGGTGGCCGTTCTTGCCGTAGGCCGTGTAGTAGCAATCCGTCCAGTAATCCCCCATGTATGCGACATTTTTCAGCATATTGGGTAGCCGATTTCGATTCTGAGACCATGACACACCGGTATTTTCCTCATCCTCCATCTTATCCAAGCAAGCTCGGATATCTGCGTAGCAGACTCCTTTTGCCGCTTGGTCAAAGGCATAGCGGACACGGCGGGCCTCGGATTCTTCAATTCTCCATTCACCCTGCTTGTTGACCCTGCGAAAGCCGTAGGTCACACGGCCGGTCGGAATGCCCTGGTCATGGAGATAGGCGATGCCTGCTCGAACATTCTCACCGATGCTCTTGGACTCCTCCTCGGCAATGATGGCAAGGATGTGGAAGAACAGCTCGCTCTGACCATCCATCGTGTTAATGCCCTCTTTTTCAAAAATGACCGGGATGCCCAGCTCTTTCAGCTGACGCACCACGGTCACACAGTCAAGCATATTTCGGGAGAAACGGGAGATGGACTTGGTGTAGATGACATCGATCTTGCCATCCACACAGTCCTGAATCATCTGTCGGAATTCCGGCCGACGCTGCGTACTGCGTCCGCTGCCCTCATCCGCATAAACCTTTACGAGTTCTTCATCGGGGTTATTGGAGAGCAGCTCCGTGAAGTAGCTTTTCTGAATCTCATAGGAGCCTTCCTGACACTCCATACCGGTGCTGACTCGGCAATAAGCCGCCGCCCTTTTGCGTTTCACTACGATTTCCATTGCGTCATCCTCCTTTGGGGTAGTCGTATAATGCCGCATGTACGGCTGAATAGCAAGTTCTGTCGCCCAGATAAATCGGCATATTACCGACAAACTATCTGCCTGACAGAACGGCTGAAATGCAGCAGATGCGACAAATGTAAAGGGCTTCCCGGTCAAATTGGGAAGCCCAGAGTGCGACGTTTGAATCAGCCCGGTCTATGTGCCAGAGAGTGCTTTTGTGTCATCGCAACGAGGTGATATTAGACCTTCTTGACGTAATCGAGGCTGATCCAGCCGTTACGCTTGCTGGCATAGGATTTCAGCAAGCCCCACTTGGATGCGCCCTTGCCTGTTGCCTCCGCAACAATGGTGAACACACCCTTGCCAGTAAAACCACGGGAACCGTAGTTCGTGCCGGGGCCTTTGCGGATACGTAGGCAGTTAGTGGACACCCGAACCGTGTAAGGCTGGAAGGTAGTGCCGGTGGGATAGACAACCCTGCCATCCTCAGCGAACACAAAATAACCGGGATTCTTATCCGCACATGCCTTTGCGTTACCAAGGTCACGGAACGCACCCTTCTGGGATGCGGCATCCGACCAGTTCTTGCGCACACGGTACAAGGCCGTAGTGGGCGTAGTGGCTACCGCCGCATCGTACTGGGTCAGGTTCCACTGCTCAATGACCCGGCAAAGGTTCTGTACATAGTCAAGGCTCGTCGCATAACCGCCGTCCTTGATGATCTGCACGGCTTTCTTGTAGTCAGTGCAGCCTGCCAGTCCTTCGTACCGCTTTTGGCTGCCGTTCATAGCCCCCAGCAGGTAAGCGGAATGGTCG
>OBLG01002482.1_pt1 | contig 11349 bp, 3 predicted proteins | sample 1517451 | NCBI WGS metagenome assembly OBLG01 (sample SAMN04571694, study PRJEB22368) | human gut metagenome | biome: human gut; material: stool | host: Homo sapiens | place: Luxembourg | collected 2012-06-29
GGTCGAGCTGCGACAGGCGCCCGCCGGAATAGGTGTAGCCGATCGCCGCCACGCCGGACTGGTAGGTGCTCTTGGCGCGGCCGCTGCTGAGGTAGTATTCATAGGTCGTCTGCCGCCCGGCCGCGTTCGTCGACGTCGCGAGCAGCTCCGTCTGGCCGTTATAGGTATAGGACGTCGTGCTGCCGTTGGCGTCCGTGACGGAGGCCGTGTGGTTGCGGTCGGCCGTCGGGGTCGCGCTGCTTTGCAGGGCAAGGGAGGCATTTTCATTGGAATCCTTGCCGACCAGCCGCGCGCCGGTCGTGTTGCCGGATTTGTTATAGGACGTCGTGGCCGTCAGCGAGCCGACGGTGGTCTTGGTCACGTCGTGGGCATTGTTGTACTCGTAGCTGTACTTCGTGCCGTTGGCGGCAGTGTATTGCAGCAGATCGACGCCGTTGGAATCATACTGCGCGTTCTCCGTGCCCGTGCCGGTCTGCGTCGCGGCGGTCACGTTGCCCTTCTCGTCATAGCGATAGGTCTGCACCGGCTCCTGCCGCAGGGCGATGTTATCGAACCAGACCGTGCCGGAGTTGAAATCATACGCGCAATAGACGTTGATGTGCGAGACGGTCTTGCCGCTCTGCTTCGGGACGATCGTGCCCACCGCGCACTGCCAATCCGTGGTCGACCACTCGAACGGGACGCTCTGCCACTCCGACGTGTTGTCGGAATAGGTGATCTCCGCGATCAGGCCGAAATAGCGCACCTCCTTCTTATCCTCGTCATCCTTGCCGCACTCGCCGCATTCGCGCGCCGGGTTCGGCGCGGCGTACTGCGCCAGCGCCCAGCCCGAGAGCAGGAAGGTCGTGTCTGAGGAGCAGTTCAGCGTGACGCGCTGGCTGACGCGGGCGCGGCCGTCCTGCTTGCCCGTGATGCGCGCGGCGTGCGTGCCGAAGCGCTGTTCGGCCGGCTGCGCGCAGGCGGCGTTGTTGGTCTGCCAATTGCTCGTGTCCCAAGCGGACGTGTCGAACTCGAAGCTGCCGTTCTGGATCAGGTTATACGTCGAGGCGGCGTCCGCCTGCTCGAGCTGCACGTCGTCGAGGTAGGCCGTGCCGGTGCAGCCGCTGAGACGGAAGAGGAAGCGATAGGTTCCGTCAGCGGCAGGGGTATAGGTGGCGCTGACGCGCTGCCAGCCGCTCTCAATGTCTGCGCTCGGCTTTGTGTCCGTCAGGAGGAAGGTTTGCAGGGTGCTGCTGCCGTTCTGCACGAGCAGCTCGAGCTTCGCGCCGTCTTTCCAGTTTAGGCCGGAGCTGACGGAGAAATAGGCCGAGAGCGTGTAGGTCTTGCCGGCCTTGAGCGACTCAGAGCGGTAGATTCCGGCGTAATTGGAGGATGTGGCGCTGGAGGAGAGATAGAGGTTCAGGCCGCCGGTTCCGTGGCGGCGGTTCGCATCTCCGGCCTCGGTTCTGGCCGCTGCGCTGCAATTGGCCGTGGAGGCAGACGTCCACCTGTCCGTGGATTTTTCAATGCCGCCGTCCTCGAGCAGGTTGACCGCCGTCATGCCCGACGAGCCGACGGTCAGAGTCCGGTTGTTCTTCCGGCTCGTGCCGCTGTTTTGAACATAGGAGGCGGCGGAGCTGCCCAAGATCTCGGTACTGTCGCTGTTGGTCGTGTAGGTGCAGACGGTGCGACCCCAGTTGTCAAAGACGACCTCCGCGCGCAGGTCGTCGGCGGTGTTCTTCTTGTGATCCGCGCCCCAGTCGCGGTAGCTCGAGCGGTTGCGGCCGTTCCAGCAGCTCACGATGTTGCCGATCACATGGCCGCTGCTGCCGCGGTAATATTCGTAAAACTGGTTGACCTTGTTGTTTTGATACGTATAGCAGATGCCGTAGGCCGCTTCGCAGTCATACGCCTCGGTCAGGCCGCTTGCGTCATAGGCATATTCGGCCTTGACGCCGTCCGGGTATGTCAGCCCAGTGAGCAGGTCGGCCTTGGGGCTTGCCGCCGTGGCATAAGGGTCGGCGGCGTAGGTCAGCGTTGTGGCGTGCCCGGCCTCGTCATAGATCGCCGTGAGCTTGTCGCCGGTGTAGACCAGCGTCGCCACGGTCTCCGCGCTGCCGTCGAAGTTCAGCCGCACGACCGACGTCAGCCGGTTATACACCGTGTTGCTCGGCTGCCACGTCTTGGACGTCGCGCCGTCGAAGGCCACGCCGTTATAGCAATAATACAGGCCGTTTTCGTAGGCGTCCTTGGTATAGGTCAGGATGCCGTCGCGGAAGAACGTCTCGTTTCCGTAATCATCCGTGAGCCTGAAATTCGTGTGGCCGGTCTCGCCTACAAGCTCGATCGTCAGGCCGAGGCCGTCCTCGTCCTTGAACACGTCGGTCTTGTCCTCATAAAAATAGTGCCGCGTGCCGTCGCCGTCGGTATAGACCCAGTAAAGCGTCCGGTTGTCGTCGTCCGCAAGGCGCACGGACTGCACGCATTGCTGCGCCGAGAGCTTCCAGCCGCTGCCGAGCTTCATGTTCCGGTAATCGCGGGTGAAGCTGTCGTCGCTGCCGAAATAGCCGCCCTGCTGCGCCGAGTTATAGACCAGCGACAGCGAGAAGGGCATGACGTCGCTCGCCGAGCTGACGACCGGCGTCACGAACGCGAGCTGCTGCATGTGGTCGGAGAGATAGCCCGTGCCCGCGCGCCCGGCGCTCTGGGTCTGGTAGGTATAATAATTTTCGATGCCGTAGTCGTTGCGGTAGGTCACGGTGAAATAGACCTCGCTGCCGATGGCAAACTGCGCCGCGATCCGCTTCGTCGCCGTGCAGTCCGACTTCAGCAGGAGCGTGCGGCTCTTCGCGGCGTCCGCGTACCAATCGCGCACCGCCCGCGTCAGGTCGAAGCTCGCAAGCTTCCAGAGCGAGCCGGGCGTGAGCTTGACGAAGTCCTCCACGCGCTCGTCATAATTCGCCGCGCCGTTGGGATGCACCTTGTTCCACGTCAGCCCCGACAGCCACGCGTCATCGGTCTGAGCTGTGGAGTTATCGAGCGTGAGGCGGTGCGCCTCGACCATCATATACGACACGCTCGAATCGTTGCTGAATTTCTGGTGGCGGACGTTGAGCTGCGCATTCGTCACGACGCTGCCCGTCGGGAGCGACGGCAGACCGTTCACATGCGCGAGGATCTGGTATTCCCCGCCGCCGTTCAGGGAGGTATAGCCGATGTAAGGGTTGCTCGCATAGGACGTATTCGGCGTTCCGGAGAAGATGCCGCCCCACGAGATCGGCCTGGAGCCTTGCTTCTTGACGATCGTCGGGTCGATGGCCACGGGGAACTGCGCGGCGTTCATCCACGCCGCGTCCGCCTCCACCCGGAGCAGGTAGCGGCCGTCCTCGAGCGGCTCGAGGGTATAGGCCGCCGCGTCGGAATAAGCGCCCGCCGCATCGAGCAGGTAGGGCGCGGGGATCTCGTAGATTGCCTCCTGCGCCGCGCTCACCAGAAGGATCGAGCCGTCCTCCTGCATGACCGGCGTCAGGCCGTCCAGCCGCATCGCAAAGGCGAAATGATAGCGCTCGAGCGGCCGGTTGACGAGGATGCTCTCCTTCACGTTGTAGCCAAAGGCCTCATATTGCAGGTCGACTCCGTCATAGACGTTTGCATAGAGCACGGTGGAGGAGAGCGTTTCCGGGATAAAGGGGTCGGATTTTTCATCGGTCAGCGCCATGGGTGCGGCCGCGTCCGCAAGCTGCGCCGCCACGTCGGCGTGGAACGGTTCGGCCTCGTCGGCGGAATTTTCCGCCCCGGAAGCCGAAACAGACGCAGAAACCGCAGCGCCCGCATTCTCGGTCGCCGTTGCTTCTGCGTCTTCTTGTTTGTCCGCCCCCGCCGGAGCTGCCGCCTCCGCACGCTCCGACCCGGCCGCAATCGCCGGTTCTTCCGGCTGACCATACAGGGACATCTGAACCCCGTAGCCGCCAAAGCTTGTTGCGAACAGGCTGCCGTCTGCCAGGCTTGCCGCAAAGCTCAGCCGATCCTCGCCGTTCTGCGCGGAATAGGTCTGCGCGTCGTTCGCCGCCTCGGGGCGCAGCGTGTTGTCGATGTCCTGCCACGCGCCGTCCCCGTCCTGATAGTGAACGGGCGTGTCATATTGCACCGCGACGTAGCTGCCGTCGCTCATGCGGAACTGCTTGACCGTCTCCTCGCGGAGCGATGCCTCCTCAAAGAGCACCTCCGCCGGGGCGTCGGCAAGCGCGTCCGCAGCCTGCGCCTGTAAAGCGTCTTTCCCGGCCACCGCACCGATGTCCCCGGAACCGGTCGAAGCCGTGCCTACGTCCTCGGAACCGGTCGCTGCCGCGCCGACCGCCGAAGCGCCCGCTCCCCCGTCCTCCGTGGCAAATACCGCCGCCGGGAGAATCTGGGTTAGCATAGCCAATACCAGCAGGAGGGAGAGCAGCTTCTGTAATTTGCTTTTCATCTTTTTCTCCTCTCATGATTCATTTTGATTGGAAATTCAATCTTTTCTGTGAAATTCTGTTCGTACTATAGATGTTTCCGCTGATGTACCGCCTTTTTTCGCAGCCTGAATATCCCACCTCGCTCCCTATCATATAAATCCGGCACCTGTCTCGTTCCATGTAGATGCCCGTTCAATGATAATATATAGTATTATTTAATCAATGTCAATAATGGTTTTTATATGATAAGTATTGATTTTTAATATAGACTTTGATATTATATACTTGTAAGCAGAAAGAGAAATGTGTTTTGTAATCTTTATAGTCCTATGCTGCTTTGTGGTTGACTTGGAAACAGGCTCACGCCCACGCGGCCGAAAACCATAGACCTTGACGATGGCAGCAATAAGAATAACCATAAAAGAAGATCAAAATTGAAAAAAGGGTATTGACATTCTCGGCAAGGTGTGCTATAATAAGTCAGCGTTATCATTTTGCCCGATAAATGATGGACGCTGTGTACAATTTCCTATCGCTGACAGGGTGGATGGCAAGTGTGCACTGAAAAGTAAGCATCGGGAATTAAACGCATTGGTCATCAGCCGGGAAGTTGGGTAGCCGTAATGAATCAAGGAACAAATGCACAAATGAACTGGTCGCTTCAACCGGAGGATCGTTACTCTTATTTTTACAATGCGGCCCAGTCTGTGTATTTTGTACCAAGAGATGATTCATCTGGATTAAAGCCACTTAGTGAGTGTGCTAGTTTTCAGACCGACGAGACTTGGCTAGAGATAAGATAAGAGTTTTGATTTTTCGTTTTGATCCGCAAGTTTAGGCGACGAACTAAATGCCGATACAGTATGGTTATGACAATTGATTGTCTATCCATGCTGTATCGGTTTTTTTCGTAAATTTGATATTTTTCCATGTTTATGTAATGTGCGTTGCCATTGGAGACGCCGTTTCACATTGCAACACATTGTAAACAGTACATAAACGCCAACGGTTGTTACTATAAAAAGTAGAAGTATTTTGGCAACAGATTCAAAAGGGGGAGTTGTATGATAGTCTTGCTTGGAATCACCTGCGCTGTGATTCTTCCATATTTTTTCTGGTTGTGCATTAAGTTGACGCAACCATTGACGAATCGTGATTCACTTTTTTACAAAAAGTGGGGAAATTTTAAGAGGTGGTTGAGCAGCAAGGCAACCTTGTATTGTATGGCTGTGGTATTTGCAGTCCTCACATATCTTAGTTTCACCTTCAGCGGAGATGATAAAATCAATCTCTCATTCATATTGATTATCGTCCAGATTGTTCTCACCGCATTTTTCCTTTTCCGTGCATTTTACGCAAAAAACTATCGGATTCTTCCCAACATTGCCCTGACCGCAGGATGGATCATGGCCATGGTTGCATCGTATCTTATTTTTTCCCTGAAAGTAATGCTATTCTTGCAAAGTTCAGGCAAAATAGTCTGTTACCTTCTCTTGAATGGCTAAATCAACACCATCTGCTGGAAATCTTTAGTGGAGGCGCTCTGGGAACTTCTGTGTTGGCCGTTATTTCCGGAGCAACAAAAGGGATGTGGGATCAGCCTAATAGCCAGTTAATTCAGAGATTTAAGAAATACAGGCACCAATATTTAATTGGACGTTCGTGTATTTTGGGCATCAATACGCTTATCTGGCGCATAACGCTTCTATCCTTTGCAATAGGTTCCCTTTTCATTGCCGTTTTTGGAATCGAGGGGCGTCAGTTTCAACGTGGCTTGGTTTGGATGTTTTTCTTTACTGTAGACCTTGGCTTTCTCGGAATTGCGCCTCAGTTTTTTGTATCAGATTCCGGATTGATTCGTATCCAAACACACTACATACACCACTATACTAAAAAGTTGTATAAGAACCTTTATTTATGCCAAAACGCACAAGCAAAGGAAGTAGGTGAACTTTCGCAAATAATTGCTGACCTCTATAGCAGTTGCTTGCGAAATGATATTCCTTCCCTTAAAGAGTTGCTGGATTCTCTTGAAACCACTTCTTTCTGTCTCGATCGACTAACTTTTCAGATTATCTTAAGATTCCGCGAAAATATGCACCTTTATATCATGTCTGCCGATCAAAAAGAACTTAGCGAAGCAGAGAAACATCATATTGTGCTTGCTTTCTCTAGCCAAATCGCTTCGTTCTTGGAGGAGAAATATGCCCAGGAGCCTACCAGTAATATAGATATTAACGATCTCACTATTGTTGAAACACTGCGGCTGGGAATAAAGTGCTTGTTCGATGATCAGAGCACAGAATGGAGCTGGTTGCTTTGTGGATCAGGCATCACATACGAAGAACTGAGAAATCTCGTTTTTCTCGATCTTCTGCACTTTGTTTGGCAGCAGTATAATGATGATGCGTCGGAGAAATGTGGCCTATACTCTGTATGTTACGATACACAAAGTCCAATTGAAAAGGCAGAATTGCTTCTCGAAATTCCGTATATTGTAGAGAAAAAAGTCAAGGAGCGTTTTGGAAACCAATTATCTTGTTTTGAAGAAACAACAACAGAACGTATGCCTTTTTGCACCCGAGTGGAAGTATATTATTGGAATTTATTCCAAGCGAAAATACAGATAATCGGAAATTCGAATAGAATTATTCAGGAAATAGCAAATACTGTATCCGCCTTTAGGCTCAATGCTTACGCCGAAGATGACAAGTTCATGCATCATATGCTGCCGATTCAAAATTGCTTCTATCGTCAAACGCCAGATGTGGGAACATACAGCATCCTTATTGACTCGCCAATTTCTAATGTACCGGTGAACTATGCCGAAATAATTCCCGGCTGGAATACGATAATCAAGACTGATCTTCCAAGGTGCTACAGCAAACTAAGTCCAAACCCTTCTCGTCGGAAAAATTTCTGTCTCAACATAGATGAGGTTTACGAATGCCTGACCCGGATTATCTTTTTGTAGAATAGAGGAAAATGAAAAATGGAAATCTGCACATTGCTTTTATGCCGTGTAAATCCGCATTATATTCGCGATGCAAATCCGCCCGAGACATATGCCGATGCTTATAAAAAAATCCATTACGGGTCCAATGAACCCGGACAAACCTATGTCGCTTTTGGAAGTTTTGACGCAGTCCGTATATACTGGCCGGAGCGAGACTCTTCCGGTTTGTGGCTTGAAGATATCGGTAGGGATCGGGATAGGCTTGGGAACACGGACTCCCGAATGATAAGCTACCACCCAATACATCTGATATCCGATTCCAACTCCGAGTTAGACCAACAAATCCAAAACAAATTCCCTTATTGTGTTATCACGTTGTGCTATGGAGTAGAAGCCAAAAAATGCACTCCCGCACAGACGATAAAAAACGCATTTCAGGCTTCTCTCGATGAACCTCTGATTTCTGAAGAAATAGAAATGCATGTGTATCATGCAATTAACATCTGTGATGCCGTCGTTTTATGGTTTACATCAGACATAAATCGTGCATTGGAATTTGCCGCAAAGATTTCGCGAGGCGGTCATGCAAGAAAAACCTATACCTTCGTTGCAATGAAATACAAACCCACCGATGATGGCCCTAATAAAGTCTTTAACACTAAAGCCTTTAACACTGATGATGGTCCTAATAAAGTCTTTAATAAAGACGGCACAGATAGCTACAAGATCCGCATTTTCGGATCAATACGTAATCATTCCATAGCACAGAGGCTATTTTTAGGAAAAGATGCTAAGATTGACGAAATATTAAAGGATGGAGGAGAGGCTGGGAAAAGAGGCGAAGATAAGGAAGCGGAAAAAGATGGAAAAGCAGAAAAACCAGTATATAAGCAGTATATCCTTGGTCAGGATGATTTCTCGATTCTATATCCTTCCATCTCCGGGAAATGCCTTGAGCATTTAATCAATGAGTTTTATCAGAAATGGAATACGGAAATTGCGCTGGCATGCTGGGATGTTCACACAGAGTTTCTTTTAGAGTCAGATTATGATACGAAGGATGACAAACACACTCTCCCCCACCCTATATCCCAGCTAATGGACGAATACAAGAAGAATGTTTACCCTCATATTCAAAGTTACCCTTGGGCTACGGCATTCTCCGAATTATTGTCTATAAATGAAAACATTGACCGCCATCCGGTTCTCCGTGCTCCGTCTATTTTATTGACGGACTTTTTAAAGGTGTCTTGCTCTGTATTTGCTGACGGAAACAATAAAAGCTGTATAGAAAACAGCATTGAAAGTATTCAAAAGCTTATCCGTCATTGGGATGCACTAACAAGTCAGATTATTAAGGACGATGACTTAATATTTCACGGGGCAGGTAATAATGCCGTCTTGTTTAACGCAGTGCCATTTACAATTCTTGCATTTTATCATGTTTTTCTGTCAAATTTCCGAAAAGAACTTGTGAAATTAGACTTGGAATATGGGATTGAACCTGAAAATTCCGAGTATGCATTTCTCCTTATCCCGGAACAAAATCAACGCACCAGAATTAGTGAAGTGTTTCATTGGAATCGGGAATACGCTCTCAAATCGAATTACTGCGCCAACAATGCGAATCTTAATACATTACGTAATATAGAAAAGCATCTACAACCCAAGAAACAGATTTATATTATTGAATTTCCATCGGAATCCATCTACAGACCGCAGGACTTTATTCTTCCGTTACTTCATGAGTGCTTTCACCATTTTGGCAATGCGCTCAGACGCCGTGACATACGAGCAAAAGCGTTCACCGAAATTATTGTTCTGCAAATTATGATGTATTTGGAACTAGATGCACCTGATTATAGTGTATTTCAAGAAATCCTATTTGAAGAGCTGCGCATTGAGAAGCAAGGAGAACTGTATCTCCGAGTATTTCAGCAAGAAATGCTCAAAAACATTGCCAAATTATTTGAATCACGGTTAGAAGATCTAATTACCAAGCATCAAGCATTTGACCTGTGTTATTTAAAAGCGTCAAGAACCCAGTCTATTTGGACAGGTCTGTCGTTTGAGCAGGAATTTTCACTTATGGGCAGTACGTCTGCGAACTGTTTTCCGCGAAATGCATGGACGAGTATTTTAAACTATTGGGGATATTATTTCTCGGAGTGCTATGCCGATTTACTTGTTCTTTTAACCATGAAGATTTCTCCAAATACATATCTTAAGTTATTTGATACAGAGCGGGGGCTTATTAGCGCCGGGGATCCAGAAATTCAAAAAAGGGAAGCAGAAAGAATCGGCCTTGTGTTAGCAGCAAACGCCTACTTTAATTCTTGTGTGCAACCCAGTGGGAGCAATTTGGATAACGAAGTTATTTTTGCCAAATTTGCAATTGACGACTCCAATATCTCGAGCAGAATGAAGCCATTTACAAAGGCACTTGTAAATTTTGCCTATGTAAATGCGCGTAACGATACATCGTTTTTTGATGCCGAGTGGAGTAATTGCGTCGCTGCATTAGACGTGAAGGTAGATTCTCCCGGCCAGCTAAAGTGTGTGTTTGATTATTTATGTTCGGTTTGTGTACAGAGGAGCCTAATTGATAAGATTGCCAGGAATCGGCTTGATGATTTTGAAAATTACTTTGTACATGAAAATATGTTTACACCGGATTTTTATGAAAAGATTAGCAATTGTGAAGTACAGTGAGTTTTCAGTTAACGCAGCCCTACATTGACAATTATGAGTTTCCACTGCGCGTCTTTTCTCCACGCCTTCACAAAAGCACAACACATTATAACGGAAATAGGTGAAAAATAGACTGAAGCGGTATACCACGCACTTGTGGTATACCGCTCAATAACTTAGTATGCAATCACACCATACCCAAGAATCTCATAATGACCCACGGGATATTGATTCTGTCGGCAGCTATCGCCGGAATTGCCCTCGATGGTGTAGACAATGCCGTTCTCAACTCTCTGGACGATACCCACATGGTCGGCCAGGCCATCCTGTGGGCCAGAACCTCCCTTGTTATCCCAATCGAAGAAGATAATCATGCCCGGATTTGGTTCTGCCGAACCGTCAAGCCACCGATTTTGTCCCTGAAACCAATTAACCCCGGTGACGCAGCCTGAGAATTTTGGGATAATTCCTGCATCAATATAGCCACACTGGTCGGCACACCACGAAACAAAGCACGCGCACCAAGACACTCGACTTTCAAAGCCGTACCAACTCCAATAAGGCTCGCCGCCTACATTGCCAAGCTGGCTCGCCGCAACTTCTACAATCGTCTGATCCCCTATACGATTAAGCGCTCGTCCGTAGGGATAATACCGCATAACATGATACACATATTGAGGGTCGCCGTACACGCTGGTGCCAAGCTGCGCCTTCATATTCTCCGAAAACTCCAATGCATTGGTAACGTCATAACCACCGTAACGACGGATCGCCCAATAGATATAACCCGGGCCATAATTGTAGCCTTGCAGTGCCAGCCTGATATGTTCCATATCAATGGGCGATTCTACACCCGCAAGATTCATGCTGTCTGCAAGGGTATGAATGCCCCAGTTAATAGAGAGAATCGGATCCTGAATATATCCTCCGGTGGTATTATAACCACACTCAGAGCACTGCATGGGGTCTGTGCCCTTGCCGCCGGACTCCTGCATCATCACCGCTTTGATAAGCTCCACATACTCTCCAATTCCGTGCTCCTCGGCGTACTGCCGGATATAGGGCGTATAGGCTTCCACCTCTGCACTCACCGCTTGGTAGTCGCCGCCGGAATTGCCACCGAAAAGGGCCAGAGCGCAACCCAGCAGGACCACAACAAGAATCATCATCACAGCGACCCAACCGCCTGCGGCAATAGCAGCGACCAATGCTTTTGTTGCCGCTATGATTGCTTTGACCGCCGCAATCGTTGCTTTTACGGCAGCTTTTACACCG
>OBLG01002490.1_pt1 | contig 11315 bp, 9 predicted proteins | sample 1517451 | NCBI WGS metagenome assembly OBLG01 (sample SAMN04571694, study PRJEB22368) | human gut metagenome | biome: human gut; material: stool | host: Homo sapiens | place: Luxembourg | collected 2012-06-29
CGCTTTGCGTGCATAGCGCATGAAAACGGCGCGCTGCTCATGGCGGACATTGCGCACATAGCCGGCCTTGTGGCGGCGGGGGAGCATCCTTCGCCCTTTGGCCATGCCGACATAATTACCACCACCACGCATAAAACGCTGCGCGGTATACGCTCCGCATTGATATTCTGCAAGCCGGAATATGCAAAGAAGGTGGACAGCGCGCTGTTCCCGGGCATGGCGGGCGGCCCGCACATGCATACCATTGCGGCAAAGGCCGTGACGGCGGAGGAGGCGCTTACGCCTGAATTCCGTGCATACATACGCCGCGTGGTGGAAAACAGCCGCGCTATGGCGGCGGAGTTTACGCGCATGGGTTACGAGGTTGTGACTGGCGGCACGGATAACCACATGTTCCTTTTGGACTTCACCCGCACCCATCCCACCATAACCGGACAAATGGTTCAGCAGGCGCTGGACAGCCGCGCCATAACGCTGAACAAAAACAGCGTCCCCGGAGAAAAACGCAGCCCCATGCAGACCTCTGGCGTGCGCATAGGCACCGCCGCGATGACCACGAAGGGCTTCGGCAGGGACGACCTCATAGCCGTGGCGCACAGGATAGACGAAATAATTACTTCCCTTACGCGCGAATAAAAGCCGCACATAGACTAAGATAATAAAACCCGCCCCGTAGTGTTTCACGTGAAACATGGCGGGGTGGGGCTTTATATATGGATGAAAATGATGCAGGAGGGATTCTACGGAAAAATTGGATATGATATTATATGACTTATGCTGAAAAACGAGTTGACTTTCCCCGTATGATGTGTTATATGTTTCATATATGTTATATATACTTATATAGAGCAAGGAAGAGTGTTTAGATGCGAGTATTGAATCAGCTGGACTATGAAAACATTTTATATCCAACGTCATTAGTTAAAGGAGAACAGCCGGCCGAGCCGTATCCTTCGGTGGCTAAGGCAGGATGTGGGCTGATATGCGCGTGCATGTTGGTCGGCATTCTGACGGATAAACAGCTTGAGCCACAGGAAGCAGTACGCATTTCCGTAAGGGCGGGAGCAAACCATTTTGGCACGGATATGCCCATATTTGCTAAAGAAATTGCAGAACGGTACGGCCTGGAGCTCTCAAGCGGATCGTCAAAGGAAGAACTGATGAACGGTCTGCATGCCGGGGCGGTTGCCATTATTCATGCCGGTAAACCAAAAGGATTGTTTTCGGATGGTGGTCATTTTGTATTAGCTGCTAAGGCGGAGGGAGAAAATATATATATTATTGACCCATCTTTTAAGCAGGAAAAGTATGATAAAGACTATAGGCAAGGACTTTTTACAATGGAGCCGCCGTATATTGTGGTCTCTGCTGATAATGTGATGGATCAAATAAAATATAGAATGCCGTCATGGTATCTGTTCCGCAAGCACAATAAATAACATATAGTAATATATGTAAATATAGCTTATTAAAAACCTCGCTAAAACAGGAGCGGGGTTTTTATTTCTATGAGCACCAAAAATACCTATTGACAATAATACATAATAGGACATATAATGAGGTCAATTCCTTCTTTAAACAAAAAAACCTGATGGAGGATCAAATGTTATGAGGATTAGCGGACATGAATTTGCAAGGATGTGCGATGCGACATTGACCGGTGCGGTCGCCACACATCAGGAAATGCTGGAAATGATAAAACAGGCAAAGAAGTATCACTTTTATTCTGTTATAGGTCAGCGCTGCTATTTGGATGAAATGGTTGAAAAACTCAAAGGTACCGATGTTCTGGTAGGCGCGGGCTGCAGCAATATAACCGGAGCTGACCCGGCAGAGGTAAAGGCCAACTTTGCCAAGTGGCATCTGGCTCACGGAGCACAGGAAATAGAAAACATAATGAATATAAGCGCGTTTAAGTCCGGACTTGATGACATGGTTGTGCGTGATGTTCGGGCTGTTCGTGACGCTATCGGCCCGAATGTTGTTTATAAATGCATTTTGGAAGTGTGTTATCTGAATGATGATGAAATACGCCATGCGTGCGAGCTGCTTATAGAAGGCGGTGTTGATTATGTGAAAACCTCTACGGGTAAGGCGGGGCCTGCCACGCTGCACCATGTTGAGGTTATGTCAGAGGCATGCAAGGGAAGGGCCAAGATAAAAGCGGCGGGAGGAATAAGAAGCATAGAAACCGTTGAAAGAATGCTTGATCTTGGCGTTGAACGTTTCGGCGTTGGTCTTGAAAGCGCCGTAAAGATAATAGAGGAAGCAAATTCCAAATAAGTGATTACGCGGAGGCAGCCATGGCCAAATATCTTTTGACACATGATTTGGGAACATCTTCCGACAAGGCTACACTGTATGCAGCCAATGGAGAATTGTTAGCCCATAGCGAACAAAGCTATCCTGTGTACTATGCAGAGGGAGGCATCTTTGCGGAGCAAGATGCAGTGGACTGGTGGAATGCCTTTTGCAACAATAACCGAATATTGCTGAAAGATAGGAATCCGGGCGATGTGGCAGCCGTAGCCATATCCGGACAGATGATGGCCTGCTTGCCGGTGAATAAACAGGGCATACCGCTGCGAAGGTGCATGATATGGGCGGACGGAAGAGCCGGCAAAGAGAACGAACGTATTGAGTCTGTTGTAGGCAAGGATAGATTTTATTCCATCACCGGCAATGCGCCAAGCGCCAATTATACTGCACCCAAGGTGCTTTATCTTAAAGAACATGAGCCTGCGGTATTCGAAGCAGCGTATAAATTCATTCAACCTAAAGACTATATAAACCTAAGACTAACAGGCAGCTTCTTTACGGACGCTTCCGATGCGGGGCATACTCATCTCTATAACATTTTCAGCGGTCAATGGTCAGATGAGATTCTGCAGGCTGTAGGACTGGCGCAGAACAAGCTGCCGGAGGTCGTTTGGGCGGGCACGCCGATAGGTAATGTGCTTGATTCTGTCGCTGAGGAGTGTGCCCTTTTGCCCGGAACACTCGTTGTACAGGGTGCAGGGGACGGGCGGGCAGCGATGCTTGGTGCGGGTATACTCGAAAAGGGCGAAGCTTATGTTTGCCTTGGAACATCAAGCTGGCTTTCGGCAGCAACGGATAAAGCAAATATGGATGTTCACAGCGGGCTTTATAAGGGGCTGTCGCTGAGAAAGGGCTACTATATAAATGGCGGAACCATGCAGGCGGGCGGATTGAGCTATGATTGGTATATAAAAAATCTGTGCTGTGACAATCCCTCATATGCTGAAATGGAAAAGCAAATTACATCCGTATCACCGGGTGCGGACGGCATGCTGTATATGCCGTATATACTGGGCGAACGCGCGCCGTATTTTGATACGGGAGCAAAAGGGGCATTCCTCGGGTTAAAAGCAACCCATACGCGTGCACATATGAGCCGAAGCGTTATGGAAGGCGTAGCATTGCATTTGGCTATAATCCTTAACAGGATGGAAAAACTGGATGCTGTTGATTCCGTGCGCATAGTTGGCGGCGGGGCAAAAAGCGCGGCATGGCGCCAGATACTGGCAGATGTATTCCAAAAAAGCATTATAAAAACAAATGTGGATCTGAACGCAGGCAGCTTAGGCACAGCAGTATTGGCCGGCGTTGGGGCGGGTATATTTTCCGACATATCGGTAGTAAAGGAATTTCATAAAACAGAAGCCATAAGTGAGCCGGATTTACGGACGAAAGGCATGTATGAAGAGCTGCGCTGCATATTGGAGGAAGCATACCATGCTTTAAAAAATGTAAACGGTAAGCTATCAAGCCTGAGTGCAATACAAGGAAAGGAATAACGAAAATGGAAAACGAAGGATTGCAGTTCCTGTATTTATCCGAACCGGACATGCTTGAAGCCGGTGTGCTGGATATGAAACAGTGTGTCCGCACGATGGAGGATATGTTCCTCTTAGCCGGTAAAGGCGATTACATCATGGGTGGGCCTAAGGGAAACTCCCATGGAATTATGCTTTGGTATCCGGAAAACCCCGCATTTGAGGGCATGCCCAAAGCCGGCCCCGATCGCCGTTATATGGTAATGCCTGCCTATCTCGGAGGGCGTTTTCACGTTACAGGCCAGAAATGGTATGGGTCAAATGTTGAAAACATAAAAAAGGGCATGCCGCGCTCAATACTTATGTTTTCATTGAATGATGCGGATACCGGCGCGCCAATGGCGATAATGTCCGCCAATCTGCTTTCCGCTGCCAGAACAGGCGCGGTACCGGGCGTTGCGGCAAAATATCTCAAAAGCGCATCAGCCGAAAACATTGCCGTAATAGGGTGCGGGGTTATCAACCATGCCTGCACCATGGCCATTGCTGAAGGCATGGGCAGAATAAATAAGGTTTATTTATATGATATAAATAAAGATAGGGCAATATCATTCCAACAGGATATGGAAAAGGAATTTATTGCGGAATATGAGATCTGTGACTCGCTTGAGGAGGCGCTGCGGTATGCGGACGTTATAAGCGTTGCAACAGCCGGAAAGGTTAAGGTGCATATTACGCCCGAAATGCTTAAGCCCGGTGCATTGCTTACTATAACGGGAACGGCCGAATTGCCTGACGAAATGTATCTTAAAAACAGAGTTGCCGTTGACAACTGGCAGATGCATCTTGATTACCTTGAAGAAGGGAAAATGCATGAGAAAGGGCTTGAATCCATAAAGGATTGGGCATCATCATATGATATGCTGATGCTTTACGATAAGGGAATTTTGAAAGAGGATAATATTGTTAGCCTTGGCGATGTGGTTGCCGGTACGGCGGCGCCAAGGAAGAGCGATGATGACAAACTGTTGCTTGTTGTGGGCGGACTCCCGATAGAGGATGTGGCATGGGGGTATGACCTTTACAATAAGGCCCTTGAGAAGGGGTTGGGACAAAAGCTGAAAATATGGGATAAACCCCATTGGCACTGAAAGGAGGAACTAAAAAATGGATCGTTTAATTCTGGAGGACATGATTTGGCCGGAGGTGGCCGAGGTGCTGCCTGAAATAAAGGTGGCGCTTATACCCGTAGGTTCATGCGAACAGCATGGCCCGAACACTACGTTTGTGACCGATACCGTAAGGGCATACCGCATTGCCAAGCTTCTTGCCGGCCGCTGCGGGCATAAGGTGATATGCTTCCCGCCTATAACGTACGGTATCTCTTCACACCATATGGATTTCCCATGCTCTGCAACGCTGCGCGTAAGCACGCTTACCGCCGTGCTTGTAGATACCGCGCTTTCCGCTGTACACTACGGCATTGATAAGGTGCTGTTCGTGAATGCTCATGGCGGAAATAAGCCCTGCCTCATGTCTGCTGTGCAGATACTTAAGCAAGAGCATGACGTTACCGCATTCTGGACTCCGGTTGGCTCAGAACTGCTTGAAGGCGGCATACAGAAATATTTCCCCGGTATTCAGCCGGGCAACTTCGGGCATGCCTGCGAAATGGAAACCGCGCAATGTATGTATTTGAGGCCGGATATAGTGCGCGAGCACAGAGAAAAAGGCATTAATCAGACCAGCATATTTACTGATCGGACGGCATTTGTACCGGGCGGCGGACAGGGCGTTTGGAACTGGAAGCATGATGTTACGCTTAACGGTGCGCTGGGCGATGCCCGCAAAGCCACCGCTGAAATAGGCGAGGCTATGACAAATGAAGTGCTGGATTATCTGGAGAGACTTGTTGATAAGATAATCGACTATAAACCTACCCCTGAAAAGCTGTTCAAATAAGGAGGAATGACAATGTCTACTAAGCGATTGTTTTCACTTATACTGGCCGTTGCCATGCTGGCGGCTATTGTTGCCGGATGCACCAATCAGAATGGAGCGCCGATAAGCAGCCCACCGGCGGAAGAAACGGCTGAACCCGTACAGTCTGAACAACCCACGCAGAGCGAAGAGCCTCAGCAGGTTTCCGCTACTGGCAAAGGTACGCTGACGTTTGCCCGTACCGAGTCCATTGCCACGCTTAATCCGCATATGTATACGTCAGATATAGAGAGCTGCTGTATTGAATATACCGGCGCGGCCCTGTACGGATATTTCTATAACGATGACAAGTCCGGCGTATCCCTGCGCGCTTGCATAGCCGATGGCGAGCCCATAAAGATGAACGATAACGGCACCGTTTGGCAAATAAAGATATCGCCCGATGCCCGTTGGGCAAACGGAGAAGCCATTACAGCTGACGATTTTATGTATTCTTTCAAAATGCTGCTCGACCCTAAGCTGGTTAACGGCCGCGGCGGCGCATTTGCGGAGGACTATATAAAGATACTCAATGCCAAGGCTTACTATACGCAGACCGAAGTAGAAGGCGCTGTACCTACGTGGGAGGATGTAGGCATCAAAAAGGTGGATGATATGACAATAGAAATAACCACCTCCATTGCGCAGGATGCGACTGAGGTGATGAGCCACCTTGCGTATGCCTGGACGGTTCCCGTATATGAGGAAATGTATGAATCCCTTATGAATTCCGATCGTACGGCAACCACATATGGCACCGATATAGACAAGGTTGTGTGCTCCGGTGCATTTACCTATAACGCATGGGAAAGGGATGCCGAAATAAGCTTTAAGAAGAATCCCGAATATATCAAGCAGGATATGATTCAGATTGAAAAGCTGGTAATGAAGATAATCCCCGACAGAGGGACTCAGCTTCAGATGTTTGAAGCAGGCGAGCTGGACTATGTTGAACTTAATTCTTCCCAGTTTAAGGATTATGAAGAGGATCCCCGCGTGCTTTACTCGCCCAGCATATATGTAAAGTATATGCCGGTAAACGTAAACAACCCCGATAATCCTATTCTTTCCGATGTGAACTTCCGCAAAGCGCTGTTCTTGGCCGTGGATCGTGAGTCCATTGCAAAGCTGCTGAACGCAAAGCCGGCTAATTACCTTATTTCCAGCCGTTTCCTGGCAGATGTTACCACCGGTGAATCTTACCGCAACAGCAAGCAGGGCAGCGCTATCCCCGATGACCATAACGGATATGATCCTGAGCAGGCTGTGGCTTTGTTTGAACAGGCGCTTGCGGCCGCAGGACAGGACAAGGTGACTATTACCCTGACTTACCGAAACGACGACGCGGATATGACTGCCATTGCTGAAACATTGCAGAGCAGCTGGCCCGCTATATTTGGCGCCGACCGCTTTGAACTGGTGCTGAACGGCTTGCCCACAAGCCAGTCCAATGATCAGATACGCGCCGCAAAGACCGATCCCACATCGTTCGATCTTGGTTTTGCCGGGTGGTCTACCAATGAACTGGCTCCCTGGAACGGACTTAAGGTATATGGCAGCGCATGGGCTAACCGCTATGATACCTTTACATCCGAACGTTACGATGAGCTCTGGACGCTGGCCAATAGCAGCGAAGAACGCTTTGACCATGAAAAGAGATTGGGTTACGTTGCGGAAATGGAAAGCATATGGCTTGATAACGTGTCCGGTATTCCTGTAATAGAGCTTATTGATAAGACTCTTAAAGCGGATCGTGTTCAGTTGGCCGCGGATCAGTGGGTTAACCGCGTTGGCTTTGGCTGGATCTATGCTTCTGTAACAGATGCCGAATAAAACCCGGTTTATCCGGTGCGGGGGCTCTCTTGCAGCAAGGAGAGCCCTGCGCAATATTTGTCCAAATCATGAAAGGAGTCCCATGCTATGGCCCGCTATGTGATGCAAAGACTTCTGGCCATGCTGCTTACATTATTCATTATTGTAACCGTGGCCTTTTTAGTCATTCGTCTTATGCCAAGCTCCATTTACGACGATCCCACCATATCAGCCGAAGTGTTGGATATGATCCAGGCAAAATACCATTTGGATAGGCCGCTCATTGAGCAGTACGGAATTTTTATGAAGAATGTTCTTCTCAAGGGCGACTGGGGCATATCTATGAAAATACAGCCCAATATACCCGTATTTCAGGTGCTGGGCGGAAAGGTGCCGCTTACTCTTTTTATCAATTTGGTATCTCTGCTTGCATCAATACCCATAGGGCTGGTGTTTGGCGCGTTCGCGGCAATAAAAAAGAATACAATGACGGATCACGGAATATCTCTTTTTGTTATTCTTTTCATTTCAATACCGTCGTTTATCTATGCTACGCTTCTGCAATATTTTGCCGCATACAAATTCGGCTGGTTCCCTATAACCTATACCGTATCCGATATGGCGTCGGTTAAATATCTTTCGCTTTTTTTGCCAACGCTTTCGCTTGCTCTGGACCCTATGGCAAAGGTTGCGCGTTATATGAGGGCTGAACTGATAGAATCATTGAATTCCGAGTATATACTGCTCGCAAGAACCAAGGGGTTCACGCGGTCAAAGGCTATTTTTCGCCATGCAATACGAAACTCATGCATTCCGGTGCTCAATATAGTAGTGCCTATGTTTGCAAACGTGCTTGGCGGTTCGCTTGTTGTGGAGAGCATATTTGCCATTCCGGGCATGGGAAGCCTGATGATCAAGTCAATAAATGCAAACGATCATTATCTTACCATTGCTATTTTGCTGATTTATTCATTGGTATCACTGATGACGGTGCTTGTAGTTGATTTGTTATACGCCGTAATAGACCCGAGAGTTCGTATGGGAGGAAAGAAACAATGAGGATATTCCAGACTACGGATCCCGAATATCTTTCCCTTCAAAAGGAGGATTTCAAACTCCATACGAGGGAAGAGGAGATACACGACGCCAAATTTGAAACAAAACCGGTAGGCTTCTTTAAGGATGCAATGCTGCGGTTTGGCAAGAATACGGCATCTATAATTGCATTCGCCATAATATGCATAATAGTTATCCTATCGGCGTTTGGGCCTATGATGAACGAATATGGGTATAACGATCAGGATTTAGATAGGGCAAATCTTCCCGCGCGCATTAAGGGATGCGAAGGCATAAATCTGCTGAATGGTTCAACCGTACTTAAAAACCGCCGTAAGGATAATTTGGATAATACGGAAAAATACCCGGAAGGCTGCATATTGGACGTATTTAATGAAACTGTTGTTAATGGCGTTGAAATGTGCGATATACGTATAGATACTTATATTTATTCCGGCTATGGGGACGATTATTTCTGGTTCGGAACGGATTATCTTGGCCGCGATCTTTGGACGCGCGTGCAGAATATCGCTTATAATCGCATTCGCTGCCGTTTTAACCAATGTAGGGTTCGGCGTAATATATGGCTCTATCGCCGGCTATTACGGCGGCATGACGGACATGGTGATGATGCGCTTTGCGGAAATAGTTCAGGCGTTTCCTAACATAGTTGTTATGACGCTGTTCATCATGTATTTTGGCAATGGCCTTTTTGCCATTATAATGGCGCTTGTTGTACGCGACTGGGTTGGCACGGCAACGCTTATCAGGGCGCAGTTTTATCGTTTTAAGGATAGTGAATATGTGCTTGCGGCACGCACTCTTGGCACAAAGGATGCGGTATTGATCTTCCGCCATATTTTGCCGAACGCTATAGGCCCGATAGTGACAAGAACAATGATAGCTATTCCAAGCGCCATATTTGCCGAAAGCTTCTTGGCCTATATAGGGCTTGGCATCCGGGCGCCCGAAGCGTCGCTTGGCGTGCTGCTCAGCCATGCGCAAACCGTTCTGCTCCAGTACCCATACCAAACCGTTTTCCCGGCGGTGCTTATATCGGTGCTGATGATATCGTTCAATTTGTTCGGCAACGGGCTAAGGGATGCATTTGACCCAACGCAGCGCGGCACCTAAGGAGGTATTTATGAGCGAAAACAATCCTATTCTTCAGGTAAAGGACTTAACGGTCAGCTTTAACGCCTTTGCAGGGAAGGTACAGGCGGTAAGGGGCGTAAGCTTTGATTTGAACAAGGGCGAAACGCTTTGCATAGTCGGCGAGTCAGGCTCGGGCAAGTCCGTTACAAACAAAGCCATTATGGGGATACTTTCAAAAAATGCGGTAATAGATCGCGGTGAAATATTGTATGACGGAATGGATCTTACCAAACTTACGGAAGAGCAGTTTTGTCAAATACGCGGCAAGCGCATAGCCATGGTGTTTCAGGATCCGCTTTCTGCGCTTAATCCTATAATGAAGGTTGGCAAGCAAATAACCGAAACATTGTGTGTACATCAAAAGCTGAGCCATGAACAGGCGAAAAAGCGCGCCCTTGAATTGATGGCCGCCGTTGGCATTCCCGAACCCGAAAAGCGTTTTAATCAGTATCCGTTTCAGTTTTCCGGCGGTATGCGCCAGCGTATAGTTATAGTTATTGCGCTTGCGTGCAACCCGGAAATACTTATCTGTGATGAACCGACCACGGCTTTGGATGTTACTATACAGTCCAAAATACTTGATCTTATAAAAGAGATTAAGCAGGAGAGGAACCTTTCCGTTATATTTATCACGCATAATATGGGCGTGGTGGCAAACATGGCGGACAGAATATGCGTTATGTATGCCGGTAAAATAGTTGAGTTTGGCACGTGTGATGATATTTTCTATCATCCTGCACATCCGTATACCTGGGCGCTGCTGTCTGCAATGCCGGACAGCGAAAGCCGAGAAAGACTTTTCTCTATACCGGGCGCCCCGCCAAACATGCTGATGCCGCCCAAGGGCGATGCATTCGCACCGAGAAACCATTATGCGCTGGATATTGATTTTAAGGAAGAACCTCCGTTCTTCAAATTATCGGATACACATTATGCGGCAACATGGCTTTTGCATCCGTATGCACCAAGGGTGGAAATGCCTGAAGAACTAAAAAGGCGCATAGACAGAATGGTAGAGGAGGATATGGAATATGAATGCAAATGAACGTGATATTCTTCTTGACGTAAAAAATCTGCATACTCATTTCATTTCCGGCCACGGGAAAACCAAGGTTACGGTAAAGGCCGTGAACGGCGTTAGCTTTCAGGTGAAAAACGGAGAAACCTTCGGTCTTGTGGGGGAGTCAGGATGCGGAAAAACAACACTTGGGCGTACAATAATCCGCTTATATAATCCTTCGTCGGGCGAGGTTACATTTGGGGGCAGGATAATTTCAGGGAAAAAAGACGCGGAGCTTCAAAAATTCTTAACCAGCAATATAGCCATGGTGTTTCAGGATCCTATAGCCTCGCTGAATCCACGTATGACCGTGCAGGAAATTATTGCCGAGGGACTAAAAATAAAGGGCATAAAGGATGAAGCCACTGTAAGAAATATGGTGGGGGAGGCGCTGTATCGCGTTGGCCTTTTGCCGGAGCATGCTACGCGCTATCCGCATGAATTTTCCGGAGGGC
>OBLG01002492.1_pt1 | contig 11311 bp, 10 predicted proteins | sample 1517451 | NCBI WGS metagenome assembly OBLG01 (sample SAMN04571694, study PRJEB22368) | human gut metagenome | biome: human gut; material: stool | host: Homo sapiens | place: Luxembourg | collected 2012-06-29
AAACTTACGCTGTTCCCAAGGGTCAGTAAATCCTTTGAATCGAATACTAGGAGTTTTATTATTTTCCATATTATTTTCCTCCTAATAACGTTTTAAATTCATCTAAACCAAGCATGTCAAAATCATTTCCTTCCAAATCATTTAACATCGAAATTAAAGATTTTTCTGTTTTTGAAATTTCTTCTTCTAAATCTGAATAAGTAGTTTCATATTTCTTGGATAGCAAATCAATTTTAGATTCAAAATCTTTTAATAATTTAATAGGCAAACTATTAATGCTTTGCATTAGTGGTTCAAGCCATTTTGAATTTAATGAATCATCAATTTGTTCATAAGTTAGATTTTCAATTGTGGATTTTGTATTTAATTCCAATTCGGCTATTTCCGATTTTAATGCTTTATTCAATTCTTTTTTCTTAGTAACTAAAGAGCTATAATTTCTTAATTTTTCTCTTGTTTCTAACTCCACATCAGTATCTTTGATAAATTGTTTAATACATTTATCAACAATTTTATTGCCTTCATCGTCATAAAATTCCATTTCTTTTTCTTCATCTGTAAGGTTTTCAATAATATCGTTAATTTCAGAATCGATTTCGGACACTTGATTTTCTTTATATATTAATTCTCTTTTTTCATTAATCAGATACTTACTTTGGATAAGATCAAAGGGCAATAAATGGCCAATCCAACCTTCTTGAACTTCTACTTCTTTCTCTTTTTTCTTTTTGAGAACCATATTAGGATCAACAACTTTAGCAGCATCTATTCCTTCAGTTTGGATAATTTCAATATCCCCAGAAATCATATTCCATTCATCGTTTAAATATTGATAGGCCTCATATTGATCGATTAAAGGAATATTTTTTAGTCTATTAAAAATTTCATTACTGATTATTTCCTCAGTTTTTACAATGTTCAAGTTATTAGCATCATCAATTAATAAAGTTTTTAAATAAATTTCAAAACCGTTAAAAGCATTTTTGTATTCATTCAGGAAATGTTGAACATCTTGATTATTTTTGATGATATTTTTAACGTTGTCTGATTTTAATGTGCTATATGGCTCATTATTAGATTGGAATAGTTCATCTTTTAATGATGGAAAAGCGTTCCAAAAATCTTCATAGTCTTTAATTTCAGAATTAGGAATTCCACCAAACATTGATGCATAAATATCATAAGATTCTGTTTTTTCTGATGAATCAACATATCTAGGAATATTTAAGTTATAATCATTAGCACGAATTTCATCACGACTAACTACTTTACAATATTTATCAATGTCTTTTCTGTTCTTAATCGCATCTGTAATTTTTCGTATATCACATGCTCTTAGTTTATTGTTTTTTCCTTCTTTAATAAATCCTTTAGAAGCATCAATAATTAACGTATCCGTGTTATTTCTCTTTTGTTTTAAAACCATGATAATAGTTGGAATACCTGTCCCAAAGAATATATTGGCAGGCAATCCAATGATGGTATCAATCTTATTTTTCTCAATTAAATTTTTGCGAATAGTTCCTTCTTCGCCACCACGGAATAAAACACCGTGAGGTAAAACAATTGTCATAATACCATCTGGTTTAATATGGTATAAGTCATGTAATAAGAATGCATAATCTGCCTTCCCTTTTGGCGCCGTACCATAATCAGCATATCTAGGATCATTTCCTTTGTCAGTTGGATCCCATTTTTGAGAATAGGGTGGGTTAGATGTTACAGCATCAACATATAAAGGCTCATATGTACCAATTGGATCAGAATCTTCAAAATCAGGCCAGTCCTCTTCCAACGTGTCCCCGTTACGCACTTTAATATTATCTGGTAAGATTCCACGCATTACCAAATTCATACGCGTTAAGTTATATGTGTTTTTCTTTAATTCTTGCGCATAATATTTAATATTGTCTTTACTATCCATGTGTTTCGAAACACTCTTACCAATATTGATTAATAAAGAGCCTGAACCTGAACATGGATCATAGATTTTAATTTCAGATCTATCTTTTAAATGTTCAGCGATAATTTCTGACATAAGTAAAGAAACTTCATGTGGAGTATAGAATTCTCCAGCTTTTTTCCCTGCATTTGCTGCAAAATTAGATATTAAATATTCATAGATAAATCCTAAAACATCATAATCTTGTTTATCATCCATAGGAATATCTTTGATTAAATACAATAAATCTCGAACAGCTTTGCTTTGTTCTTTAGCAGTAGAACCTAAGTTACTTAGTCCAGTTTCTAATGTTTGGAATATTCCATCAAACACACGTTTATAATTCGTACCAATTAAACGACTGAATGCAGATAGAGCATCACGTACATTTGCAATATCAAAATCATGTCCTTCACTAATCCATGTTGAAAATAAGTTTTCATAAGAAATAAAATATCCTAAACCACTTTGCACAAATTCAACAATTTCTGCATCTTCTTCATTAACTGACTTTATATCTTCTTCAGCAAAGTCATTCTTTAATAAAAAGTCTTCTTCTCTATCTGACAAAAATTTATAAAAGATAAAGCCTAGAATATAATCTTTATATTCACTAGCTTCAATCTTAGATCTCATTTTATTAGCTGATTCCCATATTTTTTTGGCTAATTGTTGTTTATTCATATAGCATATCTCCTTATTTCTTTGAAAGTATTATTATTTGAAATTAATCAATTCAAATTAGTGACTTTCCAAATTGCTCAATTGTATCTTCAGATCCTCTATCTGATACATTTTTTCCCATTGCATTTTCAATTAGATTCAATAATTTTTTTGCTCTGTCAATAAAGTAGTTATCAAAATCATCCTGTTTTAAATATTCAAAATTAATCATATGTGATTCAATTCTATCTTTTAATTCATTTTCCGTTAATCCATCAACTTTATTTAATATAGTTTGCGTATATTTACTTGGAGAATCTCCTCCAATTGATCTATTTGTTGGCGGTAAAATAGGAGTTTTATTTACAATAGAATTATATTTTTGACGCTTAATTCCAACTTTTTGACAATATGCTTCTGGAAAAATATGATGGATATCAGGTGAAAGAATGACACTGTTTACCAAATTCATTTTCGAATTATCCATGAAATCTCTGCAATCTGCTTTGTATAATAGAGCCATAATTCCTTTATAAGCTGCACTTAAACGTGTTTGTAATGTCAACAAACGTGTTGCTGAAAAGAAGGAACTATTAACTGTTCTCATTTGACTAGGACGTTTGTACACTTCATCTATGATATCTTCGATATCATTTGCATACCTAGTTTCATTTGCACCTCCATACATTTCTCCAAGAATACCACACCAATACCATCGCTCTAAAATCTTTTTGGTATTGGGTTCATTACACGTTTTCTTTCCTAAATATGCGCAAGTTGCAGAAAGTGGAATTAATTGGGTTGTATAAGGTAAATCTCTTTGTCTAAATACATATTCATTTTGAAGTAAAAATTCTCTTGCTATTTTATATCCATCAAGCACTGCATCTCTATTTTCTAAATAAGATTCATAAGGTAAATTTAAAACATCTTTTTTCTTACAAGAAATTGTTCCGCTTTTTCCATTAACTTTGTTTTTGTAAGAAGTATATAAAGTAACTGATGTCAAAAAATTGATTTCATCAATTCCATCTAATAAATCAGTTCTTAACGTTTCATTTTCAGCCCTAATTATTTTTTTACATTTTTCCCAATCTTTTCTTAAATCGAACTCATTAGTAGCATAAGTTGCTGTAACCAATTCAAATACGGTTAATGGAACTCCACCTGTATTTACATTCTCAAAAACTTTACATACAGCTTCTCGTGGAGTGGATTTATCCAGTGTAATTACTGGCAATTTATACTGTAGAATGGTTTCAACAACTTCTTTTTGAAATCTATTTAACAAATCATTAGCATCCTTATCATTTTGATGGTACATCATGTATCCAAAATTCCATTGCATTAATTGTGTATTATCATAGATGATATTTATTGGAAACATCTTTAATTGATATTCTAATTCTCTTGTTGATAAGTCCATAATAATATCACGATCAAAATTAGCCTTAATCTTTCTATCTTCTGGAACGCTCACAACAGCATCTAGTCGATCCTCATTATCATCTAAACATTTATTCATATCCAAATAATAAAACCTTTTTATAGACTTACCTTTATCTGTTTTTGTAGCAACAACCTGATTGCTATATGTTGACTGATAAATTGATGTTAATCTTTGTTGTCCATCTAATACTAAATATTCTGGAGTAGCATTTTTATTTTCAACTCCAGTAATAGTACGATATTTGAATTTAATATCAGGATTTCCATATTGTAATTGCATAATAGCACCCATAGGATATCCTTGAGATAAACTTGCAATAATCCCACGAATTCGATTGTCATCCCAAGTCCAGTCTCTCTGAAATTCAGGCAATTGTATTTTCCCCTCTTGAACATCATATAGCAATTGTCTCAAATCTGTATCATTCGATTTTGGTAAAATTATCATTATTTGTTCCTCACTATCTCTACAATATCATCAAATGTGCAATTTAATGTTTTACACATTTTAATTAAAGAATCCATTGAAACTGTTTGATTCTTTGAAAGTTTTGCTAACGTTCCAGGAGTAAGTCCTGCAATTTTTGCAAATTCAGTTTTCTTCATACCTTTATCAATTAATAATTTAAACAAACGATTATAACTAATTTCCATATGATTAGACCTCTTTCTTTATTTTCAATTATAAAGGAATTATGTATAAATAGAAACATAAATATCACCATTTAGTGATATTTTTTTATTTTTCATTTATTTCATCTTAGTAATTGATGAACTAACTTTCACATGTTCTAATAATGTTAATGGTAAAGAATCGAAGTCCTCCTAACTCTTTTCAATTTTGAAAAGAGAATAGATTTGAAGATACAACGAATTGGTACAGATCTCTGTTTCAGACAGTTGATCTGTTTTTTTTATCCCTTTCAAGGCTAAAAAAAGCCTTTTTTGTGGACTTTCAAGTGAAGGGGAAATTGTTTCTCCTTCACAAAAGGAGGAATAATAAATGTATAACTATGGTTACGAAAAGAAAAAGTATTTAGAAGAAAAAGAAAAAGAAGAAAACTTACTACGATTATTAGGATTTCCTGAATGGAAGATTCAGTACCTTCGAGAACTAGATGATTTTGATTTCAACAAAAATCGCAGTTTTCACCGTAATGAATCGCCAACTGAAGTAAAATTTTTTCTAAATGAACCTTCTGAAGATTGTATAAGTGAATATACATGGGAAGATGTACTAAATGGAGTTAATGATGCCGTTGTTTATAAGCATTTGAAAAAGTGTGATCCTGTCATGCAGAAAATCATTGTAATGTTGAAAAACAAGTATTGTGTACGGGAAATTGCTGAAGATTTACATATGACGACCAACGCAGTTTATAAAAGAATCGAAAAATTCTCAAAAAAATGTAAAAAGAGAGGCTAATAATTGACGATTTCAAGGACTATCTAGTGAAGGGGGATATATATCTTCCTAGTAGCTCTTTGAAAACAGCATAACAACTATTAGATACAACACTTATATATTCGAGCTATTTCACTACTGCGCGATGATGTTTTTAACGAGCGATGATACTTTAGATTGATAAACAATTTTGCTGATTGTGCCATGACAATATATAAGATAATGATACTTCTAGCGACAGGCTCAAGCGTGATATGGGTTGGTGCGATGCCAATGAAAGATAATTAGCAACTATCTTGTCTAATAGGATTCCTTAGTTTTCGGGTAATCAGGTGATAAATAGAAAACACGATAAATATTTGATTTTTAAACATCAACCGGGACTTGTTCCCGGTTTTACATAAGGAGTGAATCGAAATGAAAATCAAAAGAGGAGAAGTTTATTTAGCAGATTTAAGTGATGCATCAGGATCTGAACAAGGAAAAGTTCGTCCTGTTGTGATAATTCAAAACAATCGTGGTAATAAATATAGTCCAACAACTATTGTGGCTTGTTTATCTTCCAAGATTTATATAAAACATCATTTACCAACACATCATCTTTTATCGGAGGGTATTGGATTGAAATATAAATCCATGGTCATGTGTGAACAGATTCGTGTCATTGATAAAAGTAGATTGTTAAAGAAAATAGCTACTATTGGTAGATTAGATATGATAGCGATTGATCGAAAAATAAAAATCAGTTTGGATCTACGTTTACATAACCAAAGAAAGTAGCATTGGTTATGTTCCCTTTCCTTTTGGAAGCAGTCCTTTCCCAGCTGCTTCCTTTTAATTTGTAGGTGAGAATTTCTGTTTTAAAAACTTTATAGTAAGGAGGAACAAAGCGATGAAACAACCTGTTATATGCGAAAAGAAGACGTATACCGTTGCTGAAATCATGGAAATACTTGGTATTGGAAGAACAGCAGCCTATGACTTAACAAGAAAAGGCTTGTTTAAAGTGATTCGTGTTGGTAAATTACTTCGTATTAACAAGGAATCCTTTGATCAATGGTTTGACAGTCAACAATAAAGGAGGAATGAGGGATGGCTGTAATTTTAAAATTGGGAAAAAAATATCAAATTACTTACGAAGTAGTCACACCTACAAAGGAAATAAAGTCAATCAAAGAAATATTCGATAATTATGAAGATGCAGCTAAACGAAAAGAATTATTGGATGGTGAAGTTTGTATGTTTTCACCAGAAAGTTTGTTTGTAGATGTAATGAAAGATTGGCTAAATGATCCATACTTTATTGAACATATTCATAAGCATAGAGAAGCAACTAAAAATTTTGAAACGTATTTACTAATTCATCTTGGAACAACCCATGTTTCAGAAATCAATGTAGATTACGCGCAAAGTTTAATTGAAAAAATAGGTGCAACTCAAAGTGTGAGATTCAAAAAAGGGTTATCCACCAAAACAATACGGTCATGTAAATTACTATTATCGGAAACATGTGATCATGCGATTCAATTAGGTATTATGGATTCCAATCCTTTTATTAGTATTCATATCACAAATCCATCTACACACAAAAAAGAAAAGAAATCAGTGGATTGGACATATGAAACCATGCTTCAGATTTTTGAAGGATGTAAAGAAGAAAAACTATATGTCATCATGCAAATTATATTTGCGACAGGCTTAAATGTTTTTGATGTAGTAGGACTTTCCTGGTCAGATTTTTATAAAGGTAAAGGTGGTGCCTATATTCGTTCAAACAAAAGTCTACGAAGATTGGCAAGATCTTCTGTTGATTTGATTCCAAAACAACAAATCATTCAAGAATATTCAAATGAGCCATCAACTCGAACAGTGAATGTACATTATTATAAAGAGAAACAAGAACTTATTCACATTCCAGATGCTTTATATGAATTATTATCTCAATGGAAAAAGCGCTGCAATTCAATTTATCATTTTGATACAAATCCTGAATCACTTATGTTTACTACACATGGCATTGCCCCCTATGATGATCGACTTATGTTAAAACATATGCGCCTAACAACGGATAAATTAAAACTACCTCGACATACTTTAATGGGTTTAAAAGCTTTTTCCAACAAAGTTTACGTAGATGGAAGAAGTTATCGTGATGTTTATTATTATGAGCATAGTAATATTTCTTTTGATTACAGTGGATTAACCGCAAAAGAAAAAGCTGTAAAGATAAACAAAGAATTCACAAAATCTATGAAAAAAGAATTGCCTGATAAAGACAAAAAAGATGCTGTGGATTTAGTAAAACAACTTAGTGAAGATAAAAATATTCGTAAGAAATTGTTGATGAAACTATTAGAAATTGAGAGTGGTGAATAGTATGGCATCCATACAAAAACGAAAGGATAAATACAATGTAGTTTATTATTATACGGATAAATATGGAAAGCAAAAACAAAAATGGGAGTCCTTTAGAACATTACGGGAAGCTAGAAAACGTAAGGCAGAAGTTGAATTACAACAAGCCAATCGAACTTTTATTGCACCAAGTACTACGACTTTAAATGAATTCTGGCCAACATACGTGGATCTATATGGATGCAATAAATGGTCAATATCTACTATGGAAAAGAATACGGCCTTATTTACAACATATATTTCGCCATATTTAGGGCATTACAAACTGGATGAAATTCGTCCGATAACCATTGAGCAATATTATGCAAATCTAAAAGAAAGTGAAAATACAAAGAAGACAGGAAAAGTATCCACTCGTGTTGTTGCTGAAGTCCATAGAATCTTACGATGTACATTTAATGTTGCGGTAAAATGGGAATATATTTCCAATAATCCATTTTTAAAAGTGGATACGCCCAAGCATGATTATGAAAAGCGAGAAATATGGACAGCCAATCAGATTGCCAAAGCACTTGAAGTTTGTGAAGATCCAAAACTATCCATTGCCATTCAACTCGCATTTGCCTGTTCTTTAAGAATGGGCGAAGTGCTAGGTTTGACTTGGGACAATGTGCATATTAGCGAAGACGATTTTGCGTGTGGAGATACACACATTTATATAAAACAACAATTAGAACGTGCCCGTACGGATGCCATTGAAAAATTGAACAATAAAGATGTACTATTCATCTTTCCTCAATTTGAAAAGAAAAAAAATGCAACAAGACTGATATTAAAAACTCCTAAAACGGATAGTAGTGTACGAAAAATATGGTTACCAAATACATTAGCTTGTTTCTTGAAACAATGGAAAGAAGATCAAAGTAAATATAAGGAAGCCTATGGAGATGCTTATCATGATTATAATCTTGTAATATGTCAGCCAAATGGGATTCCGTGTGATGGAAGTATTATTCGTAAAGGCCTATCCAAATTAGAAAAAGAATCTGGACTTCCCCACGTTGTCTTTCATTCTTTGCGCCATACTAGTACAACCTATAAATTGAAATTAAACAATGGCGATATAAAAGCAACCCAAGGAGATACTGGGCATTCTCAAGCAGATATGGTCATGGATCTATATAGTCACATCTTAGATGAAGACCGAAGAGTAAACGCACAAAAATTTGAGGACAGTTTTTACAAACAACATATAGAAAACTATGTTGATGTTCCACAGGCAAATAAGAAAGTCGACATAGATAAAGTACTTGAAAAAATCAAGCAAGATCCTGATTTATTACAGCTTCTAATAGCCACTTTGAGCGGTGATTAAATGATGTTTATTAGCACGTGACGTATCGTTTGATACGTCCTGTGCCACAGGGTCCTATTAAATGGCTATTAGAAACTCATTAGATGACCCCAAAAATGGCACTAAAAAGTTCGGATTCAATAAGAGCATCCGAACCTTGCTATTTATTTGATTTTGTGTGGAAAAAGAAGTTGAATTTTCATATCAAAGATATACATTTCCAATCTAAAAATGGTAAACAAAAAAGCGGAAAATCCGCTTAAATAAAGGCAAAATGGTGCGAATATGGCGATTCGAACGCCAGGCCTACGCTTTAGGAGAGCGTCGCTCTATCCAGCTGAGCTATATCCGCATTTATCAATATTTTACTACAAAAGGCCGCCTCTTGTTTAGGAAACTGACCTCCTGCTTAGGAGGCGTGTGCTCTATCCAGCTGAGCTATATGGACGTGTCTGATATATGATTATAGCCCGATCAAAGTCGAACTGCAATCCCTTATTTAGTTTTTTTTGAGGTGGCCGTTGTAACGCAACCTTAGGAGGCGGACGCTCTATCCAGCTGAGCTACGGAGACATGGGTCTGCATCCTTGGGGCACAGAAAAGCCCCCAAAAACACAGTACCTTATTATAATACCGCAACCAGGCCATAAAATCAAGTTGAACCTGCGGGCAAAATGGTGTATGCTATAAGGGAATGCAAAGCGGCTGCGTGCTGCGCAGGGAGGATGCTATGGAAAAGATAAAAAATATCCGCAAAAAGCTGCGGCACCAGAGGTCGGTCCGGCGGAGAAAGCTGGGACTGAGCACCCCGACCCAGATCATCTGCGTCAGCTTTATTATCGTGATCGCGCTGGGCACGCTGCTGCTCACTTTGCCCATTGCCAGCAGGCACGGACGGCTGGACGTGCTCAACGCCATGTTCACAGCCACCAGCGCCACCTGCGTCACCGGTCTGGTGGTGCGGGATACATGGTCGCAGTTCACATGGTTCGGGCAGGCGGTGGTGCTGCTGCTCATTCAGGTGGGCGGCCTTGGCCTTGTTACCCTCACCAGCTTTTTTGCGCTGGCCATGCGCCGGCGCATGGGCTTCCGTGATCTGCGTCTGCTGGGCGAGAGCGTCTCGGCAGACGGCTACGATCAGGCCAAAAGCGTGCTGAAGATCGTTGTGGGGTTGGCAGCGATGTTTGAAGGCATCGGCATTCTGCTGCTGATGTTCGCCTTTGTGCCGCAGTTCGGGCTGGAGGGTATCTGGATCAGCGTGTTTACTGCCATTTCGGCCTTCTGTAATGCGGGCTTCGACCTGTTCGGACGGTTCGGGGCGTACTCCTCGCTGGCGCCCTATGTCAACAACTACTATGTGCAGGCAGTGATCATGTTCATGATCATCTCCGGCGGTCTGGGCTTTATGGTCTGGGTGGAGCTGTGCCAGTGGTACCAGAAACGCCGCCTGTCCCTGCACGCCAAGGTGGTGCTGTCCTTCTCGGTGATCTTATGGCTGGGCGGCGCGCTGGGGCTGGGACTGATGGAGTGGAACAACCCCGCCACACTGGGCGGGCTGTCGGTGCCCGGCAAGGTGATGGCTTCGCTGTTCCAGTCGGTATCCACCCGTACCGCCGGCATGAACACCGTGGATCTGGCCTCCTGCGGCACCCTGAGCAAGCTGCTCATGAGCGTGTTGCAGTTCATCGGCGCAGCGCCCGGCTCTACCGGCGGCGGCGTGAAGGTGACCACCTTCGCGGTCATCATCCTGACCATCCGCAGCGTGGCGCAGGGACGCGATGACTGTGTGATCGCTGACCACCACATCGAGTCCAAGACGGTCTACCGCGCGCTGACCATTATCGTGCTGGGCGCTGTGGCGGTCATCGGCTCGGCCATCGTGGTGTACTACAACACCTCGGACGCCGTGGCCGTGGTGGATGCTATCTTCGAGTCCTGCTCGGCCTTTGGTACGGTGGGCCTTTCCGTGGGCGTGACCAGCCAGCTGAACAACGGGGCAAAGATCCTGTATATGCTGGTCATGTTCATGGGCCGTGTAGGCCCGGTGGCTTTTGCCATGAGCCTGACCGCAAAACCGGACGACAACAAGCGCAAGATCATGCCGGTGGGGCATATTAATGTAGGTTAAATGAAAAAGCGGCGG
>OBLG01002494.1_pt1 | contig 11300 bp, 7 predicted proteins | sample 1517451 | NCBI WGS metagenome assembly OBLG01 (sample SAMN04571694, study PRJEB22368) | human gut metagenome | biome: human gut; material: stool | host: Homo sapiens | place: Luxembourg | collected 2012-06-29
CCACCCCCTTTGATGTCCGTCAGAGCGGGTTTACAGGAGGTGCCATCAACGCCGTGACAAAGAGTGGTACGAATGAGTTCAAAGGTACAGCCTATATGTATACTTCCAATACCCACCTTACCGGTAATAAGGTAGAGGACTATGAGCTGACCCGCAACCGTGACCACAGCACCACCTACGGAGCTTCTCTGGGAGGTGCAATCATTAAAAACAAGTTATTCTTCTTCGTGAACGGCGAATATCAGGATAATGTGCAGGCAGGTCCGTCGGGCATAGCGCGTAGCGGCGCCAATGACGAATGGAGCACCAACGGCATCGTGCACCGTCCGTTCGAGAACACCACAACGGTAGGCGGCCGTACCTTTGTGGGGATGAACAACATCAGCCAATACCTGTCGGAAAAATACAACTATAATCCGGGACGTTATCAAGGATACTCTTTGGAAACCCCTTCTTACAAGATCATGGGCCGTCTGGACTGGAACATCAACAACAACAACAAGATTAATTTCCGTTTCACCCATACCCATTCCAAGTATTCTGCCAACCCTTCCTCTTCCACCACCCCGTTTAAAGATTCAATCATCTATCCGGGTGGAGTAGACGGCAGTGCGGGCAAGAGCAGTTCGGGCCGTACAGCAAACACCGGTCTGTACTTTGAAAGCTCACGCTATATGCAGGAACAGAACTTCACCTCCATCGCTTCCGAATGGAATTCAAAATGGGGGGCTATCAATAACGCCCTGCGTTTCACTTATTCTTATCAGAACGAACCGCGTACATACGAAGGGGGGACATTCCCTACGGTGGACATCCTTGACCAAGGCTCGCTGTACGCCTCATTCGGTCCGGACCCCTTTACAGAAGGGAACTTGCGCCAGGTGAAGACCTTTGTCATTACCGATGAATTCAATTTCTCCAGCGGTATCCATAACTTTATGGGCGGTATCCAGTTTGAGTCCAATAAGGCAGTGAACGGATTCATGCAGGCGGGTAGCGGTTATTATGTCTATTCCTCTTGGGATGATTTTGTGAACAACAGAGCTCCGGCTGCTTTCGGTGTCACTTATTCCAACACCGGGGACGGTTCCCAGTTCCTGGCGAACATGAAGTACCAGCAGCTTTCTTTCTATCTGCAGGACCAGATGAATATCACAGACAACTTCAGACTGACTGCCGGGGTGCGTTTCGAACTGCCCATTTATCCGGAGCTGAAGAACAACTATAACAAGAATTTCGCACAGATTGACTTTGACGGATATCATTACGCCACAGACCAGTTGCCTTCATCCTACCAGCTGACCGCCTCCCCCCGTATCGGCTTCAACTGGGACCTTACAGGCGAGCGTAAGTATGTATTGCGCGGCGGTAGCGGTTACTTCATCGGCCGTCTGCCGTTCGTATGGCTGGTTTCGGCAGTAGGTAATGCCAATTGCGGACAAAGCACCTATTATTATAACGAGCAGAAGGACGCTAAGTACGGACAACCGAGTTTCCACACCAGCGTGGCTGATATGTTGAAAGATCCTAACTTGAACCTTCCGGCGGCTACCGATCCTGCCGCACCTTCCGGAGCCACCATCATTGACCGCGACTTGAAGATGAATGCCACCTGGAAGTCATCATTGGCTTTTGATGCAAAACTTCCCGGAGACATTGACTTTACGTTGGAAGGTATTTTCAGTAAAGAGTTCAATCCGGCTACAGTGACCAATTTGGGACGTAAGTTTAAAGGAGAGCAGGAGATAGCTCCGGGTGATGTCCGCAGAATGTTTGAGTACTCCAATGCGAACAAGACGGATGCTTATTATATCACCAATGCGGGAAACAGCGCTTATTATTACTCACTCACCGCCTCACTGGCCAAGACATTTGATTTCGGCCTGCATCTTTCCGCTTCCTACACCCGTTCTTATGCCAAGTCGTATGGCGACGGCATCGGCGACCAGGTGAACTCGGCTTATTACAACAACCGTTACTCTGTCAACGGAAATAATGACACGGAGACCGGCTATGGTACGTATGTATCGCCCAACCGTGTGCTGGCTTCCGCCGCTTACCGTATTAAATACGCCAAGAATTTCGCTTCCTCCTTGTCTTTGATTTATGAGGGTATGAACATGGGCTATGCCGGAGGATATTCCGCCGCCCGTTATTCCTATACATTCACCGGAAATATTGTAGGCGATTACGGCTCAAACAACTTGCTGTACATTCCGGCATCCCGCGAGGCGCTGGATAAGTGGAACTTTGCCGATTATACTGACAGCAAGACGGGTGAGGTGACTTATTCTGCCAAGGAGCAGCGCGATGATTTCTGGGCTTACATTAATGAGGACAGTTATCTGAAAGGCCGTAAAGGCAAGTATGCCGAACGCGGAGGAGCCATCATGCCCTGGCATCATCAGCTGGATTTGAAGTTCAATCAGGATTTCTTCCTCAATGTAGGGGGCAAGCGCAATACCTTGCAGTTCGGAGTGGATATCAAGAACTTCCTGAACTTGCTGAACAGCGACTGGGGAATTTATAAGACGGTGAACAATACTTCCTTGTTGAGCTATAAGGGCGGCGCTTACCAGTTCCAGAAGAACGGAGGAAAGAAACTGACTGATACGTATTCCAATCTGAACAGTTTCAATTCTACGTATTCCATACAGTTCAGTGTCCGTTATATCTTTAACTAAATGAAATAGCCTGTATCAGACAATACAGGAACAGGATAGAGAGGCGTACCCATGAAGGTGCGCCTCTTTTTGTATGCACATTCTTTCGTTTTCTTTTTGCTCTGTCATTTTGAAAGTGAGAGAGCCTGAATGAAAGTGACCTGTCGTTTTGTCGTAGGGGCGGGCCGGATTTGTCCGGATCAGTGGATACGGCTTTGGGAATAAGGTATGCTGAAAATAGTTCCGGCGGTTTCCATTTGCCCTTCTTTCTACAGTAATATGTGGCAGTTGCTCTGGAATTTCCGGACAGTTTTCCCCTCTTTTGAGGCGGCTTTTTGTTCTTTTCTTAACATAATTGTCATATTCCGCCTAAAAAGTACCCTTTTCGTTTAAATAATCTAATATAAATTCAATTTATATGAATTAAATTTTTATCTTTGTCTTTCCTATTGGGAATGAAATACTAACTAATTAATTTAAATCAAAGACAAAATTATGAGAAATCATCTAAAGCATTTCCTCCTGTTGGCAGTTCTGACAATCTGTTTCACTGCTACGGCTGTTGCGCAAGGAACAGTAAAAGGTAAAGTAGTAGATGCCGAGAACAATGAGCCATTGATTGGTGCCACTGTATCGGTCAGCGGTACGACACTGGGTACTGTAACGGATATTGACGGTAACTTTGTGTTGAAACTTACCTCTTCTAAGGCTACTCTTGAGTTTAAATACTTGGGGTATCAGGACAAAACAATGAAGGTTACTCAAAAGGGCAATGTTGATTTGGGAACTATTGCTTTATCACTGGATGCAAAGACTTTAGGGGATGTTGTGATAACTTCTTCTATTGCTGTAGCCCGTAAGACTCCGGTGGCTGTAACAACTTTGGCTCCGGAATTTATAGAAGAAAAATTAGGTACACAGGAATTCCCTGAGATATTAAAATCAACTCCGGGTGTATATGCTACCAAGCAAGGTGGTGCATACGGTGATTCAAAAATCAACATGCGTGGTTTCAAGAGCGAAAATATCGCTGTTATGGTAAACGGTATTCCAATGAATGATATGGAATGGGGAGGCTTGTACTGGAGTAACTGGGCAGGACTGTCGGATGTGACACGTAGCATGCAGACTCAGCGAGGTTTGGGCGCTTCGAAGGTGTCTGCTCCTTCGGTAGGTGGCTCTATCAATATTGTTACCCGTACCATTGATCAGAAAAAAGGTGGTTCTATCTCTTATGCAATGGGGAATGACGGCTATAACAAGCTTCTGTTCCATGTTTCTACAGGTATGTCCAAAGATGGATGGGCATTGACTTTACTTGGTGGAAAGACTTGGGGAGACGGATATATACAAGGGACCGAATTCTCTGCTTATAATTATTTTGTAAACATAGCCAAACGTATCAATGATGCACACCAGATTTCATTTACTGCATTCGGATCACCCCAATGGCATAACCAGCGCAGTAATAAAGACGGTTTAAGCATCAAAGGATGGCAGGCAGTGAAAAATTATATGGGTGACAAGAGTCCGTATCGCTATAATCCTACTTATGGATTCGGCCCTAACGGTGAGCGTATGTCTGCTTCGCACAATGAATATCACAAGCCGCAGCTTTCATTGAACCATCAATGGCAAATTAATGAAAAATCATCATTGAGCACAGCGGCATATGTTTCCATTGGCCGCGGATATGGTAATGCGGGACAAGGATATAAGAAAGATGCCAATGGTACTACTTATCGTAATATGTGGTATGGCTCTTATAAAGGAAACTTGAATACTTATTTCCGAAATTCAGACGGTACATTTGCTTATGACCAGATTTATGATATGAATGAAGCCAGTGATAACGGTTCTATGATGGCTATGTCAAAAAGTATCAACGAACACAACTGGTATGGCTTGTTGTCTACATATACGACAAAATTTGGTGATTACATTGATTTTTACGGAGGTATAGATTTCCGTTATTATAAAGGTACGCATACTAATGAATTGAGTGATTTGTATGGCGGCAAATATTTCTTGGATGAAAGCCGAGAGAAGGTGAAAGCGGTGAACAATGCCTTGGCAGGAACTCCGGAATATGTGAAGAAAAAATTACAGGTGGGAGATGTGGTATATCGTGATTATGATGGCTATGCTATGTCAGAAGGAGTATTTGCACAAGCTGAGTACAATAAAGATAAATTGAGTGCGTTTCTTGCAGGTTCAATTTCCAATACCGGATATTGGAGATATGACCGCTTTTATTATGACAAGCAGCATGCCGAATCGGAAACGGTGAATTTTATAGGCTATACAGTGAAAGGTGGTGCCAACTATAATCTGAACGAATATCATAATGTATTTGCAAATGTAGGTTACATCAGTCGTGCTCCTTTCTTCTCAGGTGGCGCTTTCTTACAGAGTGCAACTAGTAATGCTACTAATCCGGATGCTGTAAACGAAAAGATTTTTTCTTTTGAATTAGGCTATGGATTCCGTTCTCCTTATTTCACTGCTAATCTGAATGTATATCATACCCAGTGGTTTGACAAGACCAATGCCGCATCTGTGAATATTGAAGATGAGAAAGGCAATCAGGTGGATCGTGCCACTATCAATATGCAGGGGGTCGATGCCACTCACCAAGGAATTGAACTGGACTTTGTGGCAAGACCTTTCAGATGGTTGGATATTAACGGTATGTTCTCTATTGGAAATTGGCGCTGGAGCAGCACGCCGAAAGGATATTTTTACAATTCATTGGGACAGCCTTTGGCTTATGAAAATGGAAAATTTGTAGAGGCTACTGGTATTATGGCTCCTGACCATGCTTCTGTTGCATTGGATTTGGATGGTGTCAGAGTAGGAGGCTCCGCGCAAACCACAGCCTCACTGGGTGCTACGGCAAAGATATCAAAGGCATTACGCGTAGGTTTCGATTGTGTGTTCTATGGACGTAATTATTCTGACTGGGCTATTGAATCTTCTGATTTGACATATAATATCAACAAGACGTTGGTGTATGATTCCCCATGGCGTATTCCTTCAGCGTATGTATGTGATTTAAATGCAAGTTATAGATTTAAGATAGGTGGGGTAAACGCTATTCTTTCAGGAGTTGTGAACAATTTGTTCGATCAGGAATATATTTCTGATGCTACAGATGGTTCAAATCATGACTGGCAAACTGCTTATGGCATCTTCTATGGATTCGGTCGTACATACAACTTGAAATTGAAACTTAATTTTTAAACTCAAAGCCTAAAGAATTTTAGAATATGAAGAAAAATATATGGATGGTGCTGGCAGCCGCTTCGTTAATGACTGCTTGTGATTATAATGAAAAATATTTTGAAGGTTTTGATGAAACAGACCAAAGTAATGTCCAGAAATATACTGTAGAATATACAGAGAAAACTTTCAAAGAAACAGAAAGTGCCAAGGATGTTATTATTCCATGGCTCACCCAGAAATATTATACCTGTGACAATGGTTCGTTTGCTTCTGTAAGTTATATGCAGGAAACCACTGAAATCAAAGAAGTGCCGGTATTGGAGCAAGATTTTGAACGTAATGTCGTAGATAAGGAAGCTACGGATGTGGCTGGATGGTTGAATTATTCTGTAAAAGGAACAGCACCTTGGTATGATAAGGCATATAGTAATAATGTTTATACGGAATGTTCCGCATATAAGGCAGATGGTGAAGTACAGTCATGGATTATCTCACCGAAATTCAAGGCAGAAGTGGGAGATGTATTCTCTTTTGACGTCTGTATCGGAAATTATAAGGGGGATGCTTTAAAGGTGTATGTGTCCTCTACTTTTCAAGGTAATTCGGGCAGTATTACCAATAAGTATACGGAATGGGAAGATGTAACAGATAATTTCTCTATTCCTCAGGAACCGGTTAAAGGCTATGGCTCTATGGCGAGGGCAGGAAGTATGAAACTGGATGAATTTGCCGGTAAGAATATTTATATTGCTTTCGTTTATGAAGGGGCTCCTGATGGGGTGACTACCAGTGTGCAGATTGACAATGTGCTGGTAATGAGAAATGAATCGGAAACCATCGTAAACAAAGAAGTGGATGAATACGATTATAAAGAGAATGAATGGGTATTTAAACGTACTGTTCCTTCTGGATTGTTGTTTGAAACCATCACCATGCAGAAAGAAGATTTTCAGCTTGTGGTTGATTATGTGGCGGCAAATTTTGATGAAGGTTATCTGGATACTCAGAAAGTGGGTCAGGGAGAATATTATTATGGCGCAAGTTCTGCTTATGGCAACTGGAATGCAAAAGGATATACGCGTAAAAAGTATTATGATGTAACCGGAGCAATGGCCAATTTGACTACGGATGAAGAGATGGATGCTTATTGTATAGAACAGGTAAAATTGGGACTTGTGAAGTTTATCGAATTAGTTCATCCGGAACCAGTCTTTGTGGACGGACAGGTGACTAATTATAAAGTTATTTCTTCGATTTATACTAGTACGGGTACCGCTTCTTATGTGGCAAAGATTGTTTGGAGCGAAGAGGAAAGTCGTTTCGTTCTAGAATCATTGGATGAGGCTGAATAAATTATTTTCTTAATAATGAGCAAAAGGGAGTTTAGCTGTAAAAGTATGAACTCCCTTTTCTTTTTCTTATTTGAATGATAAGGTATGAAAAAAAGTGAAGTATGTTTTCTCTTCCTTTTGTCCCTTTTTTGTTTTGCTTGTAGCGATTCTGCGGATAAGGAAGAAATGGAATTTCCGGAAAAGGATAATTTGAAGGTAACTTTTCCTTCGGATTTTTCTCCTGAATGGGCTGCGTCTGTAGCTGGTAAAGAAGTAACAATTGTCAATCCGCTTTTTGTCACTCAGACGTATAGCGGCTCGAAACCTCAAGGAACTATTGTTGTCTCTTCCAAGGTGAAACGTGCATTTGCGGATGTAAACCTCCCGTCGGTTGTTGAATATTCCAAATGGGTAGAAAAGCAGGAGGTTGATAAATTGCTGATTACATCAGAGTTCCCTTTGATTGACCCGTGTAACACACTTCGTATAGGAAGTGAGATGGCTGGGGTTAAAGGTAAAGTGACTTATAGTACTTCCGGTTATCATTTTACATTAACGGAAAAGCCGTCAGTTTCTTATAATGCTCGGTCTGTCGCTCCTACTGTAAATGATTATAATTTGAAAGTGATGAGTTTCAATGCGGAAAATTTTTATATGTATGGTAATACGGGAAATGCAGAAACCTTGCGTCAGCATGCTAAAATCTTAGCTGCATTGAAAGAGGCGAAAGCGGATATTTATGCTATTTGTGAAGTAGAACAGGGAGATTTTACTGTGGATTATCTTTGTAGGTCTTTGAACAATGCGTTAGGGGAAGAACGGTATGCTTGGTTGAATACTCCCGGACAAAAATCATCAAAGATACAAACAAATGTTTTTATTTATGATAAAGTGAAAGTTTTGCCTTATAAGGAGTTTAAAAGCTATAATTTTGATAATCTGAAGATGCGGTACATAGTTCAATGTTTTGAACTGAAGGATGATAAAGCGAAAGTGATTTTAGCTATGAATCATTTTAAAGCTAAAACTAGTGGTATAGATAAGAATGACGGTCAGGGAGGTTCTGCCGACCGTAGGGTTATGGAAGCGCGTGAGTGTTTGAAAGTATATAATGAGCTTGTTGCTTATTATGAAGATACGGATGTGCTGGTTTTGGGTGATTTGAACAGCTACGGTATGGAGGATGCCATTAAGGTGTTTACGGATGCTGGATATATAAATTTGCTAAAGAAATATTCACCTGCGGCTTGGAGTTATTGTTATCGTGGGGAGGTTGGCTATTTGGATCATTCTTTAAGTTCTCCTACGCTGACTTCACAAATAGTTGGTGCTGCTCCTTGGGATATCAATGCCAGTGAGCCTGCTTATTGGGGATTTAAATATACATCTTATTATAGAGAAGATCCTTATCGTAGTTCTGATCATAATCCCGTTATAACATGGGTTAATTTGGAATAATTTCTTGGGAGAAAAGAAGCAAGCACCATAGGCCGATAGTTTTTTCTTTTTGGAGATATGAATTTATCGGCTTTTCATCCTTTTAGGGAAGATGGAGATATTCTTTTCATGAAGAGATAAGGATAGAATGTGTTGTCATTGTACATGAATTGTAAGTACAATTGGAACATTAACAATTTATTAGCAGATAACTTTCTTAAAATCCGCTTTTTTTCGTTCCTTTGTATTGAACTGCTTTCAACAGAATTAAAATAACTTTAAATATCAAACGCTTATGTGTAGTGAAGGATTGCGTGAAAGATATGTAAATCCCTATACGGACTTTGCATTCAAATTATTGTTTGGAACCGACTTGAACAAAGAGATTCTTATTGGCTTCTTGAATGCCTTGTTCGATGGCAAGCAGGTCATTGAGGATGTCACCTACTTGAATACAGAGCATCTGGGCAGCAAAGAGATTGACCGCCGGGCTGTCTTTGATGTCTATTGTGAAAATGAAAAAGGAGAAAAGATTCTGATAGAAATGCAGAGAGGGGAGCAACAGTTTTTCAAGGACCGGAGTATTTACTATGCTACCTATCCTATCAGGGAACAGGCTATTAAAGGGGAAATCTGGGACTATGAACTGAAAGCAGTGTATGTGATCGGTATCTTGAATTTTGCCTTGGATGATGTTTCGTCTTCCAGCTTCCGCCATGAAGTGAAGCTGATGGATACAACTACTCATGAAGTGTTTTTTGACAAACTGACTTTTGTGTATCTGGAAATGCCTAAATTCCATAAAACCGAGCAGGAGTTGGATACGTTGTTTGATAAATGGATGTTTGTGCTCAAGAATCTGGCCCGTTTGATGGAACGCCCCACTGCCCTTCAGGAACGTGTGTTCAATCGGCTGTTTGAGGCTGCCGAAATTGCTCAGTTCTCAAAAGAGAACCTTTATGCCTATGAGGAGAGTTTGAAAGTATATAGAGATTGGAACAATGTGATTAATACAGCTATTCAGAAAGGCATTGCAGAAGGTGAATGGATGAAAGCCAAAGCTATTGCAGGAAATTTGAAGAATGCCGGGCTTTCCATAGCTGAAATCGCAAAAGTTACCGGACTTTCGGAAGATGAGATAAACTCCCTTTGATTCCTCGGATAAGAGCATAAAAAACTCCTCCGATATAGATCAGAGGAGCTGTTCTTTTTGAAGTAAAATTGAATTATGCTTCAGCAGGAGCTTCAGTAGCTTCAGCAGCAGGTGCTTCTTCAGCAGGAGCGTTAGCGGCTTCTGCTTCAGCTTTGGCAGCGGCTTCAGCAGCTTTCTTCTCAGCTACTTTCTTGGCAATTTCTTCATTTACTTTCTTTTCAGCTTCCAAACGAGCTTTTGCTTCAGCTTTCTTTGCTTCATCCAGTTTAGCCTTCAAAGTAGCCAGACCAGATTGTTTGTTGTTCTTCCAAGCTTCGAATTTAGCTTCAGCTTCTGCTTCTGTGAATGCGCCTTTGGCAACACCGCCCAGCAAGTGCTTTTTCATGTAAACACCTTCTTTTGACAAGATGTTACGTACTGTGTCAGTAGGCTGTGCACCGCACATTACCCAATGAAGTGCGCGTTCAAAATTCAAATCTACTGTGGCAGGATTGGTATTAGGGTTGTAAGTACCAATTTTTTCAGTAAATTTACCATCACGTGGAGCTCTTACGTCTGCGATAACGATTGAATAAAACGCATAGCTTTTGCGTCCGTTTCTTTGCAATCTGATTTTAGTTGCCATTTCTAAATAATGTTTTTATAATTAATGATTTGAATTAATGCTAATAACCCGTATTAGCGGGTGCAAAGGTAAGACTTTTCTTTTGAATCGCAAAGACTTGGATGAGATAAAATATAATTTTTATAAAAAGGTGAACGGACATAGTGTTAATCGCTAGAAAAATTATATATTTGCAACAGTTACAATTTAACTAAAAAATAAAAATTATGATTTCACAAAAATTACAAGAAGCAATTAATGCTCAGATTGTAGCCGAAATGTGGTCGGCCAATCTTTATCTTTCCATGTCTTATTTCTTCGCTGCGAAAGGCTATGAAGGTTTTGCTTCATGGATGAAAGCGCAGGCTCATGAGGAGAGTGATCATGCTGATATGTTGGCGCAATATGTGATGAAACGTGGCGGACAAGCCAAGGTGGGGGCTGTGGATGCTGTTCCTCAGGAATGGGCTTCTCCGCTGGATGTGTTCGAGCATGTATACAAGCATGAATGCCATGTTTCCGAATTGATTGACAAACTGGTAGATGTTGCTTCTGCTGAAAAGGACAAGGCTTCTCAGGATTTCTTGTGGGGATTTGTACGCGAGCAGGTAGAAGAGGAAGCTACCGTTCAGGGTATTTTGGACAAGATCAAGCTGGGTGGTGATGTGGCTTTGTATCATTTGGATATTCAACTTGGCGCAAGAAAATAAGCGAAAGAGAAACGAATGCCTGTTTTTTGTCTTCTGCAGATAAAGATGCAGGTGTTTATCGGAAATAGAAAGTGGGTGTGTCAAAATCCAGTTTTTGGAAATATGAATTTATAATTTGAGCATCCTAAAAGACTAAAGAAAGGGTCGCATCAAACTCTGTATTGGTACAACTTTCCG
>OBLG01002497.1_pt1 | contig 11281 bp, 9 predicted proteins | sample 1517451 | NCBI WGS metagenome assembly OBLG01 (sample SAMN04571694, study PRJEB22368) | human gut metagenome | biome: human gut; material: stool | host: Homo sapiens | place: Luxembourg | collected 2012-06-29
GCCACAACAGGAACTTTACCCAGACCCGTTTCAGCAGCCAGCGCATCAGTCAACGGACCGATCACCGTTCCGGTAGGCACCACCTCACCAAACAGCGAGCCTTTGACTCCCATCTTTTCGAGCAGCTGAGTCTCCATCTTTTTGGTACGGGGATTCAGAATCTGGGAAGTCGAAGCGATTGTATATTCGGTAACCATCTTACCGGTCAACATATAGCTCAACGCATCGGGGATAAACAGCGCACGAACCGCAGCCTTCAGCGGAGAGGAGTTGTCACGTTTCATGGCATAGAGCTGGTAGAGGCTGTTGAAATTCATCACCTGAATACCGGTCAGCTCATACACCTCCTTGCGGGGCATTACGTTTTTGAAATACTCCTCCGGGGCTCCCGTAGTATGCAGATCACGATATGCGAGCGGCATGCCGAGAATCTGGCCATCCTCACCGATCAAGGCAAAATCGACACCCCAGGTATCGATACCGATCGACGTAATTTTCACCCCCTCTTTCACACAGGCCACCATGCCGGCCTTGAGGTGCTCATACAACGAAAAGATATTCCAATAGTAGTGTCCGCCCAACTCCAGAATCTGGTTAGGGAAACGGGTCAGCTCTTTCATCTGCAACTTACCGTCGCGCAGTGTACCCAAAATCGAACGGCCACTGGTAGCTCCCAGGTCGAAAGCCAAAAACGAAATTTGTTCCATCGGTTCAATTAGGTTTATATTTCCGCGCTCCGGCAAGCCATTGCGCAGAAATTATTGTTCAATTTATCCACCAATACGACAAACATCCTTTGAATTTTGATTGTGATTTTTCAACGAAACAACAGTGCATCGTCATTCCTCACTTTCAGCTACAAAACCCATTTCAAAGGCATTTCGAGCCGCACTGGTTTAACAAATATAGGACTTTATTTGCAACCCACGCCTCTAAATTATGACATTCACCCTATATTTTTTGAGTTCTCAAATAGAAGATCGATCAACCTTGCCCGCGCAACGGGGTCCTGCCATCAATCCTCACTCCGATTTTCAACAGCGAGACCTCCTGCGCCGACCCTTTGCCCCATGTAGTTTGCGACAGACTTGCCACTTGCAACACTGCAAATAGCGTTAGCAACTTCCGGCATACTCGGCCATACGATCATCCTCTGCTCTCTTTCTTCAGGTCTCCTGTTCTTCAGGCCTCCTGGCCATGGGCTACAATCTTTCTTTATTCGGCGAGTGTGCTCCCCATCGACAGGACACATTCCAACCGTTTCCCTGGTGGCTCCATTCCGGGGGAAGAGCACCCCAAACCCATCCAGGCCGTCTCAACCCGATCGTATCATTGACTCCAGCCGACCTACCCAGCCACTTTATTTGCCGCGATCCGTATATTTAAGAACAAACTCTGCACATGGGTCAAAACGACTCAGGTAATTCGTCCCAATAATACAACGCAAGGAGCATCAAATTACACAGTCCCAATGGACAAGATACAAAAAATTCGGATCACCACATACTTTGACTGCCAAAATATCATCCTGATCTCTCCTCCCTTTACGTCACAACAATTTACCTACCACACACAGCATCGCACAAATACCCAGCCTTCTCGCCGTTACCATCCCTAATGGTTGCATGGAAGATTACCGATATGAAACTGTATCACTTGCACTGGAGCTGGGTCTCCAACTCTCTACAAACCCATTTTACGTACAAAGCCTTGCTCCGTGCCGGCCGGAACCGAAAACACAACGACCATTTTCGCCCTGCTCGACGACTTTTTTTTACGGCTTCACACTCCCACTCCACAACCGGAAGAGAGAACAGCGTAATTTTGCCTAAAGCAAGAAAATATTACCTTTGTAATTCCTTACAACATCAAACCTATCAAGAAAGTAGATAAAACATGGGCGGATTTTGGAACGATCAAAAAGAGCTCCTGCGTGACCGACCTCTTCTATGGGGTAGACTACAACTCACACATGGGCACCAAACGCGCCGGTATGGCCACCTTCGACAACGGCAATTTCTCGCGTGCCATCCACAACATCTCCAACTCCTATTTCCGTACGAAATTCGAATCGGAATTACCCACCTTCTCTGGAAATTCAGGTATCGGAGTCATCAGTGATACCGATGCCCAACCGATCATTGTGAACTGTCATTTGGGCAAATTTGCCATTGTCACGGTTGCCATGATCACGAATCTCCCCGCGCTGGAGCAGGAGCTGCTGGACAAAGGCAACCACTTCAGTGAACACAGCAACGGCATCACCAACCAGACCGAACTGGTTGCCATGTTGATTTCCGAAGGAAAGACCTTTACCGAAGGGATCGAAAACGTATATCGCAAAATCAAAGGTTCCTGCTCGATGCTGCTGTTGACCGAAAACGGCATCATCGCTGCCCGTGACAAATATGGCCGCACCCCGATCATTCTTGGTAAAGGGACGGACGGATACGCACTTTCGTCAGAGAGTTGCGCATTCGACAATCTCGGATACAATATTGATTACTTTATCGGTCCGGGAGAAATTTTGCAAGTGACGGCCGACGGCTATACCCAACTGCGCAAACCGGGCAAAAAGATGCAGATCTGCTCCTTCTTGTGGGTTTACTACGGCTATCCGGTTTGTGAATACGAGGGCCAAAACGTCGATCAGATGCGTTACGATTGCGGCGTTGAGATGGGTAAAAACGACGAAATCGAAGCCGATTTTGTATCCGGTATTCCCGATTCGGGTATCGGTATGGCGCTCGGATACGCTGCCGGCAAAGGAATCCCCTATAAACGCGGGTTTGTCAAATATACGCCGACATGGCCCCGCAGCTTCACCCCTTCGAATCAGCAGATGCGGGAGTTGGTGGCCAAAATGAAGCTGATTCCCAACAAAAAGATGCTTCGTGGACAACGGGTTGTATTCTGTGACGATTCGATCGTGCGAGGCACTCAGCTGCGTGACCATGTGGCCGAATTGTACGACTATGGGGTCAAAGAGATCCATATCCGCATCAGCTGCCCCCCGTTGATCTATCCGTGCAAATTCCTCAACTTCAGTGCATCGAAATCGGAGATGGAGTTGATCACCCGCCGCATGATTCTCAAACTGGAGGGAGACGCCAACAAAAATCTGCCGTTATATGCCACGACCGGCTCGAAGCAGTATTGCGACCTGGTTGAGAGCATTCGCCAACAGATGAATGTCAATTCCCTGAAGTTCAATCCAGTCGAGACGTTAGTAAAAGCGATCGGACTGCCTAAAGAGTGCATCTGCACGCACTGTTTCGACGGCAGCAGCTACGGCGACTAAATTTCCCACTTGACACTGTTTGATCAAAGTACCTTGCAAGTCGGGAGATGCTTTTATTGTTCGCAATAAGAGATAGCTTCCACACATATCTTGAGCAAACGTTTTTGCAACATATGTCGTTCTACCAATAACAAAAGGGCTGGCCAATGGCCAGCCCTTTTGTATGGCTGAATCATTCGTTGCTGTGCAACAGTAACGAACGATTAGTAGTTCTGTTTCATCGGCTCGAAGTATGCCTGCGGATGTGCGCAAGCCGGGCAGCTTTCGGGAGCATTCTTTCCCTTGTGAACATACCCGCAGTTGCGGCACTGCCAATAGATCTCCTCCTCGCGTGAGAAGACGTCTCCAGCCTCGACATGGGCCAACAGTTTACGATAGCGAATTTCATGCTGCTCCTCAACGGTAGCGACATTACGGAAGACCGCAGCAATAGCCGGGAAGCCCTCTTCGTCAGCAATAGCGGCAAACTCGGGATACATCTCTGCCCACTCTTCGTTCTCGCCTGCTGCAGCTGCTGCCAAATTCTCCATCGTGGTGCCAATCTTGCCTGCCGGATAGCTGGCGGTAATCTCTACCATGCCGCCCTCGAGGAACTTGAAGAAACGTTTTGCATGCTCCTTCTCCTGCTCGGCTGTCTCCATGAATACGCCTGAAATCTGTTCGTATCCCTCTTTCTTGGCCACACTGGCAAAGAAAGTGTAACGTGAACGGGCCTGAGACTCTCCGGCGAATGCTTTCAACAGATTCTGTTCGGTCTTGGTTCCTTTAACACTCTTTCCCATAATTGTAATGTATTAAATGGTTGGATAACTGTTTTCTTTCTCTGTATTGCAAAGGAAACCGATTCGTCCTCCATTTCCAAATATTTCCGATCGATAATTTTGATAGAGCGATAAGCCGATCCTATACGCGACCCGACACTGCGCTACAACCAAATTGCACCGAACAAAATCCGTGCAAAACCATGGCTGTAAAAAAAACGGCCCCACCTTTGACAGATCCCATGAAAAAGCCGTATCTTTGGCCATATTTGAGACCACTATGAGCGATACGATCAAACACGAATGCGGCATAGCTTTCGTCCGGCTGCTCAAGCCGTTGGATTTCTATCTTAAGAAGTACGGCACCCCGTTTTACGGGCTCAACAAGATGCAGATCCTTATGGAGAAGCAGCACAACCGCGGACAGGACGGTGCCGGATTGGCCAATATCAAACTATACCCAAAACCGGGGTACGTCTATATCAATCGCATCCGTTCGAACGATGCAACCCCTATTAAAGACATTTTCCAACGCATCCACCAGAAGGTTGAAGCAGCGGTTGCTGCCGATCCATCTATTTTAAAGAACCCTACCTGGCTTAAGGAGCATTTGGAGTTCACCGGTGAGGTCTTTTTGGGGCACCTGCGCTACGGAACGTTCGGCAAAAACAACATTGAAAACGTCCATCCGGTCTCTCGCGAAAACAACTGGATGACTCGGAGTCTGGTTATTGCCGGCAACTTCAACCTCACCAACATCGACGAACTGTATAGTCGTTTGGTTGATCTGGGACAATACCCCTCTGCAAAAACCGATACCGTAACCATTCTGGAACGTATCGGCCACTTCCTCGACCGCGAAAACGAAGATAAATACCGTTACTTCAAAGAGAAGGGCTACTCGAAACGGGAGATCACCGATCTGTTGGCCCGCCATATCGACCTCAAAGAGATTCTGTCGCTTTCGGCCCGACGCTGGGACGGAGGATACGTCATTGGCGGTATGATCGGCCACGGCGACGCTTTCATCATGCGGGATCCTTGCGGCATTCGTCCGGCCCACTATTATGCTGACGACGAGGTGATTGTCGCCGCATCGGAACGTGCCGTTATCCAAACCACATTTAACGTTAGCTACGAAAGCGTACAGGAGCTGGCCCCAGGACATGCCCTGATGGTTCGTCGAGATGGCAACTACTCGGTTGAGCGTTTTATTGCGCCACAGGAGGTACACCCCTGCTCGTTTGAACGCATCTACTTCTCACGCGGCAGTGACCAGGATATTTATCGGGAACGCAAGGCCTTAGGCCGCCTGTTGATTCCTCAAATTCTGAAGAGCATCGATGACGATATTGAACATACCGTCTTCTCATACATCCCCAATACGGCCGAAAGCGCCTTCTTCGGATTGTCCGAAGGGTTGGACGCCACCTGCGCAGAGGCCCGTGTCAAGAGAATCATGGCCGAAAAAGACCACTTGACCGAAGAGCGTCTGCACGAGATTCTGCATTATCGTCCACGGATCGAGAAGGTGGCCATCAAGGATGTCAAGATGCGTACCTTCATCACGCAGGATGACGAACGCGATGACCTGGTTACTCACGTTTACGACATCACCTACGGCACCGTACGTCCCGGTCAAGACAACCTGGTGGTGATCGACGACTCGATCGTACGTGGCACTACCCTGCGTCGCAGCATCATCCGCATTCTCGACCGACTCAAACCCAAGAAGATCATTATCTGCTCTTCTGCACCACAAATCCGCTACCCGGACTGCTACGGCATTGACATGTCACGTTTGGGTGATTTCGTCGCCTTCAAAGCGGCCATAGCCCTACTCAAAGAACGGGGTATGGATTACGTGATCGACGAGGTGTATCACAAAGCGAAAATCCAGATGGGGCTGGATCGGAGCGAGGTGGTCAACTGCGTAAAAAAGATTTACGAACCATTCACCGACCAGGAGATTTCGGACAAAGTGGCCCAAATCGTCACCGCTCCCGACATCCACGCCAAAGTGGAGGTGATTTACCAAAGTGTGGAGAATCTGCACCGAGCTATTCCCATCCACAACGGCGACTGGTACTTTACGGGCAACTACCCCACCCCCGGTGGTAATGTAGTGGCCAATAAAGCATTCATCAACTTCTACGAAAACCGTAACGAACGGGCCTATTGATTCTGCTCCTGACGTCCTGATTCTCTGCACGACCGGACGGTTCTACAGGAATAAGGTCAGGTACCAGCCCGCTCGATCCATAAAAGTTCAACGAGATGGCACCTTTCAAAAAAATTGGGCTGTTCCTGCTGGTTGTTCTGGCCAGCGTGTGGACGCTAAGCGCTCAGGAGAATCCGGTACACTGGAACACATCGGTCGAAAAGGGATCCAATGGACTCTATACCATTCGGTTCACGGCTCGGATAGAGGTCCCATGGCACATGTACGATATGGGCCCCTACGAGGGGGGACCCAACGCCACGACGATCACCTTCAAGCCAAACAAAAGCTACACGCTGGTTGGCTCGGTGAAGCAGCAGAGTACTCCTCACAAGAAGTATGATCCGCTCTTCGAAATGGAGATCGGGACCTTTACCGGACGAGCCACCTTCGTACAACAGGTCAAGTTGGCTCCTTCGGTTGCAGGCACCAAAATTGCGGCCACGGTGGAGTGGATGGCCTGCGATGAAAGCAGTTGCCTTCCCCCCGCTGATCAAGATTTCCTGATCACGGTGGGAGACCCCAATGGCCAAACTTCAGCAGCCACGGCAAACGGCACCGATGCAACTCGCGAGCCGGCAGCTGCAGGTCAATCTGCGGGATCTGCCTCAAACAATCCCTCCACAACAGCGGGTTCAGTTGATCAACTCAACGGCACCGCTGCCAGTGGGGATACCCTCGCGGCTACCGGTGTTGCAACGCTCGGGGCAACAACTGCATCCGACAATACCCAATCTACTGTCGAGGCGGCAGATTCACCAACCGCTCAGGGGGGATCACTCTGGAGTGCCATTATCGAGGCCATTTTGTGGGGGCTTGCTGCGCTGCTGACGCCGTGCGTCTTCCCGATGGTGCCGATGACCGTCTCCTTCTTCCTCAAAAGCAGTGAGAACAAGACCCGCGGACGTACCATGGCGGCCCTGTATGGACTCTGTATCATCCTGCTTTATACCGTACCGATCGCTGTCATCATTCTGATCACGCAGCTCATTGGCGGCGAAGCGGTTACAGCTGATATCTTCAACTGGCTGGCAACCCACTGGATTCCGAACATCATCTTCTTCCTGGTCTTCATGATCTTCGCCGCCTCCTTCTTCGGGGCCTTTGAGATCACCATGCCCAGCTGGCTCATCAACAAGAGCGACAGCAAAGCGGACAAAGGCGGACTGATCGGTGTCTTCTTCATGGCCCTGACGCTTGTGCTTGTCTCCTTCTCCTGCACCGGTCCCATCGTCGGCTCGGTATTGATCAAATCAACCTCCGGGGAGGTGTGGGCACCGGTCATCACCATGCTGGCCTTCTCCGCAGCCTTTGCACTGCCCTTCACCCTTTTTGCACTCTTCCCATCACTGTTGAAAAATCTGCCAAAGAGTGGAGGTTGGCTGAATTCAGTCAAAGTGGTGCTCGGATTCCTGGAGTTGGCTCTCGGCCTCAAATTCCTCAGCGTGGCAGACCAGACCTACCATTGGGGCATTCTCGATCGTGAGATCTATTTGGCCCTTTGGATCGCCATCTTCTCGCTGCTGGGACTCTACCTCTTGGGCAAGATCCGATTTGCACACGACAGCGATACACAAAAGATCGGAGTCACCCGACTGCTGCTGGCCATCATCACCTTTGCGTTTGTGATCTATATGTTGCCAGGCATGTGGGGCGCTCCGCTAAAAGGGCTGTCGGGTTACCTGCCACCGCTTCATACGCAGGATTTTGTACTGGGTTCCGAAGCCCCCTCGACCTCAACCGCCCCATCCACCGTTACGGATGGCACGCCCGCGCCGAAATACAGTGATTTTCTCAGCCTGCCCCACGGGCTGCAAGGCTTCTTCGACTATCAGGAGGCGTTGGAGTATGCACGCAAAGTCAACAAACCGCTCTTTGTCGACTATACTGGACATGGCTGCGTCAACTGTCGGGAGATGGAGGCGCGCGTCTGGTCCGACCCGCAGGTATTGAACCGGTTGCGGAATAATTTCGTCATCGTAGCACTCTACTCCGACGACAAAAAGGAGTTGCCGCAGGAGGATTGGGTCACTACCGAAACGGGAAAGGTGCTCAAGGGGTTAGGAAAGATCAACGCCCACTTTGCACACAAGCAGTTTGGGATCAATTCGCAACCCTACTACATGATTCTTGACACGGCTGGCAATCAGTTGGTTCCCGGCCGCGGATACAACCTCGACATCGATCAGTTTGTCCAGTTCTTGCAAACCGGAGTCGAACGCTTCCACGCGGAAAAATAAAACAGTCCTCATCCGTTGCCTGCCCGACAAGTAGGTAGGGCCACAGAGTAAACAATACATGTTACTCCAGGGGTTGTCCTGCGTGCCATGCATCAATAAAAATTCGAACGCAACTACACACCTCACTATTCGGCGCTCAGCTCAGCTGGCCGCAACCTCCCCTCCGCCTCAACAACAGCCAAAACGATGGTCCGAACCGTCGCATGCGCATATCGAGATTGCGAAACGATAGCCCAAAATCGCTCACAGGACGGACTGTCATGCAATGGTCAGCATTGAAAGCCACATACAAATGCAGATTGCTGAATTTTCCGCGGGTCTCAATAAAACCTCAATAAAAAACTACATGATGTTAGAGAGGTCTATACAAACTCCCCTATTTGTAGATTGGTAAAAATGCACTATTTTTGTGCTCGAGCAATGGAGCGCTACCAGGGTCACAATATCCTGGGATCAGATTGCTTCTACATACGTAAGGGCCCATAGCTCAGTTGGTCAGAGCAGCGGACTCATAATCCGAAGGTCGTGGGATCATGCCCCTCTGGGCCCACCCGTACAAAAGAGTTACGACAGCGCGAATCGTAACTCTTTTTTTAGTCTATATCCTCTACGTCACACCCACTATATACATCCGTTGCGCTCTTGAATGAAGATAAGAGACTGCGGAGTGCCCCCCAGCCTTTTTTTTTGGGCCAGTTATTCGTTACATCCGACAAATTCTTGGTTATGTATGATTTTTGGTTTATAGTTACTTGCGGCATCATTCTGACGATTCTATGGTTCATCGTGGGTTTTCTGAGTGCGAGACGTAGCGACGAGCGACGGCGGCGAAAGATGGCTCGTCAGCGGGCACAGGCCGCCCGAACCTCTTCGGAGTATGACTTGGAGATTACCCAGGTCAACCCTGAGAACGACTTGGAGATCACCATCTCCTTTCCCAATCCGGTAACGGCTTCGCGCGATCGCATCATCGATTATCTGGAACGGGAGACCAGCCTTGCAGTCTTACAGCGTTATATAGAGGTTGCCCGCGACTGCCAAGCCCCATACAAAACTTTACGCTTGATCGAAAAACGCATCACCCAAGTAGAACAGGAGCACAGAAAGGATGATTCGATCACCTTTTTCGATTACCTGGGCTCAAAACTTGGGCTTTGATACGCGGACGATTGGTTCCAGCACAAGAGGGAGCTGGAGCTGCACCACGATTTAAAATCAGAGATTGTTCAACCCATAATAGTTCAACCACAGGATGCATATCAGCCAACTGCAATACGAATACGCGCTCCAAAAGATCGAAGAGCTTTTGCCGTTAGTGCAGGAAACCACCCCTGCGACGGCTCCATCCGCCATAGAGTTAACCATCTTTTCGGAGGTGGTCATCGCCTACGAAAAGGAACATTATCCTCTTTCGCCGCCCGACCCATCGGGAACAGGTCCCCAGGAATACGTTTGACGAAGCGTCACGCACCCTGTCAAACCGCCCATTGGGCTTGTTGAGCGTTACTTTCAGCGTAGTACTTATGGTAGCTCGGAGACACACGCTATAGACCCATAACCGCAGCTTTGCCTAACCCATATAGGGGTCGAGGCCCTATCCACCAGCATTACCACCAACCAGATACCATTAACAAGATGTTAGGAATTTTGATATTTATTTTTGCCTTTATTGGGGCCCTTGGGACCATGTTTGCCAAACAAAAATAAGCCTGCCCCATCGTGCCGGATGCGGTCCTGCTTGCTATCGATACGGGAACGCAGCACTACTTTGATAGGTCTGAAATACCTTTATCAATTTTTGAAGGCGTAAATATAATTTAAATCAACTGAGATAATAGAAGTAGGATAAGGGGAAATTCAAAGACGAGCAAATATGTTGAGGAATATTACAAAGAATAAGGCCTAGAAATAAATCTAGGCCTTATTCTTTGTAATAAACTATTTTTTACCTGTAAACAAAGGTATTATAATGGCAGCCACAAATAGAGCTATTGACCACCAGATCGACACCCCGGAGATAAATAATAGTACTACTGCAAGTCCTACACAAAGCAAAAGTATGACTAATCCTATAGGATTATTTTCTGCCATTTCTTGCATGGCCTTATTTTGTTGCTCGCGTTTTGCTTCTTTTACTGGATTGAATTTATGTCCACAATTCAAGCAGGTGATTTCAATATTTTTACTACCTATTGTTCCTGCGAGCAATCCGAGTGCACCAACTGTTAAAGCTCCAGCCAATGCTTTACCTCCGCTAAATCCCTTTTGTGATACATGTAGATTTGTAGACTTGCATTTGGGACATCTGATTTCAGTATTGTCCATGATATTAAATATTATGGTTGTTTGTAATTAAGCAGTAACCAAAATCTATTTATCTATATTGCTAATATACAAAATATTAGTAATAACATTGTGAATCCATTACAAAGATATTAATATTTCCAATTCTGCAAAGAGTTTATGATTTAGTTGGCTTGATCAATTTTTTTGTTACTGATTTAAAAAACTGATAAAGTTCGTTGGCAGTCATAAAAAAAATTTGTGTTCCCCATTCTTTAGCATCATATCGAGCGCCGCCTTGTCTTGTTTTTTAATATTTGACATTATGGCCCCTAATAAATGGTTAAATTTTGAGTTCGTAGTTTTTGAAATCGATGCTGATGTGGTATTCGGAGAGGACGTCCGATCCGATCAGCCCTTTGATATTTCGGCCGGCAGCCCGTCGTAGGGAGGTCATGTCCTGCACCGAGAAGCG
>OBLG01002509.1_pt1 | contig 11234 bp, 9 predicted proteins | sample 1517451 | NCBI WGS metagenome assembly OBLG01 (sample SAMN04571694, study PRJEB22368) | human gut metagenome | biome: human gut; material: stool | host: Homo sapiens | place: Luxembourg | collected 2012-06-29
CATCGCCGATACTTCCGTCGAAGAACAATTTCGTAAAAGCACTCAGGAAAAAGCATCCCAATATCACGACAGTGGTGCTCAACGTGAATGATAAAAAGACAAGCATGGTGCTCGGAGACAGAAACATCACGCTTTATGGCAAGGGCTTCATAGAGGATAAGCTGTGTGGCTGCACCTTCCGCATCTCACCAGGCTCGTTTTATCAGGTGAATCCGGTGCAGACGGAGCTTTTATACGAAAAAGCCATTCATGAGGCACACCTCACCGGCAAGGAGCGTGTAATCGATGCATACTGCGGCACCGGAACCATAGGCATCATAGCAGCGAAAAATGCAGGTGAAGTCATCGGAGTCGAGCTAAACCGTGATGCAATCCGCGATGCAGTCACCAATGCAAAGCGAAACGACATCAGAAATATCCGCTTCTACAATGACGATGCCGGAAAATTCATGGTCGAGATGGCACAAAATGGTGAGAAAGCGGATGTTGTCATAATGGATCCTCCAAGAACCGGCAGCGACGAGGCATTTTTATCATCGGTTGTCAAGTTGGCGCCGGAGAGAGTGGTGTATGTGTCATGTGGTCCGGAAACACTGGCGAGGGATTTAAAGTATCTCACAAAGCATGGGTATACAGTGAAGCGTGCAACACCATATGACTGCTTCCCATATACAGAGCACATTGAGACAGTGGTGCTACTTTGCAGGTAAATGGACGATAATAGTATTCCAATTCGCCGTCAAATGGTGTAGAATAAAAACTACTTTCCATGTATACTAATGAATGATTACAGCCCATATACGGAGGATAAATATGAGAACGCTATATACATTTGACAAACACAACTATTCCGATGATATGGAGATATTTGAGCGCTTCGCGGTGCGCGCGGTTATTATCAGAGACGGAAAGCTTGCCATGCAGCAGGCCGGTGAGGGCTACTACAAGATACTGGGCGGCGGCATCGATGCAGGCGAGACCAACGAGGTTGCGCTGGCACGGGAGGTGCGCGAGGAGGCAGGGCTTCTTGTCGAGCCGGAAAGCATCAGGGAGTGCGGCAAGGTCATAGAAAAGAGACGCGATATATTTGAGGCTGACAAGATATATTACTGTCACACCTACGTGTATTTCTGTGATGTGAAGGACGAGCATGTAGCCGCACAGATGACTGACAGCGAGATAAGGCTTGAGTATCATCTGTCATGGGCTACGCCGGATGAGATAATAAAGGCCAACAGCGCCTTTCTTGATAAAGAATGGATAGCAAGAGACACTAAGATTGTTGAGTTGATAAAAGAAATGTGTTAAAATAATGCCTGGATGTAAATCCGGGCATTTAATATAAGGAGAAGCAGTATAAATGGATAAAAATAAAATCAAAAATAAATTAAAGGATGATCCGGCCTTCACTCTTGAGGTGCAAAACCCGGAGGTTGAGGCGCTGATGACACAGTATTCAAGCGACAAAAAGGCGGAGACGCTCAATAAGCTCATTGAAAAATGCACTAAGAGCAGATTCCTGGTACCTGCAAATGTCGGAGAGAACAACAAGCCGATTCCGCTATTTATTAAAAACGGTGAGGGAGAGGCTTTCATGCCGATTTATACCTCAAAGGCACAGCTTTCTAAGGATCATCCGTCACCATGCATTGTAAATATGCCGTTTCTTGCAGTCAACAATATGGTGGCAAATAAAGAGTCAAAGATTAATGGTATCGCATTCAACCCGTTCACTCACAATCTGATTTTCAAAAAGCCTCTTGTAGAAAAGATTGAGGCAGTGGAAAAGGCCAGAAGAGAGGGACATCCTACATCACCGACAAAGGGCAAGACTGTACAGATGACAGCAGAGCAGTATGTCATCTTCGAGCGTATGCAGTATGAGCATATTTTCCTGCCGGCGAAGATGTTTGAGGGCGGAAAAGAGTTCATGGACCGACTTGCTGATGAGAAGGAAAAGTTAATAGATGAGCTGTACGAGGAGGCATATCAGCAGAAGCGTATGTATCCATATATGGAGGAGGATTTCTCTGTTATGTCTATGCAGATTTCTGATACGCTTAATGTTACCAGAGTTGATTTCCCGACAAGGGATATGGCTCCAAACTGCGCAATCCGTGCTTATCTCGTGTGGGATGATGCTGCGTCACAGGGCAGATATTTTGTAATTGATGCGAAGGGCGATAAAACTACTGAGCTGGTTGAGATTACAGAGGATTACAAGCGTCTTGGATATGGAGCTGCACCGGTTGAGGGTGCTGAGCTTCAGACTGTTCTTGACCTGGTTAAGAAAAGTGCAGAGGAACAGAATTAGAAAAGTAATGTAGGGCAGGATATATAAAGGAGGTCGTGTATGAAGGAGTTTTTAGGCAGAATAAAGGCTGATTTTCTATTGTCATCAGTGCTTTGCATAGCGCTGGGACTGGTGTTTATCATATGGAGAGCTTCGGTGCTCACGATTGTGGCCAATGTGCTTGCGGTGGTGCTTATCATCATCGGAGTGGTCTATATGTGCAGCTATTTTTTGAATATAGTCACGAATGGTTTTTCAGCGATGCTAGGGCTTGTGGTTTTGGCAGTGGGTATATGGTTTCTGGTACAGCCAAAGGTTGTGGTGAGCCTGATACCTATAGTCATCGGTCTGGTGCTCATTTTTCACAGCATCAGGAGCATTATTGAGGCAGTGGATGCCAAAAAATACGGTTACGGAGGCTGGAGTGTCGGCCTGATTTTTTCAATAATCAGTCTGATTTTTGGAATAATCTGTGTGACAAATGCATTTGATGTAATGAAGACAGCCACTGTTGTTGTCGGTATCATACTGATTTTCAACGGAGTATCAAATATCTGGATTACAAGCCGTGCTACAAAGGCGGAGAGCGCCTACAACAAGCAAAAGGAGTTTGAGGCAACGTTTGTTGAGGATAGAAAAGAGGACAATTAAGCAGTAACAGAAAGGCGACAGAATGCGTCGGATGGAGTTTAAGATGGAGAGACCCGGACTTACCAAGGTCGGTGACCATCTGAAGGTAACAGAGAGCAAGCTTCCAACTTCATATTATTATACGATAGAGCATGCAATTGCCATGTCGGGAAACTACGTGGTCAGCGAGAGGCTCAAAAGCCGCGAGGGCGATGTCGTGGATGTAAGGGAGACTGAGAAGGGCTACTTTGTCACGATGGAGTTTGATGAGTAATGACACAGCAAGGTAAGAATGCAATAGATCTGGTGCTCGCTGAGAGCCTTATAGAGCTTTCGGCGAAAAAGCCAATCGATAAGATTACAATTAAAGAGATAACGGACAAGGCCGGAGTTATCCGCCCTACGTTTTACAATCATTTTCAGGACAAGTACGAGCTGATAGAGTGGATTATCAAAAGCGAGCTGCTTGAGCCCATCAAGCCACTGCTCAATGCCGGAATGATTTTTGAAGCGATTGTGCTGATGCTCAATAATATCTCGGCAAACAGTGTTTTTTACAAGAAAGCACTAAAGCTGGAGGGTGCAGTGACGTTTAATCAGATTGCCATGAAGTGCGTCTACGAGATGTTTATGAATATCATAAACGAAAAGAGTACAGGAAAGAAATCCAAATACCGCTGGCTCACACCGGAGGTGATTTCTACATATTATGCGCAGTCGTTGTGCTTTATCACGGAGGGCTGGATAGCCCAGGGCATGGATGATATTGAGCCGAAGGAGATGGCGGAGGCATACATGTATCTGATTACGCGCTCGATGGATGATATACTAAGTGAGCTGTAGAGGACAATTGCCATGGAAAATGACGGCTTAAGCAAGCTCATAAAGCAGAATCATAAAGAGGCATGTGTTCATATAAATATAAAAATGCTGTGAAAAAGTGTCAGAAATCAAATACAATATAATATATGTGTCATATCGGATATACAAATTGATGGATTTGTATATCTCACATGACAAATCGAAGAGATTGAATATTTATTTATTCGGTCTTTTTTTTTATACTTCAATACGAATAAAAGAAAGAGTGGTGAATCTAATGATTAAATTTGGAAAAGGAGTCGTAAAACATCGTGTGCTGATACTGATAGTTGCATTTGCACTGCTTATACCGTCGGGCATCAGCTTTATCAACACGAGAATCAACTTTGATATCCTTTCTTATCTGCCAAGCCAGATAGAGACTATGAAGGGTCAGGATATCATGGTAGATGAGTTTGGAACCGGAGCGTTGTCATTTGTGATCTTAGAGGATATGAAGGATCAGGACATAGAGACTCTGGCAGATGACATAGAGGACCTTAAGGGTGTAAATGATGTCATCTGGTACGGAACAATCGCTGATTCCACATTGCCAAGAGAGGCAATTCCGGATGAGGTGTACGACGCATTTAACAACAAGGATGCAAACAGCCAGCTCATGCTCGTCACCTACAGTGACACAATGGGTTCGGATGAGACAATGGAAGCCGTCAACAAGATGGATAAGATGGTGAAAAACCATTGCTTCGTAGCAGGAATGGCAGCGGTCAACGCAGATACAAAGACACTTGTTATGCAGCAGGCTCCTATATATGTCATCATAGCAGCATTGCTTTCAATGCTTGTCATGGGAATTACAATGGATTCAATAATTGTTCCGATGTTATTCCTCCTAAGCATAGGAATGGCTATTATCTATAACCTGGGAACAAACTTTATACAGGGACAGATTTCATACCTGACACTGGCACTGACAGCAGTATTGCAGCTCGCCGTAACAATGGATTATTCGATTTTCCTGTGGCACAGCTATCAGGAGCAGATAGACAGATATGACGGAGACAAGAAGCGAGCCATGGCACATGCCATTTCCCACACAATTGTCTCAGTAACAGGAAGCTCAATCACAACAATCGCAGGCTTCGTAGCCCTCTGCTTCATGAGCTTTACACTTGGACTTGACCTGGGAATCGTAATGGCAAAGGGTGTTGTATTCGGAGTTATCGGATGTGTAACAATCCTCCCTGCACTGATTCTTGCATGTGATAAGGCAATCGAGAAGACAAAGCACAAGATTCTCATGCCGGATGTTTCAAGGATTGCAAGCTGGGTAACAAATCATTATAAGATACTTGCAGTGATTTTCATCGTAGTGCTCATCCCGGCAATATACGGATACACTCATGATCAGGTCTACTATGACCTTGCAGGAACGATGCCTGACAGCGCATACAGTAAGCAGGCCAATGAAAGACTCGACAAGGAGTATGCTATGGGTGCCACACATATCATCATCGCACCGAGCGATATGTCAAAGGCAGACAGCATAAGCATGATAAATGATATCAAGAAGGTCGATGGAGTAAAGCTTGCAGTATCGCTTGATTCAATACTCGGACCTACCATACCGGATGATATGGTGCCGGATGAGGCAAAGGAGATATTTAAAAACGGTGATTACCAGATGATGCTTGTTTCATCAAAATATGCGACAGCATCTGATGAGGTAAACAACCAGATTACAGAGATTAAAAAGATAGTAAAGAATTACAGCGAGGACGCAATGCTTATCGGTGAGGCACCTTGTACAAAGGATCTTATCACTATCACAGATACAGACTTTAAGCGTGTAAGTGCAGTATCAATCGTATTGATATTCCTTATCATCCTCGTAGTATTCAAATCAGTATCGCTTCCAATCATACTTGTAGCGGTCATCGAGTTTGCAATCTTTGTAAACATGGGAATTCCGGGATTTACAGGAACGAAGCTTCCGTTTATCGCGAGCATCGTAATCGGAACCATACAGCTTGGTGCAACGGTTGACTATGCGATACTTATGACCACAAAGTACAGAAAGAACAGATACACCGGAATGGACAAAAAGCCGGCAATCACAAAGGCACTTGCAGATTCGACAAACTCAGTTATCGTCAGTGCACTCTGTTTCTTCGCCGCAACCTTTGGTGTAGGACTTTATTCAAACATTGATATGATCAGTTCTATCTGTATACTGCTTGCACGAGGCGCAATTATCAGTATGTTTGTAGTAGTATTTATACTTCCGTCAATGTTTATGATTTTTGACAAAGTAATATGTGCCACAAGCGCAGGCTTTAAAAACAAGAACCTGACAGCTTAGTAATCTGATTAATCATAAATGAGGGATAAAATACTTTTTGACCCTCATAACATAAAAATATGACCTCAAAAACAAAATCAGGAGGAATAAGACATGAAATTACCAGAATTGAAAGAAAAGTTAAAAAGTAAATATATTGTCCGTGTTGTAGCCGGAGTCCTCACAATAGCACTTGTAGGTACAGGAATCGGAGCAACAGCGGTTTTTGCGGAGAAGAACAGCACCGCAGTCACAGCCGAGGCAGACAGCACAACAGACAGCAGCAAAGATGCTGATGACATAGCAGATAAGCTCATGGACAGCGTATCATTAAAGGATAACGATGCAGACAAGGACGAGAGCGTATACCTCATCTCAGATGCAAACGGCAACGTAAACAAAACAATCGTAGTAGATCACCTTAAAAATAAAGACAAAAAGGATACCTTGGAGGATGCTTCAAACCTTTCAGATATCGAGAACGTAAAGGGCAAGGAAAAATTCACACAAAGCGGTGATAAGCTCACATGGCAGGCCGGTGGCAAGGACATTTACTACCAGGGTACAGCAACAGAGGAACCACCTGTAACACAGAAGGTTACATACTACCTCGATGGAAAAGAAATCTCACCTGAGGACCTTGCAGGAAAATCAGGAAAGGTCAAAATCCGTTTTGACTACACAAATACCACATCATATACAGAGACAGTAAACGGCGAGAAGCAGACCGTTTCCGTACCATTTGCAGCAGTAACAGGACTTGTACTCGGTGATGGCTTCGAGAATATCGAAGTGACAAACGGCAAGGCTGAGGTAAGCGACTCATCAAGCGTAGTGCTCGGCTATGCACTTCCGGGCTTAAAGGACAGCCTCGGAATCAAGGACAAAGACCTCGATGGCGATGTAAATATCCCTGAATACATGGAAATGACAGCAGATGTGGAGAATTTCTCAATGCCTGCAGCCATGACCTTCGTGGTAAACGCATCTGATTATGTAAGCACAGACGGAATTGACACATCAGACCTCGATGACATGATAAATGACTTAAAGGATGCCTCAACACAGCTTCAGGATGGTTCAAAGACACTGGCAGAGGGTACTGACACACTTGCTGACGGACTTTCAACATTGCAGAGCAAGCTCGGCACATTCGCATCAGGAGTTGGCACACTGCAGAGTGGACTTAAGACATATACTGATGGTGTTAGTACATTAAGTGGTGGACTGAATACACTTGGAAACAGCACAGGAGCCCTTGTGTCAGGAGCAGATAAGCTTAATAGTGGAGCAGGACAGCTTGCAAGCGGAAGTGCAACACTTAAGGATGGACTTAAGGCGTATACAGATGGAGCCAGCACACTCAATGGTGGACTGAATACACTTGGAAACAGTACAGGTGCATTAGTTGATGGAGCAGATAAGCTTAATAGCGGAGCAGGCCAACTGGCAAGTGGAAGTGCAACACTTAAGGATGGCTTGAAATCATATACGGATGGAGCAAGTCAGTTAAATACAGGCTTGAACCAGCTTAATGACAACACAGGAAGTCTTGCAACAGGTGTGACCAGCCTTAATGATGGGGCAAAAACGCTTTCGGATGGTATTAATGCTGCAAACAAGGGCGCAGCAGGAGTATCTGCAGGTGCAGCACAGCTAAAGACAAGTATTGATACGGCAAAAACAGGAGCTGATTCTCTTGCAGCAGGAGCAAAGCAGGTTGATGAAGGAGTTGGTCAGTTGACACAATCTTTATCAGATATGCCTGAAACAATCAAAACCAATATAAATAAATCTCTGGAACCACTGAATGAATTAAATGTCGGAACATTATTTAAAACTCTTGGATATATTGATACAGATAAGATTACAGCAGACAATGTATCAGCAGCCGCGGATGCAGCAGTAAACAATGCAGGAGATATAATAGATGCTTTGACTAATATGCAGAATCAGAATCCATCTGCAACTTATAATCAGATACTTGTTGGTCTATCTCAGGGAAAAGGTGCTGTATCAGTATATTCTGCCGTGAACCAAAGTGTAACAGACAGTGCTTCCACAGTGCAAGCTTTAAAGGATGGCTCAGCAAAGGTATCAGATGGTGCGTCATCATTAGATGCTGGTTTAGGACGGTTGTCAGATGGAGCATCTGAGTTGTCAAGCGGAGCTTCTGATTTAGCAAAAGGAACTACACAGCTTGCAACAGGAGCTACAGAGCTTCAGACAGGCACACAAAGTCTTGCAGATAAATTACCAGAGCTGACAAAAGGAATCACCAGTCTTGTAAATGGTTCAAACGAGTTAGTTAAAAACAATGATACACTTAATGTCGGAGCAACAGCACTCAATGATGGAGCAAGCCAGCTTTCAGCCGGAACACAATCACTCATGAACTCAGTACCGACGCTTACAAGTGGAATCAAGCAGCTTGTGGATGGCTCAAATACATTAGTTGCAAACAACGATACATTAAATGCCGGAGCAACAGCACTCAATGCCGGAGCAAGCCAGCTTTCAGCCGGAACACAGTCACTCATGAACTCAGTACCAACTCTCACAAGTGGAATCAAGCAGCTTGTAGACGGCTCAAACACACTTGTAGCAAACAATGCACAGCTCAACAGCGGAGCCTCACAGCTTGCAGATGGAACAAATCAGATAGTTTCAGGTGTTGACCAGCTCACAACAGGTTCTAAGACACTTTCAGAGGGTGCACACACACTTGCAGACGGTATGGTACAGTTCAATGAGGAGGGAATCAACAAGATTCTCGACGCATACAACGGTGACTTAAAGCCATTCACCGACAAGCTTCAGGCAGTAATTGACGCAGGTGAGGAATATCAGACATACTCAGCAATCGCTGATGGACAGACGGGCAGCGTTAAGTTCATATATAAATTAGCTTCAATAGATGCTAAGGCAGATAGCGACAAATAATTAATTATTAAAGGATGTTTGTAACTATTCAGTACAGAAATATGCGGTACCGCATATTTCGTAAGAAAACATAGATTATGTAGGAGCAAGCGCCCATCAGCGCAGCTGATTCTCATGCGCTTGCGGTCCGCAACTGTGAAGGTACTGAACAGTTAAGGATGTTTGTACATTAGGGGGAGGCAAAAATGGGCTGGATAGAATATCTGTTAATCGTGGCGGGAAGCTCACTGGAGATTTTCGTTGCGATGGAATGTCAGGGATCCCTGATCCAGAAAGTAAATAAGAAACAGCTTACAGCCATTTGCTTCATAGTTGCAGTTTGCCAGTTGTTAGCAATGTACATCGGGTATTTCCTGTCAAGCTTTCTTAATGGGAAATACTCGGTGAAGGATGAAGCACTTTTAGGAGAGATAATTTCTATCGGAATACTGATAGGACTGGGGATCAGGCTTATAGGAAAGGCTATAAGAAACGAAAGGATTGAGGAGCATTGTCAGGCACAGCTTGACATGAAAAGAGTGCTAAGGATAGCAGGAATCACCGCATTTTATACGGTTCTTGCAGGAATAGCATTCGGCTTTCTTGGTACCGGACTTTTCACCATTATGATAATGGTGGCGCTGCTCACTGTTATCTGTATAGTGGCAGGCATTTACACAGGATATCATTTCGGTTTCGAGCAGAAGACAAAGGTATATATCGTGGGGGCGATACTCTTTTGGGCGGCTGGAATTGATGTGATAGTAAGGCTTGTAAGTGCAACATAATGCATAGGGCTCTGTTCGTAAGGACAGGGCTTTTTTGCTGCCCATTGCAGTATGAAATACTTCGCTTGCAATGTCAAAGTAAATGCTATAGAATATTTTCATACTTAATAACACGCAAATGAGGAGATTTAAAGTTATGAAACAGAAATTGAGAAACCTTTCAGCACCGGCAAATATAATATTTGCCATTCTTGCAGTTTTTATTTTCATTGCACCATTGCAGTGGAGCGGAAAAGTTCTGGGACTGATTCCGGGCATGGAAAAGGCGGATGACTATCTGCTGCAGGCTATTGTGGAGACAGTTGTTTTAGTTATTTTTATTGGCATCACATATTTATTCGGGCTGTGGGATATCTTTAAGGAAAATGCAGCAGGATGGACAAGAAGCTTATACACAGGTGGTTTTTTCATAGTATATTGTCTGTATGCTGTTGTTTCAGGTATTTATATGTGCTTTTTGAGCGAGCATGGTGATGTGAAGGCATTTTACAACATACTCTTTTTCTTTATTGCGGTCTGCCTTGTAGGGCTCGTTGAGGAGCTGGTGTTCAGAGGCGTAGTGTTCAATCTGCTGCTGAGAGCTTTTCCAAAGACGAAAGGTGGAATCACAGGAGCCGTAGTTTTGGGAGGCGTACTGTTTGGATTGATGCATTTTTCCAATATGGGCGCAGGGGTTAAGTTCAGCAGTTGTCTGATACAGGTTATTTCAGCAGGTCTCATGGGCGTGCTGTTTTGCATGATATATGCTTCTACACGCAATTTCTGGATGCTTGCCATTTTCCATACTGTTGTAGATATGGGAGGACTTTTATCATCGGGAATATTTGAGGGAGGCGGAGTGGCCGACAGGATTAATGAGTTTTCGGCAATGAACTGTGTCGCGTTTATCGTGCTTGGTATTCCTATGCTTGTTATGCTGCGTAAATCAAGGCGTATCCGTCTTGAGATGCTCTACAATAATGAGACTATTATAGATGACGAGAGAGAGGGCGCTAAGCTTGCAGTGGTTTCACTGGTGCTTGGCATTTGCAGTATTATTTTCTCGTTTTTTGGATATCTGGTGGGACTTGGAATTGTCGGCATGCTTGCTTCCAAAATGTCAAAAAAGGCAAAGCAGTATAACAATGCAATAGCAACTGCCGGTATGATTACATCGATAATAGGATTTGTGCTGTCGGTCATCTGCACGATTGGCATGGTGGTGCTGTTTGCAAGCGGTATGTACGACAGGCTTGTTAATATGTCGATGTAAATTAAAGTAACTGATTTAACAATATGGTAAAAATACCATATAATATTTTGTGAGAACAATGGAGAAGAGTTATTGGATTTTTGAAATAGGGCTACCGCAATCCCACTGGCTTTAGACGATGGGGTAAGGTAGCCGGAAGCGGAGAGGTTTGTGCTATACTTGCGTTATGGGAACGTGGAAATCAAA
>OBLG01002521.1_pt1 | contig 11160 bp, 9 predicted proteins | sample 1517451 | NCBI WGS metagenome assembly OBLG01 (sample SAMN04571694, study PRJEB22368) | human gut metagenome | biome: human gut; material: stool | host: Homo sapiens | place: Luxembourg | collected 2012-06-29
GATCTCTACGATCAAGGCCACCAGCGACCGTGTTCAGATAGAGTGGAAAATCTGACATTTCCGCTCTATCGCCCCTCATTTCTATTTTATCTCGTTTGTACCCCTTGTACACCGATGTTTTGCAAACTTCTGGGCATTTTTATTATTCACCGGAGGATCAGTGTCTAATGAAGGAAGATTTTAATAAAATGATTCAGAATGTTCAAAAAGAAATTTCAAATTAAGGAGGTCTATATGAAGAAAGCGCTAACTTCCAGTTTATCGAACTGAATCAATATCCATAGCAACCATGCGCTACGGTGTGTGGCTGCTTATGTTTGCAGAAGGAACAGACGCAAACCGGCAGTCGATGAAGTGCCATCAGCTGCCGGTTTTGCATGGGCAATACCGCACAACTCGGCGGCGCGTCGGGTGATGTCTTTTCCGCCATCAGCCAATCGCGAAATGGGTGCAGGGACAAATGAAACGGGACGAAGTCCCCTGCTGTTCTTTTGCTGCACAGACGTTGACGAAGGGACGGACTTCGTGCTATCATAAACGCTGTGTTCCGACTTTTTCGACAAGAAGGCATCAATGACGATGAATCGTAAACTCTTTGCGAAGGGCTTCCGGCATGGAATCCCGATTGGGCTGGGCTACCTATCCGTTGCGTTCACGTTCGGCATGAAGGCAGTGGCGGATGGCTTGTCGCCGCTCGAAGCGCTGCTGATTTCCATGACGAACGTCACCAGTGCGGGACAGTTCGCTGGGCTGCCGCTGATTCTCGCACAGGCGTCGTACCTCGAAGTCGCGCTGACGCAGCTGATTATCAACCTCCGCTATGCGCTGATGAGCCTGTCCATCTCCCAGAAGATGGATTCGGATATGAACACACCGCGCCGCCTGTTCTTCTCTTTCATGAATACGGACGAGATATTCGCTGTCGCATCCAGTCAGCCGGGGAAGGTCAGTCACTGGTATTTGTATGGGTTGATGACCGCGCCGTACCTCGGCTGGTCGGTCGGTACGATTCTGGGCGCGGTCGCGGGCACGCTGCTGCCGGTTTTCCTCCGCAATGCGCTCGGTATCGCGATTTTCGGCATGTTCCTCGCCATCATCCTGCCGCCCGCGCGCAAGGAGAAGCCTGTGCGCATTGTCGTGCTGATGGCTATCGCGATGAGCCTGTGCTTCCGTTATGTGCCGATGCTCTCGCAGGTGTCCAGCGGGTTTGTCATCATCATCTGTGCTATTGCCGCCTCGGCGCTGGGCGCGTGGCTCTTCCCCGTGCAGGAGGAAGAAACGAAAGCGGGTGATGCGCAATGACGGCAAATTTTCCGATTTACCTGCTTGTGATGGCGGGTGTGACATACCTGATTCGGATGCTGCCGCTGACGATTTTCCGCAAGGAAATCAAATCAACGTTCGTCAAGTCATTCCTGCACTATGTGCCGTTCGCGGTGCTGGGGGCAATGACGATTCCCGACGTATTGTATTCCACGGGGGATATGCGCACGGCGGCGGTTGGTTTGGTGGTAGCGGTGTTCCTCGCGTGGAAGGGGAAGAGCCTGCTGACGGTGGCGCTTGCGGCGTGCGCGGCGGTGCTGGCGGCGCAGGGGGTTCTGCTGCTGTTCTGATGATTATTGCAACGAAAAAGGGGATTGTGTCCGAAATTGTGGACGCAATCCCCTTGCTTGTTATTCCAGACTGCCCAGCAGCGTCAGCAGAATCGCCACGACGGTCAGGACAATCAGCAGCGCACGCCGGATGTGGTGCGGCTTCATCATGACTGCCCGCCGCTCTGCGCGTTCGGGTTGAAGAGGCTCATCAGGTGGGCGCTGCTGCTTTCGAGGGTTGCCAGGGCGCTCTTGATGGCGGACAGGTCATCCGCCGTCATTTTGTCGGGCTTGGCGCGCCCAATCAGATGGCGAAGGGCAGCTTCATCGTCCTTGACGCGCTTCTTCTCGTCCTTGTCCAGCTGCTTGCTGCACTGGTTCAAGGCAGCACTTACCTGCGCCAAAAGGTGCTGCGCCTGATTGATGGTGTCCATCAGGTCGCGGCGGAAAGCGTCCTGCGCGGCGTACTGCTCCGCATCGCGAATCGCCTGCTGAATTTCATCCTCGCTCATTTTGTTGTCGGCGGTGATGGTGATGGATTGGGCGCGTCCAGTGTCCTGGTCGCGCGCGGAGACGGTCAGGATGCCGTTGGTGTCAATATCGAACGTGACCTCAATTTTCGGTACGCCTGCCATTGCGCGGCGGATGCCCTTCAGACGGAACTTGCCGATGCTCTTGTTGTCCCGCGCCATCGGGCGCTCACCCTGCAGGACGTTGATTTCTACTGATGACTGGAACATGCCCGCCGTGGTGAACACCTGCTGATAGTGCACAGGCAGGGTGGAGTTGCGCTCGACGACGCGGGTCGCGACGCCGCCGACCGTCTCAATTGCCAGCGAAAGCGGGGTCACGTCCAGCAGCAGCAAGCCCGTGGAGTTTGTCAGCGTCGTGTGTTCATTCAGCGTGTCGCCCTGAATCGCCGCGCCCTGCGCCACGCATTCGTCGGGGTTGATGCTCTTGCTCGGCATGATGCCGGTCAGCTGGCGCACCTTCTCCTGCACGGCGGGGATACGCGTCGAACCGCCGACCAGCAGCACCTTGCCCAGCTCGCTGGCGGCAATGCCCGCGTCGCTGAGGGCGCTGCGGACAGGACCTTCCGTCCGCGCAACCAAATCCGCCGTCAATTCATTGAATTTCGCGCGGGTCAGCGTCTGCTCCAAATGCACCGCCTGACCGCCGACTGTGCTGATGAACGGCAGGCTGATGGTGGTCATCTCGGTGACGGACAGCTCCTTTTTCGCCTGCTCTGCGGCTTCCTTCACGCGCACCATGGCCGCCAAATCGCGGTGAAGGTCAGCATGATGTTCCCGCTGGAAAGCATCACAGACGAAATTCACGATGCGCTCGTCGAAGTCATCGCCGCCGAGGTGGTTGTCGCCGCACGTCGCCAGCACTTCGATAACACCCTCGCCAATTTCGATGATGGATACGTCAAACGTGCCGCCGCCAAGGTCGTAGACCATGATTTTCTGCGGTGCGCCGTTGTTCAGCCCGTAGGCGAGGGCGGCGCTGGTCGGCTCGTTGATGATGCGGCGGACGTTCAAGCCCGCAATGCGCCCCGCGTCCTTCGTCGCTTGACGCTGGATGTCCCCGAAATACGCCGGGACGGTAATCACCGCGTCGGTGACGGGCTCGCCGAGGTAACTTTCCGCGTCCTGCTTCAGCTTGCGAAGAATCATGGCGCTGATTTCCTGCGGCGTGTAGCTTTTCCCGGCGATGGTCTTGCGCCAGTCCGTGCCCATATGGCGCTTGACGGATGCAATCGTGCGGTCGGCGTTGACTGCTGCCTGACGCTTCGCCGCGCTGCCGATGAGCCGCTCGCCGCTGTCGGTGAATGCCACGACGGACGGCGTTGTGCGCTCGCCCTTATCGTTCGGGATGATAATCGCGCTGCCGCCCTCAACCACGGCGATGCAGCTATTGGTGGTACCCAAGTCGATACCGATGATTTTGCCCATAAAGCCACACTTTCTCAAGGAAACTGATTCCTTGACCTTTTGCGCGATTCAGTTGCGCGCATTGCATACAGTTTTTTGTGTTGCGCAGGGGATTTCACTCCGCAGAGGCGAACCCCCTGCAACAAAACAAATCAAGCAGCATAGGAAAATTCCGCCGAGTTAAGGGGCTTGGCAGCACCTTAGCACCGGCAGCAAAGCGGACAGAACATCTGCAAAAAGCACAAGCTCATGCACAATTTTGACGGATCCATCGCCCAAGTGTTGTACCCGGACGCATTCGTCTGATACGTCTGCCCTGCCTGCTGATACTGCCGCAAAAGCGCCTGATACGTCGCATTGTTCGGGCTGAGCTGCACCGCGCGCTTCATGTGTTCCAGCGCCTGAATCTGATTTCCCGCGCCGTGGTTCGCCACGCCGGACAGGTAGTACCAGCGCGCATTCCGCCCCGTACTGGGGACGTTCTGCAAAATGGAACACGCCGACGCGTACCGTCCGGCGAGAATATCGCGGATGGCAGCGCGAACCGGCTCGGAATCACCCGCCTGCTCCTGCGGGTTGACCTGCGTCTGATAGCCGCCGTAGCTGCCGTAACCGAATCCGCCGAAGAAGTCGCTGAACGGGTCATAGCCGCCCTGCTGACCATACGGATTGCCTTGCTGCTGTCCGCCGTAGGAATTGCCGCCGTAAGAGCCGTACGGATTTCCGCCGTAACTGCTGCCGCCATACGGGTTCCCGCTATACGGATTCCCGCCATACGGATTCTGCTGCTGCTGGCGGTTGGCGTACTTCTCCGGGTTCATCAGCATGTCGTAGGCTTCGTTGAGCTCGTTCATCTTTTTTGCCGCGTCGGGGTCGTTCGGATGCAAATCCGGATGGCACTCCTTGGCTTTGCGGCGATACGCGCGCTTGATTTCATCTTGGCTGGCGGTTTCGGATACACCCAGCACTTTCCGCGGGTCTGTGACCATGCTCGTCAGCCTCCTTTCACCGGGGAATCGTCCCCGCTCTCTTTGGTTGTGCGGCCGCTGTGCTTCTTCTGCTTTTCGGCGCGGCGGTGGAGGAACTCGTTGTAGCTCTGCCAGACACCCTCATAGAGGATGTTGCGCAGAATATCCGCATCGGAGACGATAGGCAGCGACTCAAACGCCGCCGAGGCGTCGCCAAGCAGCAGCGTCAGCACGTCGCGCATATCCTCTGGCTGACGCCCCATCAGCAGCACGGGATTGTAGCTGTGCTTGCGTGTGTCGGCATCGTAATCACAGGCGGCATCCACCATGTAGATGAACCGCCCCAGCGACGCGCCGAACAGCCGCAGTGTGCGCGACCAGTAATCCTCCTCGCGCACGAACAGCGACGCCATCAGCGCCCCGAAGCAGTTTGCCGCCGCATCGGGGGAATCGCTGTGCGCCGCTTCCACCTCGCTCAGCGCCCGCAGGTTCTTCTCCAAATCGGCGCACTGGCGGGGATAATCCGCGCTGACCGCCTCGTAACGCTTTTTCAGCAGCTGCGCGGTCAGCCCGCCCGGCAGGGAGCGGTCGTCCTGCCAGTCGTCCAGCGCCTTGAAGTATGCCAGCGCGATGGTCATATCGGCAGCGTAATCCGTCATCGACGTGCGGACGAAATCGTGCGCTTCCTTCGGGTGCGGCAGACAGCGCATCTGCCCGTGCGCTTCCGCCGGCTCATAGAGCGCAGAGAGGAAAATCGCCAGAAACGTCATGTCGTAGGTGAGCGTCATGCGGCCGCGGAAGCCGTGGCGGTCGCCCAGTGATTGGCATAATCCGCAGTACCATGCCCGATAGCGCTTTTTCTGCGCCTCATCGAGCGATTCCAGACAGGGTCTGACATAGCCGAACATTGCTTACGCCCTTTCGTCGAACTTGTGCTGGCACTTGGGGCAGGTGACGTGCTTTTCACCGCAGCCGCGCTTGAGGCGCAGGCGCGTTTTGCACTGCGGGCAGCGGAAATACTTGTAGGTCTTTATGCCCCTGAGCCGCAGGAAAAACTGGCGGATTTCCGTCTGCGCGTGTCCCGTCTTGTCCATGAACTGGCGATTTTCCTCCTGCCGCTTGGCGACGTTGCGGCTCAGCATCCGCCACAGGGCATACACATAGCACAGCAGGGACAGGAAACTCGCCAGCGGCAGGCGGAACAGCGAAAGCAAACTGAAAACGATAGCGGCGATGAGCGCTGTGAAGCCGAGATTATCCGGGCCGTTGCGCCCCTGCATCCAGTTCGCGAGGGCGTTCTGCATCTTCGAGAAAAAGGACATCGGTGATTTCCTCCTTTGCTTTCGGAGCATAGTATACACCCCGAATTTGAGCCTAATGTGAACAAATGAAGAAGAAACCGCAACAAATTCGGCGGATACCCGCATTTTTGCAATTTTCGGATTCACCTGCGCCCGCTGCATGCGTCTTGGCGCATTTTCATCCGAAAATCGCATGGTTTCAACCTATAAGAAATTCTGCGCCGATTGAAAAAAACCCTTCTTTGTGGTATGATAATTGCATGAGAGTTTCATGAGAAAATGAATGCGAGGTGCGTTGACGGTGCTGTTGCGGAATGGGCTGTTCTTTGTGGATGATCATTTTTGGGAAAAATTGTGCGTTCGGCTGGGAACCGGGCGCGTGACAGCGATGGACGAGGGCTTAGCGCCGTTGGCTGGCGAAGCTGTGATAGACCTGCAGGGGGATTTTGTCCTGCCGGGGTTCGTTGACGCGCACATCCACGCCTTCCGCGGGCATGACACGATGCAGGGCGAGGACGCGATTCGCCAGATGGCACGGGAGTTGTATCAGGAGGGCGTTGCGGCGTTCCTGCCGACGACCATGTCCGCCAGCGTGGAGGATACGCGCCGGGTGATTGCCGCCATCCGCCGCGTGATGGATACGCCGGAGCAGCGCGCAGCACGGGTGCTGGGGGCGCATATGGAAGCGCCGTTCCTATCGCCGGAGAAGGCAGGGGCGCAGCGGAAGGAGTTCTTTCTGCATCCGAGCTGGGAGGCATTCCTTGAGCTGACGGGCGGCGACATTCAGGCAGTGCACGTCATCACGATGGCGCCGGAGCTGCCCGGCGCGGAAGAATTCATCCGTAAGGCGGCGGAGAACGGCATCCATGTTTCCATCGGTCACACGGCAGCGACCGACGAACAGGTGCATCGGGCGGCGGACTGGGGCGCGAACCGCGTCACCCACACCTACAACGCACAAACGCCGTTCACGCACCGCGCGCCCGGCGTTCCCGGCGCAGCATTGACGGATGACCGCCTGTTCGCGGAGTTCATTGGCGACGGCGTTCACCTGCACGATGACGCGGTGAAGGTGCTTCTGCGCTGCAAGGGGGCGGACAAAGCCGTTGCGATTACGGACAGCATGGAAGCAGCGGGCTTGCCGGACGGCGAATACGCCTTAGGCGGGCAGGCGGTCACGGTGCGCGGACACGAGGCGCGTTTGCACGACGGCACGCTGGCGGGCTCGGTGCTGCTGATGCGGCAGGCGTTCCAGAACCTGATGGCGCGCTACGGGCAGACGCCGGAGAATGCCGCTCGCATCTGCACGGAGAATCCCGCGCGTTCGATTGGCGCGTCAGGCTTCGGGACGATTTGCGTTGGGGCAGACGCGCCCCTCACAAGGTGGGGGAAGGATTTCGCTTGGAAGGGAATCCTTGGGTGAAGGAACTTTTGGGTTTTGGCATACTTGTCTTTCTTTTTCTGGCTGAATTTGATTGGAACAGGGGGAATCGCCTCCGCAGAGACGAAATCCCAGCGAAACACGCGGAAATTGCATGAAGAAGTCACCAACTCAATCGCGCGAAAGGGTCAAGGGGCAATGCCCCTTGCGGAGTCCAGAGGCAGAGCCTCTGGCTTGAAAGGAGGCTGCAACACCCATGATGAAAATCGACTTGAACGGACAGTGGCAGGTGAAGCTGGACGCGGAAAAACAGGAGACCATGCCGCAAGCGTACCCGGAGACGATGATGCTGCCGGGGACAACATCGGCGGCGGGGCTTGGAATGCCGAATTCCGCCAAGGAAACGGGCTGCCTGACCGACGCATATCGCTTCGAAGGCGCGGTGTGGTTCATGCGCACGTTCACCGCGGGAGACTGGACGGGCGAGCAGACGATGCTCACGCTGGAACGCACCCGCAAAACCACCGTCTACCTCGACGGTCGCCCCATCGGGCATCAGGAGAGCCTCTGTACGCCGCACCGCTACTTCCTGCCGCCTGTGCACGCTGGCGAGCATACCCTTGTCATCCGCGTGGATAATACCGATTATCCCACGCGCGGCGGGCATTTGACCAGCCCCGATACGCAGAGCAACTGGAATGGCATCACCGGCGAAATCAGCCTGACTGTCGCTCATACACTGCTGACCGACCTCACCGTGCGCCCGGACTTGCGGCGCGGCTGCCTGCGTGTGCATGGGCATATCATCGGCGCGCCCGACGGTGTGGCGGGCATCGTGCTGCCGGGGCAGATGGAGCATCTGCTGCCGTACCGCCGGGGCGTGCTGGACGGGGAATGCCCGCTCAAGGGCAATGAAGCCTTCTGGGACGAAGCGCACCCCGAAATCCACACCATCTCCATTGACCTCGACGGCGATGTGTACGAAACGACATTCGGCTTGCGCGACGTGCGGACGGTCGGTCGGCGGCTGCTCATCAACGGGCGCGAAACCTTCCTGCGCGGCAAGGTCGATAATCTGCTGTACCCCAAAACCGGGTACACGCCAACTGACGTCGCGTCGTGGATGACGATTTTGGGCATTGCCAAGGAATATGGCATCAACCATTACCGCTACCACACAGCCTGTCCGCCGGATGCGGCGTTCACGGCGGCGGATCTGCTTGGCGTGTATATGGCGCCGGAGCTGCCGTTCTGGGGGACGGTGGCGGAAGAAGGCGAAGAAGGCTACGACGAGCGCGAACGCGACTTCCTCTTCCAAGAGGGCTTCCGTATCCTGCGCGAATACGGGCATCATCCGTCGTTCCTGTGGCTTTCGCTGGGCAATGAGCTGTGGGGCAGCAAGGACGTGCTGAACCGCATGATGCGCGCCTACCGCGAGGCGGACGACACCAAGCTGTACAGCAGCGGCGCGAACAACTACCAGTTTGTACCGGACGTGCTGGACGAGGAAAATGTGTTCGTCGGCGTCAGGCTGGGGCGCGAACGGCTGATTCGCGGCAGTTACGCCATGTGTGACGCACCGCAGGGCATCGTGCAGACGACCGCGCCGGAGTCCGTCAGCAATTATGATGCCAGCATCGTTCCGGAAACGCTGGGGCAGTCGGGTGAAGCCGGCAAGGTGCAGATTCAGTATGGCACGGGCGTGAAGGAAGTGGACGCGCAGTCCGCGGACGCCCTCATCCCGGATGTGCCCGTCATCAGCCACGAGGTCGGGCAGTATGTGTTCTATCCTGATTTCTCGGAGATTTCGCGTTACACAGGGCCGCTGAAGCCGCGCAACATCGAAGCCATGCGCGAGAATTTGGAACGGGCGGGGCTGTACGGCGAGCATGAAGCCTTCTTCCGGCAGACGGGGCATCTGGCGGTGGAATGCTACAAGCGGGAAATCGAGACGCTGCTGCGGTCGCGGGAGGTGTCCGGTTTCCAGCTGCTGGACTTGCAGGACTACACCGGGCAGGGGACGGCGCTTGTCGGCGTGCTGAACGCAATGATGGAGAACAAGGGACTGATTTCCGCCGAGGAGTGGCGCGAGTTCTGCGCCGGAACGGTTGTGCTGGGCGAATTTGCGTCGTTCACGGGCATGATGGGCGAGGACATCCGTTTTGATGTGCAAATCAGCGAATGCGACCCGGAGAAGCAGCATACCTGCATCCGCTGTACCCTGATGGACGGTGAGCGCGAATTGTACGCTTGCGACGTGACGCCGGGTGCGCGGCAGGGGCGGCTGACGGACGCAGTGTCCGTCACGTTCCCGGCGGAGTGCTATCGGGACGCCATGCAGGAGCGCATCACGGGCTTGACCGTCGTGCTGACACTGGAGGATGGCACGCGCAATCATTACCCGATTTGGCTGATTCCGCCAATTGACATCCGCATTACCCGCGAGGGCATTGAGAAGGACGGGCGGATGGTGGCGTTTGTATCCGCAGAAGAGAAGGCGGACGGCGCGGCGATTGTTGTGCCGAGCGCGGAGGGGCAGCTTCCGGCGGAATACTGCACGGATTTCTGGTGCTACCCGATGTTCCGTTCAATCAGCGAGAGCATGGGCAAGCCTGTGCCGGTCGGGACGATGGGGCTGTCCATCGACACCGCGTCGCCGCTGCTGAAGCGGTTCGCGCAGGAGGATTACACCACCCCCGCGTGGTACGCTATCCTGCAAACGGCGCATGTGCAGCGCCTTCCGGCGGACATTCACCCCGCAGTGCAGATGATTGACAATACGGAACGCTGTGCACGTCTGGGTATCCTCTATCAGCAGGACGGCGTGTGGCACTTGACGGCGCGCTTGTGGGAAAAGCCGAATGACCCGACGGTGCGCGCGCTGGCGTGGTCGCTGTGGGAGGCGCTGAAATGACGCTGATTTACCCCGCGACGGCGGATGCGTTCCGCTGCATTGCGGACGCTTGCCGCCACACCTGCTGCAAGGGCTGGGAAATCGACATTGACCCGAACACGCGGGCGAAGTATGCTGCCATGACGGGTGAAATCGGGCAGCGGCTGCGCGACGCGATTGCGGACACGCCGGACGGTGCTTCTTTCCGCCTGCGGGAGGATGAACGTTGCCCGATGCTGAATGACAGCGGCTTATGCGACATCATCACCGCTTGCGGCGAAGGGGCGCTGTGCCAAATCTGCGCCGACCATCCGCGCTACCGCAACGAGTTTTCGACATTCACCGAGGTCGGCTTCGGGCTTTGCTGCGAAGCGGCGGCGGATTTGACCCTGCACTGGCCACAGCCGATGACGTGGCATACGCAGGGCGGCGGCACACGTCCGCAGGGGTCGCCGGAGGAAGAAGCGCTGCTGCAGGCGCGGGCGGCGCTCATCCGCATCATGCAGGACAGAACACGCGGCATTCCGGCCCGGCTGAATGCCTTGTGTGAAGCGGTAGGCACGGTAATGCCAACGCGTACGGCAGCAGAATGGGCGGACTTCCTGCGGACGCTGGAGCGCCTTGACCCGACGTGGGACGCGGTGCTGACGCGGCTGACGAATGCACCGGACGATTTGCCGGATTTTTCCCCGCTGGCGGTGGAGCAGTTCACGGTGTACCTGCTGCATCGGCATGTGCCGGGGGCACTGCTGGATGACGATTTGCCGGGGCGGGTGCTGTTTTGTGCGGTATCGGGGATGCTGTTCCTGCGCCTGTCGACGCTGCTGGGCGAAAACGAAGCGGCGCGGATGTACTCATCAGAAATCGAATACTCGGAGGAAAACCTCTGCTCGTTTCTGGATGAGCTGGATGCAGCAGGGGACGAATAGTTTTCATCAAGCAAAAACAGGCATCTGAAGCATGTGCTTTCGCTTCGGATGCCTGTTTATACTATTTCCAGATTCACCCGCGCCATCTGCTTGCGCCTTTTCCCTTCTGGCGTCCGTTCATTCCACTTAGCGTAGCGCTGCTACGCTGCGTTTCATTCA
>OBLG01002523.1_pt1 | contig 11157 bp, 6 predicted proteins | sample 1517451 | NCBI WGS metagenome assembly OBLG01 (sample SAMN04571694, study PRJEB22368) | human gut metagenome | biome: human gut; material: stool | host: Homo sapiens | place: Luxembourg | collected 2012-06-29
TTCTGCAAATGTGAGATGTTGAGAATTGTCAAAGATGTGTATAAAGGGTAGGGCGCTGCCCTGGGCTATGTGATTGTTGGGCTTTCTTGCTCTGGCAAGCGGCAAAGCCGAGCGCAGCCCGTTTATAACCACATTATTAGTTTTACCGGACAGCAATATTTCCGAGCAGATAGTTTAGCTCCAACGGAACACCAACGCCATTGATTTTCTGGTCGAATAAACCTGAATTGTTGCCATAGCCATAGCCAATGTCCACATGGTAGCCTAAACCTGAGTTTCCATTGAATCTGCTGTCTTAGTTGATGCCTGCGACGTTCTGCGCACCAAGAATTTCGATTGAGAGGCTGCGTGTCGTCTGCTGCTGAGCCATAGCTGCCGGAAGCCGAGCAGTCTGCTTGTGGCAGAAGGGAAGAGCATCACTGGAATGATCATCGCTAAGATGACGATCGAGGTGAATATCCACGCCTGCATCACGTTGATGCGTGCTGCCTTCAGTTTCTTCTCAGCCATGTGTATCGATGCCACCACCGAGCAGCCGGCACCCGTCATCAGTCCGAGACCCGTAGCCAGCATCATTATGGGCACGCAGATATTGATGGCGCCAATGCCGTCGGCTCCCACGGCGTGTCCGACGAAGATGCCGTCGATGGCGCACATGGCGGAGATGCTGATCATTCCGAACAATGTTGGCAGGAAATAGCGACCGAACAGGCGAGGTATGCTCAGCGTGCTGAGGTCGATGGCGTCTTTGGTAAGGTGTTCTGACATAATTTAAAAGTAAAAAAGTAAAAGAGTAAAAAGGACTTTTAAAAGTCATTGCTGTCCGGTAAAATTTTTTAATTATGCTCGGCGCTTGCCTTTCTGCGTAAGCTGTACTTGCCGTGCTTGTCGAACACGAGCCAGTAGAGTATAGGCAGAACGGTGGCGATGAGCACCATTGAGATGAGCGTGCCGAAGAAGATGACAGCGCCCATCGGCGACCATAGCGTGTTGTTCTCGAGCATCATCGGCAGCACTCCTACAGAAGCTGCAGCCGAAGTGAGGAAGATTGGGCGCATGCGGCGTTCGCCTGCCTGGAAAGCAGCATCGCGCACGGAGAGTCCTTTCTCGCGTCGCAGCTCTTCGGCATAGTCGATCATGATGATGCCGTTGCGCACAAGGATGCCCATCAGACTCACTACGCCGAGCACGCACGTAAGGCTCACGTCATAGCCCGTTATGCACAGGCCGACGGCTGCACCGAATATGCAGAGCGACATTGAGGAAAGGTTCACCAGCGCCAGGCTGATGCGCTTGAAGTGGAAGAGCAGGATGAAGAAGATGACAAGCACGGCTATCATCACGCCCGACATCACCTGCGGCAATGTCTCGGCGTCCTTCTCCACCATTCCGCCCATCTCCCAAGTGAGAGTGGGGCAGCGCTTCTGCAGTTCGTCCTCAAGCTCAGCCGACAATTTGTCGGCATTGTATCCGCGCATCGGCTCGCCGATGATAGAGATGGTGCGCACGCCGTTGCGACGCACTATGCTTCCGTCCTGCCAGTCGGGCGCAATCTTTGCCAGTTGGCGAAGCGGAACGCTCGCTGTGCCGCCCATTACGGGTATGTACTCGTTGTTAAGGTCGCTGTCGTTCTCCGACTTCAGCACCATCTTCACCGGATAGTCGCCCTCCCAAAGTGTAGACATCGGCAGACCGTCGCCGAAGTGTATGGCAAGATTGGCTGAAAGGATAGTCTTGTTCACACCCAGTCGGTTTGCCTCGGTCTCGTCGGGCGTTATCCTTACGCAAGGCTGCGGAGCCTCGTAGTTGGTGCGCACAAGATGTATGCCCTCGATGCTGCGCATGCACGCCTCCACCTTCTTTGCCTCCTGCTTCAGACGTCCTATACTGTCGCCGCTCACCCTTATCTCGATGGGGTAGGTGGCAGAGTTGTAGTCCATCTCCTTGAAGCGTACGTAGCAGTCGGGGAAATAGTCGGAGTATCTGTCGGCATACTTGTCGAGCACTTTCTCCGTAGCGTCGTTGTTTGCGGTGTTCACGATGAACTGTGCGAAGTTCGGTCCGCCTATCTGCGGCGCGTAAGTGGTGTGGAAGCGCGGCGATCCCTGCCCGATGAACGTAGTCACAGACGTTACGAGCGGGTCGCGCTGCAGTATCTGCGCCATAGAGTCGGCCACTTCCGCCGTGCGCTTCGCCGTCGTGCCGTTAGGCAGATAGAACTCCACGGCAAACTGGTTGCGCTCGGCTACAGGCATCATTCGCTGCGGCTGCTTTACGAAGAGCACAGCGCCTGCGGCTACCAGCGCCCCACCCGTAGCAAGCGTGGCGCACGGATGTGCGAAGCAGCGATTGAGCAGCCATGTGTAGCCCGTCTGCAGATAGTCGAGAGGCTTCTTGCGCGCGTCGGGCTTGGGATTGGTGTCGATGCCCTTATGTATCAATGTGTACTGCAGGTAAGGCGTGAGCACTATCGACACCGTGAGCGAGATGCTGAGGATGATGAACATAGCCCAGGGGAACGACTTTACGAAGTCGCCCATATCGCCGTGCATGGTTATGAGGAAGGGGAAGAAGGTGAGCGATATGCTCAGCGTGGCAGAAAGCACCGACATGAAGAATTCGCGGGGGGCAGCGATGGCTGCATGCCAGCGCGACATGCCGTGCCCCAGTTTCTCCATGTAGTTGTCGATGATGACTACCGAGTCGTCCACCACCATGCCGAGCGTCACGATGAGTGCGGCGAGCGTCACCGTGTTCAGTTCCATGCCGAAGAGATAGAACACGCCTACGGAAGAGAAGATAGTGATAGGAATGCTCAGCGCCGACACCTCAGCAACGCGACGCGGCATGAGCAACACTACCACCACAATCACCGAGACAACCGAGATGAGCAGCTCGCGCAGGAAGTTGAGCACCGACTCGCTCACCACCCGGCTCTGGTCGGTGATGGTGTTGAGGCGCACATCGTCGGGCAGCGTCTGCTCGAACTCGGCAAGTGTCTTGCGAACGTCGTTGCCCATCTTCACGATGTCGTTGCCCGGTCGCATCTCTATCGACAGCAGCACACATTTGTTGCCGTTGCTTTCTATGTATTTGTCCTGCTTCGGATATTCTCGCGTGATGCGTGCTATGTCTTTCAGTCGCACGATGTTGCCTTTCGCGTCCGAGTATACAATCTGTTCAGCCACATCGCGCTCGTTGTTGTACGAGTCGTCTACGTGTATAGGCATGTTCAGGCTGCCCGTATCTATACTTCCGCTCACGGCGGTGAAGCCCTGCAGCGCCAGGTCGTTCAGAATCTTGAACGGACCGGTGCCGTACTTGGCAAGCTTGTTCTGGTCGAGATATATGCTTATCTGCTCGTTCTGCAAGCCGTACGTGCGCAGGTTCGATATCGCGTCTATACGCCGCAGGCGGTCCTTCAGGTCGTCTATGTACGTGTTCAGTTCGCGGTATGTCTTCTGCTTGCTCTCCATCGTGATGAGCAGGGCCGAGGTGTCGGCTATGTCGTCTACGGCTTGCAGCGCCAGCACGCCTGCCGGCAGCTGGGCCTTGAACGCCTGCAGGCCGTGCTTGAACTTGCTCCAGAAGGCGTCGCGGTCTTCCACGTTGTCGTTCAGCTCGATGAACACTATCAGCATGCCGTCCTTGCTCTGCGTGTACGTCTTCTTCTTGTTCACCTCCTTGTAGCCGAAGATGAAGTTCTCGAGCGGTTTAGCCACCCGCTCTTCCACTTCCGACGACGTGGCTCCCGGGTAGACTGCCACACATGCACCCTGGCGCACCGTGAACTGCGGCATCTCGTCCTTCGGCATTACGGCGAGTCCGGTCATGCCCAACACGACGAGCATGCCGACAAGCAGCAGCACGATGTTGTGGTTGCACATAGCCGACTCGATGAACGAGCGCTTTATCACGCGGTTTGGTTTCCTTGTCAAGCGTCGCTTTATATGAAAGCGTAGGGCCGACTCCTGTTTGCTTGTTTCCATGTGTCTCCTCCCTTCGCTTTATCTTTCAACGTTCTTGCCGGCGCATACCCTCATGCCTTCCGACACCTTCTGCTGTCCGCCGACAATCACCTCGTCGCCCGCGCCGAGGCCTGAAAGAACAATTATGTCGTTGTTGCAGAAACCGCCAACCTCAACGTGTTGCTGGTGGGCTTTGCCCTTTACTACGGTCCATACAAATCGGGTGTTGTCTGTATCGAGCTCAACGCATTTCGCCGGAATCGCGATCTGTGCCGGCTGCGTATCGCCGCTTGTCACCTGCGCGTTGCACACCATGCCCGGCAGAAGGCGTCTGCCCGTGTTCTCTATGCCCACCTTCACGTCGTACGTGTGCGAGATAGGATTGGCGTCGATGCCCTTTTCGCTTATCGTGCCCCAGAACACGGCGTCGCCCAATGCGCCAACGCTCACACGCACCTTGTCGCCTATGTGCAGATGCGATATCTCTGCTTCCGGCACCGACAGCTTAGCGTTCACAGCCTTCACGTCGGCTATCTTCAGAACCGGCTGCCCCGGCAGCACGTACGTGCCCATGTCGGCTTGCTTCGAGGCTACCACCCCGTTGAACGGCGCCCTGATGCTGGTGTGCGTGAGCTGTTGGCGAGCTATGGCTTCGGCGGCTTTCGCCTGCTCCAGCTTGCTCTCTATCTCCACCCATTTGATATCGGATATGGTGCCAGCCTTGTGCAGCGGCTGGAAACGACGGTAGGCGTCCTGCGCCTGCTTCAGCGTGCTCAGCGCTCCACGATGCGTCTCGTTGAGCGTAGTGGGGTTGATGGTGGCGAGCACCTGTCCCTTGCTCACTCTGTCGCCTTCGTCCACGTGTATGCTCGTGATGTTGCCGCCCAGTTCGAAACTAAGCGTCGAACCCGTCTTCTCTTCTATAGTGCCTACGTAGTCTTTTGTCTTGCCGCTGGCGTTGGAGCCTCCTACGGTGAGGGTCTCCACCTTAACGGCGGCTTTACGCGTCCGCTTCTTTTGTTCGGAGCAGCTCGTCAGCACCGAGCAGCCAACGAGCAACGCCACTAACCATCCTATAAAACAATCAGTTCTTCTCATAATATATTTTTGATAATCTGTTGTAAAACTACAATTTTCAACATGCACAACAAAAAAAAGCGCTCGCTTTCTTACCGCCGTTAACCTTATTTAATTAATCTATTCAGAACTAAAAACTATCTGCTATCTCGCTTTTTATCCCTTTTATAAAACTTCTGTAACTTCTTTGACACACCATATCCTTACTTTTGCACCCGAAATTTTACACATAGTTAACTAAATAAGCAAAAGAATGAAAAAGAAAGTAGTGAGAGAAAGCTGCGGCAGAAGAATGGCTGTGTGGTCATTGGCTGCGATGATGTTGTTGGGTAGCATGGGTATGCAGGCTCAAGGCACAGTCGGCGTGTCGGCGTGCTGCAAGGCTAAGGTGGCAACGGCTGCCGTAGCGCAACCGGTTGCTGACGACGTGCGTGCCGAGTGGCAGCAGCTGAAGGGCGACGTGACGCTTTATATGACCAACGACATGGGACGCAACGGCTATTACGACCAGAAGCCGATAGCCGAACTGATGGGCGAAATGGCGGGAGTGGTTGACCCTGAGTGTGTGTTTGCTGCGGGCGACATTCATCATTTCAATGGTGTTGCATCGCTACAGGACCCGCTTTGGATGACCAACTACGAGCTGGTTTACTCGCATCCTGACCTTATGCTCGACTGGTTCCCAGTTTGCGGCAACCACGAGTATCGCGGCAATACGCAGGCTTTCATGGACTACGGCAAGGTGAGTCGCCGATGGATGATGCCTGCCAGGTATTATACTAAGGTGTTCAAGCACGGCAACACTTCCGTGCGCATTGTGATGCTCGACACAACACCGCTCATCGACTCTTATCGTAAGAATTCGAGCGTCTATCCCGACGCCTGCAAGCAGGACGCTGAGGCGCAGCTGGCGTGGCTCGACGAGACGCTGCGCAACGCCAAGGAAGACTGGGTGGTTGTGATGGGTCATCACCCGATATATGCCGACACCAACAAGAAGGAGAGCGAGCGTCTCGACATGCAGAAGCGTCTGCTGCCCGTGCTTCACAAATATAACAACGTGGCTATATACGCCTGCGGACACATCCACAACTTCCAGCACATACAGAAGAAGGGTGACAATATCGACTACGTAGTCAACTCGTCGTCGTCGTTGGCGCGTCACGTGAAGCCTACCGACGGCACGGTGTTCTGCAGCTCTGCCGACGGCTTCTCTGTGTTCACCGTAGACAAGAAGCAGCTGAAGATGTCGATGATAGACAAGGACGGAAAGATTATTCACACGATAACAAAGTCGAAATAGCATGAAGAGATTCTTATTCACAGCGGCACTCCTTACGGTTGCTACCTCTGCCATAACAGCGCACACGCTCGACGGCATCGTCAAGGACCACAAGACCGGCGAGCCGCTTATCGGCACCGTTATCAGAGTGAAGGAACTGCCAAGCGTCAGCACCACAACCGGTCTCGACGGCACCTTCACGCTGCGCGAGCTGCCCGACCGCGGCCGCTACACGCTCGTTGTCTCGTACATGGCGTACAAGACAAGAGAGATGGTGGTCGACGTGGCGAAAGACTATGACAAAGGCTCGGAGAAAGGCAAGGAAGGACAACTCATTATCGCCTTGGACGAAGACTTGCAGCAGTTGGGCGAGGTGGTTGTAACCGGACGCCGCGAGTATCGCTCCGACCGCAGCGCCGTCGAGACGGTGAAGAATGCGGCGAGCGTGCTCAACGTAATGAGCCAGCAGAGCATACAGCTCTCGCCCGACGTGAATGTGGCGAGCGTGCTTCAGCGTGTGTCGGGCGTGACCATGGAGCGCGACGCTTCGGGCGAGGCTTCGTACGCTATACTCCGAGGCATGGACAAGCGCTACAACTACACGCTCGTGAACGGTGTGAAGATACCGAGCCCCGACGACAAGAACCGCTACGTTCCGCTCAACATCTTCCCGTCTGACCTGATGGACCGCCTCGTGGTTTCGAAGTCGCTTACTGCCGACATGGAGGGCGACGCCGCAGGTGGAGTGGTCGACATGGTGATGAAGGATGCGCCCGCACGCTTCCAGTTGCAGGCTAACGCCGCCATGGGCATGAGCGACTACTTCTGGAGCGGCGCAAGAGACTATCTCACGACCAACCGCTCCGACTATACTCACCGTTCGCCCTACGAGGCGTTCGGCTCAGACTATAAGGCTTCGGCTTCCGACTTCAGGAACGGACCGGTGCAGCTGAAGAGCCATGCTACGCCGGCGCCTAACATCATCGGCGGTCTCAGCGTTGGCGACCGTTTCTGGAACAACCGTATCGGCGTGATGCTTGCCGGAAGTGTGCAGAACACCTTCCGTGGCACGGAGCGTACATACAACTCGGTGAAGATGGCGTCGGGCGAACAGGCTATGTATATCTCCAACCTCCACCACCGCTACTACAGCATACACGACTTCACGGCGGGTCTGCACGCAAAGCTCGACCTCTCGCTCGCTAACCACAAGATAGAATGGTACAACATGTACGTGCGCACCAACTCGAAGGGCGTGCGCTACGACAACGGCGTGAATACCGAGTATATCGCTGCCGACTCGTACACGCAGGACGACGAGCTGCGCTCTATGTCTGCCACGCAGAGCATCTTTGCCACCAACCTCAAGGGCACGCATCGTCTGACCGACCGCTTCACGGTCGACTGGTCGGGCGTGTTCTCGCAGGCAAGAGCCGAAGACCCCGACCGCACCTACGTGACGCTTACTAACACCGTTGGTCGTAGCGCCGGCGCTGAGGGCGACGCCGTGTCGGGCGATATATGGAGCCAGGAGAAGAACATCCTGAAGACGCTGCCTAAGAGTGCGGAACGCCGCTTCCAGCACAACAAGGATACCGACTGGGCGGGCTACATAAACCTCGCTTACGACACACGCTTCGGCGACAAGCTGGACGCTTTGTGGAAGGTTGGCGCGCAGTATCGCCGCAAGGAGCGCAGCAACCGCTACTACTCGTACGTCTTCAACCCGGCTGACATATCGCAGCAGCTCGATGGCAACGGATACGAGCAGTTCGCCAACGTCGATTGGGTATGCAAGACGCCTTACTCGCAGGCGTCTCAGCTCAACTACGACTCGAAGGAGCACATCGGCGGAGTCTACGCTATGGCTACGCTGAGCAGCGCTCTCGGAGAGCTGAACGTGGGCTTACGCGCCGAACATACCAACCAGATATACACCATGCTGCAGCACTTCCGCAACATGGGGCAGGTGGGCGAGCAGAGCTACTGGGACTATCTGCCGTCGGCTTCAGTGAAGTGGACACCGACAAAGAAGATGAACGTGCGCCTCTCTTACTACCGTTCTATCAACCGACCTGGATTCTACGAGATCGTGCCCTACCAGATACAGGGCGAGGAGTATCAGGAGAAGGGAAACCCTGAGCTGAAACGCGCCCGCATCGACAATATCGACCTGCGCTGGGAGTGGTTCCCGTCGAGCACAGAGCAGATTCTCGCAGGCGTCTTCTACAAGTATCTGAAGAACCCGATAGAACAGGTGTTCGTTACGTCGGACGGCAAAATCGGCGCCGGAACAGACGCCTACTACATGCCCGCCAACCTGGGCAACGCGAAGAACATGGGCTTCGAGATTGACGTGATAAAGTACATACGCCACTTCGGTGTGAAGGCAAACTACACCTACACCCACTCGGAGATTACCACTTCGAAGCGCCAGTACAAGGAAGGCAGCGCAGAGTATAAGACGGGCGTAACGCAGACTCGTCCGCTCGTGAACCAGGCGCCGCACACAGCCAATCTCTCCCTGCTCTACAAGGACACCGAACATGGCTGGAACGCACAGCTTGCAGCCTCGTTCACCGGCACGAAACTCGCACTTGTGTCGCCGTTCAAGGACGCCGACCAGTGGGACAAGGCGATGTTCGGACTCGACTTCAGCGCAGAGAAGAAGTTCAACAACGGCATCTCGCTCTTCTTCAAGGCCAACAACCTGCTCGACGCAAAGCGCGAGCGATACCTCAAGACCGTCAACCAGAGCAACCTCGAGTATGAAGGCCAGAAGAGCGACAAGACCATCGTTGGCACATACCGTTACGGCAGAACTTTCCTGCTCGGCGTGCGCTACAAGCTCTAATTTGTCACCACCTCATATCTCACCACCTCACCATAACAACACCTCATATCTCACCATCTCACCACCTCACCAAAACAACATCATACAATGAAGAAGATAAACACAATGGCCGGTATGCTGCTCGCTGTAGCAACGGCAATGTTCTCAGCGTCTTGCGAGAACGACAACATCAATCCGTACGATTATGCAGGCAACAACGGCAACGCCAACCAAGGTTCTACAAACGTCATAAAGACCGCCGTGGCGGAGTATCCTGTAGGCTCGCTCGTGTGGTCGAACGACACCACGCTGAGCGAGAGCGTAGAGATACCCGTCGGCACATCGCTCTATATAGAGCCGGGCGTGACGGTGACGTGCAAGGCTGACGTGCAGGTGCCTGTAGAAGTGGTGGTGCTGGGCAACCTCTACTGCCTCGGTACAGAAGAGAAGCCCGTCACCTTCACCTCCGACCGCAAGAAGCCCGAAGCCTGGGGCGGCATCATCTGTGGCTACAACTCGGAGGAAGTGGTGCTCAACCATGTAGACATAGCCTACGCCGGCGCCACGCCTACCGAGTCGTCGGCATCGTTCCAGAACAAGCTCTTCAAGACCACCATCGACGGCGGCGTGCCGGCCTTCCACTTCTGCAACGTCAACGGCAAGTTTGTCATCGCCAACAGCTTCTTCCACGACAACTACAACGATCAGACCTACTTCACGGGCGGCAACGGCGTGATCGTGGGCAACATCTTCGCCGATTCGGGCAACGCTGCCGACGGCGGCGAGGCTATCAACGTGAAGGCGGGCTGCCAGCTCGACGTAGCCAACAACGTGATATACAACGCCTGCACCAACGCCTTCAAACTCTCCAACGCCGGCAACAGCGAGGTGGTGCCGCTCACCGACATGACTGTCTACAACAATACCATCGTCGACTGCGGTTGGCGCCGCTCGAAGAATAAGAAGGGCGGTTCGGTATGGGTGGAGAAGGCTGCGCGACCGGTGTTCGTGAACAACCTCTGCTACGACTCGCGCTTCGGTCTGAAGCAGCCCAAGCAGGACGGCGCCGACATGGAGCACAGTCGTCTCACGCCCAACTACTACTACGCTTCTACCGCTACCGGCGTGGAGCAGATGGCAAAGGGCGCTTCGCTCGGCATCTGGTTCGACACAGACATAAAGAGCGCCACAGCAGGCCAGTTAAATCCGCTCTTCAAGAATTTCAAGCAGAACGCCGGCATGGACATCAACTGCGAGGTCGACGACCCCGACAAGGGCGCTCCGCTTGCTTTCGATAAGGCGTGGAACTTCGACCTGCAGCAGGGTAGCCCCGCTCTCTCGGGCGGTGTGACCGACTTTGTGCGCATCTTCCCGAACGGCATCCCGTTCTTCGGCATGAAGAAGGTGAACTTCCTCGACAGCGCTAACGACCAGAACTACTACTTCTCGGCACCACTGCCGCAGCCACGCTTCGGAGCGTGGCTGTAAAGCCGATTATTACTGTCCGGTAAAACTAATCTTTTGTTTCTTTGCAATTCTTGTATATGTCTTCAGTTTGCACTACCTTTGCATACCTTTTACACAAAGTAACGAAAAACAAGCAAGGATATGAATAATCTGATGAATATGGCGCGTAAGGCGATGGCGATAGCGGCGTTCCTTACGCTTTCTGTTGCGACTGACGCAGCGGAAGTAGTGTACAGAATTGTGGAATACAACAAGCAGACGGCTGAATTTGAGATAGCGGCTTGCGGAATGGTGCCGCGCAACTCGAGGGTTTACTTCGAGAACGAGTTTGGCGCAACCACAGGCAACCGCTACAACCAGATACCGCGCAACGGTGCGGCGGCAGCCGACTTCGACGGTATGGACGAGTCGCACTATCTCGACGCAGTTGCCGTGCCATCAACAGCCGACGTGACGAGCCCCGATGTGCTGCGCTTCAAGCTTGACAAGACAGACGCACAGAACTGGACCTTCACCGACCAGTACGGTCG
>OBLG01002525.1_pt1 | contig 11153 bp, 9 predicted proteins | sample 1517451 | NCBI WGS metagenome assembly OBLG01 (sample SAMN04571694, study PRJEB22368) | human gut metagenome | biome: human gut; material: stool | host: Homo sapiens | place: Luxembourg | collected 2012-06-29
CCCTTCGGGGCGTACTGCTTGCGAGTTTTGACATCCCCCCCCATTGCAAACAGATTGTTTTGCTATTCAATCCATTATCCTAACATAGTTATCAACAGGTGTGATGATAACTTCCTGTTGTTTATCAGTGCTTTACAGCAGTTATCAACAATATCAACAGGTTTTATAGATTTTTCGTGTATTTCTTCGCTATAGTCCTTGTCGTGCTATTGAATTACCACGTAGCAAGAACATCATTACCACAGTTCGGTAACTTTATTACCGCGCAACGGTAACTGCGTTACCAGTTCACGGGAATAAGATGGTTCGTGGATTGCAGTCTTGTTTAATGCTGCCTAAACCTGGTTTTTATATGATATCAGCATTGTTTTATATGATATCAGTATTGTTTTATTTGATATCAAGCTCGTTCAATGTTGATATCAGTCCTGTTTTATGTTGATTTTAACCTCGTTTCGTCTGAATACTAACAGCATAATCAACATGATATGTTGATAAATTCTCATTGTAAATCAGTCTTTTACCTGTGTTATCAACATTATCAACAATAATACAGGCGTTTTTCAATATTGCCTTGTCTTGGGAGTTGTTGATAACATGCGCAGCGGTTGTTTGTATGGAGTAGGGTAGTTATTATAGGGTTCCTGTATGATGTTAATCGGATGACAGGCAGTTGTTGGCGTTCTATTTGAAGGTTGTTAGTGCTCTGTTCGACAGTTGTTAGTGTTCTGCCCGAAGGTTGTTAGTAAGATCATGAGAGATTGTTAGGAAGTTCGGTTAATAAGTAGGCTTGCAGAAGCTCAAACCAACAGGTTTATCAACATGTTTGTTAATATTAATTTATTAGGAGTTAGTGTGTTACTGAGTTATCAACAGGTTATTTATAATTGTTGATAACTCGGTTGTTTGGTTGCCTCCTACAGTTGGTCTTGCATCGTAATTCTGGGTTTTGCTACAGGCTGCCTGTTTAGTATAACCTGTGGATAAACGTTGTGGATAACTCTGTTTTAAACGTGCCTGTGTGCAGCAAACTAACGTAGTTATACACAGGTTTGTTGATAATTGCGCGCTGTTAGTCAGTTTATTACAGAGTTATCAACAGTTTTTAGTAAATTGTGGATAACCTGTTGCATCGCGGGGTCGGTATAGCTGCGGTTTACAGGTTTATGGACATATAGTTGTATGTATACTGTTCCGAACGCAACGTTCATTAAATCTCCTATACGAATACAATGCCGGATAATCGCCGGTTCTATCAAACTGATTGTCAGTAAATTGATGTTGAAAAAATCTTGGTATGATATTTTGTCGTTTCGAAATATTTGTCTAACTTTGCAATTGTCTCCTTACCCGGATAGGGTAGAGGTAGGTATCTTTATGGGAATGGCGTTTTCTGACGCTGATCTTGAGGGACACGAACTTCGCAACTTCCAATCCAACCGAAGATCAGGCAACGATAACGCTCGCGTTAGTACGATTATTGTAGGCTACAAGTCTGCATCAGTTGTCGTATCATTTCGTCGCATGCTGACATGCGGTCGGTTGGTGGTGGCATTTGATGCAGTAGTCTTGACTTTATAAGTACATTGGCGTGGGCAGACTGCGTTGCTTATCTCGGTTGGTAGGCAATGCGAAGGCCTGTGTCCTTGAGATAAGCAATTTACAGGCTCCTGCGCCTTTTTTCATATACGATTATCCAGACACAAATGCTTTCAACTTGCGGACTTATAAACAGCCCTTAGGCACAAAAACTATCTATATAAGGGCGCAGGGAGACGTCTACGGATGCTCCCTGCGCCGAACTGCAAAGTGACTCTGTGCAGCTTCTACAGCTGCAGCGCCGCTTAAGCTAAATGACATTAATAAAATGTGTGTGTAAACAGAAACGTAAACAAAAAAAAGTGGAGATACCTCGACAGGCTATCTCCACTTTTTTATTCTTTTATATTACTGTTTTTACGTAGCGTTCGCAGCAATAGTAATACTAATCAGGGTTTATTTCTGCATCTCGTGCAGCTTCTTGTAGTAGCCGCCGAGCGCTATAAGTTCTTCGTGCGTGCCACGCTCCACGATCTCGCCCTCGTGCATCACGCATATCTCGTCGGCGTTCTTGATGGTAGACAGGCGGTGGGCGATAGCCACCGTTGTGCGCGACTTCATAAGGCGCTCCAGCGCGTCCTGCACGAGGCGTTCGCTCTCGGTGTCGAGCGCCGATGTAGCCTCGTCGAGGATAAGAATGGGCGGGTTCTTCAGTATGGCGCGGGCTATGCTCACGCGCTGTCGCTGTCCGCCAGAGAGACGTCCGCCGCGGTCGCCGATGTTGGTGTCGTAGCCGTGCTCGGTCTGCATGATGAACTCGTGAGCGTTGGCTATGCGCGCCGCCTGCTCAATCTGCTCCTGCGTGGCGCTCTCGACGCCGAACGTAATGTTGCCGCGGAACGAGTCGTTGAAGAGAATAGCCTCCTGGTTGACGTTGCCGATGAGCTGACGCAGGTCGTGTATGCCGAGGTCCTTCACGTTGATGCCGTCGATGAGCACCTCGCCCTCCTGCACGTCGTAGTAGCGCGGGATGAGGTCGACGAGTGTCGACTTGCCCGAACCGCTCTGTCCGACGAGAGCTACAGTCTTGCCCTTCTCTATAGTGAGATTGATGTCGCGCAGCACCCACTGCTCGCCGTAGCGGAACGACACGTGGCGGAACTCTATCTGATGATTGAACGAAGCGATGTGCTTCGGCTGCAGAGGCTCCTTAATGGTGTTCTCAGCCTTCAGAATCTTGTCTACGCGCTCCATTGAGGCGAGACCCTTCGGTATGTTGTAGCTCGCCTTTGAGAATTCCTTCAGAGGGTTGATGATTGAGTAGAGCATCACGAGATAGTAGATGAACGACGGACCGGAGAGTATCTTGTTGTCGAGCACCAGTATGCCGCCCACCCAGAGCACGATGATGATGAGCACCGTGCCGAGGAACTCGCTCATCGGGTGAGCCATCTGCTGGCGAATGTTCACGCGCTGCACGGCGTCGCGGTATTCGTTGTTGATGTTGGAGAAGCGTGTGTTCATCTTCTCCTCAGCGCAGAATGCCTTCACGATGCGCAGTCCGCCGAGCGTTTCCTCCACCTGCGACATTGTGTCGCTCCAGAGCGACTGCGCCTTTATCGACTTCTTCTTGAGCTTTCTGCCCACGAAGCCCATGAACCAGCCGAAGATAGGCACGAAGACGATGGTGAAGAGCGTGAGCTGCCACGAGATGAAGATAAGCGCTCCGAAGTAGAACGTGATGAGAATCGGGTTCTTGAAGAGCATGTCGAGCGACGACATTATCGAGCTCTCTATCTCCTGCACGTCGCCTGTCATACGCGCTATGATGTCGCCTTTGCGTTCGTCTGAGAAGAAGCTCAGCGGCAGCGATGTTATCTTGCGGTAGAGCTGGTTGCGTATGTCGCGCACCACGCCCGTTCTTACCGGAATGATGGTGGCAGACGAGAGGAAGTAGGCACCCGTCTTGAGGAACGTGGTGAAGGCGAGGAACAGACCGATGATGAGTAGGGTAGTGGTCGGTCCGACGTTGGCTATGAGCTGCGTCACGTAGTAGTCGGCGTTGTTCGACAGCACCTCCTTTATGTTGTCGAAGCTCCAAGGCATGAGATGCGTAGCGCTGCCCGCGCCTTCTGTGCGGAAGAGAATCTGAAGTATAGGTATGAGTGCTGCGAAGGAGAAGATGTTGAGCACAGCCGACAGGATGTTGAACGTGGCTGTCAGCGCTATATACTTCTTGTAGGGCGGCACGAAGCGTCTCAGTACCTGTAGGAATTCTTTCATATCGTTATGCGGTTATGCGTTGTTTTGCGATATATTAGTTGGCTGCTGTATATGATGCGTTGTTCTCTGCATGCTACGTTTATTCGGCTATTGTGCCTAACAGCGTAGCCGATGTAGCGTCCGTAATCTTCACCATCACGCGGTCGCCGATGTGGTACGTTCCTTTGTCGAACACCACAGCCTTGTTCTGCTCGGTGCGTCCCATGAGCTGCTCGCGCGAACGCTTCGAGTAGCCCTCTACGAGCACCTCGAATGTCTTGCCGATGTCCTTGCGGTTCTGCTCAGCGCTTACCTCCGTCTGCAGGCTTATAAGCTCGTTGAGGCGCTCTATCTTCACCTCCTCCGACACGTTGTCGGGCAAGTGCTTTGCGGCGTATGTGCCCGGACGCTCCGAATACTTGAACATGAAAGCCGAGTCGAACTGGCACTCGCGCACCAGCGAGAGTGTCTCGGCGTGGTCCTCCGGCGTCTCGTCGTGATAGCCCACGAAGAGGTCGGTAGAGAGTCCGCAGCCGGGTATGATGCGGCGTATAGCCTCCACGCGCTCCAGGTACTGCTCGCGTGTGTACTTACGGTTCATCAGCTTCAGTATCTTTGTCGATCCGCTCTGCGCCGGGAAGTGGATGTGCTTGCAGAGGTTAGGCTCTTCGGCTACGGCGTACAGGATGTCGTCGGTCATATCCTCGGGGTTGGATGTGGTGAAGCGCACGCGCATATCTGGCACGCTCTGCGCCACCTTGTGCAGCAGTTCGGCGAACGAGCATCCGCCTTCGATGCGCTTTCCGGCAGGCGTCAGACCGTAGCTGTTCACGTTCTGTCCGAGCAGCGTCACCTCCTTGAAGCCGCGGTCGTGCAGGTCGCGCACCTCGCGCAGGATGCTCTCCACGTCGCGCGAGCGTTCGCGTCCGCGAGTATAAGGCACGATGCAGTAGTGGCAGAAGTTGTTGCAGCCGCGCATGATGCTCACGAAGCCGCTCACGCGGTTGCCGCCGATGCGCTGCGGCACAACGTCGCGGTAGGTCTCGGTGGTGCTCAGCTCGATGTTCATGGCGTTCTGTCCGTTTTCGCACTGTGCAATCATGTCCGGCAGATTGAGGTAGGAGTCGGGACCACAAACGAGGTTGGCGAAGTGGTTCTGTATGAGGTCTTCGCGCACACGCTCAGCCATGCAGCCGAGCACGCCGAGTATGAGCTGGCGTCCCTTCTTCTGCTCTGCGTGCAGAGTCTCAAGTCGTCCGTATATCTTGTTCTCTGCGTTCTCGCGTATAGAGCATGTATTGAGGAAGATAGCGTCAGCCTCTGCCTCGTTCTCGCACAGTTCGTAGCCTGCCATCTGCATAATGGAAGCCACTACTTCAGAGTCTGCCACGTTCATCTGGCAGCCGTATGTCTCGATAAAAAGTTTCTTCATATATAAAATTATGTATGTTTCAAGTGGATATAACGCTGCAAAGTTACGAAAAAAATAATAAATAGAGTTATAATTATTAGATAGTGAGATGCTTATAAATAATCTGTTGTGTTTTCTTATGAAATTATAAAAAATAAGAATACTGTTTGTGGTATATGTTTTTAATTTGTACTTTTGGAAGAAATATGATTTTAGTGACTGTATGAATAAAAAGTAATTATAAATGAAAAGGCTAAATGAATTATTTTTTTACTCTTGTTTTATAAGTGCACTTATAAAGCGTGGCTGCAGAGTTAATTGGATCGGTTATATAACTGAGATATTTTTTTTCCTATTTGCTTTCAGTACTGTTTTTCTAATATATTCTCATAAGCAAGAGACAGGAAGTTATAAACAAGCTTTTAAAAAATATTCAGGTGATTTATTTGTAATATTGACTCCATTTATACTTTGGATAATATTTACAATTATTGATGCATGTATATAGTTGTGTATTTACAATAAAAAACAATGCAAATTGTAAGAATAATTAGTATTTCTACAATTTGCATTGTTTTTTATTGTTGTTAGCAAAGAATATTTTTAAAAAGACAGACTTAAAGTTTAAGCCTTTCCAAGAACTGCTTTGCAACCTCCCAAATCACAATGCCTGCCGTCACGCTGACGTTCAGCGAGTGCTTTGTGCCGAACTGCGGTATCTCAAGACATCCGTCGGCGAGGTCTACCACCTCCTGGTGCACGCCTTTCACCTCGTTGCCGAACACCACGGCGTAGCGGCGGTCGGTGTCCAGTTGCAGGTTCTGCAGCTTTGTAGAGCCTTCCACCTGCTCTATTGAATAGACGAAAACGCCCTCTTTCTGCAGTTCAGCCACCGCCTCGGTAGCCGTCTCGAAGTAGCGCCAAGCCACGGAGTCCTCGCCGCCGAGTGCCGTCTTGTGAATCTCGGGGTGGGGTGGAGTAGCGGTGATGCCGCAGAGGTAAACGGCTTCTACGCGGAAAGCGTCTGAGGAACGGAACACCGAACCTACGTTGTGGAGCGAGCGCACGTCGTCGAGCACCACGATGAGCGGCAACTTGTTCGCCTCGTGAAACTCGTCTACCGACAGACGCTGCATTTCTATTGTTCTGAGTTTGTGCATTATTCTTTGAATTATTTGTTTTTTTTAGTAGCGGAGGCCGGAGACCTCCGCTACTATCAGATATATCGTACAAAGGTACGAATAATTAGGCAAACTGCGGAAAACAGCGGTGCAAACTGCTCGTTGTACACCAAAAATGCACGAATTTATATGGTAGTAGTGTTATTTTTTTCGCTTTTTATTGTTTCATATTATTAAAAAGCGTACATTTGTGGCGCTTAAATATTTAATAGTATCAGCACGCGACGTAATGTTTCGTGTAGTAATCACTAAAAAATCAAACAATTATGAAAAAGATTATGATGACTTTGGCTACTCTCTTTGTAGCTGTATGTGCAAGCGCTCAGGTGTATATCGGCGGCGGTTTCAGCCTTGCTAACAATAACGAACACGAATAACACAAATTTCACGAATCGAAGGTTTATACATTCGTGAGATTTGAGTTATTCGTGTTCGTCTTTTTTATACTATTGCTGTCCAGATTACTTTACGCCGAGCTCTTCGCACAGGCGTTTCATTCCTTCGCTTGCTCCGCACTGGAAGTGTTTGAAGTTCTGTCTGCCTACGCCCATCGATGGTTCGGGGTCGATGAGGTATACGGGTGCAGAGGGGCGCACATAGTGGATGAGGCCCGCAGCGGGGTATACGTTGAGCGATGTGCCTATAATGACGAAGATGTCGGCTTGCTCTGCAGCCTCCGCTGCAACGCTAATCATCGGCACCGACTCGCCGAAGAATACTATGAACGGTCGTTCGAGCGATCCGTCGCCGGCGAGTGTGCCGGGCTTCACCTCGCAGTTGTCCTCGGTCAGAGTGCGCTGATAGCGTGGGTCGTCGACATCGCGTGATGAGCACACCTTTGTCAGTTCGCCGTGCAGGTGAATCACACTGGTGGAGCCGGCTTTCTCGTGCAGGTTGTCCACGTTCTGCGTGATGACCGTCACCTTATAGTCTTTCTCCAGCTCGTGAATGAGGCGGTGGCCCTCATTGGGCTGCGCTGCGTAGAGCTTTCGGCGCAGCATATTGTAGAAGTTGGTTACGAGTGTGGGGTCGGCAAGCCATCCCTCGTGTGACGCAACCTGGTCGACGGGGTAGTTCTCCCACAAGCCGTCGTTGCCGCGGAACGTCTTGAAACCCGACTCCACGGACATGCCGGCGCCAGTAAGAAATACTATGTGTTTCATACGATTTCTGTTTTAGGGGTTATTCCGTAGCGGAGGTCTCTGGCCTCCGCAGCAAGCAAATATTACTATTCTACTTGGTGTGGCGGAGGCTTTCACCTCCGCTACTTTTATTACTGCTTCTTCAGCTGCAGCACAGCCTTTCCGCTGCCGTTTGTGAGTTCAACGCAGCCTTTGCCAGCCTTGTATCCCTTCACGCTTTCGAGAGCCTTCAGAATCTTCTGCTCGTACTCCATGTTGGCGCAGAGCATCATTGTAGTGCCTACCTGCGAGAGCTTTATGGTCTGCTTTGCAGCATCCACCTTTGCCTTACCGTTGATAGAGTTGCATCCGGCGCATCCGAACACGTTGTCCTTTGCTGTGTCGAAGCCCAGTGTAGGGCGGAACTCTGTCTTTGTAGTGTCTACAGCGTTGCCGTCTACGGTTACGATGTCCCACTCGCCGTTGAGGTCAACGGCTGCGTCTGTTGTCTTTGTTGCCGAGCAACTGCAGAGAGCGATAGCTGCGGCGATTATAGATATTTTCTTCATTGCTTTTGATTATTTTGGGAGCTTTAAGCCGCTCTTGGGCTGCGTTTAAGCCTTTCTAAGCCTTCTTAGGCCTTCTTAAGCCTTTGCTAATGCTAACTCAAAACTCCTAATTGAATAATTCCTAATTGCGGCGTAGCCGCAACAATTCAAAATTCAAAACTCAAAATTCAAAACTCCTATTTAAGCTTCCAGGTAGCACCATCCTTGGTGTCCTTCACCTCGAAGCCAAGCTCAGCCAGTTCGTCGCGGATGCGGTCGCTGGTAGCCCAATCTTTCGAAGCCTTAGCCTTAGAGCGGAGGTCGAGCACCATGTCTACGACCTTGCCGAAAGCCTCCTCGCGATGCGATGAAGAGCCGGCGTTGTCGGGGCGCAGACCGAGCAGGTCGAACGCGAAGAGACGCATTGTCTCAGCCAGTTCCTTAAGGTCAGCCTCAGAGATGGTAGCCTTGTGGTCTACGAGCTTGTTCACTACGGAGCAAGCCTCGAAGAGATGAGCTATGACGAGCGGCGTAGCGAAGTCGTCGTTCATGGCGTCGTAGCACTTCTGGCGCAGCTCGCTCACAACCTTCTTTGTCTCGGCGTCGCTCTCTGCCGAAGCAGCGATGCGGTCGAGGTCGGCGATGCCGTTCATGAGCTTCTCAAGACCCTTCTGCGAAGCCTGCAGCGCCTCGTTAGAGAAGTCGACTGTGCCGCGGTAGTGAGCCGAGAGGATGAAGAAGCGTATGGTCATCGGCGAGTAGGGCTGCTCAAGATTCTTGTTGTTGCCCGTGAAGAACTCCTCGAGAGTGATGAAGTTGCCGAGCGACTTGCCCATCTTCTGTCCGTTGATTGTGATCATGTTGTTGTGCATCCAGTAGTGCACCATCTGGTCGCCCTGCGAAGCCACAGCCTGCGCAATCTCGCACTCGTGGTGCGGGAACACGAGGTCCATTCCGCCGCCGTGGATGTCGAGCGCCGAGATACTTGCGACCCATCGCTGTACACTCGCAGTGCCATCCCGGGAAGCCGTTGCTCCAGGGGCTCGGCCAGCGCATGATGTGCTCAGGCGACGCCTTCTTCCAGAGCGCGAAGTCTGCCTGGTTGCGCTTCTCGCCAACACCATCAAGAGCGCGTGAAGCGTCCTTCACGTCGTCGAGGTTGCGACCAGAGAGAATGCCGTAGTGGTGCTTCTCGTTGTACTTCTTCACGTCGAAGTAGACAGAGCCGTTGCTCTCGTATGCGAATCCGTTGTCGAGAATCTGCTGCACGAGCTGCTCCTGCTCGATGATGTGACCCGTAGCATGCGGCTCGATGCTTGGCGGCAGCACGTTCATCGCTTCCATAGCCGCATGGTAGCGGTTGGTGTAATACTGCGCAATCTCCATCGGTTCGAGCTGCTCCAGGCGAGCCTTCTTCTCTATCTTGTCGTCGCCTTCGTCGGCGTCGTGCTCCAGATGGCCCACGTCGGTGATGTTGCGCACGTAGCGCACCTTATAGCCGAGGTGCTTGAGGTAGCGGAAGAGAATGTCGAACGTGATAGCCGGGCGCGCATGACCCAGGTGTGGGTCGCCATAGACGGTAGGTCCGCAAACGTACATGCCCACGTTAGGGGCGTGCAGCGGCTTGAACACTTCCTTGCGACGCGACAGCGTATTGTAAATCCAAAGTGCTTGTTCCATTATATTTTTGTTTTGTTTTTTTGTTATTCGTTGTTGTATAGAAGCGGTATGCACCTAATTAATATGCAAATATAGCAAATATAATTGAGAGAGATGGGGTGTTTGCCGGCAAAAAGTTGCAAAAGCATGATTGAAATGCTGGAAAAAAGTTGTAAAAGTATGGTTGAAATGCTGGAAATAAGTTGTAAAAGCTTGGTTAATGCTGGCAACAAATCTCACCATCTCACCACATCACCATCTCACCACCATCCCATCACACCACCATCCCATCACACCATCTCTGCAATTTCCGCAAAATCGTCGACAATGGCGTCGGCGCCGGCTTCTACGAGGCTCTCTCGCGAACCGTTGCCGTACGTAACGCCGATGGTCATGCAGTGGGCGTTGCGACCCATGAGGATGTCGAAGTGGGTGTCGCCTACGACGACGGCGTCCTCGGGCTTCAGGTTGTAGTGCTTCAGCGTCTTCAGCACCGGCTCGGCGTCGGGCTTTGCGTGTCGCACGTCCTCGGCAGCCACGACGAGCGTTATGACGTCGTCGAGCTTGAACGAGCGCACGAAGTCGACAGCCGACTTATATCCGCGGCTCGTAGCGATGGTCACTATGCATCCCTTTGCGTGCAGCAGTCGCACCGTGTCAGCCACGTGCGGGAACATCGGCACGCCAATCTCGCGGTTCACGTCCTCGAATATCTCGCGGTACTTGGCTGTACACTCCGCCGCTTTCTCCTTGTCCATCGGCTCGAGCACGGGGAACGCCTCCACGAGCGGCAGACCTATCGTTGCGGCTATCTCCTCGTCGCTGTGCTGCGGCAGGTGCATAGCGTCGAAGGTGCGGTGGAAGGTGTTGAGTATAACGGGCTTCGTGTCGGCGATGGTGCCGTCGAAGTCGAGAATCACGATTTTCTTCATATTGCTTGTGTTTTATAGTTATGTGCTGCTTTTTATAGTTCTGCACTATCTTTTTATCTTCTGCAAAGATACTAAAAAATAATGAAATCAGCCCACTGTGGCGGAGGCAGGATACCTCCGCTACTATGAAAAAAAACGGACTCCGCCAAATGTGTTTGGCAGAGTCCGTTTTTTTAGTTATTCTGTATCTGACGCTTAGAAGTTGCCCTTGTTAGCGTTGTCCCACCAGAGGTGTGTGCCGCCCTTATCGCCAGAGATACCCTTCTTGCTGGTATTCTCCTTGTCGAGAAGCTCGATGCCACCCTTTACGCCTTCAGCGTTGGTGTCGTAAGCATTGCTGCTGTAGATGACACGGCGAACGCCTTCCTGAGTGTCGACAGCACCGTTGCTCTTGTTTACCAAAGCTACGAAGAACTTCGGATAGCCGGTGCGGCGCTGCTCAGCCCAACCTTCGTTAGAGAGCGGGAAGAGAGCGATGTACTTCTGAGTCTGGATGCGTG
>OBLG01002531.1_pt1 | contig 11132 bp, 10 predicted proteins | sample 1517451 | NCBI WGS metagenome assembly OBLG01 (sample SAMN04571694, study PRJEB22368) | human gut metagenome | biome: human gut; material: stool | host: Homo sapiens | place: Luxembourg | collected 2012-06-29
CTGGGCGCGACAAAGCGCAGCAGCTTTTGATACGTAAAATGATCGGAAAGGGAGACGGTCATAAAAGACCTCCTTGCTTGAAGTCAGGAGAGGCCGCCGTTGTCGCTGCGCGAGAGGAGCGCCTCGTAATCGCGGATGCAGATGACGACGTCGGGCTGATAGGCGGCGATATAGTCGCTGATGCTCTGCGTCTTATAGTGCCGCAGGTCGACAGAGCGCATCTCGTCGAAGCTGTAATAGGCGAGGCTCTCCACGGCGTTGGTGAAGCTGTCGCCGAAGATGAGGGCGGTGGGGAGCGAGGAGCGGTCCGTGCGGATGCACGTCTCGGCGATGTCGCCGCCCATGTAGAGACCGTAGGTCAGGGCTTCATCCTCGGTGGCGGGAAGGGCGTAGACTGCGGAGGCCACCTCCTGCCAGTTGTCAAGGCGGGTGAAGGGGATATCCTCGCGGAAGGCGGCGGTGAGCAGCTTTTCATCATCGCCGCGCAGCCCCAGAAGCTTGCGCGTGCGTGAGCCCATATAGGGGTTAGGCAGCGCGGAAAACGTCACATCCGTGCCCTCTTCGGGGAAGGAGAGCGCGAGGCCATAGTCGCCGTTTATCTTCTGCACGGCGGCACGGTAGGTCTCATACGCGCCAAGAAGACCGTAGTGGTTGTCCACCCGCGAGCTGAACTCGGGCGGATGGCCGAGCGAGTCGAAGACGGGGCCCATGTCGAGGAAGCACACGCCCTGCGCGTTCATCTCCTCCGTCAGTGCGGAGAGCTCAAGGTCGGTATAGTGCGAGCGGTTCGTGAGATAGGCGGGGTAGCTGTCCTCATAGTAGACATACTGGCACGGAACGGCGACATAGCAGTAATGCCCGCCGTAGGATTCGACCTGCTTTTGCAGCGCGGCGTTGTCCTCCGCGACGAGCTTTGCCTGCGCGCGGATGTCGTCATCGCTCATGGCGGGATCGTAAAGCTGCGGCAGCAGGACATCGTCCGTGACGACAGTCTCGTTGACCACGGGACGGCGGAAAACGTTCAGATCGGCCCATGTGACGGCCTTGAGCGCGGGAGTTCGCCAGGCGGCGTAGTCGCAGAACAGGGTCTCGAGGTCGTCGAAGACCTGACCGCTGAGGACCGATTCCGCCGTGATCTCGGGAAAGGCGGAGAGGTTGCGGTTTTCGTAGTAGGAGTAGCGGTTTTTCGGCAGCAGGATGGTCGCAGCCATCAGGACGAGCAGTACGCCGGAAAAGAGCAAGGCCATCGCCCATTCACAGATACGTTTCATGCGCAGACACCTCCTTTTTCAGAAGCGGAAATAGATAAAAGGATTGAACGAGCCCGTGACGAGCCTGCAGTAGGAAAGCGCGAGCAGTGCGAGGGAGGCGAGCTTCGGCCCCACGATGAGGATGCCGCGGGAGAGCTTGCTGTTACGCTTTTCAAGCGCCGTTTCGAGCAGGTTTTTGACCGGCAGGGCAGCAATGCAGCAGAGCAGCAGCTCCGGCCAGAATTCAAGCGCGTAGTACACGGCGCGGCTGTCGCAGAGGGCGGGGGCGCGGCCGAACATCGCGGCCATGTAGCACAGCGCAGCGCCGATATCGTCCGCGCGGAAGAGCACCCAGCTCAAAATGACGAGCAGCATGGCGTAGACATGCTGCAAAAGAGACGGAAGGCGCGAGAGCGCCTTACCCCAGAGAAACTTTTCGCCGATGAGCAGCACAAAGAACCACAGGCCCCACGCGATGAACGTCCAGTTGGCCCCGTGCCAGAGGCCCGTGAGCGCCCAGACGAGAAAGAGGTTCAGAATATTGCGCGCGCGGGAGCAGCGGTTGCCGCCGAGGGGAATGTAGACATAGTCGCGGAACCACGTGGAGAGCGAGATGTGCCAGCGCCGCCAGAACTCGGTGACGCTGCGGGAGACATAGGGATAGTTGAAGTTTTCAAGAAAGTGGAAGCCGAACATCCGGCCAAGGCCGATGGCCATGTCGGAATAGGCGGAAAAGTCGAAATAAATCTGAAACGTGTAGGCGACGGCGCCGAGCCACGCAAGGGCCACCGAGGGGGAGACGGCGGAAAAGGCGGCGTCGGCGATCTGCGCGACAGCGTTGGCGAGCAGCATCTTCTTAGCAAGGCCGAAGAGAAAGCGCACCGCGCCCGCGGAGAATTCGGAAACGGACTCGTGCCGCTCGTCGATCTCGTCTGCGACCGTGGTGTAGCGCACGATGGGACCGGCGACGAGCTGGGGGAAAAACGAGATATAGAGTGCGAGCTTGAGCGGATTTTTCTGCACGGCGGCAGCATCGCGGAAAACGTCGATCACATAGCTGAGACCCTGGAAGGTAAAAAATGAGATGCCGATGGGCAGCGTGACCTGCGGCACGGGGATAAAGGGCATCAGGGCGTGGAGCATCTCGCCGAAAAAGCCCGCGTACTTGAACCAGCCGAGAAGCCCAAGCCCCAGCACGGCTGCGAGCGTCACGCCTGCCTTCCGGACGGCGGGGCGGTGCTTTGGCCCCGCGAGGAGCCCGCAGCAGTAGTTGATGACGATGGAGAGCAGCATGAGCAGCAAAAACTTCGGCCCGCCGCAGGCGTAGAAGGCGAGGCTGAACGCGAGCAGGATGAAATTCCGTGCCCCGCGGTACCGGCGCGGCACCATAAAATAAAGAACGAGCAGGCAGGGAAGAAAGAAAACAAGAAAGCTGACACTGCTGAAGACCATCGCAAACGAGCTCCTGTCGAATAGATTTTGTGTGCAAAGTTTCCTCAATATAGCACTTTTTTTCAAAAATTGCAAGAGCACCGCATTTTGCGCCGATTTGGACGTTTTTGGGGAAATGTCACTTGACAAAACGCACAAACATGATAGAATACGATTCGGCGAAAGCCACAAGTGAATACTTCATCGAGAGTGGTTGAGGGATCGGCCCTATGACACCACGACAACCTGCCCGAAGAGGCAAGGTGCCAAATCCGACGAACGAATCGAAAGATGAGGAAGAGCAGAAAGCGCGATACTCTGTCGGTTCGACAGAGTATTTTTTGTTTTTCCCAACAACGAGAAAGGAAGAAAAATAACCATGGCAAAACGTTTATTCACCTCCGAATCCGTCACCGAGGGGCATCCCGACAAGATCTGCGACCAGATCTCCGACGCGGTGCTCGACGCAATCCTTGAAAAAGACCCCAACGGCCGCGTGGCCTGCGAGACGACCGTCTCCACCGGCCTTGTCCACATCATGGGCGAGATCACCACGAGCTGCTATGTCGACATCCCGAAGATCGCGCGCGACGTCATCCGCGACATCGGCTACGACCGCGCGAAGTACGGCTTTGACTGTGACACCTGCGGCGTTATCACGAACATCGACGAGCAGAGCGGCGATATCGCGATGGGCGTCGACAACTCCTTTGAAAATAAGGAAAGCGGCGCGAGCGAGCTCGACAACGGCGCGGGCGACCAGGGCATGATGTTCGGCTACGCCTGCACCGAGACCCCTGAGCTCATGCCGCTCGCAATTTCTCTTTCCCACAAGATGGCAAAGAAGCTGACCGACGTGCGCAAGCAGGGCCTTGTCGACTATCTCCGCCCCGATGGCAAGACGCAGGTGACGGTCGAGTACGACGAGAGCGGTAAGCCCGTCCGCGTCGACACGGTCGTCCTCTCCACCCAGCACGCGCCGGAGGCGACGCTTGAGCAGATCCGCAAGGACATGATCGAGCTTGTCATCAAGCCGACCGTTCCCGCGGAGCTGATGGACGAGAACACCAGGATTTATGTCAACCCGACCGGCCGCTTCGTCATCGGCGGCCCGCAGGGCGACAGCGGCCTGACCGGCCGCAAGATCATCGTCGACACCTACGGCGGCAGCGCCCCGCACGGCGGCGGCGCATTCTCCGGCAAGGACCCGACGAAGGTCGACCGCAGTGCCGCTTACGCCGCGCGCTATGTCGCTAAGAATATTGTGGCCGCGGGCCTTGCCGACAAGTGCCAGGTCCAGCTTGCCTACGCCATCGGTGTTGCCCACCCCGTGAGCGTGCTCGTTGAGACGTTCGGCACCGGCAAGGTCGATGACGGCAAGCTCGAAGAGGCTGTGGAGAAGGTCTTCGATCTGCGCCCGACCGCCATCATCCGCGACCTCGACCTGCGCCGTCCCATCTACCGCCAGCTTGCCGCTTACGGTCACATGGGCCGCGAGGACCTCGGTGTGACGTGGGAAAAGACCGACCGCGTTGACGCCCTGCTCGCTGCACTCAAGTAAAAATAGTCGAAGATGTGGCAAAGGCCGCCGACGATTCAGTCGGCGGCCTTTCTAACAAAGAACCGAGCCGGTCTGCGAAAGCAGACCGGCTCGGTTCCTTTGTGTATGGGAAGGTAACATGAAAGCGGTTTAGTCGTGGTGCTCCTCGTCCCAGAGCTTTTCGGCCTCGGGGCGCCAGCATGCGGCGTAGGACTCGCACTTGTTGCACAGGTGCTCCACGCTCTCGGGCGCTTCCAGGTCGGTCGAATGCGCGCCGCTGCGCGCGACCATCTGGGGCAGATATTCGGGATTTTCCAGCATCGGGCAGGGGCGCAGGTGGTTGTTGTTGAACGGCTGGCCCTTGCGGTACTCCTTAAAAAGCGGCTGCTGGAGACATTCGAGGAAGTTCTTCTCGCGGATGTTCGCACCCGAGTAATGGATGAACACGCAGGGCTCGACGTCGCCCGCGGCGTTGATGTGGCAGTAGAGCTTGCCGCCGGCGATGCAGCCGCCTGTGAACTCGCCGTCATTCTGGAAGTCGATGGCGAAGATTTCCTTGCCGCCGGTGAGACCGCGGATCTCACGCACGCGGTCTTTCATATAGGCGCGCTGCTCGGGATTAAGCAGCAGGTCGGTCGTCGCGCCCATGCCGACGGGCATGTAGTGGAAGTACCAGGCGAAGAAGCAGCCCTTGGAGATGAGCAGGTCGAGGAACTCGTCACTCGTGACGACCTTGTAGTTCTTGCTCGTGTAGCAGATGGACACGCCGAACGGGATGTGGTTTTTGTGCATGAGGTCCATCGCGGCGAGCGCCTTTTCAAAATGTCCCGCGCCGCGGCGGCCGTCGTTGGCGTCCTCAAAGCCCTCGATGCTGACCGAGACGATGAAGTTGCCCACGCGCTTGAGCTCGTCGCAGAAGGCCTGGTCGATGAGCGTGCCGTTCGTGAAGGCGTGGAAAGCGATGTCGCGGTGCTTTTCGCACAGGCGGAAGATGTCCGCCTTGCGCATGAGCGGTTCGCCGCCGGTGAAGAGGCAGGCGTGGGTGCCGAGCTCTGCGCCCTCGGTCAGCACGCGGTCCATCTCCTCAAAGGTGAGGTTCTGCTTGTGGCCGTACTCCGCCGCCCAGCAGCCCGCGCAGCGCATATTGCAGGCGCTCGTCGGGTCCATGAGGACGATCCAGGGGATGTTGCAATCATACTTTTCAGAGTTTGCCCGCGCCTGCTGGAAGCCGCGGAAGCCGCCCTCATAGGCAGCGGCCGTCAGGAAGGTCCTGAGAAGGTAGGGGTCGCACTCGCGCAGCAGGCGCTCGGCGTAGTGTGCCCATTTGCTGTCGGGGTCGTTTGCGATCTGGTGCAGCATCTCGAAGGTCTCCGGCGTCCAGACGCTGGAGTGGATCTTTTGGACCATGTTGACAAAGTCGTTTGCGACGGTGCAGACGTCCTTCGTCTGGCTTTTTCTGATGAGCGAGTCGAGCATGGTCTCAAAGGCCTTGCGCTCTGCTGCATGGGCGATTTTCTCTGCTGCGTTCATAGTATCACGATTCCTTTCCCTGCCCGCGGTGCGGGCATCCTAAAAATTCAGGAGGAAAGGGCGCGATCCTTTCCCTCCGTTGCCTGTGCGGCGATTTTCTGGAGCTTTTCCATGCGCGCATCGAGCTGTGCGCTGATCTCGGCGCACTCATAGAGCTCGCGCTCCACGTATTCCATTTCGGGGAGATTTTTCTTGTAGCGGATCTTATGCTCAAGACTGGCCCACCAATCCATCGAGATCGTGCGGAACTGCACCTCGACCTTCATGAGCCGCTTCTGGTCATGCAGGAAGATGGGCGTTTCGACGATGAGATGGAGGCTGCGGTAGCCGTTGGGCTTAGGGTTTGCGATGTAGTCCTTGCGCTCTAAGAGTGTGATGTCGTCCTGGCGCAAAAATGCCTCGGAGAGCTTGTAGATGTCGGCAGGGTGCGAGCAGATCACGCGAACGCCGGCGATGTCGTTCAAATTCTTTTCGATGCTCTCCACCGTGAGCGGATAGCCGCGGCGGCTGAGCTTTTCCATGATGCTCTCGGGGGACTTGAGGCGGGTCTTGATCGTCTCGATGGGGTTGCGGTCGTATTGCAGCGAGAGCTCTTCGTTGAGCACGTTGAACTTCGTCTCGACCTCCATGATCGCGCAGCGGTAATAGCTCATCAGCTCACGGTAGGGCTGGAAGTATTTCTGGACCCACTGCTGTACCTCACCGTGGGAAAAACGGGAGAGCAGCACCTGTTCAAGATAAGTGCGATCGACAAGCGGACGGATCGGCACTGTCATCAGCTCCTTTGTACTTAGCATTTCTTGTCCCGCACGGAAAAATGCGGGCTTGCAGGAAAAGCATAGCAAAGAAGCGCCGCGCTTTCAATGGGCAGGGTGTAAACTTTTTTGTTCACGGCGCGAGAAGGAGACGCTCTCCTCGTTAACACCAACTTAACAAAGGAAACTGCCGAAAACTATGGACAAAAGGAGCTGCATATCAGATTTTCAGACAGTGGCACACAAATGTCACAGAAGACAAAATATAAGAAAACGTCCTTTCCCGGTGGAAAGGACGTTCAAATAGACGATATTTAGAAGAAAAATACGCTTACGCGCCGATCACATGCGCCGTCATCATCTGCCAGAGGATGGAGAGCTGCTGTGTGGAGATGAGCACATAGGCCAGAATGAAGACGAACCAGAGCTTCTGCATGTTCTCCTCTTTTTTGCAGAGGAAATAGCAGTAGGAAAAATACGCCACGGCGTCCACGATCAAAACCGTGAGGAACATGACGAGAAAGCCCTGCTCGCTCTGCTCGGCGGTGCCGGTGTAGAGCGAGAGGAGGGAGTAATATAAAAACGTGGCGGTGAACGGCCACTTGAGCTTGCGCCAGTCGTGGATGCGGTCTTTCTTATTCATCGAAGCGCTCCTTTTTTGCGTTTTCCCCAGTATACCCTGCGGCATGGCAGATTGCAAGGGGAAATGACCTTGCCAAGCGGGCGTGGGGTGTGGTAGACTGCAAAAAAGAGGTGATATACATGCTGGATACGTTGATCCGCGGCGCGAAGATCGTCGACGGCACGGGAAAGGCGGCGTTCACGGCGGACGTCGGCATTTTGGACGGCATGATCGAAGCGGTCGGAAATTTATCAGGTGCGCAGGCGTTCGAGACCATCGAGGCCGCGGGCCGCGTCCTGACGCCGGGCTTTATCGACATGCACCGCCACGCCGACGCGGCGCTATTTCGCGAAGGCTTTGGCGAGGCGGAGCTCTGCCAGGGCCTCACGACGCTTGTGAACGGCAACTGCGGCATGTCGCTCGCGCCGCTCTCGGGCGCGCACGCGGACGAGTGCGCGAAATACCTCGCGCCCATCACGGGGAACATCCCGCCGGAGCTGCGCTTTGCGTCCATTGACAGCTATTTCAAGGCGGCGCAGGGGCGGGGACTGCCGCTCTCGTGCGCGGAACTCATCGGCATGGGCACGCTGCGCACGCTTGCCGCGGGCTTCACGACGGGAGATTTGTCACCGCTCGAGCTGCGCGATCTGCACTATCACATGGAAGCGGCGCTCGCCGACGGCGCGTGCGGCGTGTCGCTCGGCCTTGGCTACGCGCCGGAGATCTTTTACTCGACCGACGGGCTCATCCGCGCGCTCGCGCCGCTGCACCGGAGCGGCGTGCCCATCTGTGTCCACATGAGGCAGGAGGGCGACGGCGTGGTCGATGCGCTGCGCGAAATGCTCGAGGTCGCCCGCGCGCTGCAAACGCCGCTGGAGGTCAGCCATCTCAAGGCCATCGGAGGGCGCAACGCACGAAAGGCCGTGCCGGAGATGCTCTCGCTGATTGAAAGGGCGCGACAGGATGGGCTTGACGTCATGTGCGACGTGTACCCCTACACTGCGGGCTCGACACAGCTTATCCACGTGCTGCCGCCGGAATTCCAGGAGGGCGGCACGGAGGCGCTGACTAAGCGCCTGCTCGACGATGCTGCGCGAAAGGAAATGCGCGCGCGGATGGAGGCGGGCAGCGACTTTGAGAACATCACGCTGCTCGTCGGCTTTGACAATGTAGTAGCCATCGGCCTCCGGACGGACGAATACCGCCGATTTGAGGGAAAGAGCATCGCCGAGATCGCGCGGACGCTTCAAAAAGACCCATTCGATACGCTCTTTGACCTGCTGGCGGCGGAACAGTGCGGGACGGGAATGATCGACTATATTTCAGACGAGGAGGACGTGCGGGATATCCTGCGCACGCCGTTCTCGGGCGTCATTTCGGATGCGACGTACCCCAGCGGCGGGCGTGTCCACCCGCGCGTGTACGGCACATTCGCGCGGCTCATTGAAAAATACGTCGTGCAGGAGCGCGTGCTCACGCTCGAGCAGGCTGTGCACAAGGTGACGGGGCATGCGGCGGACCGCTTCGGCTTTGAGAAAAAGGGCGTCATCGCGGCGGGCATGGACGCGGACCTTTTACTCTTCTCGCCCGAAAACGTCCGCGAGCACGGTACCTACGCGCGCCCCAACCTGCCTGCGACAGGCTTTGACGAGGTATTCGTGCTCGGCGAGCGCGTGATCGAAAACGGCGTGTACCGCGGCGGCAGCAGCGGCGAGATGCTGGGAGCGCGGATGGGATACTGAAATCTTAAAGAAATTTTCAGGTGTATTTTTGCCGCCGTATGATATGCTGGCAGGGACAACAAATTTGCGGAGGCTGGATCAAGTGGAGCACTTTTGGGATACGGTGGATACGATCGGCGAGGGCTTTGGCTTTTCGCTCTTCGGCGCGCGGCATCTGGTGACGCTTGCGCTGTATATCGGCTTTGCCGCGCTGAGCTGCAAGCTCTATAAGGAAGCGGACGGGAAGAAGCGGGCGCAGCTGCGGGGGCTCTTTGCCGTTCTCCTGCTCGCGGACGAGGCGTTCAAACAGATCGGTTTGCAGATCGGCGGGAATTTCAACTGGGACTATCTGCCGCTGCACCTGTGCTCGATCAACATTTTCCTTATCGCGCTGCACGCATGGAAGCCGAGCAGGCTGCTCGACAATTTCCTCTATTTTATCTGTATCCCCGCGGCGACGGCGGCACTGCTGTTCCCGACGTGGACGTCGCTTCCGGCGGCGAACTTCATGTTCTGGCATTCGACGAGCGTGCATATCCTGCTCGCGGCCTATCCCATCATGTTGTTTTCAGGCGGCGACATCCGGCCGAGCGTCAGTACATGGGCAAGTGCTTCTTGCTGCTGCTGGCCATGGCGGTGCCGATTTATTGCGTCAACCTGCTGCTCGATACGAATTTCATGTTTCTGATGTACGCGCCGGACGGCAATCCGCTCGCGTGGTTCCGTGACCATGTCGGCTACCACTGGATCGGCTTCCCCGTGCTGCTCGTGGCGGTGTTCGCGCTGATGGACGTGCCAATCATGCTCAAAAAGCGGAAAGAGGATAAATTGCTCAGCGCGGTAAAATAAAAAAGCGGATAGGTCAAGGAAATATCAAGCCCCATGTTCGCGCCGTCAAGGTGTCGCGCATGGGGCTTTTTGCAGATCGGGGTTCTGTACGCAGTAAAACGGTCAGGTTCTCGTATATAAAAATGTTCTTTCGTTGAGAAATATGGTATACTCGGCTCAACAAATGGTAGTGGCCAGTGTACTCCATGAGGATGGTCGTGGGTTCTCCAAGTCCCTTCAGATAGGTCACGAAAGCTTCCATCTCCGGCTGCGTATGAGCCATTGTGAATGGACTTGCCAGAACTGTACCGTCTGAATCAATTACCGCAACGGTGCTTTTGGCTTTGGGTATGTCGATTCCAACTGCGATCATGAAACTCCTCCTTCGTAAATTGAGATACGATTGGTTCCAGCACTTCAAGATTCAATCAGATTAGTCCGTGAAACGGGAGCAGTGATTTGTCCCAACTTGCTGAATCGAATGCAGAATGATGAAGGCTGGCTGACACATTTGTTTGCGGGCGTGGAGTCCCAATCGGAAATTCCGTCAGTCAATCACCTTCATCTTAAAGGAAAAGCGAAGGCTGCAACACCCTCGCTTATATATTACTAATCGGAATTTGACAAAGGGATGTGATTGTATGAAGAGGAAAAGCATAATTGTGATATGTGCTGTATTAGTAATTTCAGGTGTGGCAACAGTCCTTGTATTAACTGGAAATAGAGGAAATGTATCAAATGTTAAACGTGTTGTTGGTTACTCTGCACTCTATGGTGAAAATTCAATCAAGGAAGCATTTGATGTCATAGAGAAAAAATTTGCAAAAGATTTTGAAGGTTGCACACTTACTGAACTTCGCTATGACGAGGATGTTGAAAACAGATTTGCAGAAGAAATTGAGAAGTATCACAAAGAGAATAACCAAGAACTTATTGTAGTATTATCAACTTTTGATACAGACGAAAAAGGTGGAGATGGTGGATTCAATCCTAATGATACATACGTCAACTGGCAATGGTATTTAGTGAAAACGGCAGAAAAAAGAGTTGGGAAATAATCAATAGGGGTTACTAATCAATTTCCGGTTTGACGAACTGATAAAATCCCTTTAGAAACTAAAGGGCGCACTTCTATACTCTCCTGTCGGAAGTATCGTGCGTCCTGCGGAGCTTCACTCTCCGTCAGCAGAAGAAAACTGCATGACCGAGAATGTTGCGTCACTTCGTTCCGTCAAGGTGGCTACACCCCCTTGCGCCGCTAAAGCGGCTATCCCCTGTGGACTTGCCGTCCGCAAACGGTTTTGACAAACCGTTCGCCGCCAGCAAGTTTGAAAAAGAAAAATCGGAAATTGAGAACAGTTAGATAAATAAGGAATTTATTAAGGAGGATATGGATGAAACTGTTTTTATGTTCGCACTTTTCAAGTGTAGGAAGTTTGATAAAAGAAGAAATTG
>OBLG01002532.1_pt1 | contig 11125 bp, 8 predicted proteins | sample 1517451 | NCBI WGS metagenome assembly OBLG01 (sample SAMN04571694, study PRJEB22368) | human gut metagenome | biome: human gut; material: stool | host: Homo sapiens | place: Luxembourg | collected 2012-06-29
GCCCCAACTGTTCCTCGTCCGACCAATCCCAAGGAAGTCGCCAACAAAGGCGCAGACAGCGAAGCGTCCCTGCCAGTAACTTTGCGCGTCCGCAGACGCGCCTCCAAGCTGCTCTTCCCCCAAGATTCCGTGAAGAACCATTCATCTACGCCACCTTGGCACTCTTATTTGAAAAATAAAAACGGGTACTGTGGAGGATTTCGTCCTCACACAGTACCCGTTTCTTTGATGCAATCGAGGGGGAATTACTCCGCAGCAGGCACAGAGAAGGAAATCTGCGTCGCACCGGTCATGGCATCGGCGGACAGCATCGTGATGGGAGACGTTTCGACGCTCAGGGTCACGAAGGAGCCTTCATAGCCGCTTTCGGTCGTGAAAGCGAAGGTCAGCGCACCGTCGCCGTCCAGCGCGCCGTCCATCGAGAAGACAATCACCTTCACCGCATCAGCAGGAACGTCCGTCGCCATGACAAACTTTTCGCCGGTCGCGTTAATGGTAATGCTGACTTCCTTCACGGTTTCACCGGTCTTGTTGTAGACGGTGTAGTAGCCGGTCTGGTTGTTCGCAGCCTTGGCAGCGGCCAGCAGACCCTGCACATAGCCCAGCGTATCCACCAGCGTGCTGCTGGAGACGGCGTCCACCATTTCTTCCTTGGTCTTGCCTTCGATGGCAGCTTCCAGTTCAGCAATGGTCTTGCCGGTCACGAAAGCTTCGATGGCGTTGTAGCTCACGCCCAGCGGCGTGGTTGCGCCCGCCTTGGTCGTCATGTTGGTGCTGTACAGACCGTCGTTCACAACCTTAGAAGCCAGCACCTTGCCTTCGGGATAGTTCTGACCGAAGGAAGCGTCGGAGTTCGGAACGCCTTCCGCCGTGGCGGCATCCATGAACTGGAACTCGTCGATGTGCGCGGCAACGATGGTGTCGCCATCCATCGCGACGGTCAGCACAGCGAAGCAGGACGTGCCATGTGCGGCATACTCAACCTGACCGATTTTGACTTCAGCCAGCGCAGCCGTGGACAGCAGCATGATGGACAGGAGCAGTGCGAAAAACTTTTTCATAGGAGCCAACCTCTTTTTTGCGAAACTTGGCAGAATTTCTACCAGCAACACTATTATACGCGCAGCAATGCCGGTTTGTCCAGACAAACTTGTCAGAAAAATAGCAAAATCGTCGCTTGATGCAATCAGACGTTATTGCCGTATCGACCAGTCATTTGCGTCCGTACTTGCTCGATAACTTCATCCAGCACAAAATTACGGAACCAGTATTCCCCGTCATCAGGGAAATCAAGGTAGTCCGTGTAGAAGGGCATGACGCGCGTGTCCTGCTGGCGGAGCGTCCGAATCGCGCCTGTCCGGCAGTCCACTTCCGCGTTGAAGCTGCGCCCGTCGGGGTAGTCCAGCGTCACTTTCCAGATGGGGTCGCCCTCGCCGGGGTCAATCAGCACACCGCCGCGCAGGGAGTAGTCATCGTCGCCCAACGCACGGGCAGCGTATTCCGCCGCGACCTCTTGAGAAATTGCGTAGTCAGGGACGTCGGGGTAAATCGTCTGACACAGGCAGGCAACAGACCAGTCGCCGAAGTAGCTGCCGCTGATGCTTATCGCGGACTGGAAAGAACGTAGCGTCGCCTGATCCCAGCGCAGGATATTGGCGCCGTACAAATCAACATAGCGCTGAACAATATGATTGGCGTACATGCCGTAGACGATGCCGGGCTGCGTGTTCGCGTCGCGGTAGAAGATGGTGACGCGCAGGTTTTCCGCCAGCGTGTTCCAGACGCGCACGGGCAGCAGAATGCTGGTGCGCAGGGCGCAGAAGCTCGGAATCTGTACGGAATCCACCACGGACAAGTCGCTGTCGCGCACGTCCATGAGGAAGTACCCCATGTCGGTGGACAGCCAGAAATGCCAAATCAGCTCACCATCCTCGCGATAAACAAGGAACGAGGAATTCTCATAGCACAAATGGGCGTTCAGCGATTTCAAGGCGGCAGCGGTTACATCATCGGCAGTGGATTTCGTGCTGGCATCAGGAGCGACCTCCAGCGCCAGCAGGGCGTTGAACAGCGGCAGGGTACCGTCTGTTTTCATCTGGCGCAGACCGGCTTCGTCCGTCTGGCTGCCGGTCAGCAGCGCTTGCAGCTGCTGGACGGTTTCGCGCTGGTAAATCGGGGGCAGATAGCCCTGCATCAGCAGCGTGAAGCGCGCTGCATCCAGCGGATTGCGGTTCCAGCCGACATCCAGCACTTCGCCGTACCAGTTCAGCGCTGCCCAGTAAATGTCACCCTGCGACGTGTTCTGCGCATCCTTGGTGAAAATCACGACACCGCCGCCCGTGTAGTAGGAGAATCCGCCTGCCGTGTCCTCAAAATCGCTTTCAATAAAGCAGGTGTACCCTTCTTCTGCCATATTCCGCTGATATTGGCGCTCAATGGCGGCACTGGCGGCAGATTGCGCCGTTTCGGCATCCACGGCGGGTACGCCATGGGAGAAGTCCGTGCGGTCAAGGGTGGACAGCAGCTGACTGGGGAAAAACTCCTGCGGCAAACCGTAGAGATTGCCGGAGTACGTCGTTGTCAGCAGCGTACCGGTCAGCCCGTTCAGCTCCAGATACACGATGCTCTGCCCGCTGGGGGCATTCGGCTGGCGGATGGCAATCTTCCAGAAGTCGCCGGACGCGCCCGCAAGGTACTCTGCCGCCAGCACGTCGGACGATGAACCGCCCTGAATGGCGAGCGCGGCGTCAATGGCTTCTTCGCGGGTCAGCGCTTCCGCCGGAACATCCGGGAAGCCATCGCGCCCGACGCTCAGGAACAGCTCATGCACCGTCTGCATTGACGAGTGATCCGCCCGCGAAAGCGCTAGAATGTACACACGCAGCTGCATGGGCGTCCATGTGCGCATGTCGTAGCCGAAAATGCGCCGGAAGCCGCGGGTCACTTCGTCCGCCGTGTGATTGCTGCCCGCACCGCGTTCCCGCCGCATTCGGCAAATGCTGCCGTCCTCCGCGTTCACCGCGACTTCGTACGTTGTGCCGAACGCATCCAGCGCATCAAAATTTACGCAGTAATACGCTCCCTCACAGGTGCCGTCATAAACACCGGAAAGGAAGCGGATACCTACACGATAGAAATCAAGATTGGTGAAATCCGCCTGCGGGTCGTCATTGGTGCGGATGTAGGCAACTGCGCGGGCAAGGGCGTCCTGCGCGGTGATTTCGGTGGAGAGCGGTTCGCGCGTCATGCCCGGCAGAATCCCCTGATAGCCGATTCTTTCAAGCGTCTGGCTGAGCGCCACCTGCGCGCGGATGTCCCACTGCCCCAGCGACGACCCCACAGGGCAGAGAATTTCCAGCAGCGTGGAGAGCGAACAGCCACCGTCCTTTTCGACCTGCGTCATCAGCGCCGAAATCGCCTCTTCATCCACTGAAAACTGCAAATCCGCCGCGCTGGCCAGAAGCTTTTTCACCTGTGCCGCCGTCAGGAAATCGCCCTGACGGGTGACGTCGGCAGTGAGCTGCGGGGAATCGTCCGACAAAATCCCGGTTTGCAGCAGGACACCCGCGCCCAGTACCAGCACGAGCAGCACCGCAGCGATGGCCTGCCAGCGAATCACGCGCGGACGCTGTTCATCCTGCGAAACGCGGCGCAGGACGGCATTCACCTGCGCGTCGGTGACGTGCAGTCCGGCTAAATTCGTATCCAGCACCCGCTTGAGTTTATCAGACATAGCAGTCACCTCCTGTCAGCGAAAGTTTGAGCGCCTGTTCCGCTTTTTTGAGCCGCGTATGCACCGTCGACTTGCTGATGCCCAGTGCATCGGCGGTTTCCTGAAGGTTCATGTCCTGATAATAGTAGAGAATCAGCGGCTTTTTGAGGTCGTCGGGCAAGCGCAGGATGTCCAGCATCAATTCCCGATCCTCTGGCAGCACGGTCATCATGCCCTGCGGCAAGTCTTCCAGCGCGTGCCGCATGTCGATGTGCCGAAACCACCGTTTCCGCTGATAATCGCGGCAGACATTGATGGCAATGCGCATCAGCCACGTTTTGACGCTCGCGCCGTTGCGCTGCTCGAAGGTGTCCATGGCGCGCCAGGCGCGGAGGAAGGTGTCCTGCATGGCATCCTCGGCTTCACGCGCGTCGGAAAGGATGACGAAGCATGTGCGCAGGATGGCGGTGCCGTAGGTGCGCATCCAGTCTTCCAAGCGGCGTTCATTGGGGGATTGCTGCTCCATGCTTTGCCCTCCTTTCATTTTCATGGTGATTTCAATGGATTAGACGCATAAAGCGGTGCGTTTTTCCAGGGGTAAGGAAAAATTGCGGAGAAAAATAATACGATTTCCCAATTCATTTGCGCTATTTGCTTGCGCCGCGCATTTTCATCCGGAAATAGTATAAGAAATCCTTATAGCCCCCTTCCTGAATTGATGTTTGTGTTTTGGAGAGAAGTATGGTATATTTTTCACAAAGTTGCGAAGAGCAACCAGAGTGTCTTCCCTGCACGGGGACATTCAAAAAGGAAAGGGGTTTTTCATCATGAAGAAGCTGACGGCGCTACTGCTCAGCCTGTGTATGGTGCTGACGATGGCCTGCGCGACGGCGCTGGCGGAGGGCAAGACAGCGAGTGCGACGGCGGAAGGGTTTGGCGGCGGAAACGTGACGGTCACGCTGAGCGTGGACGGTGACAAGCTGGTGAACGTGGAAATCGACGCGACATCGCAGACTGATTCCATCGGCGGAGCGGCGGCGAAGGTGCTGGCGGAGCAGATGCTGGCAAACAACTCCGTCGAGGTGGACGGCGTGACGGCGGCGACGGTGACATCCGACGCGGTGAAAGCGGCCGCTGCGGCTGCACTGGCGGAGCTGGGGCTGACGAACGCGGACTTGGCGAAGGTCGAGGCGGCGGAGAAGGAAACCTATACCGACCTGACCTGCGATGTGCTGGTCATCGGCACGGGCGCGGCTGGCGGAGCGGCGGCGATGGCGGCTGCGGAAGCCGGCGCGAAGGTCATTGCGATTGAAAAGCTGGCAACCATCGGCGGCACGTCCGCGATGGCGGGCGGCGGCATTGCGGCGCCGGAATCCTCCGAGCAGAAGAAGTACGGCATCGAGGATACCTGCGAAGCCTACGTCGATCTGTGGGTGGAATACAACCACAACGAGTATTTCCGCGAAGACAGCGGCATGGATGAAGACCGCATCCGCTTCGTGGTGGGTCAGGCGGCGGGCCTGATTGACTGGCTGGAGGAGAACGGCTTCGAGTTCGGCCGTCCGATGAGCTTCGACCTGATTGAGGGCGTGGATCGCTTCCACTATGCCTCCAACGGCAAGCCCACCGACCTGCTCTATGCGAAAAATCAGGAGCTGGGCGTGGAATACTGGATGGAGACGAAGGCAACAGCACTGCTGACCGACGAAAACGGCAACTGCATCGGCGCGACGGTCGAAAAGGACGGCCAGACCTTCAACATCTACGCCAAGGGCACGGTATTGGCGACTGGCGGCTTCGGCAACAATCAAGAAATGATGGAACGCTTCACGCCCGTTGACGCGGCGCAGGTGGCGTACTTCTACGGCTCTGCGGGTCAGACTGGCGAGGGCATCCTGATGGCGGAGGCCATTGGCGCGGCGGTTTACGAGAAGGGTGCGCGCTTGGGCATGTCCTATGTCGTGGGCGACGGCACGAATGCGGAGCTGACCTCGCTGGGCGGCCCGTGGAGCCAAGCGCCGATTGTGGACAACACGGGTGTCCGCTTCGTCAATGAATACTGCCATTCCCTGAATTATCCGAGCCTGATTTACCGTCATGCGGCACCGTATTACTGCATCTACGGTTCTGACCGCGAGGACTATGCGGCGATTTTGGCGAACAACGTTGATGACCCGGCAGTGACCTCTGCGGACACGCTTGAAGAGCTGGCGGACAAGCTGGGCTTTGACAAGCAGGCGTTCCTTGACTGCATCGCGGTCTACAATGCGGCGAAGGACACCGGCGTGGATGCGGCGTTCGGCGCGCGCGTGGATTTCATGAATTTCGCGACGGTTGGCCCGTTCTACGCGGTGCAGATTGCGCCTCAGTACACAGGCACGATTGGCGGCGTCGTGACGGATACCTCCGCGCAGGTGCTTCGTGCGGACGGCACGGTCATCGGTGGCTTGTACGCGGCGGGCGAAGCCTCCAACGGCGCGCTGTACGATCTGGTCTACATGTCCGGTTCGTCTTTCCTGAACGCGCTGTCGATGGGTCGCATTGCGGGCGAAAACGCGGCGAACCAGCAGTAATCGGTTGATAAAAATGGCACCAGACCGAAGCGGCAAATGCTGCGAAGGGCTGGTGCTTTTTTGATGCGGGGATGGGGTGATTCATTGTACTGCGGAACAAGTCAATTTTGATAGTGGCGACCCAAGGGGTCAAGGGAGCGATTAGAAAATACTTTGGTCGTTTCCGTTGGACTCCGCGCGATTGAGCTGGTTTCGCCACGCTGCTTTTTCCGCGTGTTTAGCCCTTTTTCATTTCCTCTATCATGCAGTCGCGAATCATCCGAATCGCCGGTGTCAGCCGTCTGCACACCAGCACCGACCGATGATGCCCAATATCCTCCGTCAGCGGAAGCAGCTTCACGCCCTTGAAATAGGCTGGCTTTCTCGCTGGAAAGAAGGAAATCCCCAGATTCAGCGAAACCATCAAAATTTGCATATCTGCCGAATCCGCATAAATAATCGATGGATGCGAAAATCCCAGATTCTGCGCCCAGTCGTGAATCGCGCCGCGCCCGCTGCGCGATTGGTCGGGGGCAAGCAGAATCAACGGATGCGCGCGTAAATCAGAAAGCGACACAACCGACTTTTCCGCTAATGGCGACGCTTCGGAAACGGCGGCAATCATCGGCACATCGTAGAGTACCTCCTGATAGGTGTTCCGCTGGTCGATTTCGCCGGGAAGCGTCAGCACCATGTCGCATTGCCCGCGGTAGAGGGCGTCTGACATGGCCGTCAGCGAGAGGTACAGCGGGTGAATCACCAAATTGGGCAGGTGCGGATGCAGGGAAAGGTACGCATCGACAATCAGTTCTTTTTCCAGCGGCCCGTTGTAGCCGATGTGGATGGCGCTCACACGGTGCGCATCGGCGAAAGCGTCCTGCAATTCGAGCTGAATCCCCATCAGGCGCTCGGCGTAGGGGAGAAACTGCTCGCCTTGGTCGGTCAGCACTGCGCCGGTGGAACAGCGCGCAGCCCATTTCTTTTTCCAACGACGCAATCTGCTGGCTGATGGCGGTCTGGGAGACGTACATGTTCTTCGCAGCGGCGGAGAAGCTGCCTTCGCGGACGACGGCGAGGAAATACGCGATTCGGTCGGTGTTCATGCGAAAAACCTCCAAGTGAGGGACAAAAAACTCCCTTCCGCGGTGCGCAGAAGGGAGCAAAGATGCGAGCGGTTAAGGGCGCTGACCCATGCCGCCTTCGAGGGTGATGGTTTCGCCGGACATGAATTTGAAGTCCGGGGAAGCCAGCTGGACGCACACATGGCCAATTTCCACCTCGGAATCGCCGTAGTGACCCATCGGGGGCATCTTGACATTCGCCTTGAACGCCTCGGGATATGCCTTCTGGAAGTTCTCCAGCTGCGTCGTCCATGCCAGCGGGCAGACGACGTTGACGTTGATACCGTCCTTGCCCCATTCGGTGGCGGCAACGCGGGTCAGGCCGCGAATGCCTTCTTTTGCCGCGGCATACGCGCACTGCCCGTAGTTGCCGAACAGGCCCGCGCCGGAGGCGAAGTTGATGACAGCACCCTTCGTTTCCTTCAGATAGGGGTAGCACGCCTTCATATAATAGAATGTGGCGTACAGACCGGAATACAGCGCGAGATTGAACTGCTCGGTGGTATGGTCAGCCAGCGGAACGCCGGATGCGGAAGCCTGCGCATTGTTAATCAGCACGTCGATGCGGCCGAAGGTGTCAATCGCCTGTTTGACGACATTGTTCACAACAGCCTCGTTGTCCGCGCTGTCATTCACGTCCGCCTGCACGCACACCACCTTCACGCCATAGAGGCGTTCCAGTTCTTCCTTCGCGTCGGTCAGCTTCTTCACGTTGCGCCCCGTGATGACCAGATTCGCGCCTTCCTTGGCGTAAGCGGTCGCAATGCCGTAGCCAATCGAACCGCAGCGGCCGTTGCTGAGCTTCGCATAGCCCGCGCCGGTAATAATCGCTGTCTTTCCTGCCAGAAAACCCATTATATATTTCCTCCTTCATGGTGAAGGGCTGAACAAGCAGCCTGTGCACTTATGGTATCACAGATGATGCGGAAAAGCAAGAGCGGACGGCACAAAATGGACAAAAATTGATGATTTTTTCACAATGTCGCTGGGCTCCAATCGGAAAAACGGAAAAGAAACAGCAAAAGTCCGATGAATTGTTTGACGCATCCCATTCATTGCACTATAATGGAGCCAGTAGCGTTCCGGGCGTACTGCGCGTCCGGCAAAGTGGGAGGAACGCGGAATGAAGGCAGAGAGCAAACGCTCGGTGCGTACCATGCTTCAGTGGCTGCTGGGAGTGGCGACGGTGCTGATGGCGGCGCTGTTGATTTGGCAGTGCGTGACCATCTATCATGAGGGCATCGCGCCGGAAAACATGGGCGAAAACGGGCTGCGGATTCACAATATTTACAGCCGGGAAATTGTCACGGAGCACTTCGCCTCGATTGCGTGGAGCGTGTGGGTCTTTCTGGCGCTGCTGGCGGCGAACATCGTCGCCGGAAAGCCGGGACAGAAGGAATCGCTTCGCGCGCCGGTGGAGAATCAGCTGCTGATGCTGCGTGCGCGGACGGAGGAGACGGACGAAATCCGCAAAGTGAAGAAACAGCGTATCGGCGTATGGTGCGGCGTAGCGATTCTGTGCCTGATTTGCGGGGGCATGGCGGGGCGATTCCTGCTGGACTGGTCGAATTTTGCCTCGCGTGATTTGGAAGTCGTCGTGCGCCAGATGGCGATTGAAACGTTCCCGTGGATTGGGCTGGCGTTCATCCTCCTGATGGCGGCTGAGCAGTGGAATTTCCGCCTGTTGATGAAGGAACTGGAACTGCGCAGGAGCGCCCCGAAGCGCAAGCTGGATGCAGCCGCTCCGGAAAAGACGACGGGCAGGAACGTCATCCGCATGATCATCGCGGCGGCGGCGGTGGCGCTGATTGTGCTGGGTGTGATGAACGGCGGCATGTTCGATGTGCTGGTGAAGGCAATCAATATTTGTACGGAGTGTATCGGCCTTGGCTAAGAAATTTGCGGCATGGTGGAGCGCCCATAAGCCCACCACCCGGCGGCTCATACAGGTCTACGCCGCCCTGCTCTACAACGCCTATGTGAAGGGATTCATCAAGGGCGACATCTACACCGGCGGCATCAAGAACTTTTGCGTGCCGGGGTTCAACTGCTACTCCTGTCCGGGCGCGATTGGCGCATGTCCGCTGGGGGCGCTGCAAAACGCGCTGGCGTCCTCGGATAAGCGCGCGCCGTACTACGTTCTGGGCATTCTGATGCTCTACGGGCTGATTTTGGGGCGCACCATCTGCGGCTGGCTCTGTCCGCTGGGGCTGATTCAGGAATTGTTCTACAAGATTCCGACGCCGAAGGTGAAGAAGAGCCGCTTCACCCATGCGCTGTCGTATCTCAAATACGTCCTGCTGGCGGTGTTTGTGGTCATCATCCCGCTGGCGTACAGCTTGCAGCAGTATCCCGTGCCGGGATTCTGCAAGTACATCTGCCCGGCGGGGACGTTCGAGGGTGCAATGGGCTTGCTGGCGAACCCGGTCAATGCGGGCAAGTTCTCCATCCTCAACATCCTCTTTACGCGCAAATTCGTCATCATGGTGGCGATTCTGCTGGCGTGCGTGTTCTTCTACCGCGCGTTCTGCCGCTTTCTCTGCCCGCTGGGGGCGATTTACGGGCTGTTCGCGCGCGTGTCGATTCTCGGCGTGAAGGTCGAGAAAAGCAAATGCACGAACTGCGGGCGCTGCGTGGCGCACTGCAAGATGGATATTCGGCATGTGGGCGACCATGAGTGCATCCACTGCGCATCGTGCGTGGACGTTTGCCCGACGAAAGCCATCAGCATGAGAATGGGCAAAATTACGCTGAAAGCGAACGAAGTGCAGCCGATGAAGCCGGAAGACAACAAAAAGCGCACGAACCGCCGCATTCGCGTGATGGCGGCGTGGACGGCGGCGCTGGTAGTGCTGGGCGTGGTGATGTGGCAGGTAAACAAGGCGGACACGGTGGAAGAACCGGTAAGTCAGCCCGCCGCGACGGAAACGCTTGCGCCGGAAGCCACGGAAGCGCCGGACGACGACACGCCGGTTGGCTACGAAGTCGGGATGAAGTGCCCAGACTTCACGGTTCCGCTGTACGGGGAAGAAGGCGGCGAATTCACGCTGTCAGCGCAGAAGGGGAAAGTGACGGTCATCAACTTCTGGGCGACATGGTGCACGCCGTGCGTGGCAGAGTTGCCGTATTTTGCGGAGCTGTACGCGGAGTATGGCGACGAAATCTCGCTGGTGGCGATTCATTCGAACCTCGTGACGGACGATGTGGACAAGTTCCTCGCGAAGGAGAACTTCGACATGCCGTTCGCGCTGGACAAGACGGGCGCGGTGATTAAATCGCTGGGCGGCTCGACGCAGCTGCCGATGACGGTCATTGTCGATGCGGACGGGAAAATCGTGTACAACAAAGTCGGGTCGGTGACGCTGGATGTCCTCGAAGGGCTGGTAAAGCCGCTGCTGCCCGAAAAGGAAGACGACACGCCCGTGGGCTGTGAAGTCGGCATGAAATGCCCTGATTTCACGGTTCCGCTGTACGGGGAAGAAGGCGGCGAATTTACGCTGTCGGCGCAGAAGGGGAAAGTGACGGTCATCAACTTCTGGGCGACATGGTGTACGCCGTGCGTGGCAGAGCTGCCGTATTTTGCGGAGCTGTATGCGGAGTACGGCGACGAAATCTCGCTGGTGGCGATTCACTCGAACCTCGTGACGGACGATGTGGACAAGTTCCTCGCGAAGGAGAACTTGAATATGCCGTTCGCGCTGGACAAGACGGGCGCGGTGATTAAGTCACTGGGCGGCTCG
>OBLG01002536.1_pt1 | contig 11110 bp, 8 predicted proteins | sample 1517451 | NCBI WGS metagenome assembly OBLG01 (sample SAMN04571694, study PRJEB22368) | human gut metagenome | biome: human gut; material: stool | host: Homo sapiens | place: Luxembourg | collected 2012-06-29
AATCCGATCGGACGGCGGACGGAATCCGATTGGGCGGCGGACGCTGCCCGACGCAAAGCGCAAGAAAAAAGGCTCCGATTACGGCGTATTTTGAATTATTTCTGTAACTTTGCAGAGTTGTATATATATTAATGTATATCGCAACGTGAACGTTTACATTGTATAATCAAAAAAAACAAGAATATCAATGAAGACTTTGAAACGCTTTCTACCAGACTTGCTGGTAGTGTTGTTGTTTGCGGTCATCGCGTTTGCCTACTTCTTCCCGGCAGACACCGAGGGGCGCATTCTCTATCGTCACGACTCGTCGGCCGGACGCGGCGCGGGCGAGGAGCTTACCGAGTATTATCAGCGCACGGGCGAGTACACCCGCTGGACCAACGCCTTGTTCAGCGGTATGCCTACGTATCAGATGGCACCGTCGTACGACTCGCAGGAGGTGCTTAACGGCGTGGGCAAGTTCTACCATCTGTGGCTGCCCGAGAACGTGTGGTACGTGTTCGCCTATCTCTTGGGCTTCTACATACTGCTACGCGCGTTCGACTTCCGCCGCGAGTTGGCTGTGCTCGGCTCCCTGCTATGGGCTTTCAGTAGTTATTTCTTCATCATCATCGCCGCCGGACACATCTGGAAGGTGATTGCGCTGGCTTATCTGCCGCCGATGATTGCGGGCATCGTGCTCGCCTACCGCGGCAAGTATGTGTGGGGCTTCGTGCTCACGGGTCTGTTCACGGCGCTCGAGATTCAGGCCAACCACGTGCAGATGACTTACTACTATCTGTTCATCGTGCTGTTCATGGTCATAGCCTATCTCGTAGAGGCTCTGCGCCAGAAGCAGATGGCGCGTTTCGCCAAGGCTACGGCGGTGTGCGCGGTGGCTGCGGTGCTGGGCGTGGTGATCAACCTCTCCAACCTCTACCATACGTGGCAGTATACGCAGGAGTCGATGCGCGGCAAGAGCGAGCTGGTGAAGAAGAACTCTGCCAACCAGACTTCGAGCGGCCTCGACCGCGACTATATCACGCAGTGGAGCTACGGCATCGACGAGACTTGGACGCTGCTCGTGCCTAACACCAAGGGCGGCGCTTCGGTGCCGCTGGCGCAGAACGAGAAGGCTATGGAGAAAGCCAACCCCGAGTTCTACCAGATATACCAGCAGATGGGTCAGTACTGGGGCGACCAACCGGGCACAAGCGGTCCGGTGTACGTCGGAGCGTTCGTGATGATGCTCTTCGTGCTGGGTCTGTTCATCGTGAAAGGCCCGATGAAGTGGGCGCTGCTCGCTGCGACAGTGCTCTCCGTGCTGCTCTCGTGGGGCAGAAACTTCATGTGGTTCACCGACCTTTTCCTCGACTATGTTCCGATGTACGCCAAGTTCCGCACCGTGGCGTCGATACTCGTCATCGCCGAGTTCACCATTCCGCTGCTTGCTATGCTGGCTCTGAAGAAAGTGTTGGAGACAGAGAACTTCCTCAAGGGCACTACCCCACTGCTCGTCGGCACGGCTTCGCACCGACTGGTGTGCCGCGAGGTGAAGAATCGCTCGTGGCTCGCGCTCAGCTTCCTGCTCACGGCGGGCATGTGCGTGGCGTTCGCTATCATGCCTTCGGTGTTCTTCCCCGACTTCGTGTCTAACGCCGAGCTGCGCGCGCTCGCCTCTATACCGAGCGAGTATCTCACGCCGCTCATCAGCAATCTGCGCGAGATTCGTATCTCTATATTCACAGCCGACTGCTGGCGTTCGTTCTTCGTGATACTCGCCGGAACAGTTGTCCTCGTGCTCGCTCTGCTGAAGAAACTGCAGCCGAAGTACGCTGTGGCGCTCCTCTTCGCGCTCTGCCTCGTGGATATGTGGCAGGTGAACAAGCGCTACCTCAACGACGCGATGTTCGTGGAGCGCAGCGTGCGCGAGACTCCGCAGCAGGAGACCGCCACCGACCGCCAGATTCTGCAGGACACAGCGCCCGACTATCGTGTGCTCAACCTCGCGTCGAACACGTTCAACGAGAACGAGACGTCATACTATCATAAGTCTATCGGCGGCTACCATGCAGCCAAGCTGCGCCGCTACCAGGAGCTTATCGACGAATACATCGCACCCGAGATGCAGCAGGCTATGTCTGCCATCGCCAAGGCTCAGGGCGATATGACAAGCGTGCCGGGCGACTCGGTTTATCCGGTGCTCAATATGCTCAACACCAAGTATATCATCATGCCGCTGCAGGGCGGACAGACCGTGCCGCTGCAGAACCCGTACGCTTACGGCAACGCGTGGTTCGTCGACCGCCTCGAGTATGTCGACAACGCCAACCAGGAGCTCGACGCCATCAAGCAGCTCGACCTGCATCACGAGGCTGTAGCCGACAGCAAGTTCAAGACAGCGCTGGGCGACGCCGTAAAGCAGGAGGGCACAGCGTTCGTGCGTCTCGACAAGTACGAGCCTAACGAGCTGCGCTACACCGTGCAGTCGCCGAAGGGCGGCGTGGTCGTGTTCTCGGAGATTTACTATCCGGGCTGGACCGCTACGGTCGACGGCAAGGACGTAGAGGTGGGTCGCGTCAACTACGTGCTGCGCGCCATCAACGTGAAGCCGGGCAAGCACAACGTGGTGCTCACGTTCAAGCCGGCGTCGGTGAAGAACACCGAGACAGCGGCTTACGCAGCCTATCTGCTGCTGGCTCTCGCCATCATCGGCGGAGTGCTGTTTGAAGTTAAAAGAAAAAAAGAGTAATGGAATTTCGCACGCCAGTCATCATAGACAAGTCGCCGTTCGCCATCGACCCATGCGAGCGCATGCTCTTCGTAGGCTCCTGCTTCGCCGACAACATCGGTAGCAGGTTCGTCGACGACAAGTTTCGCGCTACGGTCAATCCGTACGGCGTGATGTACAACCCGGCGAGCATTCTGCACACCGTAGAGCGCTACCTCGCAGCCGAGACTGCTGAGGTGGCACGCACGGCGGTGTTCACGCTCGGCACCAACCGCGTGTACATACTCAACGAGACGGGCGAGATTGTGGACAACTGCCAGAAACGACCGCAGCGACTCTTCACCGAGCGCAGTCTCAGCGTAGACGAGTGTGCCGCTTATCTCCGAGAAGCCATCGCCCGACTGCGCAACCGCCGACCGGACATGCGCGTCATACTCACCGTCAGCCCCATACGCTACGCCAAGTACGGCTTTCACGGCAGCGCCGTGTCGAAAGCAACGCTGCTGCTGGCGGCAGACGAAGTGGCTCAGCAGTCTGACGCCTGCGTCTACTTCCCGGCGTACGAGATTGTGTGCGACGAGCTTCGCGACTATCGATTCTACGCCCCCGACATGCTGCACCCGTCGCAGCAAGCTGTCGACTACATTTGGGAACGCTTCGCCGACACGTTCTTCAGCAGCAAGACCAAGGCGTTCATGAGCGAGTGGCTGCCCATAAAAGCCGCGCTCAACCACCGCCCGTTCAACCCCGACTCGGCAGAACACCGCGCCTTCATTGAGAAGACACAGCAGAGAGTGGCTACCCTGAAGGCACACTACCCCGAATTAGAGATTTAAGATGGCTTCCATAAAGGCACACTACCCCGAATTGGAGACATAAAGAAAAGAGAGTTATAAAAACAAAAGCCTATGAATTTTCGCAAAGAACACACTATCTACTCTGCCATTTGGGCTATGCTCTACGCTTCGCCCGTGATAAACATATATACGCGAATGGCAGGCAACCCACGCATCACCTTCTCGTGGACCGAGATACTGCACGCATGGGAGTACACAAGTACATGGCTCGTGATGTTCGCTATACACAACTTCCTCTTGCTGCCCTTGCTGCTCAGGAAGCGCAAGACCGGTACATACTTGTGTCTGTCGTTCTTAATACTGCTGACGGGCATGTTCATCACCTACCTCAACCGACCGATGCACAAAAGCCAGTACAAGACACGCATGGAGGCGGAGTGGGAAGCCGACTCGCTGGCTTACGAGCGCGTGGCGGCTGTGCGGCTTGGCGACGGACGCTACTGCAGTCCGCAGAACCCGATGCGCCGCAAGCCGCTTGACTTTCAGCCTATCGACCCGCTGCCTATGCTTGGACCGGGCGAGCTGGTGGCTTTCTTCGGCGGACTGCTGCTTATGGGCATGAACCTCGGCGTGAAGCTCTACTTCATGTCGCAGCGCGACCGAGAGCGACAGAAGATTATCGACCAGCGCAACCTCGAACAGCAGATGGAGTATCTGAAGTATCAGGTTAATCCGCACTTCTTCATGAATACGCTCAACAACATTCATGCTCTGGTGGACATCGACCCGGAGCGTGCCAAGACTACCATCGTCGAACTGTCGAAGATGATGCGCCACATTCTGTACGAAGGCAGCAAGAAGCTCATTCCGCTGACGCGCGAGATGGAGTTTCTCAACCTCTACGTTCAGCTCATGCGCCTCAGATATACCAGAAAGGTGCACATCAACGTGGATGTTCCGCCGCAGTTGCCCGAACTGAAGCTGCCTCCGCTGATGCTGATCATCTTTGTGGAGAACGCGTTCAAGCACGGCATAAGCTACCGCGAGGAGTCGTTCATCGACATCAAACTTCGCGTGGAGAACAAGCGACTTCTCTTCAGCTGCTGCAACAGCAAACCAACGCAGGTGCAACGCACGAACGAGAAAGGCGGCATGGGTCTGCAGAACGTGCGCCAACGTCTCGAACTGCTCTACGACGACGACTACACGCTCGACATCAGCGACGGCGAAAAGACGTACGAAGTGAAGCTCGACATACCGATGCAGACGCGCCTGCCAGACGCAGAAGCCGAGACAGCGGATGTATCTAAAGCATAAAGCGCAGCAGAGATAACGAACAAGATTAAGAACAGCCCCAACAAATAGGACAACCGCCCCAGAATAGATAAAAACAGCCACAACTCATAAAATCCAAACACTATGATAAAGACTCTTATCATCGACGACGAGCCGTTGGCACTCCAGCAACTTGCAGTCTACGTGTCGAAGGTTCCGTTCCTTACGCTCGTGGGCGAGTGTCAAAGTGCTCTCGAAGCGCGCGACATCATCAACAACGAACGCGTTGACGTCATCTTCATCGACATCAACATGCCCGACCTTAACGGCATGGACTTTGTGCGCTCGCTCGTGGCGCCGCCGCTTGTGGTCTTTACCACAGCCTATTCAGAATATGCTATCGACGGATTCAAGGTTGACGCCGTAGACTATCTGCTCAAACCGTTCAGTCTGGACGACTTCCGTCGTGCCGCTCTGCGCGTAAAGGAACGCTATGAGCACAACAATGCGCCGCTGACTCTCACCGCTGAACCTGAGCCTGAGCAGACAGACGAGAACATCTTCCTGAAGACGGAGCATAAGGTGGTGCGCGTAAAGATTGCCGACATACGCTACATCGAGGGCATGTCTGAGTATCTGAAGGTGCATGTAGACGGACAGTCGCGCCCTATCATCATGCTTCTTGCTATGAAACGCATGGAGGAGCGTCTGCCGTCCAACTTCCTGCGTATTCATCGCTCGTATATCGTGAACATGAATCATGTGCAGGAGGTGACAAAGAACCGCATCGTGATGGATACTGACACGTATCTGCCAATCGGAGATATGTATAAGGATGCGCTGAGCGAATACTTGGCAGACAAGTATTTGGGAAGGTAAAGCGAGTTGAGAGTTGAGAGTTGAGAGTTATGATTACTCTTAGAAGTTATAAATGGCGAGCAAAAACTCAAACAACAAAGCATATCATAACTCTCAACTCTCAACTTTCAATTATAAACAAAAAAAACGGGACTAAAGATAGTCCCGTACTTTTATAACCTTTTCTCACGAAAAAACTATTAATCAACAACAAAATTCATTCGTTTGTGACTCCACCACTGTGGACATACTCTAATACTTGTAGTCTTTTGCTTAAATAACATTGCTTAATGTGTGTATGAAACGTAATCTGATGTATGTGTGTAAACTTTAAATTTCTTCTAAATAACTCTCTAACTTATTAACTCTCTAACAATTACTACTTGTAATACTAAACTATTCTTCCTTTTTACGCTTGCAAAGTTATTCAACAAACCAGAAACCCACAAATTTATTCAACAAACGCCCCCATTCGTTCAATAAACCCAATCATGCGTTGATGAACGGGCACAAAAAAACGGGGAATCACGCTCGTTTTGACCGTAAAACCATCAAAACAAAGCGGCGATTCCCCGTATTGGTTTCTAACTAAAAGCTATGTATATCTTTAGCTTTCGTTCTACAAGTCGGGAGCCTGAGTCGTCGTCAATCGGACGCAACCGGTCGGTTTACTCCTTATTGTTGCCGAAAATGCGCAACAGATAGAGGAAGAGGTTGATGAAGTCGAGATACAAGCTCAACGCACCAAGCAGAGCGAGCTTCTGCATGTGTTCGCCTGCGTCGGGCGCAAGCTGGCACATCTGCTTTATCTTCTGCGTATCGTAAGCGGTGAGACCCACGAAGATGAGCACGCCTACGTAGCTCAGGATGAGGTCAAAGCCGCTGCTGCGCACGAACATGTTAACCACGGTGGCGATGATGAGTCCGAGAAGCGCCATGAAGAGCAGCTTGCCCATAGACGTGAGGTCGGTCTTGGTGGTGTAGCCCACGAGCGCCATTACGCCGAACGTGCCGGCTGTGATGAGGAACGTCTTGACGATGGCTGTCATGCTGAACGCAAGGAAGATGACAGAGAGCGTAGCGCCGTTCACTACCGAGTAGAGCACGAACAGAAGCGTAGCCGTAGACAGCGAGAGGCGGTTGATGGCGCCGCTGACAGAGAACACGAGCACAAGCTCGGCGATGATGAGTCCCCAGAACAATGCCTTGTTGCCGAGGATAGCCATAATGAGCGACGGAGTAGACGCAACGCCGTATGCGGTGATGCCGGTGATGGCGAGGGCGAGGGTCATCCATACAAACACTTTGCGCATGAGCGCAGGGAAAGCAGACGACATAGAGAAGTCGCTGCCACGAAGCGAATCGGTATCTAACCAGTTTTGTTGTTTCATAATTATTTCTGTTTTTAAATTGTTTGTATTCTTTGTTTGCAGGGCGGAGGCCGGAGACCTCCGCTACTATACATTATATTATATGCAGGAAGCGCAGTATATCGTTCAGGTTCGCCACCACCATGAGCAGCAGCAGAACGCCGATGCCGATATACTCGGCGTATATCATGAAGTTCTCAGACGGCTTGCGGCGAGCTATCATCTCGTAGAGCAGGAAGAGCACGTGTCCGCCGTCGAGCGCCGGGATAGGCAGAATGTTCATGAAGGCGAGGATGATGCTGAGGAAGGCGGTCATAAGCCAGAACGAGTGCCAATCCCACTGCGACGGGAACAGACTGCCGATGGCTCCGAAGCCGCCGAGCGACTTGGCGCCTTCAGACGAGAAGAGATACTTCATGTCGCCTACGTAACCCGAGAGCACCTTGCAGCCGTACTTGACGCCAGCGGGGAACGACTCGAGGAAGCCGTAGTCGATGTGTGTCACCTTATACTTGGGCTGCTGCGGCATATAGCCGAGCACAAGGCGCATCGGCTTGCCCTTGGCGAACGGCGAGAAACCGCCTGCCGACACGGCATCGAACTGGCCCTTGAGCGTGAGTGTGTCGAGCTTGCCGTTCACCTGACGCTCTACGTTGACAACAGCGGCGAGCGCCTTCACGGTGTCGGCGTGAGTCTGTGCGCAGGTGAACATATCGGTGCTGCGACCCACCTCGTATGTGAACTGAGAGAACGAGCTGACGGGCTTGCCGTTGAGCGAGAGGATGCGGTCGGCTTTCTGCAGCCCCATGCGCTTGGCAGCCGAGTTGGGCGTTACGCTGTCAACTACAGCCGGCACATAACCTACGACGAACGGCGGCACATTCTTCAACATGCCGAGCAGGTCGAGGTCGCCCGGCGTATTGACGGTCACCTTCTTGCCGTCGCGCAGCACGTAAACCTCCGTAGCGTTAGCCAGACCGCGATACATGTCAGCCTTGGCGTCCTTGAACTCGCCGAGGTTGGTGCCGAGCAAGATGTCGTGATCCTGGAATCCGAGCGCCTTAGCCTCCTTGTTGAACTCCATTCCGAGCGTCATATCCTTCGGGCTGACATAGTCCTCGCCCCATGTGAAGAGGCACATGGCGTAGATGAAAAGCGCCAAAAGGAAGTTGACAAGCACGCCGCCTATCATGATAAACAGTCGCTGCCATGCAGGTTTAGAGCGGAACTCGTATGCCTTGGCAGGCTCTTTCATCTGCTCGGTGTCCATCGATTCGTCAATCATACCCGATATCTTGCAGTAGCCGCCGAGCGGAAGCCAACCGATGCCGTACGTAGTGTCGCTGTTCTTCGGCTTGAACTTGAACAGACTGAACCAAGGGTCGAAGAAGAGGTAGAACTTCTCGACGCGCACTCCGAAGAGTTTCGAGAAGAAGAAGTGTCCGCCCTCGTGCAGGAGCACGAGAAGCGAGATAGCCAGCATGAACTGGAGTGTCTTTATAAGAAAAATTTCCATTTAAGAGTTTTGAGTTTTGAGTTTTGAATTTTGAGTTGTGCGCTTCGCGCATTTTGAATTTATGAATTTTGAGTTGAGAGTTGTGAATTCCAAATTGAATAATTCCTCATCGGCGCAGCCGACAATTCAAAACTCAAAATTCAACATTCAACATTCAACATCACAGCATGCTTGCCGCAATTCGTCTTGCCTCAGCGTCAGAAGCGATATAGTCGTCGTAAGTAGGCTGGGCGACGAACGTAGCGCGCTGCATGGTAGCCTCGATGATGTCTGCCATCTGCAGGAATCCGCAGCGGTCGTGACGGAACGCCTCGTTGACAACCTCGTTGGCTGCATTCACTACGCACGGCACATTGCCGCCGCGACGTATCGACTCGTAAGCCATGGCGAGACAACGGAACTTCTCCATGTCGGGCTCGAAGAACTCGAGCGGCTGACGGAACAAGTCGAGACGGTCGCCGTTAAGCGGCAGACGCTCGGGGAACGAGAATGCGTACTGTATAGGCAGGCGCATATCGGGCACACCGAGCTGCGCTTTCACGCCGCCGTCGCGGAACTGCACCGCACTGTGCACTATCGACTGCGGATGTACCAGCACCTGAATCTTCTCAGCCTCAACGCCGAAGAGCCACTTCGCCTCGATAACCTCGAAGCCCTTGTTCATCATCGACGCAGAGTCTATCGTAATCTTAGCTCCCATCTCCCATGTCGGGTGGCGCAAAGCGTCGGCAGCCTTCACATCGCGCATCTCGTCGAGCGTGAACTTGCGGAACGGACCGCCCGAAGCGGTGAGCAGAATCTTCTCTATCTCGTTGTCGCCTTCGCCAACAAGACTCTGGAAGATGGCAGAGTGCTCGCTGTCTACGGGCAGGATGTTCACGTGGTACTCCGCAGCAAGTCGGCAGATGAGGTCGCCGGCTACGACAAGTGTCTCCTTGTTGGCGAGGCATATCGTCTTGCGTGCCTTGATGGCGTGGATAGTTGGCGAGAGTCCGGCGAAACCCACCATAGCCGTGAGCACCATGTCGATAGGCTGCGCCTCTACAATATCGTCGATAGCCTTCGCTCCGGCATACACCTTGATGTCGGGAAGGTCGGCAAGCAGCAGCTTCAGCGACTCGTAGTGCGCTTCGTTCGCAATGACGACTGCAGCCGGGCGGAACTTGCGCGCCTGCTCGGCAAGCATCTCATAGCGGTTGTTAGCCGTGAGGCAGTAGACCTCGTAGCGGTCGCTATGCTGTTCTATCACGTCGAGTGCCTGGGTTCCGATAGAACCGGTGGAACCGAGGATACATATTTGTTTCATTGTGGTCTGATTTTTATATTGCTTGATGTTATTGGGGGGCTGGGAGGACTAGGTTGGCTAGGCGTTCTAGGTAAACTTGGCAAACTAGATAAGCTAGATAAACTAGAAAAGCTAGATAAGCCAGAAAAGCTAAGATAAGCTAGAAAAACTATAACAACCAACAAGCCCTTTACAGCTCTGTCAATCCCTCAGGCAGATCCATAGTTATGGTGCGGTTCTCAGCGTCCACCTCCACGATGAACTCGTCGGAAGCAGGTATGAGCAACTCGTTGCCGTCGGTAGTGAGCAGACAGAAAAGTGTGTTGATGGTAGAATCGTCAACCGATTCAATCTCACCGACAACAGCGCCCGATCGGTCGTCAACAACCTTGAAGCCGACGATGGCAGCCCAAGATAGCTGGTCGGCATCTGTGTCGACATGCTCACGCGGGAAGTAGACATCGCAGCCGGTAAGCTCGCGAACACGCTCCTGCGAGTCGATGTCGGCAAAGCGTACAAGCGCTGTCTCGTCGTTCTTGAAGCGGTATTCGTCGAGGAAGAATGGTACGAGTATGCCGTCAATCTCAAGAATGAGGTAGTCGGCGTCTACACGGTCGAAGATATCGTCGTCGAAGTGGAACGACACCTCGCCGTCTACGCCGTGCGGCTTGCCTATCTTACCTATTTTATATACTGATTCTTTCTTTATCATTTTTGTTAGTTAACAAGGAAACCAGGTGACTAAAAGAATAGGAGACTATGAAGATAGTTTACAAGGAAATAAGTTTACAAAGAAACAAGTTCACAAGGAAACGTATTGCCTTACTCTCTTCTAATCTTTGCTCCCAGAGCGTTGAGTCGGGCTTCTATGTCCTCATATCCGCGGTCTATCTGTGCGATGTTGTCAATGCGACTTGTGCCCTTTGCGCCGAGTGCGGCGATGAGCAGAGCGATTCCAGCGCGGATATCAGGGCTCGACATGCGGCCTGCACGCAACTGAATATTGCGGTCATGACCTACGATTACGCAGCGGTGCGGGTCGCAGAGTATAATCTGTGCGCCCATATCTATGAGCTTGTCGACGAAGAAGAGTCGACTCTCGAACATCTTCTGGTGAACAAGTACCGATCCGCGCGCTTGAGTTGCAACCACGATGAGCACCGAAAGCAAGTCGGGCGTGAGTCCGGGCCACGGCGCATCGGCAAGAGTCATGATAGAGCCGTCGAGAAACGAGTCGACAACATAGTGCGGCTGGTGCGGAATGTAGAGATCGTCGCCGTCTACGTCAATCTTCACGCC
>OBLG01002538.1_pt1 | contig 11101 bp, 9 predicted proteins | sample 1517451 | NCBI WGS metagenome assembly OBLG01 (sample SAMN04571694, study PRJEB22368) | human gut metagenome | biome: human gut; material: stool | host: Homo sapiens | place: Luxembourg | collected 2012-06-29
CCCACATTACCAACGAAATGCAGGAAAATGCCGCAGCCAGCATCGACCGCGGCATCGCAAAGGCAGAAATATCCCGACAGAAAGCAGAAGCTGCATCAGAGGCGCAGAGGTTTGAACCGTACACACCGCCGCGCCGCAGACCCGGCACGGGCTACATCAAGCAGCTCAAGGAGGATCTGTGGGAGGGACGGTACTCGCCCGTCTGGCCAGACGGCAAGAAGCACTCCCGCAATGTATATGGCCGCACGCGGGAGGAATGTGAGGAAAAGCTGGCGAAGCTGATCCTGCAAATGAAAGCGGAGATCGCTGTCCTGCGGAATGGGACGGCTGCGGAGTATCCAGACGGCGTCAGCCCCAAGAAAAAGCAGCTGGCGGAGTACCTGCGCCAGCACCCCGGCGTGAGCAATAAAAGCTATATCGCACGGGAAACAGGCATGGACCGCACCACGGTGCAGAAATACTACGATGAGGTCAGAGCAGAACTTGCCGCACCGGCAAACACATAAAACGAAAATCCGCAGGTGGTGAGGGGCTGCTACTCACCGCCTGCGGATTCCAAAAGTGGTCAGGATTTTCTGCCGTCTGTGGTATTATTGTGGTCAAACGAAAAATCACCGCCAAAATGGCGGTGATTTTTCTCGAAATGGTGGACCCAAAGGGATTCGAACCCTCGACCTCTCGGATGCGAACCGAACGCTCTCCCAGCTGAGCTATGGGCCCATATCGTCGCTTTTTGCGGTTTTTTTGCAACAAAAAGCGGATTTTCAAGTTTTTCGATTTTAGAAGATTCCGGAGGAAATTCTCTCCGAAATCATGGACTGAAACTCGCAGGTCGATGTGCGACCATAGGGATGCGAACCGAACGCTCTCCCAGCTGAGCTACAAGCCCGAATATGAAGTTGTATGGTTGCGGTATGTCAGGCTTGCTCTCCCAGCTGAGCTACAAGCCCATAATTACCCTATCATTATACACATCCTGCGGGAAAATGCAAGAGCTTTTTCCGGGTTCTTTTCGCTGGGCGTTCAGTATTGCTAATACGCAGTATAAATATTTTATATTTCACTTATGCCGAATTCGTGCTATACTATATCTGTTGCGCAGCGATAAGTACTGCGCGGCCTGAAATGATATGCAAAGGAGCATCCGCTATGAGCAGAACCTTGGGTACTGTGGTACGGGGCGTTCGCGCTCCCATTTTCCGCGAGGGCGACAATGTGGTACAGATCACCGCCGACACCGTGCTGAACGCACTGAAGGACAACGGCATCACCGCCCGTGACGGCGACATCGTGGCCATTACTGAGTCCGTGGTGGCCCGCTGCCAGGGCAACTACGCCACGGTAGAGCAGATCGCCGCCGATGTCCGCGCCAAGACCGGCGGCCAGACCGTGGGCGTCACGTTCCCCATCCTTAGCCGCAACCGCTTCTCCCTGCTGCTGCAGGGCATCGCCGCTGGTGTCAAAAAGGTGGTGCTGATGCTCAGTTATCCCTCTGACGAGGTGGGTAACCACCTGGTGTCCATGGACCAGCTGGACGAGGCCGGCATCGACCCCTGGCACGATGTGCTGTCCCTGGAGCAGTTCCGCGCTGCCTTCGGCGCCGTCATCCACCCCTTCACCGGCGTGGACTATGTGGACTACTACAAGACCATCATCGAGTCCGCCGGCGCTGAGGCGGAGATCGTGTTCGCCAACCGCGTCCAGGCGGTGCTGGACTACACCGACACCGTCATCTGCTGCGACATCCACACCCGCAAGCGCAGCAAGCGCCTGCTGGCCGCCGCCGGCGCCAAGGTGGTGCTGGGGCTGGACGACCTGCTGACCTCCCCCGTGGACGGCAGCGGCTACAATCTCCAGTACGGCCTGCTGGGCAGCAACAAGGCTGATGATGACCGCGTAAAGCTGTTCCCGCGGGACGCCAAGCCCGTGGCGGAGGCCATCGGCAAGGCCATGAGCGAGGCCACCGGCAAGCGCGTGGAGGCCATGGTCTACGGCGATGGCGCTTTCAAGGACCCCGCCGGCAAGATCTGGGAGTTGGCCGACCCCGTGGTATCCCCCGGCTACACCAGCGGTCTGGTGGGCACTCCCAACGAGCTGAAGCTGAAGTACCTGGCAGACAAGGAGTTTGCCGGTCTGTCCGGTCAGGCTCTCAAGGACGCCATTTCCCAGAAGATCCGCGAGAAGGACGCCAAGGTCAGCCTGGTGGGCAACATGGTGTCCGAGGGCACCACGCCCCGCAACCTCACCGACCTCATCGGCTCCCTGTGTGACCTGACCAGCGGCTCCGGCGACAAGGGCACTCCCATCGTCTATATCCAGGGCTATTTTGACAACTATACCAACGAGTAAGCTGTTTCTATCTCCTCACAAATGAAATAGAGAGGCGCGGGCCGTCAGGCCCGCGCCTCTCTGCGTTTATCCGGGGGTTCCTTCCACAGCGTAGGGCAGCTGCACCAGCGCGTTGTCTGCACGCTGGTAAAGCCGTCCGTCCCGGGCATAGTACGTCTCGTTGCCCTCGTCGCATGTCACCGTCCACACAGGGGTGATGATATAGCTGCTGACGCCCTTGTCGTAGCCAAAGTAGCCGGTGGGCGTCGGCAGGCTGCCGTCCGGCTGGACGCTGCGGACATAGCGGCCGATGTGGATGTGTACCGGCAGCGTGATCTCCACTGCGCCGCTGGGCATGGTGTAATGCGCCCGTTCCGCGCCACGGTACGTCTCCGGCATGGTGATGGCCAGCCCCGCGGTAGGGGCCTTCTTCAACTCACCGGTGAGGCCGCCGATGGCTGTGACCTTCACGCCCTGCACCGTGTCGGGGATGACGTAGTCGATGGCGTCGCCAGTGCCGTCCCACCGATAGGTGCTGGCAAAGGCCGCCCCGTGGTCCTTCCGCAGGTAGAGCAGGACACCGTTTTCCTCCACGGCGTCCGCCGCATCGTAGTTCCGCAGACTGGCCAGCCACAGGGCACCGGCGGCCAGCACCAGCGCCGCGGCGATGCACAGCAGTCCTCTTTTCATGACACGGCCTCCTCTGTGTCCACCGTGGTGGTGTTGGTGAAGTCCAGGCTGCCGATGAAGGACTGCATACGGGTGCAATAGCCCATCAGAGTCAGGCTGCGGCTGACATCGCGGCCATCCACCGTGGCGTAGATGACGATGTTGTAACGGTATACGTCCCATGCCTCCGTCTCCGCCGAAAGGGTATCCTCCTTAGCCGCAGCGGCGTAGGTATCATCGCTGTTCGCGGCCATGGCGGCCAGCACATCGGTGTCGGAGACATCGTTGGCGTCCTGCTGGGCCAGACGGCACAGCTCCGCGGCCTGCTCACGGGTCAGGTCCACCGTGGCGCCGGTGTGGTAGTCCTCCACGTAGCCGCTGCGGACGGCGTCCAGCCCGGAGGTCTCCAACCAGTCGATGCCCATGGCAGAGCGGCGGAACTGGGGCATATTCAGCAGCTGGTTGGTCAGGCGGTACGTTTCTGTGCCTGAGACGCAGGCGATGGTGTAATCCCGCCGGACGGTGTCGCCGTTTTTCAGCTCATAGCGCAGGCGGATGCTCATATAGCGGTCCGAGGTACCGTCCATATCCTCGCCCTGAGCCAGGGCGGCACGGTGCAGTGCCTGCGCCCGCTCCAGCACGGCGGGATCGTCCGTTTCGCAGTAGCTGCTGTCACCGGCGTAGAGCTGGACCGACACGGTGTCCACCTGGGACGCGCCGGGTATGCGGTTCTGGACGTCGAAAAAGTCCTGCCGGATGCACAGGGTGATGGCGGCCAGTGCGATCACCAGCGCCAGCGCCTCCTTCCAGCTGCGGCGGAAGACGCGGAACGACTTTTGCAGCAGCATTTGAGCGGCGAAGAAGCACAACAGACCCATGACCGCCTGGCACAGCAGGAGCTGCACCAGGCCGCCGACCAGACCGCCCAGCAGCGCTACGCTGAGGAACAGGCCCAGGCCCAGACCGCCGCAAAGACCCACGGTCCACCGGACGATGGGCCGCAGCCAGCGGAAGGCGATGGCGTCACCGGCGGCCTCGCTGGGCCGTCTGCGGTACAGAAGCCAGCCCAGAGCCAGCAGCGCCAGTCCCACGATGGCATAGACCAGCAAGGAGGTCATGCCGCCCTCCGGCAGGACGCGGAGATAGACCTCCTCCCCCTCCCGCGGCACCAGAACGTCGGCGTAGCCGCAAACGGCGGTGGACAGGCGGGCGATGGGCGTCAGCCAGATCACCGCCATGGGGAAGGTGGTGCTCTCAAAGCCGAAGTAGAACCAACGCTGAAGGAACTGCACCACGACGCATACCAACAAAACAATGCAGTTGGCCGCACCGTACAGCACCGGTATGGCCAGCAGCCAGCCGGTGGCCATGGCGCACAGAGCGCCCAGAGACAGGAAGAATAGCTCCAGCAGCTCCGTCACCAGCAGCCACAGGCCCAGCGCGGCCCAGTCCACGCTGCCGGAGGGCATCATCGCCAGCGCGGACAGCAGGAAGATCAGCAGATTTCCCGCTGTCAGCAGGCCGAAGCCGCTGAGAAAGTGGGTGTAAAACTGGGATGTACGGGTGACGGGCAGGGCGTGCATCAGCCCCACAGACCGGGGCGTCATCAGATAGGCGTACACCGCCATGGGTATCACCGCGCCCGCCAGCACCGCCAGCACCAGCGAGCCGGTCATGGCGGCATAGACATGGTTGTGCAGCTGCGCTGCCAGCTGGACCGTCTGCTCAGACTGGAAACGCAGATAATCCCGGGCTGTCTGCAGCAGGGGGATGGGCAGGATCATCAGCCACACCAGCACATAGAGAAAGCCGGCGGGCCAGTAGTGGCGCACGTCGCTGCGCAGCAGCGTCCCGTTACAGCAGGATGTCTTTCGCGGCATAGTCCACACCTCCCAATTCATAGATAAAGATCTCCTCCAGTGTCAGCGGGATGGATTCCAGCAGGATGGGCTCCGTGATCTCCATGCGGCGCAGGATCTCGGCGCGGCTGCCCCGCACGATGTAGGTATACACCCGTCCCACGTGGCTGCGGTGCAGGATGTTCAGCTCCGACGGCAGCATCGGCTCCGTCACGCCGGCGTAGGCTACCTGCAGCTTCACGGTGTTGTCCTGCAGGTCGGAGAGGCTCCGCTCCAGCAGGATGCCCACGTGGTCGCACACGTCCTCCAACTCGCGGAGGTTGTGGCTGGACACCAGTACCGTGGTGCCCCGCTCGGACACGTCACCCAGCAGCAGAGACCACACCTGGCGGCGCATGACGGGGTCCAGCCCATCCACCGGCTCATCCAAAATGAGGTACTCCGGCATGCAGCACACCGCCAACCAGAACGCCGCCTGCTTCTGCATACCCTTGGACATGCGGCGCAGCATCATCTTCTCGTCCAGTGGGAACACCTGCTTCAGCTTTTCATAGCGCTCCCAGCTGAAGGCGGGGTACAGTCCCGCGAAAAAGCGGGCCATCTCACGAATATTGGCCTGGGGGAAATAGTACCAGTCGTCGCCGATCACTGTCATCCGCCGCTTGACGGCGGGGTTCTCGTATACCGGCTGGCCGTCCAGCAGCACCTCGCCGCTGTCCTGACGGTAGATACCGGCCAGATGCCGGATGATGGTGGACTTGCCCGCGCCGTTGGGGCCCACCAGACCGTACACCGCGCCCTTGGGAACCGTCATGTTCAGACTGTCCAGCGCCCGAAAGCCGTCAAAGGTCTTGACCACGTTTTTCGCTTCAAGCATGTGTCTCTCCTCCTCTCCACAGCTGCAAAAGATCCTCCTCCGTGCAGCCCAGCGTCTTCAGCTCCTCCAGCAGAGGGGCCGCCTGCGTTTTCAGCTCACGGATACGCCGCTGCTGCTCGCCGCCCTCGGCGGCGGCAAAGCTGCCCTTGCCGGGCACGGAGTAGATGTACCCCTCCGCCCGCTGGATGGTGTTGGGGTTAATGGCCAGCTGTGTGGCCAGACTCCGCACCGACGGAAGCTTTTCGTCCGGCGGCAGCAGCCCCGTCAGCATCATCCGCCGCAGATTGTCCTTCACCTGCTGGTACAGGGGGCGGCTGTCCCGATAATCCAGGGAGATCATCCGCGCTCACTCCTTCCTGCCATTGCGCATTAACTGTATTATGCGTGTTAGTACAGTTACCATACCATGGACAGCTGCGGCTGTCAAGGGAAAAATGGAAAAATGCGGGAAGCACCGTCCGAAAGGGACGGTGCTTCCCGCATACTTTTTCCCGATACGGGGCAAACTGCCCATATCCTGAATTTGCTATGGAGGGAATTTTTATGGAAGCCATCGTATTGCAGAAGGCGTGTATCCGGTGCGGCCTGTGCCCCACCATCTGTCCGGAGGTGTTCTCTCTGGAGGACGGCGAATCGGCGCAGGCGGCGGCCGGGCCGATACCCGACGGTTTGAAGCTGGCCGTGCAGGAGGCGGCGGACGCCTGCCCCGCGGCGGCTATCGAGGTGCGGTAAGCCTTACCGGAGGACGGTGCCGTCCGCCAGGGTGATGGTGTAGCCGTTGAAATTGATGGCGCCGTTGTTGGTGAGGCGCCGGACGTAGAAACGCTTGACGAACCGTGCCCCCCTGTACCAGCAGGGTCACGGCCAGATAGGCGGCGGCCAGCGTTACCATGGCTGCGGCCGTGGCCCGCCCGCCCAGAATGGCGGTAAGGCACTGGGCCATGCGGTCCTCAAACCAGGGTTCTGCCAGAAGTCCCACGTTGATCTCTGGGAAGAAGGGAGATCTATCAGTGGAAGGAGAGACGTCATCCGCCAGATAGGCGAGCCAGCCATGATGAAGACACCGGCCCGCTCCGGTCTCGCCGAATACCCCCGCGTACAGGTCGGACGCGCCAGACAAAGCAGATAAGGTGCAGATGTCTTTGCGTTGACTTTTTCTTCCCCTCATGATACCATCAAAAGCGGTGAAAAAGCCAACGTTTTCATAAAGGAGAGAGTTTATGGAGAAAAAACCAACCCCCCGGGCGGTGGCCCTGCTGCCCGTGGCCGTATTCCTGGTGCTGTATCTGGTGCTGGGCATTATTCTGGAGTATGTGTTGAAAATCAAAATGGGCTTCTATCAGATCCCCATCGTCGTGGCCTTCCTGGTGGCGCTGCTGGTAGCGTGCCTGCAAAACCGCGATGTGAGCTTTGATGAAAAGCTGGAGCTGATGGGACAGGGCATCGGCGATAAGAACATCGTCACCATGATCCTCATCTTCCTGGTGGCGGGTATCTTCGTGGGCGTCACCGGCCGCTCCAGCGCCGAGGCCGTGGCCTACTTCCTGCTGTCCATCGCCCCGGTGAAGCTGGCGGTTGCTGTGCTGTTCGTGGTGGCGTGCTTCGTGTCCATGGCCATGGGCACCTCCGTCGGCACCATCACCCTGCTGGCCCCCATCGCCGTGGCGGTGTCCGCCGATTCCGGCTTTGACCTGCCGCTGTGCATCGCCTCCGTCATGGGCGGCGCGATGTTCGGCGACAACCTCAGCTTTATTTCCGATACCACCATTGCCGCCTGCTCCACCCAGGGCACGGAGATGAAGGACAAGTTCCGCGCCAACTTCAAGATCGCCCTGCCCGCCGCGCTGGCGGCGCTGGCGCTGATCATCGTGGTCTCTCTGGGTACCGATGTGCAGAACGCCGTCTCCGGCGGTCACGATCTGGTGCTGATCATCCCCTATGTGCTGGTGCTTATCGGCGGCATTGTCGGCCTGAACGTGTTCGTGGTGCTGCTCATCGGCATCGCCGCCGGCGCCGCCATCACCCTTATCACCGGGCAGGTCACGGCGCTGGAGCTCATGGGCAACATGGGCGGCGGCGTGTCCGGTATGTTCGAGACCATTCTGGTGACGCTGCTGGTGGCCTCTTTGTGCGGCCTCATCCGCGCCTACGGCGGCTTTGAGAGCATCCTCGCCTTCATCCGCCGGGTGTTTCGCGGCAAGCGGGGCGGCCAGCTGGGCATCGGCCTGCTGGTGGGCCTCATGGATATCGCCACCGCCAACAACACCGTGGCCATCGTCATGGCAGGCCCCATCGCCAAGGAGGTGGCGGAGGAATACGGCATCAGCCCCAAGCGCTCCGCCTCCCTGCTGGACACCTTCTCCTGCATCTTCCAGGGCATCATCCCCTACGGCGCCCAGATGCTGGTGGCCATCTCCACCTGCGCCACCCTCGGCTACGCCATCAGCGCCTTTGACATCATCCCCCTGCTGTTCTACCCCTTCCTGCTGTGCCTGTCCAGCCTGCTGTTCATCCTGTTTGACAAGAAATAAAGCATCTCATTTCGTGTACTTACAGCAAGAGCCCACCTTCTTGAGAAGGTGGGCTCTTGGCGTAAATGCTTCCGCGATACCTGTATGACGCGGCGCTGCGGCCGCTGTCCGCTGAAATCGCCATGTAAAAAGGACAGCTTCCAAGGGATATAGGGTTAAGCGCGGCAAATGCTCCGGCACACACTCTGCCAGAACCCGCCGGTTGGCTCCCCGTTATTCTTCCTTCAGGTGCTCCTCCATCCAGTGCAGGATCTCGCTGAGTCGGCTGATGCGGTTGGAGGGCTTTCCCTCTCGGCTCAGGCCGTGGTTCTCGCCGTAGAACATGCACAGCTTGCTCTCCACGCCATGGAGCTTGAGCGCCGCGAACATTTCCAGACCGTTGGCCAGCGTGCAGCGGTAATCCTTGTCTGCGTGAATAAAGAGTGTGGGCGTCTTAACACGGTCGGCATAGGTGAGGGGCGACGCCTTCCACAAATTCTCCGGATGCTCCCAAATGGTGCCAAGCTGCTGGTCAGGCACATAATAGTAGGCGATATCCGAGAGGAGATAATCCCCCACATAGTTGGCAATGCTCCGCTGGGACACGGCACAGCGGAAACGATCCGTGTGACCGATGACCCAGTTGGTCATAAAGCCGCCATAGGAACCGCCGGCAACGCCCATCCGATCTGCGTCGATTTCGGGATACCTCCGCAGAACCTCATCCGTGAACTCCATCAGATCCCGGAAGTCCACCTCTCCGTACTTGCCCTGAAGATCAGCAAAGGCATTTCCCTTGCCGCAGCTTCCTCTGGGGTTGCAGTAGCATACGAAAAAGCCGGAGGCCGCCCAAAGCTGCATCTCATGGTGGAAGCCCGGGCCAAACACCATCTTCGGCCCACCGTGAATATGAAGGATGCCCGGATACCGCTTGCCCGGCTCGTAGCCCACCGGCTTCATCACGAAGCCGTCGATATCCACGCCGTCCGTGTTGAGGAAATACAGCGTCTCGCCCACCATTCTCTGTCCCATGACGGAGCCGGAGAAGCAGTCGGTGACCACCTCGGAGTTGACCCGGCGGTCATAGCGGCCCAGATTTTCCTCGCCATCTTCGTCCACCACAAAGAATGTGGGGTGCTCGTACACGCCATAGTCCCGCATGACCAGTCCCAGACAGAGCGCCTTCCGGCCCAAATGCCCCACATAGTCGATGCTGTATTTGTCGGGCGTGATCAGCGTCTCCGTCTCGTTCCGCGCTGTTTCTCCTTTAAAAATTTCTTATCTCACAAGGTGCGTCGTTTACAGGTATCACTGAAGCGACAGATCGTTGATCGCCTTTTCCATCTGCTCCAGAGCCTTTGTCAGGGTACACCGGGGACAGGCCACATTCATGCGCAGAAAAGCCTCTCCCTGCTTACCGAATTCATAGCCGGCGCAGAACGCCACCTTGGCCTCATTGATCATGAAATGCTCCAGCGCCATGCCCCGGTAGGGCAGCTGGGAGCAGTCCAGCCAGACCAGATACGTACCCTCGGAGGGGATCATACGGATCTGAGGAATGCGCTCCCGCAGGAACTGATCCAGATACGCCTTGTTGTCGGAGACGTAGGCGATGGCCTGATCCAGCCACTCCTCGCCGTCGTTGTAGGCGGCTATGAGGGCGGCCATGCCGAAGATGTTGTCCAGCCGCGTCTGGGCAATGGACATCTCCTCGTTGAACTTGCACCGCAGGTCGTCGTCCGCCAGCACCAGGGTGGCCATACCCAGTCCGCCCAGATTGAAGCCCTTGTTGGAGGAGTAGCAGACCATGGAATGGCGCAGCACCTCCTCGCCCAGCAGGCCAAAGGTGGTGTGGGGATGCTCCGGCGGCACGAAGTCGCAGTGGATCTCGTCCACCAGCATGAAGATGTTGTGCCGCAGACAGATCTCCGCCACGCCCTCCAGCTCCTGACGGGTCCATACCCGGCCGGTGGGGTTGTGGGGGCTGGAGAGCACCAGTACCTTCACGCCGGAGGCAGCCTTGGCCTCCATGTCGGCGAAGTCGAAGGTGTAGCGCCCGTCCTTCCAGACCAGCGGCGTCTCTACCAGCTTCCGGCCGCCCCGGGTGACCATGTCAAACAGCGGGTCGTAGTTGGGCATGGGGACCATGACCCTGTCGCCGGGCTTGGTGAGGATGCGCAGCATCACGTTCATGGCGTAGATCACGCCGGGAGGCGCAAAGGCCAGATGCTCATAGTTGACCTCAAAGCCATGGCGCTTTTTCAGCCAGCCCATCACCGCGTCATAATAGGGCTTCTGGCGCACGCCGTAGCCGTAAACCGGGTGGGCGGCGCGCTTCTGTACGGCCTCCACGATGCAGGGGGCGCAGGCAAAATCCATGTCCGCCACCCACATGGGGATCACATCGTCCCGGCCGAAATAGTCCATATCGCAGTCCCACTTAAAGGAGAAGGTATTTCTGCGATTGATGGGGGTATCAAAATCGTATCTCATGCGGCGCCACCAACCAGTGCAACGACAACCCACAGAATGATGGACACTGCCGCCGCCAGCAGCGCATAGGGGAGCTGGGTGCGGACGTGGTCAATGTGGTCGCAGGCGGCGCCCAGAGAGGAGAGCACCGAGGTGTCGGAAACGGGGGAGCAATGGTCGCCGAACAGACCGCCGCTGACAACGGCGCCCACAGCGGCGTAGACCAGCGTACCCAGCTGACCGCCGGTGAAGGAGTAAGCCATGGGAACGGCGATGGGAATGCAGATGGCGAAGGTGCCCCAGGAGGAGCCGGTGAAGAAGGAGATCACGGCGCCCGCGATGAAGGCCACAGACAGGAACAGGGCGGGGGTCATCCAGCTCTCGCA